>Ga0070671_100004405_pt1 | contig 11130 bp, 7 predicted proteins | sample KBSS73metaG_FD_65341 | JGI IMG/M metagenome (GOLD analysis project Ga0070671, IMG submission 65341) | Switchgrass rhizosphere microbial communities from Kellogg Biological Station, Michigan, USA - KBS S7-3 metaG | ecosystem: Host-associated > Plants > Roots > Rhizosphere > Soil ... | reverse complement strand
GCATGTAGGGCACCGCCGCCTGCGTGCACAGAAAGGCCGAGCGCAGGTCCACCTCGAGCGGCTCGTTCCAGTCGTCGGTGGTGAGGTCGTCGAACGCCACCGAGCGATACACCGAGGCCATGTTGACGAGGATGTCGAGACGGCCGAGCGCATCCACCGTTTGATCCACCACTCGCGCGCAGGCGTCGGGGTCGCGCAGGTCGGCCTGCATGACCACGGCCTTCCGCCCGTAGCCGCGCACCGCCGCCGCCGCGTCCTCGGCCTCGCCGCGCGACGAACGGTAGACGAGAGCGATATCCGCGCCGCCCCGCGCCAGATGCTCGGCTACCACGCCGCCGATGCGCTTGCCGCCGGTGATGAGCGCTGCCCGGTTGGCGAGATCCATGGCGGAATACTAGGTCAGGTGGAAGCCGGTGGGTTTGACTTCCCTGAACCACTTGACCGAAAGGGTTTTCGCGCGCCGTAAGGCCGCGAGCACGCGGATGGAGGCGAGCGGCGGATTGGCGCGGGGTTTCGCGGACTCCTGCGGTGGTCCGCTTCCTGCTCTGTCCACCGCAGATCCGTGGCCGATGCGCGAGCAGGAGCTCCGGACCGTGTGCGCCGCGTCCCCGCCGCGGCGCACACATCTCGCAATCCCCCGCCTGAGCAATGGAGGCGTCGGCTTGCGCGTACCATTGCGGAATGCGAAAGCGCGGCGCCTACCGGCGCCCCGGCGCGATCGGGGTAGCGGCCGCGCTGGTGGCGGGCCTGACGGCGGCCGCGCTCCGCGCCGCCGACCTCAATCTCGACCCTCAGGGCATCACGCGCGCGATCTCGCTCGGGCAGACCTCGGTGCCCGGCGATCTGCGGCGGTTTCACGAACCGTATCGCGTGAACGTGTCGCGCGACCCTGTGGACTACCTGGAAATCGTCACGCCCTTCCGCCGGATCGTCCTGGCGGCGCAGGCGCGAGCGGGGGCGGGCGATCGGCGGTGGGGGCAGCGCCAGGCGATCGAGCTCGAGGCGTCGGCACCGCGCCAGATCGATCTGTACGCCGAGCTGACCTTCCACCCGCTCAACTCGTTCGTCATGGTCCCGCTCTACCGGATCCGGATCGCGCTGCCGACCGGCGAGCTCCTGTCGCCGCGCAACACCAGCAGCATGCCGCGATACGGTCCGCGCGTGGATGGAGGCCTCGTCCCGTTCTCACCCACGCCGCTGCCCGGCGGGCCCGTGCCCGGCCGATCGCAGCCGATGCTCGGCGCCACGATCGTCGGGTCGTTCGACGGCGACGCGATAACCGCCGTCTGCAACCGGCGCTGCGACGCGGTGATTGAAGAGGAAGGAAAAACCCGGATTCAGGTCCCGCTGAGTCTGGCGAGTCTCAAGTAGCGCGTACGTGCAAAGGGGGGTCGGAAGACCCCCCTCTACACCCTGAATCGAAACGCCTGTTACGAGAGAACCTTCACGACGACGCGGCGGTTCTGCGCGCGGCCCTCGCGGTTGGTGTTCGGCGCAATCGGCTTTTCCTCGCCGTAGCTGATCACGTTCATCTTGTGCAGCGGAATCTGGTGCTGCTCGTAGAGATAGCGCTTCACGGCTTCGGCGCGCTCCAGGCCGAGGTTCTCGTTGAACGTCTTGTCGCCGACGTTGTCCGTGTGCCCCTCGATCTCGATGAACACATTCTTGGTGTCGGCCTTCAGCTGGCCGATCACCTCGTCGAGGCGCGCCTTGGCGGTGTCAGGCAGCTCGAACTTGCCCGACTTGAACTGCCCCTGGTCTTCGCTGAGCGTCACTTCGTAGACGAGCTTGCGGGACGACGCGACGGCGGTGTTCAGCTCGGTCTGCACCTGATCGACGCGCGTGTTGACCTGACGGGCGCTCTGCGCCGCGGCATCAGCCGCGCCGCGCGCTTCCTGCGCCGACCGGCCGGCCGCTTCGGCCTTCGTGTCCACGGCGCCAATGCGCTCTTCGTTCTTCCGCGTGCGCTCCTGCGTCTCCTCGAGCGAGCCGCTCAGGGTGTCAACCTTCGTGTTGACGTTGCCAACTTCCGTGCGCACGAACTTCTTGGACGCGCACGCCGGGGCCACAGCCACGGCCAGCGCCAGCACCGACACCGCATACAGTTTGTTCGCCATGATGCCTATCTCCTCCGTGGACGTCAGCCCACTACCTGTGTCTTTCTATTCGCTACCACTGCGCAAGGGCCCGGACATGTACCCACCTCGTGCGTGCACTGCCAGGTCCCGTTTCCGAGTCCGGATTTCGATTGGGTGCCACCCAGGGCGGGCGCCCGGTTCGAAGGTGATCAAGTACTGAAACCGCAGCTCAGTCAGGATGTCGCGGACGGCCTCGACAAGATGACTGGGCAGGCTCGCGTAACGCAGGTCGCCGCCGGTCCACCGTGCAAGGTCGGCCAGTTCGCCCTGTTGCGAGGTCTTGGCGTCCGTCGGACGCGCTTGGAATTCACCTTCCGGATGATCGGCCGGGTTGACGACCGCCAGCAGATACACCGGCACGTCGATGGAGCTGGCGACGCCCGACACCTGCGCCGGCGTCAGCTTGCTCCCGGTATCGACCCCGTCGGTAACCACCAGCAGCGCGCGGTGCTTGTTGGCGCGCTCGCCCACGAGCCTCGCCGTCTCCTCGATGGCGTCGAAGAGCGACGTGATGCCCCACGGCTTGCCCTCGAGCGACCGGACCCGCACGCGGTCCAGATCGGAGGTGAAGCCGATGACCTCCTGAAGCTTGGAGTCGAACGTGAAGAGCGCCGCCTCGTCCTGCTTGTCGCGCAGATTGGCCGACAGCATGCCGATGGCGTCGCGAGCGCGGTCGATGTTGCCGCCCACGGCCATGCTGCCGCTGATGTCGAGCAGGATGGCGAGGCTGATGGGCGAGTCGCCGAAATAGACGTCCTTGATCTCGCGGCGGGCACCCGAGTCGTAGAGCTCGAAGTCGCCGGCCTTGAGGTCTTTGACGACGCGGCCTTTGCCGTTCCTGACCGCCGCCGACACCGTGACCACTTCGACCGCCGACCGGAAGATGGCTTGCGGTGCGTCCTGGGCGAACGAGCCGGCTGGCAGGGCCGCTGATGCTGCTGCCAGCATCAGTCCCGCCGTTACGCCGCTCACGAGCCGCTTCGTCACGCCAGCATGTGATCCAATGGCTTTGCCACGTTTGTCAGTCCAATGAAATCAACAAGTTACAGAGACAGATCGGTTCGAAGCCCACCTGTTTTGGCCAAAAACATGCAATTTCTACACGGCAGGCCAACTGGAGATGTAAGAACTGCCCGGCTATGAGCCGGCGCGGGAGTAAGCTCGACTTTTGAACGGATTTCGGACTGGGCGCCTGTCGGAAACAGGGGGTCGCGCGGATAATAGAGAGGATGCCCACGAAGAGTTCACGGTCCGTTCCGGTCGCCTCCCGGGTGAACCGGTTCTCCTACGCGATCCGCAATATCGTAGCGGAAGCGAAGGCCGTGGAAGCTCGTGGCAAGGCCGTTCGCTACCTCAACATCGGCGATCCCGTCGCCGCCGGGTTCTCGACACCCGCCCACCTGGTGGAAGCGGCCTCGCGCGCCATGCGAGAGGGGCACAACGGCTACCTGGCCTCGGCCGGCATTCTCGAAGCGCGTGAGGCGGTGGCCGCCGACTATACGGCCCACGGCGTGCCCACTTCCCCCGATCGGGTCCTGATCACCGCCGGGACGTCGGAAGGGATCGAGCTGACGCTGAGCGCGCTCGTCGATCCGGGAGACGAAGTGCTGGTGCCGTCGCCCACCTACCCGCTCTACACGGCGGTGCTCGCCAAGATCGGCGCAACGCCCCGCTACTACCGCACCGATCCGGACCGCGACTGGATGCCGGACCTCGATCACATGCGATCGATCGTCACGGAACGGACGAAAGCGATCGTGATGATCGATCCGAACAACCCGACCGGCGCGGTGTATCCCACCGCCGTCCGCCGGGCGATCATCGAACTCGCCGAACGGCACGACCTGACCATCCTGGCGGACGAGGTCTACGGCGAAACGGGCTTCGACGGGCCCGTGCCGCTGCTGTCGACACTCGATCTGGATGCGCCGATCATCTCGTTCTCGAGCATGTCCAAGGCCTACCTTGCGCCCGGCTGGCGGACCGGCTGGCTCGTAGTGGGGAAGACGCCGCGCCTCGACAACGCGCTGGCCGCCATCAAGAAGATGGCCGACGGCCGGCTGTGCAGCCCGGGGCCGATGCAGCACGCCATCGCACCGGCGCTGCTCGGCGACCGATCGCATCAGCCCGCGTTCCGCGCCGCGCTCGCCGAACGCGCCAAGGTGACCACCGACCTGCTCAACGCCATTCCGGGCATGCGCTGCGTGGCGCCGCGGGGCGCGTTCTACGCGATGCCGCAGGTGACGCTGCCGCCCGGGCGCACCGACGAGCACTACGTGCTGTCGCTGCTGCGCGAGACCGGCATCCTGACGGTGTACGGATCGGGGTTCGGCATGGCGCCCGAGGCGGGCACGTTCCGCATCGTGTTCCTGGCGCAGCCGTCCGACCTGCGGACGATTTACGGCGACATCGCTACGTTCACCGCCGACTACCTGAGTCGCACGTAAGGGCCGGCAGTAGTATCTCGCCGTGCGCTTTCGCACGTTTGGCGGCGCGCACGCCGCCGCCCTCTACACGCTGATCGCGCTCTGGGCCACGTGGCCGCTCGCGCGGGGGATCTCCCACGACGTCGCGTGGGATCTCGGCGACCCGGTGCTCGTCATCTGGGCGCTCGCCTGGAACTGCTCGCAGCTGCTGGCAATGCTGAGCGGCGACGTCAGCCGCGCCGCCACCTACTTCGACGCCAACATCTTCGCGCCGGCCACGCACACGCTGGCCTACTCGGAACACTTCATCGGCCAGGCGCTGCAGGTGCTGCCGGTCTACGCGCTCACCGGCAACGCGGTCCTCTGCTACAACTTGCTCTACCTCTCCACCTTCGTGCTGTCGGGGGTCGGCGCGTTTCTCTTCGTGCGCGAGCTGACCGGCAGCCGCGTGGCCGGATTCACCGCGGGGCTGCTATTCGCGTTCGCGCCGTACCGGTTTCCGCAGTCGTCGCACCTGCAGGTGCTGTCGTCACAGTGGATGCCGCTGGCCCTCTACGGCTTCCGCCGCTACTTCGACACCGGCCGGCGCGGCCCGCTGGCGTGGGCCGCGGCGGCGCTCGTGATGCAGAACCTGTCGTGCGGCTATTACCTGCTCTACTTCTCGCCGTTTGCCGCCGCCTACATCCTGGCCGAGATGACCGCGCGCGGGCTGTGGCGCTCCGGACGGGTGTGGCGCCAGCTCACGGCCGCTGGCGTCGTCGTCACGGCGGTGACGGTGCCGTTCTTCCTGCCGTATCTGTCGCTACGCGATCTTCAGTCCACCCGCCCGCTGGCGGAAGTAGCGCGCTACTCGGCCGACGTCTACTCGTATCTCACCGCCTTCGAGGAGCATCCGATCTGGGGCCGCGTGATGCAGGCGTTTCCGCGGCCCGAGGGGCAGCTGTTTCCTGGGCTCGCAGCCCTTCTTCTCGCTGGGATCGGCATCTTCTGGTCGGGCGTACCTGAAGGTGCGCCTCTACGAAAAGAGCAACTGACTCCTGCGCGGCGATATGCGGCAATCGCGCTCCTGGCGATCGCGACGGCGCACGCCGTGCTGTTCGTCGCGGTGCTCTTCGGCCGTCGCTTCGTGCTCGACGTGGGCGGCACCGTGCTGCGCATGAGCGACGGCACCCAGCTCCTCACCCGTGCGACCGTGGCCGGCGCGCTCGCGCTGATCGCCAGTCCGGCGACACGCGCCCGCGCCGCCGCGTTTCTGTGGCCGCGCGGCGCGTGGCTGATCGCCCTCCTGGCCGCGCTCTGGCTGTCGCTCGGGCCCATGCCGACCTCGATGGGCCGTCCGCTCGATCTCGCATCACCCTACCGCGTGCTGTATGACGTGGTGCCCGGTTTCGACGGCGTGCGGGCGCCGTCGCGGTTCTGGATGGTGGGTCTGCTGGCGCTCTCGGTGCTGGGTGGCTTTGGCGCGGCGCGCCTCGTGCGGCGGCCGGCATCCGCCGCGCTGCTTGCCGTCGCCTGCCTGCTCTGCCTGGCGGAGGCGCGTGTAAATCCGTTCGTCGTCAACGGCGCCGGCCCGGTTCCTGGGTTCCACGCGCCGGAGCCGCGTCTGCGGGGTCGCGGCGACGCGCCGCCGATCTACGCGGCCGTGGCGCGCGAACCCGGAGACACCGTGCTCGCCGAGCTCCCGCTTGGCCAGCCGGACTTCGACCTGCGCGCCATGTATTACTCGACGTTCCACTGGCGGAAGCTGCTGAACGGCTACAGCGGCTTCCTACCGGCCCATTACGGGGCGCTCGTCGCGGCGCTGGGGGCGCCGGCACCCGACGGGGAGCAGGCGTGGAGCGCCCTGCGACGTGCCGGCGCCACCGCGGTGATCGTCCACGAGGCTGCCTATCCGGATGACGCTGGAACTCGTCTTTCTCTTGCGCTCCGCCAACGCGGCGCACGTGAGGTGACTCGTGATGGCTCCGACGTGCTGTTTGCCCTGGCTCCCTGGCCCTAGCCCCCCAGCCCCTTAGCCCCCTTATACTGGCCCTCTTGCCATGTCCGCCGGGCCCCTCGCCTTCGTCGATGCCGCGCTGGACGAGCTTCGCCAGCAAGGGCTCTTCCGTCCGCTGCGAGTCCTCGACGGCGAGCAGGCCGCGCGCGCGTCGGTAGACGGCCGGCCGGTCGTCAACCTCTCCTCGAACAACTACCTCGGACTGACCACGCACCCGATGCTTCGAGAGCGCGCGCTCGACGCGGTCCGCTCGCTTGGTGTCGGCACCGGCTCGGTGCGGCCCATCGCCGGCACCATGGCGCTGCACATGGAGCTCGAGCAGCGCTTGGCGGCGTTCAAGAACACCGAGGCGGCCGTGGTCTTTCAGAGCGGGTTCACCGCGAACGCCGGCACCGTGGCCTCGCTGCTCGGCCGCGACGACGTGATCGTGTCCGACGAGTTGAACCACGCCAGCATCATCGACGGCGCGCGACTGAGCCGCGCTACGATCAAAGTGTTTCCGCACGGCGACGCAGCCGCCGCGCGAGCCATCGTGGCGGAGCTGCCGCGGACGCAGAAGACGCTTCTCATCACCGACGGCGTCTTCAGCATGGACGGCGACCTCGGGGCCATCCCGGCGCTCTGCGATGTCGCCGACGAGTTCGGCTGCCTGATGATGGTGGACGACGCGCACGCGAGCGGGGTCTTCGGCCGTCAGGGGCGCGGCACCGTCGACCACTTCGGCATGCACGGGCGCGTGCACATCCAGGTGGGCACGCTGTCGAAGGCCATCGGGGCGCTGGGCGGCTACGTGGCCGGGTCGCGCGCGCTCATCGACTTCCTGCACCACAAAGCGCGGCCGTTCCTGTTCTCGACATCGCACCCGCCGTCGGTGACTGCCACCTGCCTGGCGGCGCTCGACCTGCTCGAATCCGACGACAGCCTGATCCGGCGCCTGTGGGACAACACGCGTTTCTTCAAGGCGGGGCTGACGGCGCTGGGGCTCGACACCGGGCGCAGCGAGAGCCCGATCACGCCGGTGATGGTCGGCGACGCCGCGCTCGCGATGCGCCTGTCCGACCGTCTCTTCGAGCTCGGCGTGTTCGCGCAGGGCATCGGCTTCCCCACGGTGGCCAAGGGGAAGGCGCGGATCCGGACGATCGTCACCGCCACGCACACGCGCGAGGAGCTGTCGCTCGCACTCGACGCATTCGGACAGGCGACTCGCGAATTGGGAGTGCCGCGCGCGTCATGAGCGTTCCGCCGCTGCCCCGTTCCGAGAAGGACCACTTCCTCAAGGCCTATACACGCGGGTTGAACACGACCGATCTCGGCCGCCTGTTCACCCGCGACGCGCCCGACGCCTACCGCTTCTTCTCGCGCAGCATCGACTTCGACGAACTGCACAAGCTGCCGTGGCACAAGCGCGTGGTGCGGTCCGCGCGCATGCTGTTCCTGGCGTTCACGCTGCGCCTCACGCCGGCGCGCCGGCTGATCTACGGCATCTCGCTCATGGCGACGCTCATCGGCCTGATGGAGCTGTACCGCGAGATGCACTTCCTGATCGTGCCGCACCCGGCGTTCGCGCCGGGCACGATGTGGCTGCTCATCGGCTTTCTGCTGCTCAACCTGCTGGTGCTGCTGGAAGTGGCCGATCGGCTCTCGCTCAAGAACGACCTCGAAATCGCCCGGCAGATTCAGCAGGCGATGCTGCCGCGCGGCGCCTTCCACGCCGCCGAGCTCGAGGCGTTCGGCATGACGCGCCCGGCCAACACCGTAGGCGGCGACTTCTACGACATCCTGCCGCTGCGGGACGGCCGCGTGCTGCTGGCGCTCGGCGACGTGGCCGGCAAGGGCAGCCCGGCGGCGCTGCTGATGGCGCTGCTGCTCGCGATGATGCGGACGCTCGTGGACGAAGGGCTGGAAGGGGCGAATCTGGCGGCGCGGCTGAACGCGCAGATCGTCAAGCACGCGCCCGGCTCGCGCTTCATCACGCTCTTTCTCGCCACGCTCAACCCCGCGACCGGCGAGATGCGCTACGTCAATGCCGGCCAGAACCCGCCGCTCCTGCGGCGCGCGGCCGGCAGCTACGAACGGCTGCGCGAAGGCGGCATGGCGCTGGGCATGTTCCAGGAGGCCGCCTACAAGGAAGGGTGCACGACGATGAACGCCGGCGACGTCATCGTCATGTACAGCGACGGCATCACCGAGGCGGAAGACGGACAGGGCCAGCCGTTCGACGAGGCCGGAGTCGAGCGGACGACCGACGGCGGCGGCTGGGGATCGGCGCGCGAGCTGGGTTGGGCGCTCTTTGCCGCGGTGCAGGTGCACACCGAAGAACGGCGCCTGCTCGACGATCTCACGGTGCTCATCGCCCGGCGCCTGCCGCCTCTCCCGCAAGTGGTAGCCTAGCGGGGCTCCGCCCCGGAACAATGTCGTCCGCGTCGCTGAGACTGATGCGTCGACTTCTCATTTTCGTCGTCTGCCTGGCTGGCGCCGCGCCTGCCGCCGCACAGGAACGCTCGAACGCTGATCCGGTCACCGCGCTGCTCGGGCGCCTCGAGCAGATGCTGGTGCGCGGCGAACGCGAGCAGTTCGCCGGGCTGTTCGACCCCGGCGTCGCGGAAGCCGGCATCCGCCGCTACGAAATCGACCTGTTCCTGACCGGTGCCGCGAAAGCCGTCGTCCGCGAGCGTGAACGGGCGCCGCTCGAGGGCGCGCCGCCCGGCGACGGCTTCCGCCTGGTCGTCGAGTTCTTCGTCGCCACGCCAGGTCGCGCCCGCATCCTCACCGCCGGGATGGATGTCCGCCGCCCGCCGAACGGCAATCCGGCGTCGTGGCGGATCGTCGCCCTCGAAGGCATCAGCTCCGTGGACGGCCTGTACCGCCTCCGCCTCGACACCGACAAGCCGCTCGCCGCGAAGAATTTCAAGATCACGTCCGAGGATCTGACGATTACCCTCGACGAGGGCACGGTGTTCCCGGTGCAGACCGACGAGGGCGTCAGCGGCATGGTGCTCGTCGGACGCGGCGAGATGCAGTTCCTGCCGGCGCCGCCCTCCGAGCGCGGACAGCTGCGGCTCTTCGCGGGGCGCGAAGCGCTGAACGCCGCGTTCGAAACGGCGTTCATCCGGCTCAATCCGTCGGACTACCGCGCACAGGTGGCGGGGCTGCAGCTCCCGCCGGCGCCGCTCGACGCCCGCGCGATCCGCCGCGCCGAGGGCGTGTTCGAGCGCCTGTCGCCCAAGTCCTTTCTGGTCGATCTGCGAGACCTCAGCGCCGACAGCTGGTTTCTGCTGCCGCCGAACAAGGACTTCGTCGCCGAAGTGGACACGCGCCGCTACGACACGCTCACTTTCTCGCGATCGTCGGCGCAGGCTGAGGACGTGAGCCTGTTCCAGCGCGAGAACAAGAAGACGATCGCGCTCTATGCCTCGGCGGCCAAGCTGGTCGCGCGGGGGCGGTTCTACAGCGACGATGCCTTCCGGGACTACGACGTGCAGGACTTCAACGTCGACGTCGCCGTGCAGCCGGAACGGCAGATCCTCCAGGGCCGCACCCGCCTGGCCATCCGCGTCCGCAGCACCTCGATGTCGTCGGTGACGCTGCGGCTGGCCGACGGGCTGCAGGTGCGCAGCGTCGTCAGCGTCGAGTACGGGCCGCTTTTGCACCTGCGCGTGCGCGGACAGGACACCGTGCTGGTTTCGCTGCCGCGGGTGGTCCCGCAGGACTCCGACCTCACGCTCATCGTGACCTATGACGGGCGCTTGCCGTCGCAGGATCTCGACGTCGACACCGTTGCCGTCGCCCGCGACCCGGGACAGGACGCGCAGGTGCTGTTCCCGGTCGAACCGCATTACCTGTTGAGCAACCGCACGTACTGGTATCCGCAGAACCCCGTGTGGGACTTCGCCACCGCCACGATCCGCGTGACCGTGCCCGACGGCTACCGGGCGGTCGCCAGCGGGGAGCTGCTGCCACGCTCGCAGGTCGTGCCGCTGCGCGAGGGGCTGACGCTGCAGAACGGCGCCACCTTCGTGTTCCGCTCCGATCAGCCGCTGCGCTACCTGGCGCTCGTCGTGTCGCGAATGACGCGGGTGTCCGAGAAGGCAATGACGATCGAGGCGTCGCGGCCCGGGGCCGACATCGACAAGGTGACGGTGGCGGTGGAGGCGCAGCCGCGGCTGCAGGGGCGGGGCCGGCAGCTGGCGCCGCAGGTCGAGGAGATCATGCGCTTCTACTCGACGCTCATCGGCGAGGCGCCCTTCCCCACCATGACCATCGCGCTGGTCGAGAGCGCGCTGCCCGGCGGCCACAGCCCGGGGTACTTCGCCGTCCTCAACGACCCGGTGCCGAGCGCCAACACGTCGTGGCGCGGCGACCCGGCGGCCTTCGACGGGTTCCCCGAGTTCTTCCTCGCCCACGAGCTCGCGCATCAATGGTGGGGGCAGGCGCTCGGCTGGAAGAACTATCACGAGCAGTGGCTCAGCGAAGGGTTCGCGCAGTACTTCGCGGCGCTCTACGGCCGCCAGGCGCGCGGCGACAAGGTGTTCGGCGACATGCTCAAGCAGTTCCGCCGCTGGTCGCTGTC
>Ga0070671_100004403_pt1 | contig 11133 bp, 11 predicted proteins | sample KBSS73metaG_FD_65341 | JGI IMG/M metagenome (GOLD analysis project Ga0070671, IMG submission 65341) | Switchgrass rhizosphere microbial communities from Kellogg Biological Station, Michigan, USA - KBS S7-3 metaG | ecosystem: Host-associated > Plants > Roots > Rhizosphere > Soil ... | reverse complement strand
GTATGCCACTGGTATTTAATTAAAGCTGTTAATATCATTCTATTCTTTGCCTCTGGATTTAATAGCAGCCAGATAGTGAGCCCTCACAGGCGAAATTATTTTCAACCCGATAACTTTGGCTTTAACCTTTTTGGGGTTTATATGGTGTGGCTCGTAGTAATAATAATATTGTATTTCCCTTGCCGCTGGTATAGCAAATATAAGCGCACGCATCACCAGTGGTGGTTGAGCTATTTATAACCCTAACAGACAATTAATTACAGGCACTATGATGATTTTGTATTGATATAATTATATTCGCTATTACAACTCAACCCTTCGCGATGACAACAACCACTTTACCAGCGTCAAAGTTCCGTATTGAATCCATTGATATATTAAGAGGTGCAGTAATGCTCATCATGGCTATCGATCATATCCGGGATTTTTATCATGGCTCACCCGAACCAACCGATTTGTCGGTAACCACGCCTATTTTATTTTTCACCAGGTGGATCACCCATTTTTGTGCGCCAACGTTTGTGTTTTTAAGCGGCGTTTCGGCGTACCTGGCCGGTATGCGCCGGACAGAGAATCAGTTGGGTTTGTTTCTGATCAAACGCGGTTTCTGGCTGATCTTCGTCGAGCTGGCATTCATCACGCTTGCCATCACATTAAACCCCTTTTATAACATATTTATATTACAGGTAATATGGGCGATTGGGGGTAGTATGGTCCTTTTAGGTTTGATGGTGATGCTTAAAGTACCGGTTAAGGTTATAATAGCCATTGGATTAATTATCTTCCTTGGGCATAATATATTTGATATCGACAAAGTAGATTTTGTTAATAATTCTGTTGCCGGTAAAATGCTATTCTCGGGCGCAGGGTTTGGGGCTTTTGTCCCTTTCGGACCTAATAGAGGTATGCTGGTTGCCTATGCACTTTTGCCCTGGGCCGGTGTCATGTTTATCGGCTATGGTTTCGGGCAATTTTACCGGAAAACTTTTAATGCCGCACGCCGGAGAAAGCAATTATTGTACATAGGTTTAGGGACGCTTGTGTTTTTTCTGGTGTTCAGATATTTCAATATTTATGGCGACCCGAACCCATGGGCACCACAAAAAACTACTTCGCTAAGTATAATTTCATTTTTTAACGTTACCAAGTACCCTTGCTCTTTGTTGTATCTCTGTATGACTTTGGGTGTGGCTCTGGTTGTGCTGGCTGTAACAGAAAACATTAAAAGCAGGTTTACCAACTTTGTCATCGTTTTTGGAAACGTGCCATTTTTCTACTACTTCTGTCACTGGTACCTGATCAGGCTTTCAACGGTGATCGTTTTTTTTGCATCAGGATATAATTCGAGCCAGATCATTAATCCCAGGCAACCTATTCTTTTTCAACCACAAGGGTTTGGGACGACCTTGTTAGGGGTTTATGGGATATGGATCATCATAATCGCTATCCTCTATTTCCCCTGCCGCTGGTTTAGCAAATACAAGAAAACCCACGACCAGTGGTGGCTGAGTTATTTGTAATAGATTATATAAACTGTTCAGCAATCTGTTTTAATTGTGATGCCTGCACCACGCCGCTCTGGCGCCATTTGGTTTCGCCGTTTTTGAAGATCATAAGCGTAGGCACGCTGCTGATTTTATAAGCCTGTGCTGCAGCAGGGTTTTTGTCGATATCTATTTTGATGATAGTGAGCTTGTCGCCCAGCGTATCTTTCACTTCTTTTAATATAGGCGGCATCATTTTGCATGGTCCGCACCACTCAGCCGAAAAATCGATCAGTACCGGTGTTTCAGCATTTATTATTTCCTGGAAATTTGCCATTTTTTTATAACAGTTGTAAAGTTGAAAAGTTGTAAGGCATTTTAATTAGTGAATTAGTGAATTAGTGAATGACTGAATTAGTGAGTTGTTGAATGGTTAAGTTGTAGATTATATCTATTGCTCCCCTCAATGTAACCACTCCAACTAATACAACATTACAACTAAATCATTTTACCTCCATAGGTCTATCCGTAGACTTCAAGTACCCATTATCCGATAACCAATCAGCCAGGCGTTGAGGCCAGGTATTAATGGTTTTTAGCCTCGACCTGTTGCCCATATTAAAGCCATGGTCACCCTTGGTATACAGATGTACCTCAACTGGTACTTTTGCTTTGCGGTAGGCTTCCAATAACCTTACTACCGACGGCGAACAGCAGGCATCGTCATTAGCTGCCAACAGGAATGCCGGCGGAGAATCGCGAGGAATATCGTCAGGAATATAAAGGGGGCCAGGATATATCTGGACAATAAAATTCGGTTTCGCATTTTGATTGTCGATTGCATCGCGATGCGGGGCATCGGGTTGAAAAGCTACCATATTCACCACTTCGCCACCTGCCGAGAACCCCATCAGGCCGATTTTATTGGTATCGATGCCAAACTCGGCGGCACGGCTTCGCACCAATCGCATAGCCCGGCAACCGTCTTCTTTGCCATGAACATCTATTTTATAAGATGGTGTGTTGGTGTCGCGGCCCAGGCGGTATTTCAATACAAAAACAGCCACACCCATATCACGCAGAAATTTGGCCGGCTCGATGCCTTCCGCATTAAAAACCAATAACCGGTGCCCTCCGCCTGGACAAACCACGATAGCCGACCGTGTTGCTTTATTCTTCGGCGGCAGAAAAACCGTGAGGGTAGGGTTGTTGATATTCTTTACCCAATAATCCTTTGCCTGTTCGGGTACATCCTTAAGTTTTTCAAAACCGGGAGCACCTTTTTCCCATAAGGGGATTACAAATTGTTTGGTTTGTGCCGATGCCATGAGGGGTAGCAGGCAAATGAGGAAGATAAGTTTTTTGTGCATATGTTAATATTTAATCAATAGACATGAGCGTTGTCATGCTGAGCCGGTCGAAGCATTGGCGGGCAAAGGCCTTTACGCACCGCACTTCGACTGGGCTCAGTGTCACACCCAATTTATCGTTATTTCCCAATTCTATTCGGATCAAAAATGCTTCTATCCAATGGCCCGCCCGGAACAACATCATGATATTTTTCTACCTGTAACAGCTTGTCATTTACATAAAATTCGCATTTGGTTTCGCTCCAGGCATTTTTCAGGGCGATATGATCTTCAAAAAGGCCTTCCTGCTTATTGTCCTCGTATTTCAGAAAACGCACCGGAATAAACCTATCCTGATCTATCCATAACTGGTTCACTTTTTCATCATCGTTATCGGCGCCGATCACATATACGGGCTTGCCTTTCCATGTGGAGGCGTGAAATTTAGATAAATCATAATGCAAAGCTTTAAAATGCGCCAATACCTCGTCAAAAGGGACAAAATATAATCCGCCTAAAAAGAAAATGAGCTCATTCTCATTTTTGAGCGACCTGGTTACTTTGTTATTATTAAAAATATACGTCGAATCCTTCCGGAAGATGATGCCATTGCCGCTTTCCTTACTGCCAATATCAATACGCAACATATCGGGGTAGGCAATACGCTCGTACCAGGTATCTGATTTTATCAGGCTGTCATTTTTGTACCGCTCGGTAGTTTGATTGAATGATAAACTGCTGTGCCACTTTCCGTGGTACCGGGCATACATTTTTTGGAGCAGGGTGGTTGAGTTTAATTCTTTTTGGGGTGAGAAGGGCAAAAAGAAAAACAGAACTAATGAAAATATCTTCATGAGCTAAACTCCTCATAAGCTGCTGTTAACCCATGATCAATGCCATCGCCCTGCCAGTCGGTTACGCCGGGGATGGATTTGGCCTGTAGTATTTCGTCCTTGCTTTTTCCTGATTTGATGCTGGTTTGCACAAAGTCGGCCAGTTTTTCCATGAAGTTTTGCATAGCCTTCAGATCTTCCATAGTGCCGGTTACCTTCAGCGGGTCATAAGCATGCCCGAACACAAAAATGGTATCCTGACTGAATGTTTTCTGCGCTTTTTCAAGTATTACCGGCCAGTTTTTCACAGAAGCTCCGGCGCTGCGGTCGATGAACGGATAGCGGCGGTTAAACATCAGGTCGCCCATATGCACCACGTTGGCGTGTTCAAAATGAATCATGCTGTCGCCATTGGTATGCCCAGGACCGAAGTAATAAGTACGGATGTTTTCGTCGCCTACTTTTATTTGCCACGAATCGGTGTAGGTGGTATCCGGATATAATTGCTGCTCTTCTTTTTTCTGTGCTATGGCCGATTTTTTTTGATTGGTCAATGAATTGGTATGTGCCGCTACATTTTTTACCAACCCTTTAAAAGCGATATTGCCGCTGGTATGGTCGCTATGATGGTGCGTATTGATGAGCCATTGAAAAGGCTTGTCGGACTGCTCTTTTAATTTTGCTATCAGGCGGGTAGCTTGCTCCGGGAACTCGGCATCAACCACCACCATACCTTCCTTATTGGTTAACCAGGCAATGGTGCCACCTTTTTCGGCATACATGCCCACATTGCCGCGCAACAACTTAAACTGTACGGGATCATCAAAGATTGATGACGCAAAACTTCTTTTACCGAATAAGGTAAATGCACCTGCCGCCACGGCAGTATTCAATAAAAAACTACGACGTTGCATGGTTGACGATTTTGATTTGAAGTTAGGGAAATTTAGATCAAACAAGACAAGTCGGATATGTAATATTTTTATGGATTGATAAATGGTTTACTTCGAGATCCATTATTCATTATTTCATCATTCGATATTACCTTTACTGCGTGAACGAACAAAATACCTCTACCAATTTCAAATGGCTTTACCTATTTATTGCTATAGCTGTTTTTGTGAATTTCAGCGGATTGTTTGTCACTATCATCGGGCCTGATGGCACTTTGTATGCCACCATTGCCAAAACGATGGTGCTAAAACACGATTATATCAATCTGTATGCTCAAGGTGCCGACTGGCTGGATAAGCCCCATTTTCCGTTTTGGGTAACGGCCCTTTCGTTCAACCTGTTTGGCTTTACTACCTGGGCCTATAAATTGCCGGGGATACTTTTTATGATGATGGGTGTTTGGTATACCTACCTGTTTGCCAAAAATCTGTACAATAAAGAAGTGGCCTTATGGTCGGCCCTGATATTATTGACGGCGCAGCATATTGTCATTTCAAATTATGATGTCCGGGCGGAGCCTTATCTCACGGGTTTGGTAATTGCTTCGGTTTATCATTTTTATAAAGCTTATAATCGGAATAATTTCTGGCATTTAATTGCCGGGTGTGTTTTTGCAGCATGTTCGGTAATGACCAAAGGCATGTTCGCGCTAATACCGATAGGAGGAGCTATTGCCGGGCACCTGATTATTACCAAACAATGGAAACAGCTTTTCCACTGGCGTTCGCTGATGGCCATTGTGCTGACCATGTTATTTACTCTGCCCGAATTGTATTGTCTGTACGAACAATTCGATCTGCATCCTGAAAAGATCGTATTTGGTCATACCGGAGTGTCGGGCATCCGCTTCTTTTACTGGGATAGCCAGTTTGGTCGCTTTTTTAATACAGGGCCGATCAAAGGTCACGGTGATCCAACTTTCTTCGTACACACTACTCTTTGGGCATTTCTGCCCTGGTCGCTTTTGTTGTTTATTGCAGTGTTTCAGTTTATCCGCAAGGGAATTAAAAATGTGCTGAGCAAAGAATGGTATTGCATCTGCGGGTCGCTGCTTACCTTCCTGGTGTTTTCGGCATCGAAGTTTCAACTACCGCATTATCTCAACATTGTATTCCCGTTTTTTGCGATTATTACGGCGCAATACCTTTACCGCTTAAGTGCCGAAAGGAGTATACGTGCAGTGGGAATAATGCAATTGATTGTTGCTGCCTTGTTATTTGTGTTGGTTGTTGTGTTGAATTACTTTTTCAAACCGGAAGCATTTAACCCACTGATCGGGGTTGTACTTTTGGTGATGTTTATTGCCTGGTTTATATTGCCTTTAAAGATTGCCAATAAAGCTTTCTGGCGGATAGGCTATCAAGCTTTACTGGTTTCATTTTTTGTGAACCTCTATCTTAACCTGGCATTTTATCCATCATTGCTGCATTATCAGGCGCTTACGCAGGCTGCATTTTATATCAATCAAAATAATCCCGGTAAATTGCCTGTGGTGCAGAGTGGCGATGTGCCTTTTGCAATGGAATTCTACCTCGATCAGCCTTTGACCAATATTAATACCGATGGCACCGGACCACAGCCACCAAAACCCTATTTATTGTTCGCCCAAACCGACATCATCAATGGTTTAAAGGCTAAGGGCTGGCAGCTGCAGCACGTAAAAACTTTTGAACGCTACTGGATATCACGTTTAAAGCCCGGGTTTCTGAATAAGAATACAAGAGGAAGTGAACTTACTTATAGCGAACTGGTGATAGTGAAATAATGGAAGAGCCTCAGCATGACACCACGCGTTAATATTGATGAAACCCCTGTGATATAAAAGCGAGCACTTCCGGCAATGATTCACGCCAGTAGGTCCAGGTATGGCCGCCGTCGCGGATGCGAAATTCATGCGGTATATCCTTTTTTCGCATAGCGATATGCACCAGGCAATTGCCTTCATACAAAAAATCATCGTCCCCATCATCAATATACCAGCGCACCGCTTTTTTCTGATCGTCGGGTACACTATTAACTAATGCCACCACATTATGGTGGTTATAATAGTTGGTTACGGTCGAATCGGCAATATTCGGATCAAGTTTCACTAATTGTTTCTTTGCATCATCCACGGTCGCCGGGCCGGTTGATGCGCTTAGCGGGCAAGCTGATGAAAACATTTCAGGATGATGCAACGCATAAACAAAGCTGCCACCGCCGCCCATTGATAAACCGGCTACAGCACGATAGTGTTTATCGCTTTTGATACGGTATTTCTTTTCTACATAAGGCACCAGTTCTTTAAAGAAGAAGTCTTCATAATTCCAGTCGCCCCGCGGGTCGTTAAAATACCCGCGTCGCCCGGTATTAGCATCCGGCATGATGATGATCATCGGGGTGGCATTTCCCTCATTTATCGCCTTGTCGGCAATATGCAGTACTTCGCCAAATTGTACCCAGCCTGTCTGGTCGTCCCCCGATCCATGCAACAGGTAGAGCACAGGATAACTTCTACCGGAGGTTTCATAATCTGGCGGCAGGTAAACTGCGTATTTGCGTTCGCTTTTCAGGATCTTACTCGGCAGACTAAGATTGTCATATACCTTGCCGGTTTGAGCAAACAGGTTGACAGAAGTTAATAAAAGTAAAGCAATGCTGATGCTGATTTTTTTCATAAATGAAGGTTTAATAATGGAGGTCAAGTAAATTTAGAATTAAAACGCTGCTATCAAAATACTGTAATAATTATTTTACTGCCATTGTATCAATTCGTTGCGGGCACGCGTAATGCTACTTATTGAGTGAGATAGTTTTAATTAACCCACAAACCCTAATCCTATGAAACGCATTCATCTGCTGCCTGGCCTTCTGCTTTTAGTTTTTTTGATTGTATCATGTGGCAAAAGCATGGTAAAACCTAAACTTGATACCGGCATCAACCTGGATCTGAACGCCACGGAACAACAGAACGCGGCGGCAGATAATGCGTTTACCTTTAACTTATTTAAAACAATACAGGCAACCAATACCAACAACATTAACCTGTTTACATCGCCTTTGAGTGTAAGTATAGCGTTGGGAATGACCGGCAACGGGGCAAAAGGGGCCACGCTGGAAAGTATCAATAATACACTTGGTTTTGGCGGGTTTTCCCAGGATGAAGTGAACGGCTATTTCAATAAGCTGATTACCGAACTGCCTAAAGTTGACCCCAATGCGACGTTGAATATTGCCAATTCGATCTGGTACAAGCAGGGGTTTAGCGTATTGCCGCAGTTTATAACAACCGACAGCACTTATTTTCATGCGAAAATACAAGCCCTGGATTTTGGCAGCTCTTCGGCTACAAATACCATCAATAATTGGGTGAACGATCAAACTCATGGTAAGATCCCAACTATTACAGAGCAGGTATCGCCGGATGATATCATGTATCTGATTAATGCTATTTATTTCAAAAGCGTTTGGGCTACCAAGTTTGACCATGGGCAAACGCATAACCAGGCATTTTACCTGCCCGATAATAGTACGGTGCAGACCAGTTTTATGCAAGGTAAAGTAAATTATAACCTTTATAACGGAAGCGACGCCATTGTAGCCGAGTTGCCCTATATCAATAATAAGTTCAGCATGGTAATCGTATCGCCTAAGAGTAACACAACACTAAACAGTCTAGTTGCTAATTTAGATACCGTAACCTGGCATAAGTGGATGAGGGGTTTGTTGCAGCAAAATGGGGACGTTATAATGCCTAAGTTTAAATTCAGCTACAATATTTTGCTAAATGATGCTTTGAGTCGGTTAGGCATGGGAAATGCTTTTTCGGATGCTGCTGATTTTACAGGGATCAACCCTTTTGGGGGCCTGCACATTACCAAAGTGCAGCATAAGGCATTTGTAGCAGTGGATGAAACAGGTACTGAAGCGGCAGCGGCTACGTCTGTTGTAATAGGGCTTACTGCCAGCCAGCCCACACCGCCCTTGACCATAGATCACCCCTTCCTGTTTGTGATCAGGGAAATGAAAACCGGCCTAATCCTGTTTGCGGGAACTATGAATAACCCGCTACAACAATAGTATTGATGCATAATTAATATTAAAATGAAACCATCGAAAGATGTAATAATTTTTTTACCACCACTGTAGCGATCTTTAACAAGCTTACGTAATGGCAATTGTTGAGAGTTTATTGTTTTAGATATATTAACCTAGCCATCGAACGCATTAATCCGCTGTTTGGCCTTCTGTTTTTTTAAAACACCGCCAAACCTAAGCTGATCGGGTAATTAACTGAACATAACTGAATAACAGGAGCCTCAGCGGATAATGCGTTTATTTGAAAGCAAGCCTCATTAACAGTGCACAAAAAAAGCATCAGTATTATCCTTCTGATGCTGTAAATAACTTTGAAATTCGGTACCGGTAGACTTTTGATTACGAAAAATGATTTTTGATCCCTTTGTGCAATTGGGTAAGGATCTTGTCGTCAAGCTCGCAGTCGCATGATACACAGTTCAGGTGTTTGTCAAACCCAAGCTGACCAAGTATTTTACCCTGATCAACAACAAGGAATTTACCTGTTTCGCCGGGTAATACTGCCAGACTGCGTTCGTCATCTTTAAAATTAATTAACAAATGGAACTGACGTTCAGGATAGAATGCTGCTCTCTGTATCATAATATTCGGTCCTTTCCTTTTTTAATTTAGGTAATGAGTGTTTAAGAATTCAAATGTAATAAAATTTAAACACAATAGTGTAATAAAATTTAACATTATTGTTAAATAATTATTAAATGTCATTTTGCCATTTATTGCCTTAATGTAAAAATGGGGCCGAATTTAGACCGATTCGTAGTGATTTTACGGGGTATGTCTAAGTGTACTGAAATGGCTAATATTTATTGTTGTTTTGACGATTATAAAAAAATGGATTTAAAAAGATTTCCGAATAGTTAAATCGTTGCCGATTGTGCCAGGAGTGTGAGAGAAAAAGCTTTGTGAGTTAAAATCCGGGACCGCTGAAGAACAAAAGATAAATTAAATTTGCCACTGTGTTATTGCAAGAAGCAGGCTGGGTTATGCTCACGAGGTGACGAAGTAATCATATGCTATACAGGGCGATATGTGTAGTTCTCCGCTAGCAGTGGTACAAAACGATCCCAAACTAGCGAATACAGTGAACTTGCACAGCCGTTCTGCCAATTTGGGATTGTTGAATTCCTTGAAAATTATTTATCCTTTCAATCCTTCAATTTCTTTCAAAGTTTTGGGCAGATACTTGCCCAGCAGATGGTAGCCTGTGTCGGTGATCAGGAAATTGTCCTCGATGCGGATACCGCCAAAATCACGATAGGTATTTAACACATCATAATTAATAAAATCAGCATATTTTTTCTCCGCCTGCCAGCGATCGATCAGTTCGGGAATAATGTAAATACCCGGTTCAACGGTCAGCACAAAGCCGGTCTCCAATTCCCGCCCCAGACGCAGCGATTTCAGCCCGAATATCTGAGTTTCCTTTTTTAATGTATCGGTATATCCTACATATGGCTCGCCTAAATCCTCCATATCATGTGTGTCCATACCGAGCATGTGCCCCAGTCCGCATTGAAAGAACATGGTATGTGCGCCTGCTGCCACCGCCTCAGCCGGGTCGCCCTTCATCAGCTTTACCTGTATCAGGCCTTCTACCAACTTCTGGCAGGCTGCAAGGTGAATATCTTTATACCTTGTTCCTGGTTTTAGCATGCTGATAGCGTGATCCATTGAGTTCAGCACAACTTCATATAATTCTTTCTGGCGATTGGTGAAACTACGTCCTACAGGGAAAGTTCGGGTAAGGTCGCCGCCATAATGCATCTCATTTTCAGCGCCGATATCGCTTAATACCATGCGCCCTTCCTGCAAAGTATTGCCATAATAATGGGTATGCAGGGTTTGCCCATGAGTGGTGATGATGGCAGGATAACCTAAACGTGAGTTGTTAGCGATAGCCGTCTCATGTGCTTTTGCTACCAGGTCGTATTCTTTTATTCCCGGACGGGTGTACTTTATCACGTCGAGCATCATATCCACGCTGATGGAAACGGCTTTTTCCATCTCGGCAATTTCCAGCGGAGTTTTTATTATACGCTGCGAGATCACCGCCTTAATCAATTTCACGGAAATGTAATCCTTAATATCATCAAGACTGGTATTGAACCATTCAGCCAGTTTTATTTTATTCTCTGGCCGGTAAGGCGGAAGAATGTGCACCTTTCTGCCGGCAATCAGCGCTTTGTGCACATGATGGATGATCTGGTTATAAGGCTTCGTTTGCGGAACGCCAACCATAGCCGCCATTTCGCTTACGGTTGGCAAAGTGCCGGTCCACACAATATCATCAATAGTCAATTCATTGCCGAAAACAACCTCATCGCCGCTCTCGGTATCTATTATTGCTGCCAATGAAGGTACATCCAGCCCGAAATAATAAAGAAAGCTGCTATCCTGGCGAAAAGGGTAGCAATTGTCTTTATAATTCATGCTGCT
>Ga0070671_100004396_pt1 | contig 11141 bp, 8 predicted proteins | sample KBSS73metaG_FD_65341 | JGI IMG/M metagenome (GOLD analysis project Ga0070671, IMG submission 65341) | Switchgrass rhizosphere microbial communities from Kellogg Biological Station, Michigan, USA - KBS S7-3 metaG | ecosystem: Host-associated > Plants > Roots > Rhizosphere > Soil ... | reverse complement strand
GTGGACCTGCCGAGCAAGGAAGGCGTGACGCCGCTCATGGCGGCGGCCGGTGTGGACTTCGGCACGCGCGTGACCCGCGGCCGGAACCGCACCAACGAGGGGGTGCTCGCGACGATGCAGCTGCTGCTCGATGCCGGCGCCGACATCAACGCCAGGATGCTGGTCGAGCGGGGGAACACCGGGCCCAACGGCGCCTCGCAGGCCGCGTCCTATAACCTCGTCCTGCGCGCCCGGCCGAGCCAGGTTCCGACGGCCTCGGCGGTGCCGGATCAGACGGCGCTGCACGGAGCGGCGCAGCGCGGCTACACGCCGTTCGTGAAGTTCCTGGTCGAGCACGGCGCGGACCTGCAGGCGAAGGATGCCGCCGGCCGCACGCCGCTCGATCTGGCGAAGGGCGTCGGAGTAGCCGGCGTGCGTCAGGCCGCGGGCGAAGGGTTCCCCGAGACCGCTGCGTTCATCGAATCGCTGGCGAAGAAATAGGGACCAGGCTGCAAGGCGGACCTGAAGGTCCGCCTCTACGGGCTGAAGGTCTGCCTCTACGCGGCGCTGCGCGCGGCGCGCATCTTCCGCACCGCGGCCTGTTCGATCTGCCGGACGCGCTCGCGCGTCACCGAGAGACGCCGGCCGATCTCCTCCAACGTCATCTCGCGCTCGGTCCCGAGGCCATAGCGCAGCCGCAGCACCTCGCGCTCCCGCTCGCTCAGCGGGGCCATGGCGCGCTCGACCTCTTCGGCCATCTGGCCGCGGATGGCTTCCTCTTCCGGGGAGGGCGCGTTGGCGTCGTGCAGCACCGTGCGCAGCGTGCTCTCTTCCTCTTCGCCGATCGGGGCGTCGAGCGACGTCGGGATGCGCGCGGCGTCGAGCAGCATCTGCAGTTTGTCCACCGGCATGCCGAGCCGGACGGCGACCTCTTCGGGACGCGGGTCGCGCCCGAGCTTCGTCGCCAGATCGCGGCGCGCGCCGGTCACCTTGTTGAGCATTTCGATCGCGTGCACCGGCAGCCGGATCGTCCGCCCGTAGTCGGCCACCGCGCGGCCGACGGATTGGCGGATCCACCAGGTGGCGTAGGTCGAGAACTTGAAGCCGCGCCGGTACTGGAAGCGGTCCACGGCTTTCATCAACCCGATGTTGCCCTCTTGAATGAGGTCGAGCAGCGTCAGACCCCGGCCGAGATAGCGCTTGGCAATCGAGACGACGAGCCGGAGGTTCGGCTCGATCAGGTGGCGCTTCGCGTCGGTGACCGCCTCCTCGCGATTGCGCACGCGGGCAAACCGCTGCCGGAACTCGCGGCGCGGGAGCCCGACCTGCTTTTCGAGCGCCTGTCGCGCGTGCTCGGCCTCGGCGCGGCGCCCCTCGATTCGGGCGAAGGCGTCGTCAATCTGCCGCAGCTCCATGAAGAGGTCGTCGAGCACCGACGGGCGGAGCGGCAGTCCGCTCAGCAGCACACCGCAGCGCTCGACGTTGCCGGCACGCTGGCAGCGGCGCACCTTCGCGAACGTGGCGAGCACCGGCTGGATCTTCTCGGGGAGCAGCTCGCCGCCGTCAGGCATCAGGATCAGCTCCGCGGCTGGAGTGGACCCGGCCTCCACGCCGTCGGCCAGCGAGATCAGCGTCTGCAGCGCGCAGGGAATGGCGGCAATTTCCACCAGCAGCTCCCCGCGGGCCGTCTCGATGCGCGCGCCGATGAGTTGCTCGTCCTTGGCGCTGAGCAGCTTCCGGCGGGCAATGTTCGAGAGGTAGGTACGGACCAGGTCGGCGTCGGCTTCGGGCGCCGCCGTGCTGGAGGCGCCAGGCTCGGCCGTCGCCTCCTCGTCCGGTTCTTCCTCTTCTCCGTCGTCTCCGTCCTCGACCGACTGATCGTCGAACGCTTCCGGCTCTTCGTCGCGCAGCAGCTGTTCAGGGGCCCGAGGCTCACCCGACTCGGCGCTGGTCGCGGTGCCGTCGGCGTCCGAGACGGGCAGGAGCCCGAAGTCGTGCGCACGCTGCCGCCAGTCCAGGATGTGCGCGTTGCGATCCGGATCCTCCCAGTCGATGAGCGATGTGCTGGCCCGCGGGCGTCCTCGCGGTCGCCGCGGCGCGGGAGCTGCTGTGGTCGCCATGTTGAGTTCGACGATGCAAGGGGCACGCCGGTCGTTGCTTGCGCTTCTGCTTGAGTTCCGCGACACTGTGGAGCTTTCAGGGGAGGCCAGGCGTGAGGAGTCGGGGAGCCAGCATTGCCGTTGTACTAGCCGCAGTCATGGTCATGTCGTCCGGGATCGGGGCGCAGTGGCCGTCGTATCCCACGCCGGGGGTGCCTCGCACAGCCGACGGCAAGCCGGTCCTCGACGGGCCCGCACCCCGCACGCCCGACGGCAAAGTGGACTTCTCGGGCATCTGGAATCTTGCGTTCGGCGGTGGGGGAGCCGGGCGAGGCCGCGGCGCCGGAGCGCCGCCGCAGCCGCCGCCCCCGGTCGATCCGAACGCGATCCCGATCTCGCAGTTTGGCGAAGTGGCGGGGCGTGGCTATCCGCTGCCGCTGCAGCCGTGGGCCGCCGAGCTGAAGAAGAAGCGGATGGCGAACAACATGAAGGACAACCCGGACGTGTGGTGCCTGCCCATCGGGCTGATGCAGTATCACAACCACCCGCAGCCGCGGCAGATCGTCCAGACGAAGAACTTGATGCTCATCACCTACGAGTCGAACTACGGGCTGCGCTACATCTACCTGGACGGCCGCCCGGCGCCCAACAACGACCCGACGCCGTGGTGGTTCGGCTACTCGCGCGGATGGTACGAGGGGAACGACACGCTGGTCGTCGAGACGACGAACTTCTATGGCGATGAGCGCGCCGGCTGGCTCGACGTGAACGGCAGCCCCTACACCGACGCGCTCAAGATGACCGAGCGCTTCCGGCGGCCGACGTTCGGCACGATGCAGATCGACATCACCATCGACGACCCGAAGGCGTACACCAAGCCGTTCACGGTGCGCGTCAACCATCGCCTGATGGTCGACTCGGAGATGATCGAGTTCATCTGCAACGAGAACGAAAAGTCCACGGACCACATCAAGCGGAACTAGCTACCGACTACGCGCCAGCGACGACTCGACCGCTTCGAACAACAGCGTGCGGTCGATCGGCTTCGACAGATAGCCGTCCATGCCGGCCGCGAGGCACTGCTCGCGGTCGCTGGCCATGGCGCGCGCCGTCATGGCGATGATGCGCACGTGACCGCCGGTCGCCTGCTCGCGCTGGCGGATGACCGCGGTGGCGTCGAGTCCGCTCATGCCCGGCATCTGCAGGTCCATCAGGACCAGATCGAAGGTGTCCCGTTCGAGCCGGGCCACGGCCTCGGCGCCGTCCTGCGCCAGCGTCACCTGATGCCCACGCTTGGTCAGCATGGCGGTGGCCACCCGCTGGTTGATGATGTTGTCCTCGACCAGCAGGATGCGCCGGCTCGCGCCGCCGGCGGCGGCTGGCGCCGCCGGCGCCGGCGACAGTGGACGAACGGGTAACGGTGGCGCCGCGGTGTTCGCCGCCCCGGCGGAGACGGCGGCCGGGACCGTGGTGACGGGAAGGCCGAGCGTGAAGTAGAACGTGCTGCCGGCGCCAGGCTCGCTTTCCACCCAGATGCGGCCGCCCATGAGCGCGACGAGCGTGGACGAGATCGTGAGCCCGAGCCCGGTGCCGCCGAACTGCCGCGTCGTCGAGCCGTCTGCCTGCCGGAACGCCTCGAAGATCGCGCCGTGTTTGTCGGCCGGGATGCCGATGCCGGTATCGCTGATGCTGAACTGCAGGTGGCTGGTGGTCGGCGTCCGCGCGGTCTCGGTGATGGACACGAGCACGTGGCCAGCGTCGGTGAACTTGAGGGCGTTGCCCACGAGGTTGGTCAGCACCTGATGAATGCGCGTGCGATCGCCGACGACACCCGCAGGCACGTCGGGCGCGACGTTGCAGATCAGCTCGAGCCCTTTCTGGTGGGCCTGCAGGGTGAACGGCTTGACCGCCGCGTCGATCGCCTCGCGCAGCACGAAGGGCGCCGCTTCGACGTCCAGCTTCCGCGACTCGATCTTCGAAAAGTCGAGGATGTCGTTCAGGATCGACAGCAGGCTTTCGGCCGAGGTCTTCACGGTGGTGAGGCTGTCGCGCTGATCCGCAGTGAGGTCGCTGTCGAGCACGAGCTGCGTCATGCCGAGGATGCCGTTCATCGGCGTGCGGATCTCGTGGCTCATGTTGGCCAGGAACTCGCTCTTCGCGCGGTTGCCTTCCATGGCCTGATCGCGCATCTCGATCAGCTCGATGTTGCTGGCCTGGAGCTCGGCGGTGCGCGCGCTGACGGTGCGCTCCAACCCTTCCTGCTGCTGCAGGAGCTGCTGGTCGCGCTTCTCGATGCCGGCCAGCATGGCGTTGAACTGTTCGATCAGCTCGCCGATCTCGTCGGCGTCGCCGGCCGCGGCGCGCACGTCGTAGCGGCCACTGTCGCGCACCACGCGCGTGACGTCGATGAGCGGCTCGATCGGGCGGAAGATCAGGCGCGCGGTGGCCCGCGAAAGGAAGAGCGCGATCCAGAAGGCGCCGAACACGGTGCCGCCGACGATGGCGATAAACCGCTGCGCGCGCGCCGCGATCTCGCTGGTGTCCGATTTCACCGAGATCGTGCCGATGACGCCGCGGTCGAGGACGATGGGCCGGACCACGTGGAGCTGGTTGCCGTCGAACACCGCCGCATCCGTGCGCCCGCCCAGCTCGCTGGCGCGGTCCGGTTCAGCCGTGCCGGCGGCGCCGCGGGTGTAACTGGCCAGCAGCGCGCCGTTCGGCATGTAGAGCCGGGCGCTCTCGATGTGCTCGTTGACCGCCGTGGCCCGCAGGGTTTCGGCGGCGGCGGTGGCGTCGTTGAAGGTGAGCGGCGCGATGCTGTTGGTGCCGAGCATGTCGGCGAGCAGCGTGACGTCGCGGACCAGACGCGAACGGGCGTCGATGTAGTCGTAGGCGGCGAACACGACGCACCCGGTGATCAGGGTGGCGGCGCTGGTGCTGAGGATCGTCGCCGTCAGCTTGCGGCGGACCGGCAGCCGCCGGAACCACTGGGCGAGGCCCCTGGTCACGCTACTTCGCCTGGAATTTCCACGTCAGCCCAATCCGGGCCGTGCGGCCGTTCTGCTCAACGGCCTCCTGGACGTGCTGGTCCGATACCGGGTCCGCGTAGATCGTGTCGAACAGATTCCTGACGCCACCCGACAGCTCCCAGGCGCGCCCGAGCGGCTGCACCAGGGTGACGCTGGCGGTCGCTGCCGCGCCCACCGAGCCGGTGTACACCACGCCGTTGCCCGGGTCCGGATGCGGGGAGGTCCCGCGGCTGCTCAGATACTGCGCTTCCAGGGAGATGAACGAACGCCCGATCGGCCCCGGCAGGCTGACGCGCGCCTTGGCCATGTGCCGCGGCGAGTTGGGGAGCTCGTCACCGGTCTCATGATCGGCCGCACGCTGGATCGCGTAGCTGACCAGCGCGCGCGATTCGCCCCGCAGCCGCACCTGCGCTTCGACCTCGAGCCCCTTGGCCCGCACCTGCCCCTGGTTGACCCACGTCGCTCCCAGGAAAGCGGTGTCGTCGAGCGCCGGCGTGATCAGCCGGTCGGCCTTGTACCAGTAGGTGGACACGGCGGTGCGCAGCCGGTCGTTGAAGTAGCGCTCCCACACGAATTCGTGCGTGTCGATCGCTTCCGGGCGTAGCGCGTGGACGCGATCGCCGAAGTAGAAGTCGTTCTGTTCGTAGAAATTCGGCGCCCGGAAGGCGCCGCCGTACAGGTACTTGAACGACTGCGCGGACGACGGCAGCACGATCACGGCCGCGCGCGGCGTGACGCGATCGAACCGCTCGTAGCGGTCGTAGCGCAGGCCGCCGTTGGCGATGAGCCACGACGTGACCTTCGTCTCGTTCTGCACGTAGAGCGCCTGCTGCGTCGACGAATGCGGCAGATCGAAGAACGGCTCGGTGACGCCGACGAAGCTGGCGCGCTGGTCCTGGTGCAGGTTGTCGATGAACTCCGCCCCGGCTCGCAGCGTATGGCGGCCGCGGAAGGCGCGGGTGACGCCGGTGGTGGCGCTCCACCGCGCGCCGAGGCCCTGGGTCTGTCCGACCATGGTCGGTGCCCCGTCGGACTCCACGATGAACGGGTAGGTGCCGGAGTACGAGAAGCGATCGTACGATCCGCGCACGGTCAGGCGCGTCTCTCCGAACGACCGGCCGTAGTCGACGTCGAACAGCCCGTGGCGGTCGGTCGTCTCTTCGTGAAAGAGCTGCTCGTTGAACTGCGTCCCCGACGAGGCGGTCGGGACGTCCCGGCGCCGCGCGCCATACATCGTCGTGATGGTCAGGCCGCCCTTGTTCACGCGGCCGTAGAACTGCTTGGTGCCTTCGGCGTCGAGCTCCTCGGCGATGCCGTTGTTGGTCGCGGGCGAATTGAACGCCGGGAAGAACAGCTTCCGCACGCCGTCGCTGTGCTCGTAGGTGCCCGAGAGCGCCACGTCGAACCCGTTCTTCAGACGGTGGCCGGTGGACGACCGCACGAGATGGGTGCCGAGCGTGCCGCTTTCGACGGTCACCGACGTGCCGCCGAGCGCCGCGCCCGACCGGGTGATGACGTTGACGACCGCGAAGAACGCGCTGTCGCCGTAGAGCGACGAGGCCGGTCCGCGGATGATCTCGACCCGTTCGAACATCGCCGGGTCGAGGCCGAACTCGGCGCCGATCTCGGCTTGACCGAAGACGTTGTCGTTGACCCGGTGGCCGTTGATGAGCAGCAGGATGCGGCTGTTGTAGTCGCCCGGCTTGCCGAAGCCGCGGATGCCGACGAAGCTGAAGTTGCGGTCGTTGGTCACGTAGACGCCGCGCACGGCACGCAGCACGTCGGCGAGTGTCCGGTAGCCGTAGCGGGAGATCTCCTGCGCGGTGATGAACGACACCGAGGCCGGGGCCTCGATCGCCGGCTGCAGGCGTTCCGAGGCGCCGAACACCTGTCCGGCGTCGATCTGCATCAGATCTTCGAGGCTGAGGTCGGTCAGCGACTGCGCCGCGGCCGTCACCGGCAGCACGACCGCGCACGCCAGAGCGCACGCCGCACGCGCGAAAGAGTTGGGAGCAGTCATTGGGGCCTCGCCATGATGAGCAGCCGGGAACTGATCTGCAGCCCGGCGCGCTTGGCGGATTCGAGATGGATGCGGAAACGGAGCTGGCCGTGCTCGAAGAAGAACTGCGTCATGCCGCCGGCCGACGCGAAGCCGTCGATGTTGCTGATGGTGAGCACCGGCGATTCGCGGAGTTCGGCGACGACCTCGGCGGCGCGAGCCACCGGCAGCCCGGCGAGGTAGAGCACGCGGCACGCCTTCTTCGGGGCCGACGGTGTGACGGAGGTGACCGACACCGGGCGCTCGGTGAGCGAGCGGCCGGCGACCGCGTGCTGCAGCGCCTCGGCCACGGCGGTGTCGTTCAGCACACAGATGACGAAGCTGTCGCCGGGCGGCGCGTCGGCCGGCCAGGTGGTGAAGCGGGCGAAGTTGTAGATGAAGGCGGCCTTGAGCGCGGGCTCGGTTACGTCCTGCGCGACGGCAATGCGGCCCAGCAGCACGATCGCCAGCGAAGCGATCGCGAGCGGGACGAGGGGAGATATGCGGCCGCGCACCCCTTGCTCATCGACCTCCCCGCGCTGGACCTTGAGGTGGCCCGGCAGAACCGCCCGGTTCTGCCTGCGATGGCCCTATCGATCGGGCTCCCCAGGCACGTAATACGCGAACTTGCGCTCGTAGTCGAGCCCCATGCCGAATGGGAACTTCGCGTACGGCCAGAGGACCAGACGCGACGGGCGGACACTTTCCGCTAGCTCCCGGAGCAGCCCGCGTTCGAGGACGGGAGACGGCTTCTGGCCACGAACCAGCTGGACGTGCATCGTGAGCGGCCCGTTGGAGAAGACGAGCCGCATGGCGCCGGTGAAGCGCCGGGCGAGCTCCGGGTTCGCGTAGAGCGCGTCTTTGTACACTCCCACCTGCGCACCGTTGGGCAGCGCCTCGCGCGTGCGGCCGCGCAGGGCGAGCAGCGCCGGCGGCAGGTCGCCCGTGGCCACGCCGTGCGCGCGGAGGCTGGCGGTCACGTGGTCTCGATCGAGGAAACGGGCGACATCGCCGGTCTGGTAGCGCAGGAGCGGCACCTGGCGGCTTGGATCGAGCATCGAGATCGTCAGCCGGCCGTACCCGTGCGCGTCGGGATCGAGGATTTCGACGAAGGTCCGCTGCGCATCGAAGGTGAGCACCATTGGGGGCCACGCGCCCGGCGTCGTGGCGAAGAGGTCGCCAGCCAGGGCGGGATTGCCGGCCGCGGCGCGCGCCACCGCAAGCGTGCCGGCGGTCTCGTAACACAGGTGCAGCCCCAGCTCGGCGACGCCAAACGACGAGAGAATCCGGCTGGTCCCGAGGCACTGCCCGAGGTAGCTCCGAAAGTGCTCGCCGAAGGTCTCCTCCCCGATGATGGCGTTGACGCGGTACTGCGACCAGTCGAGCGCCTGTTCGGCGGCGTGGTCGGTGAGCCGCTTCATGAACAGGGGGTCGCCGATCAGCACGATCTGGTCGTGGGCGGCGCCGAAGGTTTTCACGAGCGCCACGGCCATATCCTCGCGCACGCTCGTGGTCGCCACCGTCATGCATTGGGACGAGACGCCGACGCCCATCGGCAGGCAGTTGATGGCCAGCGTCTTCCGGGAGCGCACCGCGAACGCGGCGTCGAGCGCGGCGTCCACGAACGCGCCACTCGCGGCGGCCTCCGCCCGGCTGATCACGCCGAACGAGAAGCGGCCGCCGTGTCCGGAGCTCGTGAGCACTTCGCCGACGTCCGACAGGGCGCCGCCGGCGCACAACTGGGTGAGCGGGAAGCGGTCGAACGTGTTGACCTTGGAGAGCACCGGGCACAAAGTCGAGAACGTCCAGACGTCACGCACGTCGATCGGCCGGACGCCCGATTCCGCCAGCAGCAGCTGGTAGGCGGGCACCTGTTCGGCGGCCCGGCGGAACTCGCCGAGCAGCTTCGCGGCCACGACGTCGTCGTTGGCGGAGGGGTGAAGAACCGAGGCCGTCAGCACGCGGCGAGCCCGGCACGCTCCGAGTATCCCGGCCACAGGCAGGGATCCCACCCCACGCCAAGGTTTTTGAGCGCCGGGAAGCGGCCGCTGGTGATGATGTCGTCGAGCTCGGAGAGGCTCATGATGCAGGGCGCGACCGGCCCGTAGTAGTCCACCTGCGGTCCGGAGATGCGATAGGGGAGCCCGAAGTGCACGAGCCAACGATGCAGGGCCGCGTCGGTGGCGCCCATCAGATGCGTGGCGCCGGCCCGCCTCGCGCCCTGCACCATCGCCTTGACCAGCGTGAAGAAGGGCTCGGTGCGGCGGCGCGGCCGCGGGTAGTGACGGCTGATCGCGACGCGTGATACTTCGACCGGCACCACCTGCGGCGAATCGAGTGTCCGGACATCCGGGAAGAACGCGCAGTAGCGGAACATCGGAAATCCACGACGATTCGCCCTGATCAGACGTGCCGTCGCCGCCAGACCGTCGTACGAGTCGACGACGCCGAGATGCACCGAGGATTCATCGAACTCGTCGGTCTCCCGCCCGTCCGGGTGCGCGGCGGCGTCGAGGAACTGCCGTTCCATGCAGTAGACCTGATGGCGGAGCCGGTAGCTGAGTTCCAGCAGCCGTGGATCGTCGTCGATCGCGCGGGCGTGAAAGTCGGTGGTCTGCTCCATATGCCCGCGATGGTGAAAGGGCGCCGCGAAAAATGGAGCCGGGGAATGGATGGGTTTGCACGATTTGGTGTGCAACCACCCGGTTCGGCCCACGGCAGTGGCCTGTTTTGGCACACGCCGTGTTAGCGCGCGGTGTGGTGGGGCGATGATTACGACGAGCGCGCGGCGGCACCGCTCGACGCACGCGCGGCGAGATCGGTGAGCGCGTGGCGCAACGCCGGCAGCGAGCGTGAGAGCCCGCGCAGGCTGTCCGAGCGCTCGGACTCGATCGACGTCTTGAACGCGCGGACGTCGTCGCGGTGCTGGCGCTCGCGGCCGGCGAAGCGTTCGAGACGCTCGAGCAGGACGTCGGCGTCGTGCACCTGGCCCAGTCGGCGCTGGAGCGAGCGCAGCGTCGGCTGCGATGCGATGTGGACGTTCGGCGACACTTCTTCGGCGATCTCCACCATGTAGCGGAAGTGCTTGAGCGCGATCCGGAGCTTGTGCAGCGTGCGCGGAGCGCTGGCGTCGAGACGCGCGAGCCGGCTGCGCAGATCCGTTGCGGCGCCATCGACGGCCGTCAACAGTAGCAGCGTCCGTTCGCCGGGTGTCGGGGCGCCCTGACGACGCACCACGCCCTTGCGCACCTGTCGGGCCACTGCCTCCGCGTGCTTGCGGTCGATCCGGGCCAGCGCCCGACGCGCGCGTTTCTTGTGGCGCGCCTCCCGTGAGCGGACGTGCTCGAGGAGCGCCTCGATGGCCCGCGTGCCCTCGGTCCGGCCGACGCGCCGGCGCTGCACCTGGTCGTCGCGCAGCGGCGCCAGCGCCTTCAGGGGCTCGGCGGCCACTTTGGCCAGACGCCGGAGGGCCTTGGGCGGCGCCCCGGTGGCGTGGCTCAGCACCTCGACGAGCGCCTGCAACCGCCGGGCGTCGACGCGCAGCGTGTGGACGGCCCCGCGTGTGGGCGCCGTTCTGCAGCTGTTCACGCCGCGCAGCCAGGCGGCCCAGGTACGGTCGAAGACGCGCACGAGCGTAACCGAGGTCGTCATCGTCCTGCCGTCAGTCTAGCCGCTCGGCCTTACGGTTGCAGGTCGGCCGGACACGGCCGCGGGCTATAATCCGCTCGCTTTTCCGAGAGTTCCGGGTGCGCAATCTCGCGGCAGTGGCCGCAGCCGCCGTCGTCCTCAGCAGCTCTGTCTTCGCGCACGACGTCCCCGACGACGTCGTGGTGCAGGCATTTCTCCACCCCAGCGGGGCGCGGCTGTCGCTCGTCGTCCGAGTGCCGCTCACCGCGATGCGCGACGTGGACGTGCCGGCGCGCGCGGGCGGCTTCGTGGACCTGACGCGGGTGGAGCCGGCACTTCGCCATGCGGCCACCATCTGGCTGGTACAGG
>Ga0070671_100004395_pt1 | contig 11144 bp, 7 predicted proteins | sample KBSS73metaG_FD_65341 | JGI IMG/M metagenome (GOLD analysis project Ga0070671, IMG submission 65341) | Switchgrass rhizosphere microbial communities from Kellogg Biological Station, Michigan, USA - KBS S7-3 metaG | ecosystem: Host-associated > Plants > Roots > Rhizosphere > Soil ... | reverse complement strand
ACCGCACGCGCAGAAGATGCCCGAAGGCATGACGATGCCGCTGGATCACGGCAGCATGCCGATGCCTGCGCAACCGACCCAAGGCCCCCAAGCTACGCCAATGGATCACTCGCAAATGGAACACGGCAATATGCCGATGCCTCCAGCGACTGGCGGGCAGGCGCCGCCGCCGATGGACCATTCGCAGATGCACCACGGTCAAATGGGACAGATGAGCATGCCGATGGGCGAGCACGCCGGACACGAAATGGCGATGACCGGCGCTCTCGGCCGTTACGCAATGGAGCGTGAGAGTTCAGGCACGGCATGGCAACCCGACACCACCGATCACGCGGGCATCCATTTGATGAGCGGCGATTGGACGCTGATGGCGCACGGGGTCCTCAATCTGGTCTACGATCACCAGTCCGGTCCTCGCGGCGATGACAAGGCGTTCGCCAGCGGCATGCTGATGGGGATGGCGCGGCGACCGCTCGGCAACGGAACCTTACAGTTCAAGGCGATGATCAGCCCCGACCCGATCATGGGCGCGAGCGGCTATCCACTACTGCTGGCGAGCGGCGAGACGGCGAATGGCACGGACCGACTGATCGACCGCCAGCACCCCCACGACTTCTTCATGGAGTTGTCAGGGTCTGTTTCGCAGAACATCGGCCCGAAGAGCAGCGCGTTTCTGTACGCAGGGCTACCCGGAGAACCGGCGTTCGGCCCTCCGGCGTTCATGCACCGTGAGGCAATCATGGACTCGCCGGAAGCGCCGATCACTCACCATTGGTTGGACTCAACACACATCAGCTTTGGCGTGTTGACTGGCGGCATTGTGCTCGACCGGGTGAAACTTGAAGTCAGCCGTTTCAACGGACGCGAGCCAGACCAGCATCGCTGGAACATCGAGACGGGACCGCTTGATTCCACGGCCATCCGCTTGTCGTGGAATCCCACCCGCACGCTGGCTTTGCAGGGCAGCTGGGGTCATTTCGTCGATCCAGAGCAGCTGGAACCGGGCGTCGACCAGACGCGCTGGTCGGCGAGCGCATTGTGGGCAAACGAGGTTGCACCCGGCTGGAAGCTCGCCGGAACGCTCGCGTGGGGCAGGAAGACCGCGCACGGCCACAGCGACGATGCGGTAGCCGCCGAAGCGTCAGTCAAGCACGACCACTGGACGGTGTTCGGTCGAGCCGAGATGACCGAGAACCGTGAGCTTACCGACATTGAGGATGGTCCCGCCTATCGCGTGGGCAAGGCTTCGCTCGGGGTCGTTCGAAACTTCAAGATCGCAGATCACTTCTCGGTCGGCGCCGGCGGCCTGTTCTCGTTGAATTTCGTGCCCGATGCGCTCGCCCCCTTCTATGGCGGCAACAATCCGGTCGGCGCCATGGGGTTTGTTCGGCTGAGGCTAAACTGAGAGATTGGCTCATGCGATCGATTGTTGTCTGCTCAGCGGCGGTGCTCATGATGGCACCGCCCCTTTCCGCACACGAGACTGCGTCGTCGGCGCGAACGAATGCGCTCAGCGCTCAGACGCACGGAGCTTCGGCAATCGTCGATGCTTTCCACGCTGCGCTGCATCGGGGCGACACCAAGGCGGCAGCCACCCTGCTGGCTGAGGATGCCCTGATCTTCGAGAGTGGTGGCGTTGAGCACACCAAGGCTGAATATGCAGCCCATCACTTGCCAGCTGATGCTGAGTTCTCGCGATCTGTTTCGTCCGTCGTTACGCAGCACACGGCGCACTCCAACGGAAGTCTAGCGTGGGTCGCGAGCGAAGGTCGGACGACCGGGAACTACAAAGGCAAGTCGCTGGACCTGCTTACGACTGAAACCATGATCCTCCGTCAGGTCGGCGGGACTTGGAGGATTATTCACGTCCACTGGTCGTCAGCAACGAAACCGAAGGAATAGACGATCGCCCTTCGATGTTAGGCGGCACCTGCCAAGTAGCGCGTTTGTCCTCGCCTTATCGACGATGGACGTCGCTCGCCCTGGCAGGCGTCGACGAAGACAGCCCGGCCACCGCCCATGCGGCAATCTGGAAAAGGTCCCCTCGGCTTATCGGGCGCTGGCGAGTTGTGAAGCAGCCCCGCCGCTCTCGGAGGCCATGGATCCAATAATGCGGAGCGCCTCGTGGGCGGAAAGCACCGCACCTTCCTGCCAGGTGGGCTGGTAGCTCAAATGCTCTCCCGCGAACACGATCGGTCCTTCCGGCTTCAGCAATTCAGCATAGGCGGGAGGCCGTTTTGAGATGCCTGCGGATCCCCCGGGCCATACGGCGCCCACGCCTTCAGCATAGGGCGTCAGTCCCCAGGCGACGGTCACCGGTTTCGTAAGCAACTTCGATCGCCCCGGATGAAGGGCCTCGACGGATTCACGGCAAATCTGAAAGCGTTCTTGGTGGCTCAAGTTCGCGAAGGCTTCCGGGTTCTGCGGATTTGTCCATCGGGCACAGTAAGCCGCGACAAGAACACCCTTCTCGTCATTGAACCCGCCCGATGGGTATATGACATTCTCGTTCAACCGGTCGGTCCACGCGAGGCCGCCGTAGATTGACTGATCAGTCTCCCAGAATCTCGGGCTTTCGAATGCTACCTTCACGCTCCCAAGATATGGCGCTGCTAGGAATGCCGCCTTCTTCGCGGCAGAAAAATCGGCCGGAACCCGGGCAAGAACCGGCATCGGAAGCGTGCAGACGCAGAAGTCCGCTTCGGTCATTTGTCCGCCCGGCCCATGCTCGATCCGCACTCTTTGGCCGATCCGGCGGATCGCAGTCACGGGGCTACCCAGTCGAACGAGGGACTTCACGCGATCGTAGATAGCGTGAGCGATGCGATCCATTCCGCCGACCGGCTGAAGCATGGTCGCCTGCATGTCCCAGATATGCTCGAAGAAGTAAGGCACCGCGATGCTGCCGCGCGACGAGCCCGCGGGGCCGGGAAGCAATTCACGCCAGGACAGCGCCGGCAACGCGACAGGAGCCTGGGAATAGGCCCCGCCCTCAACGGAATAGCCGGATCGGCCCCGGGGCGCATACGCGCCCTTGGCGTCAAGCTCGCCGTACGCGGCCAGGAATTGCCTGATCATTTCCAGTTCGCCGACCGCTACCTCGCCGTCGAGCGCGTGTTGGTCGATCGCTTTCGCAAGTAGTTCGGCGAGACGACCACGAACGTCGTTCACCATCCGCCGTTCGGGCTGAACATTCCCGCCAAGGTCCCATCCGGCCGACCGGTTGGTATTGACCATCACCTCCATCGGAACTCGAAAGCGCCTTGCATATCCAAGGATGGCCCGGTGGGTGGAGGGAATCCGGGCGGCTCCCGAGTTGAAATAGAGACCGGCGCCGAACCCGGCATGCTGGTCTGGCCGTCCGTTCTGGACGACGCGATCGCCTCCCCGGATGGTCCATACCCTGCCGCCGATACGAGTTTGGGCTTCCAGGACCTTCACGCGATAGCCCGCGAGCTGCAATTGATAGGCAGACACCAGGCCCGCGATGCCTGCTCCCAGGATAACGACCGATTTGCCGTTCCCGCTGCCGCGCGGAAGGTGAAAGGTCTCGGCCGAGACTGGCGTCGGAATTGCGAGGCCGAGCGCCTCCATGGCCATGTACGCGGCCCCGGCGCCGCCGGCAGCTCCGATCCGCTCGAGTAAGACACGACGCGTTAGTGTCATTCGGCTTTCCCCTGTCACGTGCGATGAACGGGTAAGTTCCGCGGCGGCCGAAAAAGGTTTGAGGTGCCGACCGACTCAGACTGAAGAAATTGGTCAATCAGGTGACGAGATCTCGGAGCTCATTCCCATCATTTTGTGGAATGCATGCGAACATCGGACTGCTTAGCGACCGGTAGCCGGCGTCGGGTAGAGGTCGAGAGTTCCGCGTCCGGCTATTCGACGCGGCCGCCGGTGGGCTGGACCGAAAGCTGCCGTTGGCACGATTACCGCTTTGCTGGTCAGAGCAAGTCTGGTTTCATGTCCCGTCATGAATCGCGGTTTCGTCGGGACCAGTTCGGAATCGACGGAAAACCACGAAAAATTGCGGGACGAGTTCGGAACGCCGAGATCAGCAAAGAGCCTGATCGCTTCGAGATCGGCAGAAAAACTGCCATTCTGTGAAATGGTGGAGAGGGCTGGATTCGAACCAGCGTACGCTTGCGCGGGCAGATTTACAGTCTGCTGCCTTTAACCACTCGGCCACCTCTCCAGGTGCGGGCAGGGGCGCCATGTGGCGGCGCGGTGCGGCTGTGTCAACGCGGGTGACCGCCACCGCTGCGCGTGTCGCCGCTTCGCCCTGCCGAGCCCAGCAAGCCGGCAATTTTCAAACCGGCCTGTGGGAGGTCATGAACTTGGAGCGGGTGAAGGGAATCGAACCCTCGTCGTAAGCTTGGAAGGCTTCTGCTCTACCATTGAGCTACACCCGCTCGCGTACCCGCCCATGCCATCCACCGCGCGAGCACGTCAACCGCCGCCACGCGGGTTGACGTATCGCAAGCGCCTACCTTACCACGCGATTCGAATGACGAACCTGGTCGCCATCGCCGCTTCTTCGGCCGCTCACAGCTGGTGGTGGCGCGGCTGCACGCTTGCGGCGCGATGGCGCGACTGATCGACTAGCCAAGACGATCATCGACTGCCCGCCCGCCATCCGGCGGGCTTTTTTGTTTCCAGGTGAGTATCCATGAACCAAATCCTGACTTTTCCCCGCGACGGCGCTGCTGCTTCGGCCGCTCTCCATTCCGCTCATGCCGGGCCGCATGACCCGACGCAGCCCGTTCCCAACCCTTTGCCCAAGCTTCTCACCGGCGAGGACCTACCGATCGAGGATTCCGAGCATCTTTTCGAGCGGCTCGTGCTCGGCAAGCTCGAGCCCGCCGAGATCGCGGGCATGCTGATTGCTTTGAGGATGAAGGGCGAGACAGCGGAGGAAATGATCGGCGCCGCGCGCGCCTTGAGCGCGGCAGCCTTGCCTTTCGATCGACCCGATTATGTCTACGCCGACTGCTGCGGTACGGGCGGTGATGGATCTGGCCTGATCAACGTTTCGACGGCAACCGCCTTCGTTGCCGCAGCCTGTGGGCTGCCTGTCGCCAAGCACGGCAATCGCAGCGTCAGCTCCAGGTGTGGTTCGGCGGACGTCCTGGAGGCGGTCGGAGGGAAGATCGAAACCACGCCGGCAAAAGCGCGCATGATGCTCGATCAAACCGGCTTCTGCTTCCTGTTCGCGCCCGCATACCATCCTGGGATGAAGCATGCGGGCCTCGTTCGCCGGCAGCTGGAAGTCCGGACGATCATGAATCTCCTCGGACCGTGCATCAACCCGGCGCGGCCGCCGGTCCAGCTGCTGGGCGTCGCCGACCCCAAGATGCTGCGACGGATCGCACAGACCCTCGCAGCAATGGGCGTCCAGGAAGCGCTGGTCGTACACGGCTCCGGACTGGACGAGGTCGCGCTCCACGCCGAAACGCGAGCGCTCCGCCTGTCCGGTGAGGAGATCGAGGAGATCGAGATCACGCCCGAGGAAGCCGGGCTCGAGCGCGCGCCGCTGAAGGGCGTGACCGGCGGCGACGTCGCGGAAAATGCCGAGAGGCTGAAGAGCCTCCTTTCCGGCCATGCGGGCCGCGCGGAAGAGGATATCGTGATCCTCAACACGGCAGCGTTGCTGCTGACCGCGCGGAAGGCCGAGACCCTCCTCGAGGGAGCAATGCTGGCGCGCGACGCGATCTCTTCGGGCGGCGCTGCAAGCGTGCTCAAGGGCTTCATCGAGGCGAGCAATGACTGAACCTTCAGGTGTTCTCGGCGAGATTGCAGCGGCCAAACGCCATGAGCTGGCGCGCCGTTTCGAGGGCGTGACGCTCGACGCGCTTCGGACGCGTGCGCAACCGACCCGGCGCAGCCTTGCTGCCGTGCTTGCGAAGCCCGGAGCCCGTTTCATCCTCGAGATCAAGAGAGCTTCGCCATCCGCGGGCGCGATCCGGCCAGGCGCTGATCCGGCCGTTCTCGCACGCGGCTATGCCGGCGTTGCCGACGCCCTGAGCGTCCTTTGCGATCACGCCCATTTCGGCGGTTCGCTCGACGATCTTGCAGCTGCTCGTGACGAGTTCGAGGGGCCGATCCTCGCCAAGGACTTCTTCATCGATCCCCGCCAGGTGCCCGAGGCACGCATTGCGGGCGCCGACGCAATTTTGGTGATGCTTTCGTTGCTCGACGATGGCCATGCGCGGGAAATCATCGCCGAAGCCCGTCGGTTTGGCATGGATGTCCTGGTCGAGGTGCACGACGAAGCCGAGATGCGCCGCGCGCTGGCATTGGGAGCGCCGCTCATCGGTATCAACAACCGCGACCTTCGCGATCTTTCGGTCGACCTTTCGACTACCGAGCGGCTGGCTCGCCACGCGCCCGATTGCCTCCTCGTCAGCGAGTCCGGCATTGCTAAGCGCGCGGACGTCGAACGCCTGTCCCCGTTGGTCGATGGGTTCTTGATCGGCTCCTCGTTAATGCGTGCCAATGAACCTGCGCAGGCTGCGAGGGAACTTACATTCGGTCGCACCAAATTATGCGGACTGATCAGCGGCGCGGACGTCAGCGCCGCCCGGCCAGCGGCCTTCGCTGGTTTCGTGTTCGTGCCTGGCAGCCCCCGCCACGTCACGGCACACGAAGCCGGGCCGCTGGCCGGAGTCGCCCGAAAGTCTGGAATGCTGCCGGTCGGCGTGTTCCGCGATGCGCCGCTCCGGATCGTCTCCGACATTGCGACCCTCCTCAACCTCCACGCCGTCCAGCTCCATGGACGCGAGGACGTCGAATATACGAGGGCGCTGAGGCGCCAGCTTCCGCCAACTTGCGAGATCTGGACGGCGCTCAGCGTCGGCCGTGAGCCACTGACGGGCCGGGGTGGCGATCGCATTCTCTTCGACAATGGCGACGGCGGCAGCGGGCGAACGTTCGACTGGACCCTCGTCGAGGATCACGCCGAGCTTTCGCGGTCGGTCGTCGCCGGCGGGATCGGCGCGCACAACGCGCGTGCCGCGCAGGCGCTTGGCGCTTATGCGATCGACGTCGGATCGGCAGTGGATTTGCGGCCCGGCACGAAGGCGCCCGAGAAAGTGGCCACGCTTTTTGAGGCCTTGCGCCCGCCATCGCGGCAGCGGCTACGCGAATGCGCCTGACCGGCCGGTTCGGCCGCTTCGGCGGTTGCTACGTTCCCGAGATCCTGGTCCCGGCGCTCGAACAGCTCGAGGCGGCGTTCCTCGAGGCGCAGGAGGATCCGGAGTTCGCCGCCGAGCTGAACGGCCTTCTTGCAAACTACGCGGGGCGCCCGACGCCGCTGACGCGCTGTCGAAACCTTCCATCCAACATCTATCTCAAGCGCGAGGACCTGCTTCACGGCGGCGCGCACAAGACCAACCAGGTGCTGGGGCAGGCGCTTCTCGCCAGGCGGATGGGCAAGACTCGCCTCATAGCCGAAACGGGAGCGGGCCAGCACGGCGTCGCGACCGCCATCGTCGGTGCGCTGCTCGGGTTCGAGACAGTCGTCTACATGGGCGCGGAGGACGTTGAGCGCCAGCAGCTGAACGTCTTCAGGATGCAGTTGATGGGCGCTCGCGTGGTGGCGGTCGAAAGCGGCGGGCGAACGCTCAAGGATGCGATCAACGAGGCTCTTCGCGACTGGTCGGCGAGCTTCGAGACGACGCATTACCTGCTCGGCACGGCTGCAGGCCCTCATCCTTTTCCGACCATCGTGCGCGAGTTCCAGCGCGTCATCGGCCGCGAGGCGAGAGCGCAGGTCATTGAACAGCTCGGCCGCCTTCCGGACATGGTCGTCGCCTGTGTCGGTGGCGGATCGAATGCAATCGGCTTGTTCGCCGATTTCATTGGAGACGAAGGCGTTCGGCTGGTCGGAGTCGAAGCCGCGGGCCGAGGCCTCGACGGAGAGCAGCATGGGGCAACGCTGCTTCGAGGCACGGCAGGCATCCTGCACGGAGCGGAAACTTACGTCCTCCAGGACGCCGATGGCCAGATCGCCGACACCTGGTCGGTTTCCGCGGGGCTCGATTATCCGGCGGTCGGACCAGAGCACGCGCATCTCAAGGACAGCGGACGCGCTCAATATGTCGGCGCGACCGACGCCGAGGCGCTTGCCGCGTTCCGGGCTCTTGCCGAAGGAGAAGGCATTCTCTGCGCGTTCGAGTCGGCGCACGCGCTCGCGCATGCCTTGAAGCTTGCACGAGCCGAACCCGAAAGCGCGATCCTCGTCGGCCTGTCGGGACGTGGGGACAAGGATGTGGCGCAGGCGCAACAGCTGCTGCGAGCGTCGGCATGAGCCGCTACGCCGCAATGTTCGAACGGCTGGGGAGCGAAGGCGCATTCGGCGCCTTCCTGATGCTCGGCGACCCGGATCTTGAGACCAGCGCCCGCCTCCTCGACGCCGTCGTTGAAGGCGGTGCGGACATGATCGAGGTCGGGATCCCTTTTTCCGACCCGGTAGCCGACGGTCCAGTGATCCAGGCAGCAGCGAAGCGCGCGCTCGCTGCAGGCGTTCGGGTCGTCGATTGCCTGCGACTGCTGTCGGAGTTCCGCAGCCGACATGGCGACGTGCCCGTCGGCATCCTCACTTACGCCAATATCGTGATGGCGAGGCCGGGGTTGATGCAAGAGGCCGCCGAGGCCGGGGTCGACAGCCTGCTCATCGCCGACGTTCCCTCGCTGGAAGCCGAGCCGTTCGCCCGCGCGATGATGCAGTCGGGCATCGACCCGGTGCTGATCGCGGCGGCGAACACGCCGGACGCGACGCTCGCGCGGGTTGGGAGACTATCCAAGGCCTACACTTATTGTGTCAGCCGCGTCGGAATTACGGGCACGCACGCGGGCGGCGAGTTCGATGCCGGGCTCATCGAGCGCCTTGGTCGCGCAGGTTCGCCTCCGCCGATTTTCGGCTTTGGAATCTCGCGGCCCGAGCACGTGCGTGCTGCGCTCAAAGCGGGCGCAAAAGGCGTGATTTGCGGCTCAGCGATCGTCGATCTCGCGGCGCGTGGCGCAGACGTTACGGAGCTGGTACGATCACTTAAAGCGGCAACGCGGAACGACTCGGTGCCGCAATGAATTGAATCCGCCTCGAAAGAGGAGATGATTGAATGGCTGCGCGTCCGATCTGGCGAGGGCAAATCCGCCTGGCGCTCGTGTCGATCCCCGTCGAACTCTATTCGGCGACCAAGAGCGGCGCCGCGATCCAGTTCCACCAGGTGCACGAGCCGACCGGCAAGCGCATCAAATATGAAAAGGTGGTGCCCGGTGTCGGCCCGGTCGACCGCGACGAGATCGTCAAGGGCTACGAGGTTTCGAAGGGCCATTATGTCCTCCTCGACCCCGAGGAGATCGAAAGCGTCAAGCTGGAGAGCCGCAAGACGCTCGATCTCGTAGAGTTCGTCGACGACGACGGCATCGATGCGATGTATTTCGACAAGCCCTATTACGTAGTCCCTGCCGACGATCTCGCCGAGGAGGCCTATGTCGTCCTTCGTGACGCGCTCCGTGCCGCGAACAAGGTCGGCATCGGGCAGCTTGCGATGCGCGGACAGGAATATGTCGTTGCTCTGAAGCCCTGCGGCCGCGGCATGCTGATCGAGACGCTGCGCTATGCCGATGAGGTCAACAAGTCGACGGGGTTCTTCCGCGATATCGGCGATCACAAGCCCGATCCCGACCTCCTCGACATGGCATCGATGCTGATCGAGCGGAAAGCCGGCGAGTTCGATCCGAACGAGTTCCACAACCGCTATGTCGACGCATTGCACAAGCTCATCGAGGAAAAGCAGAAGGCCAAGGGCGAGAAGATCATCCAGGATCCGGACGCCGACGCCGCGCCGCCGAAGGGCTCGAACGTCATCGACCTGATGGCAGCGCTCAAGAAGAGCCTTGGCGACGACAAACGCCGCAAGGACGAGGACGAGAAGCCGAAGAAGGCGAGTGTGAAGAAGCCCGCGGCGAAAAAGAAGGAGTCGGCCAAGGCGCCAGCTCGTAAACGGGCGTAAGCACATGGCGCGCAAGGTCCCGCTCGACATCGAGACCTATAACCGCAAGCGCGACTTCTCGAAGACGAAGGAGCCGCGCGGGCGGAAGCTCAAAGGCAAGGGCGACAGCTTCGTCGTCCAGAAGCACGACGCCTCGAGGCTTCACTGGGACTTCCGCCTCGAGCTCGACGGCGTCCTCAAGAGCTGGGCGGTGCCGAAAGGCCCGAGCCTCGACCCCGGCGAAAACCGCCTCGCAATGCGCACCGAGGATCACCCGCTCGACTATGGCGATTTCGAGGGGACGATACCCAAAGGTGAATATGGCGGAGGCACGGTGATGCTGTGGGACCAGGGCCGGTGGGAGCCCGATCCGCGCAAGGATCCGAGCAAGACGATCGAGGAAGGGCATCTTCATTTCACGCTCGAAGGCGAGCGGATGAAGGGCGAGTGGGTGATGTTTCGACTAAAGCCCAAGCCCGGCGAGAAGGCCGAACCGTGGATGCTGAAGAAGGTCACTGACGATTTCGCGGATCCCGACGACGGCGACTCGCTCGTCGACAATTGCGTGACGAGCGTCATTACCGGCCGGACGATGGCCGAGATCGCGACAGGCGAGGATGTATGGCGCTCCAATCGCGGCGGCCAGAAGGGCGGCCGGGCGAAGCGCAAGGCGGGCGCCGCGCCGCCGCCGTTCGAGGAACCGCAACTTGCGACCCTCGTCGACGAGGTACCCACCGGAAATTCGTGGATCCACGAGTATAAATATGATGGATACCGGCTGCTGCTGTCAGTCGGTGACGGCGTCGCCACCGCCTGGACGCGCAATGGAAAGGACTGGAGCGACAAGTTCAAGGCGCTGGTGAAAGCGGCAGCCAAGCTTCCCGCCGGGTGCCTGATCGATGGCGAGGCGGTCGCGATCGGCGATGACGGCAAGCCGAGCTTCCAGCTGCTCCAGTCGACGCTCAAGGACAGGCAAGGCGCCAACCTTGCTTATTATGCCTTCGACCTTCTGATCGACCGCGGCGAGGACATCCGCAAACTGCCGAACATCGAGCGCAAGGAGAGGCTCGCGTCACTGCTCAAAGGCGTTTCGCCGCCGATCCTCTATGGCGATCATATCGTGGGGCGCGGCGAGGCCATGTTGAACGC
>Ga0070671_100004394_pt1 | contig 11145 bp, 14 predicted proteins | sample KBSS73metaG_FD_65341 | JGI IMG/M metagenome (GOLD analysis project Ga0070671, IMG submission 65341) | Switchgrass rhizosphere microbial communities from Kellogg Biological Station, Michigan, USA - KBS S7-3 metaG | ecosystem: Host-associated > Plants > Roots > Rhizosphere > Soil ... | reverse complement strand
TCTCGGCTTCGGCGATGCCGGCTTTCTGTTTCGCGATCTGGGCGTCGAGGTGAGTGACGCTCTTGCCGGCCTCGGCAGCGAGTTTGCGCTTGGTCTCGAGCTTGGCGAGCTCGCTCTTGTCGTCGGCGATCCCCGTCTTCACGGCTGCCGGCAAGTTCTTGGCGCCGGTCGGATTGAGCGCGCCCGTAAAGTTGAGCACCGCGAACATCGCGAAGACGGTGAATAGATAGAGCGCAACGGGCGAGATGAACCGCGCGCGCTCGCCGGCAATATAGCGGCGGGTCATCTCGCCCGGTCGCCAGGCGAGCATCGGCAGCGTCCGCCAGATCTTGCCCTCGAAGTTGAACAGCCCCTGGACGAAATCCTGGAAGAATGCCCGCACCGACCGATGGATATGCGCCTTCTGCCCGCACGCGGAGCAGTAAACACCACTCAGCTTCGTTCGGCAGTTGAGGCAATTCTTCTCGTGAGTATGTCCGTCGGCGCCCGCTTCGCCGGCCGCCGGCTCGACAGCCCGGGCGAGCAGGCCGCCGGTCACAGCGTCGCCGACTGCGTCTAATCCGTCCATCTCACCCCCTTGGTGGGATATTAGGCGGCCTTCACGGCTCATGCTAGCTGGCCGCCATGGCGCGCATCGGCCTCCTCGGCGGTTCATTCAACCCGGCTCATGGCGGGCACCGGCACATCAGCCTCGAGGCGCTACGAGCGCTGGGACTCGATGAGGTCTGGTGGCTCGTCTCTCCCGGCAATCCGCTGAAGGAGGGCGCAAAGGACATGGCGCCGTTCGAGGCGCGGCTCGCTTCAGCCCGGAAGGCGGCGAAGGGCACGAGGATACGCGTCAGCGATTTCGAGCAGCGGCAGGGTACTCGGTATACGATTGACACCGTGAAGGAATTGAAGCGCGACTATCCGCGGCATGATTTCATCTGGTTGCTCGGAAGCGACACCCTGCCAAATTTTCACAAATGGCGCGATTGGAGGGGGTTGGCACGCGAGGTGCCAATTGCGGTGATCCCCAGGCCCGGGTATGATTCTGCTGCCCACGCGGCGCGCGCGATGGGCTGGCTCAGAAGGTTCGTCCATCCTTCGAGCCAGGCACGTTGCTGGACGGACTGGAGTGCACCGGCGATCTTGTTCCTTCGCCTGCCGCCCGACACCACGTCCGCAACGGCCATCCGTACGCGCAATCCCAACTGGCACGAGAGAACGAATGCGTCTCTTACGCGTTCGTATCGTTTCGGTTCGCCAATGTCGCTCAGGAGACCCCTTGACCGAACGTCCAACTGAGACCGCCGCCGAAGCCGGCCGCACTCCCATCGACGTTGAAGAGCTCCATCGTACGGTACTGCAATCGCTTGACGACGATCAGGCGCAAGACGTGGTTTCCATCCCCCTTGCGGGCAAATCGAACATCGCGGATCACATGGTGATCGCGTCCGGTCGCTCGACGCGGCAAGTTGCATCAATGGCCGCTAAGCTTGCCGACAAGATCAAGGAGCGGTTTGGAAGAAACGTTCGAATTGAAGGACTTCCGGCCGCCGACTGGGTGCTCATCGACGCGGACGACGTAATCGTGCATATCTTCCGCCCCGAGGTCCGAAATTTTTACAATTTGGAACGAATGTGGGCGTTTGGCGATGATTCGAGTGTGAACGCAGCTGCACGCGGGTGAGGGCAATGCGGATTGTTGCAATCTTTTTGGCGCTTTTGGCGTTCGCGGCGCAGCCTGCGGCTGCGGCCTCTTCCGCGAGCCTGACGGAACTCGAACAGCAGCTGAGCAGCCTCGTCGCCGGCAAGTCGTCCGACGTCGGCATTGCTGCGCTGGACCTCAACACCGGCGAAACCGTCAGCATCAAGGGCAACACGCCCTTTCCCATGGCAAGCACGGTCAAGGTCGCGGTTGCCGCGCTTTATCTAGCGCAGGTCGATCACGGTCGGCGCTCGCTCGACGATACGATCAACGGATACAGCGCGCGCAGCCTGATGGCGCGGATGCTCATCCATAGCGACAATCGCGCTACGGATATGCTCTTGAACAACCTCGGCGGACCGGAACGGCTGCACGGCTGGTTGCAGGATAATGGCGTCACCGGGCTTCGCGTCGACAGGACGATCGCGCAGTTGCTGGGCAGCAGGCGCGATCTTTGGGACCGCCGCGATTCCAGCACGCCAATCGCGATGGTCGACCTCTTACGCCGCATCTACAAAGCCGAGCTGATCAAGCCGGAGAGCCGCGACTATCTGCTTCGCCTGATGTCGCAGTGCGAAACGGGCAAGAACCGGATGAAGGCGCTTCTGCCTTACGGGACCCCTGTCGAGCATAAGACCGGGACGCTTGACGGCCTCGCCGACGATGTCGGCTTCATCACGCTGCCCGACGGCCGGCGCGTTGCGGTTGCGATCTTCACGCGCGGCGGCGCCGACCGTCCTCGCACCATCGCTGAGACCGCGCGGGCGATCTACGACGGCTTCAAGTCGGTCTTCACCTGGCCGCTGCGTCCGACGCTCACCGCACAGTAAGTGCTGCTCCACATCGTTGCGCGCGGAAAGATCGGCCGCTCTCCGGAGGCCGAGCTGGTCGAACGCTATTTGAAGCGGATCGTCTGGCCGACGAAGGTGACGGAGCTGCCTGAAAAAGGCGGCAATGTGCCGGCGCTTTTGGGCAACGGTGTCATGATTGCGCTTGATGAGCGGGGAAAGGCTCTGTCCTCGACCGAACTTGCCGGGAAGCTGGAAACTTGGCGCGACAACGGGAGGCGCGAGGCACGCTTTCTGATCGGCGCCGCGGACGGACATGAGGAGGAGCAGCGCCGGTCTGCCGATCTTCTGCTGTCCTTCGGCGCGGCCACCTGGCCGCACTTGCTCGTTCGCGCGATGCTGGCGGAGCAGCTGTTCCGCGCGACATCGATCCTTGCGAACCACCCCTATCATCGCGAAGGTTAGGCATGCGGATCGCCACCTTCCTCCTTTGGCTTCCCCTGCTTGCGGCGGCGAGCGCGCCGGTGGAGCCCGCCGGCGTCCCAATCGACGGCCAGCTCCGGCAGGCGAGGTCCGAACAGGCTGCGGCTGAGAAGGAAGCTGCAAGGCTCGAGCAAGCGGCTGCAAGGGCGGGGAGCGAGGTCGAACGGTTGCGTGCCGAGCAGGCCGCCTCGGCGCAGAATATCGAGGCAGCCGAAGCTCGGATCACTGCCGCCGACATGCAGCTCCGACTGGCCTCGGCCTACGTCGCCGTGCACCGCCGGCAGCTCGCGGGCGAGCAGAGACCCGTATCGTCCCTCCTCGTCGGCCTGGCCGTGATGGGGCGCCGGCCGCCGCTACTGGCGATTGCGGACCAAGGCAGCAGCGACGAACTGGTCAAAGTCAGGATCCTGCTCGATTCAACCTTGCCGGTGATCCGCGCCCGCACCGCAAAGCTTTCCACCCAGCTGAGCGAAGGCAAACGGCTGGAGCAGGCGGCGGCTACTGCGCGTGCTGAGCTGATCGGCAGCAGGCAGAACCTGCTTGAGCGGCGGCAGCAATTCGCATCACTCGAGCAAAAGGCGCTTGGGTTTGCGGCCAGGTCCGGCAGCCGCGCGCTGAGCGCTGGCGACGTTGCTCTTGCCGCCGGCGAACAGGTCGAGAGCCTCCAGGGCTCCCAAGCCAGCAGCCGCGCCGCAGCGGCCATGGCTGCAGAGCTGGCGGCAACGGATGCTGCCCCGCCGCGCCCCGCCCGAGGCGAAGGCTCAACGCAAGCGGTCCCGTTCGATTACAACCTTCCCGTGTCCGCCGCCGTCTCCGAAGGCCTCGCGAACGTCAACGGGAGCGGCGTAGAGGCGCGCGGCATCACTTTGCAGACGGCCCGCGGATCACCGGTCACGGCGCCTGCTTCGGGTACGGTCCGCTTTTCCGGACCGTTCCGTGACTATGACGGCGTCCTGATCATCGACCATGGGGCAGGGTGGATGAGCCTGCTCGTGAACGTTGGCTCGACGCTTCACCCCGGCGATCGGGTAGCGATCGGACAGATCGTCGGGCGAGCTCTTGGACCGCTGCAGGTCGAATTGTCCCATAATGGGCGTCGAATCTCGCCTGCTCTCATCGCAGGTTCATCTCAAAGCCTGTCAAAGGCGCCCAAAGGCGGCTAAACGCGAGAGGACGCCTGCACAGGACGCGAACCGTATGATTCTGACTGCTAAACTGCTCCCGCCGCTCGCGCTCGTCGGAGCGCTCGCCCTGGTTCCCGTGACGACCAGCTCCATCGCTGCCGCCGACACCACGAGCTACCAGGAGCTCGAGAAGTTCATGAGCGTCTATGAACGCGTGAAGGCGAATTATGTCGACAAGGTCGACGACAAGACGCTGATCAAGGGCGCAATCGACGGCATGCTCGCCTCGCTGGATCCGCATTCGAGCTACGTTGAAGCATCCGACTTCGACCAGCTCAAGACCACGACCGACGGGAATTACGGCGGCCTTGGCCTCACCGTTTCTATCGAGGACGGTGCGGTGAAGGTCATCGCTCCGACCGAGGACACGCCCGCATGGCGCGCAGGGATCAAGCCCGGCGATTACATCACCCACATCAACGGTGAGCTGGTCTACGGCCTCGATCTCGACGAGGCGGTCGAGAAGATGCGCGGCGCGCCGGGCACGCCGATCAAGCTGACGATCGTCCGGCCTGGCCGCGACAAGCCCTTCGACCTGACCATGAACCGGGAGCGCATCGAGCTCCGTCCGGTCAAATGGGAGATCAAGGACGGCATCGGCTACATCAACATCAACACCTTCTCGGGCAACGTCGGTGAGCAGACCAAGGCGGCGCTGGTCGCGGTCGACAAGGCCACCGGCGGCCACCCGCTCGGCTACATCATCGACCTGCGCTCCAATCCGGGCGGCCTGCTCGACCAGGCGGTCGACGTCGCCGACGACTTCCTCGAGGGCGGCGAGATCGTCTCGCAGCGCGGCCGCGAGAAGGACGATATCGAACGTTACTACGCCCGTCCCGGCGACATGGCGCATGGCCTTCCGGTCATTGTGCTGGTCGACGCAGGCACCGCCTCGGCCTCCGAGATCGTCGCCGGCGCGCTGCAGGATCATCGCCGCGCGCTGATCATGGGCGAGACAAGCTTCGGCAAGGGTTCGGTCCAGACTGTCGTACAGACGGGCCCGGAAAGCGCCCTCAGGCTGACGACGGCGCGCTACTACACGCCGTCGGGCCGCTCCGTGCAGGCGGGCGGGATCGAGCCGGACATCGCCGTGCCGCAGCTGTCGGATGTCGACTACAAGGATCGCCGCGTCGTGCGCGAAGCCGATCTTCGCCGGCACCTGCTCGCCCAGGCCAAGGTCGAGGACAAGCTGCTCGAAGCGGACGACACGCCGGATCCGCGTTTCGAAGCGAAGGCCGATGACCTCGAGAAAAAGGGCATTAAGGACTTCCAGCTCTATTATGCGATGAACACGCTGAAGCGGCTGACGTCGCCGGCGGCGATCGCGTCGGCCGAGCCGGTCAAGAAGAAGCTCCGGTAAGCAACGGATGACCGAAGCAGTGGCCGTCCAGCGCAGCAGCGCCGGACTCTCTCCGGCCGCTGCGGCGCGGCTGATCGCGCTGCTGCTTCCTCTCGCTCTTCTCGGCGGTGCTCTCGGCTCGCAATATTTCGGCGGCCTCCACCCGTGCGAGATGTGCTACTGGCAGCGGTGGCCGCACGCCGTGGCGATACCGCTCGCTGCGCTGGCTTTCACAGCCCCTGCCGACTCGTCCCGTTCGCGCACTCTGACACTGCTCGCCGCCCTGGCGATTGCCGTTTCCGGTTCGATCGGCGTCTACCATGCCGGCGTCGAGGCGAAGATCTTCCAAGGCTTCACCACCTGCACGGCGCTGGCGAAGACGGGCAGCACTGCGGACATGCTGAAGCAGATCACGCACGCGCCGCTGGTGCGCTGCGATGAGGTCCAGTTTCGCTTCCTCGCTATCTCGATGGCCGGCTGGAACGCGATCCTGTCGCTTGGCGGCGCGGCACTGATCCTGATCCTCAGCCTTCGGGCGAAGCGCGCATGAGCCGTTGGCGGCCCGGTGACCGGAGGCCCGACCGCGCCTCGATGCTGCGTGTCAACCAGGCCGGCGAATATGGCGCGACGCGGATCTACGCGGGCCAGCTGGCGGTGCTGCGTCCCAACTGCCCTGAAGGCAAACTGGTCGCGCGCATGGCGTCACAGGAACAGCGCCACCTCAAGAGGTTCGATCAACTCATGGCCGAGCGGCGAGTGCGCCCAACGGCGCTTCAGCCGCTGTGGAACGTCGCGGGGTTTGCACTCGGCGCAGCAACTGCGCTGATGTCCGAGGAGGCCGCTTTGGCCTGTACCGATGCGGTCGAGACGGAGATCGACAAGCATTATTCGAGCCAGCTCGCGCAGCTCGGCGACGAAGATCCGGAGCTAGCGGCAGACATCGCGGAATTCCAGGCCGACGAGCTCGAGCACCGCGACACGGCTCGCGCGGCGGGAGCGACCAGAGCTGCGGGATATCCCTTATTGACCGCGGCGATCCGTGCAGGCTGTAGGATGGCAATCGGCCTGTCGAAGCACATATGAGGAACCCGCGGCGGGTCTCGCCCGCTGAACCGCTGGAAAGGATGCGTTACGCGATGAAGTTGATCATTTCCCTGGCCGCTACGGCAGCTCTCGCTGGCGGCTTGGCAACCCTTCCCGCGCCAGCACTCGCGCAGCAGGCCGGTAGTCAGTCGGAGGTCGTCGTCTACGGCAGTGATCCGTGCCCCCGTTCGACGGAGTCAAACATCGTTGTCTGCGTCCATCGCCCGGAGACCGAGCGCTACCGCCTTCCCAAGAGCCAGCAGCTTCTCGGTACCCGCCAGGAACGGCAAGCCTGGTCGAACCGTGCCCGCGAGATCTCGAATCTCGGCAAGACCGGCATCAACAGCTGTTCGCCCGTCGGTCCGGGCGGCCACACGGGCTGCCTGATCCAGGAGATCAACCAGACGCGGCGTGAGAACGGCGAGACCTCCGACGAGACGCCTCAGTAACGTCCGGCGACGCTCGCCCGCTTAGTCGCGACGGAACCGCACCCCTGATGCGGGAGCACCGGCTCTAATGAAGCTGTTTCAGTGAGGTTCGAGACCAGCCTCGCTGAGCCAGCCGCGCCTCGTCGCGATGCGAAAGAGGACGTTGACCAGCGGATTGGACCAACCCGTGTTGGTCGCGAAATCCTGGCGCAGGGTCGCGTGATGAAGGGCATGAGCGTTGGGAGTCATCAACAGACCGATCCGGCGCATCGCTCGGACGATCCACGGATTGTCGGGCCGATGCAGCGTGCCGTGAAAATATTGTGCGAGCGTGCCGCCGGCGATCAGCACCACGGCTCCTGCAATGAACCACCCGGCAAGAGGCATCGCGAATCCGGCCAGGTTCAGCAGGATCGACATCGGCAGCGACACGAACAGGATGGTCGAGCCGATCTGCACGAGGAAGGGCCGGCGGCCCAATGCGTCGGGGCGGGGATGATGGTTCTTGAAGTCGTAGACCAGCCGCTCGAACGGCGAGATCCGCGGCAGGACGCTGTCGCGCAGCGCGAGATAGTCGCCGCTTTCGCGCGAGCCCGAATAATGGAACATGCGATCGAGGCCGATGCCGGTCGTGCAGGGCCGGTAGTCCATGTACATGTGCGTGAGGCCCGATAGCAGGTCCGCGATGTACCAGGCGGCCAACGCCGCCGGGATCCAGCGCCAGTCCGGCACGCCCGCAAGCCACAGATTGAGGGCCAGCGAGGCGGCGAACAACATCGTGACCGGCCAAGGCGCAGCCTTCATCATCGCGTTAAGCAACCAGCGAGGCGGAGCATTGCCTATCCTTGCCGCAAGTCGATGGAATTTGAAACCATTTCGGTGGGCGGGGCGATGCTCAGGGAGATGCCGAAGAAATACTGGCGAAACATGCCGGAGACTTCGCTCGTTCAACCCCTCATTGCCGGTGCTCAAGCGAGGGAAGCACAGATGATCCAGCGCTCGTCAGCGGATGCCACGATCGTCAAGGAAGGGCTGAAGCACGCGCTCGACGCCGAGCGTGGCATCGAACCGGGCAGCAATCTTCGCGCCTCGTGGGAGGCTTTGCTCAAGGATGCGCGCAAATGCACGCGCTGCGACCTTTACAAGCATGCGACGCAAACGGTGTTCGGCGAAGGTCCGCTCGACGCTTCGATCATGTTCGTCGGCGAGCAACCTGGAGATCAGGAGGACCTCGCCGGGCGTCCGTTCGTCGGGCCCGCGGGTCGGCTGTTTGATGCGGCGCTCGAAAAGGCGGGGATCGACCGTTCCACGGTCTACGTGACCAACGCCGTGAAGCACTTCAAATTCGAGCCGCGCGGCAAGAAGCGCATCCACAGCAAGCCTGGCTCGGGCGAGATCGAAGCGTGCCGCTGGTGGATCGAGCATGAGCGCGAGCTGATCCGTCCACCGGTCACGGTGGCGCTCGGGACAACCGCCGCCTCCAGCCTGTTCGGCAAGGCGATGGCCATCGGCAAGAATCGCGGCGCGCCGCTCAAGCTGCGCGACGGCAGCGAATGCTGGATCACGGTGCACCCAAGCTTCCTCCTCAGGATTCCGGAGGAAGACCGCAGGCAAGAGGAACGGGCGCTCTTTGTCCGGGATCTCAAGCGGATCAAGGCGCGCGCGGCTGAACTGGTGCGCTAGCCCGCGACCAGTCCCATTGTTGTTATTGCAAATGCGAACGCTTCGCATTAGCGGAGTGCATAAGACAACAAAATGGGGACCGACATCATGAAATTTCGCGCCGGCGCGCTCGCCTTGTTCTGCCTTTACGGTTTCCCAACGCCTGCGCACGCTGACGAGCAATATTTCGGCTACACCTACAGCGCCGAGGTGCTCGGCAAAGGCGCGACCGAGGCCGAGTTCTGGGCGACCGATCGCCGCGGAAAAAGCGGAGGCGACTTCGACGCGCAGGATTATCGCATCGAGTTGGAGCATGGCTTTACCAATCGCTTCTCGGTCGCGGGCTATGCCAACCTGGCCGGCGACCATATCCGCGGGCTTGAGCCGGACTTCACGAACGCCGACCGCGATTTCGCGTTCAGGGGCCTGTCGGCGGAGTTCAAATACAATGTGCTGAGCCCCTACAAGGATGGGCTTGGCCTGACGCTTTATGCCGAGCCGGCCTGGTCGCGGATCCACGGTGGTGGGGAAAGAGGGACGGAACTCGAACTCGAATTCAAGGCGATCCTTCAGAAGAACCTTCTCGACGACCGGCTGATCTGGGCGGCGAACTTCACCTTCGAACCCGAATGGGAGAAGGAAAAGGAAGCCGACCCGGTGACGGGCAACCTTGAGAGCGAGTGGGCAAAGGAGCTGAAGCTTGAGGTCAGTTCCGGTCTCTCGTACCGCTTCGCGTCCGGTTGGTATGGAGGCGTCGAGGGCCGCTACGCCAGCGTCTACCCAAACTGGACCAACGGTCTCCATCGGGAGACCTATGCCGTCTTTGCCGGTCCGGCGATTCACTACGCGGGAAAGAAATGGTGGGCGACGCTCACCTATCTGCCGCAGTTATTTGGAAACCCGAGCCCGAGCGGAGGCCGCGCGCTCGACGAATTTGAAAAGCGCGAGCTGCGGTTGAAAGTCGGCTACAACTTCTAGGGAGGACTTGGATGGCAGCGTCGTGGTTCAGGATTCTCCCCGCAGCGGCGGTCGTTGCTGCCGCGCCCGCCGCGGCAACCGTTTACCTTTCGATCCCGCAAGCGCAGGCGGCGCTTTTTCCAGGCGCACGGTTCTTGGAACATCCGCTGACACTCAGCGATGCCCAACGTAAGATGATCTCCCGCGCCGCCGGAGCTCCCGCGTACGACAAGGTCCAGCGGGTTTGGGAGGTGCGCTCCGGCGACCGCCGCGCAGGCTGGTTCATGGTCGATCGAGTGATCGGAAAGCATGAATTCATCACTTACGCGCTGGCGCTCGGGCCCGACGGTACGGTTCGAGGGATCGAGATTCTGGAATATCGCGAGACCTACGGAGGCGAGATCCGCAATCCGAATTGGCGACGACAGTTTGTCGGAAAGAAACCGGGCTCGGCACTTCGGCTCGATGGCGACATCAGGAATATTTCCGGCGCAACCCTTTCGTCACGGCATGTGACCGACGGAGTGCGCCGGCTCCTCGTCACCTATCAGATGCTGTTGGCCAACATCTGACATGCGCCGCAGCCGCCCCTTGCTCGGCACATATGTCGAGATAACCGCCGACAGCTCGGGCATTGTCGAAGCGGGCTTTGCCGCCGTGGAGCGAATCCAGGCGCTGCTGAGTGCGCATGATCCAAAGAGCGAGCTCAGCAGGATTAATTGCCTGGCACATCGACAGGACGTTGAAGTCAGCGCCGAGACATTTGCAGTGCTGGAGCGCGCAACTCACTGGTGGCGATCGAGCGGCGGTGTGTTCGATGTGGTTGCCGCCGGAGAGCGCTCGCTCGCCGAGGCACGGATCCCTCGCCATTCAGCCCAGCCGCGTCCGGCAGAGAGGGATTTTAGGATCGTCACTCTCGACGGCCGAAAGGTGCAACTGGCCGGGCCGGCGTGCCTGGATCTCGGCGGCATTGCAAAGGGTTATGCGGTTGATGAAGCCGTCCGCGCGATGCGCCGTTGCGGTGCCGATCGCGGGCTCGTGAATGCAGGTGGCGATTTGTACGGCTTCGGTGCCGAACCCTGGAGCATCGTGGTGGTCGATCCGCGGACCCGGCGGCCGGTCGTTGACGTGCTGCTGCATGACGAAGCGCTTGCGACCAGCGCGTGTATCGATGGGTCGAGCGCGCACCTTCCGGCCGGTGCGGACTGGTTGTCCGTGACGGTGCGTGCGCCCAACGCCTGCGACGCAGATGCCCTGACCAAGATCGTCTGGGCCGCACCCGCCAATGTCGAGGAACTGCTTCGTGGCGCTGGCGCACACGCATTTGGAATCCGCCCGGATGGCCGCATCGAGGAGGTCGGCAGGCCGGCGCTTGCTGCATGAGCGGTCGGCGCCCGACATATCTCCCGCGCTGGCAGGAACGCGCCGTCTATTTGAGCTTCGGCCTGCTGCTCGCGACCGGCGTCGCGTGGCTGACCTTCGATCGCTGGGTTCGGGTGTCCGGCGAATTCGGCCCCGAGCATCATCCTGT
>Ga0070671_100004391_pt1 | contig 11149 bp, 9 predicted proteins | sample KBSS73metaG_FD_65341 | JGI IMG/M metagenome (GOLD analysis project Ga0070671, IMG submission 65341) | Switchgrass rhizosphere microbial communities from Kellogg Biological Station, Michigan, USA - KBS S7-3 metaG | ecosystem: Host-associated > Plants > Roots > Rhizosphere > Soil ... | reverse complement strand
GCGACCCACGGCTGCTGCGCCAGGCGCAGCCGGTGCACGAGTTCGACACGCCCGAGCTTCATGCGCTCGTGGCCGACATGTTCGAGACCATGGCCGCGGCCAGCGGCGCAGGGCTGGCCGCGCCGCAGATCGGCGTGGACCTGCAGCTCGTGATCTTCGGCTTCACCCACAACGAGCGCTACCCCGAGGCCCCGTCGGTGCCGCAGACGGTGCTCATCAACCCCGTGATCCAGGCGCTGTCCGACGAAGAGGAGGCGGGCTGGGAGGGTTGCCTGTCCGTGCCCGGCCTGCGTGGCTGGGTGCCGCGCTGGCGCAGCATCCGCTATCGAGGGTTCGACGTTCGCGGCGAGCCGATCGATCGCGTGGCCGAGGGCTTCCACGCCCGCGTCGTGCAGCACGAGTGCGACCACCTCGCAGGCGTGCTCTACCCGATGCGCGTGCGCGATTTCGCCCGCTTCGGCTACACCTCGGTGCTGTTCCCGGAACTCGCCGACGCGCCTGACGACTGACGGCCAACCACTGCGGTCTTATTTGCGCAGCAGCGGCGCCACCACCGGCCAGACGTTGGCCAGCATGGTCGGATGCGCGCGCTCGTTCGGATGGATGCGGTCGGCCTGGAAGAGCGAGGCCGCATCGGGCGCGTCGGCCACGCCCTTGAGCAGGAAGGGCACGAGCGCGGCGCCGTCGTCACGCGCCACCTTCGCGTAGAGCGCGGCGAACTCGTCGGAGTAGGAGCGGCCGTAGTTCGGCGGCACCTGCATCCCCACCAGCACCACCTTCGCCCCCGCTTCCTTGCATGCGCGGGTCATCTCGCTCAGATTGCGCTGCGTCATCGAAAGCGGCAGGCCGCGCAGCGCGTCGTTGCCGCCCAGCTCGATCACGACCACGCTGGGTTTGTGCTGCACGAGCAGCGCGGGCAGGCGCGACTTCCCGCCCGAGGTGGTGTCGCCGCTGACGCTCGCGTTCACCACGTCGGCACGCAGTTTCTCGCTCGAGATGCGCTTGCTCATCAGGGCCACCCAGCCGGTGCCGCGCGGGAGGCCGTATTCGGCGGAAAGGCTGTCGCCGAGCACGAGGACGACGCTCGCGCCCGCCTGGCTCGCCTCGGGCGTGGTGGCGGCTCGCGCAAACACGCAGGCGCCCACAAGCGCCACGCCCGCAAGGCCCGCGATACAGTCCCGCCGGTTCAATCCTCCGGCGCCATTGGCATTCATGAGTGCATCCATCATCGCTGTCGAGCATGTGACCAAGCGCGTGCAGGACTCCACCGGCACGCTCACGATCCTCCACGATATCGACTTCTCGCTCGCGCCTCGCGAGTCGGCGGCCATCGTCGGCGCGTCGGGCTCGGGCAAAAGCACCTTGCTGGCCATCATCGCAGGGCTGGATACGCCCAGCGAAGGGCGGGTCCTGCTCGACGGCGTGGACATCTTCACGCTCGACGAGGACGCGCGCGCGGCGGTGCGAGCCAGCAAGCTCGGCTTCGTGTTCCAGAGCTTCCAGCTCATGGGCAACCTCACGGCGCTCGAGAACGTGATGCTGCCGCTGGAGCTGCAGGGTCGCTCCGATGCGCGCAGCGCCGCGCGCGAGATGCTCGATCGAGTCGGACTCGGCCAGCGGCTGTCCCACTACCCGAAGCTGCTCTCGGGCGGCGAGCAGCAGCGCGTGGCGCTGGCGCGCGCCTTCGTCGTGAAGCCCGCGCTGCTGCTGGCCGACGAGCCTACCGGCAGCCTCGACTTCGCCACCGGCGAGACGGTGATGGAGCTGATGTTCGAGCTCAACCGCGAGCTCGGCACCACGCTCGTGATGGTCACGCACGACCGCGGCATCGCCGCGCGCTGCGTGCGCCAGGTGCGCATCGAGGCGGGGCGCGTGGTCGCGTGATTGCGGGGCCGGGCGCGCCCCCGGCGGGATAATCCCGCGATGTCCAGCGCCCGCATCCTGTTCGGCTTTCACGCCGTCACCGTCCGCCTGAAGACTGCGCCGCAGTCCATCCAGGAGCTTTACGTCGACAGCGCCAGGCGCGATCAGCGCATGCGCCAGTTCATCGACCGCGCGAAGGAAGCCGGCGTGCGCCTGCTCGACAGCGACGAGCTGCGGCTGCAGGCACTGGCCGGCACGCACCGCCACCAGGGGGTGGTCGCGAAGGTCCAGCCTCTGCCGCAGACGCATTCGCTGGACGACCTGCTCGACGCCATCGAGGGGCCTGCGCTTCTGCTGGTGCTCGACGGCGTCACCGACCCGCACAACCTCGGCGCCTGCCTGCGCGTGGCCGACGGTGCCGGCGCACACGCGGTCATCGCGCCCAAGGATCACGCGGTGGGGCTCAACGCCACCGTCTCCAAGGTCGCCAGCGGCGCGGCCGAAACGGTGCCCTACCTCATGGTGACCAACCTCGCGCGCACCCTGGGCGAGCTGAAGGAGCGCGACATCTGGGTCATGGGCACCGCCGAGGACGCGCCGCGCACGCTCTACGAGGCGGACCTCAAGGTGCCGCTGGCCCTCGTGCTCGGCGCCGAGGGCAGCGGCATGCGGCAGCTCACGCGTCGCCACTGCGACGAGCTCGTCAGCATCCCGATGTCCGGCGCCGTGCAGAGCCTGAACGTCTCGGTTGCCAGCGGCGTGTGCCTGTACGAGGCAATGCGCCAGCGCAGGGGCTGAAGGCGCCGCGCGCCTTCCTTCGACACTCATCCATTCCATTCGCGCCATGCCCGTCATCCAAGTCACCCATCCGCTCGTGCGGCACAAGCTCGGCCTCATGCGCGAGGCCGACATGTCGACCAAGAAGTTCCGCGAGCTCACCGCCGAGGTGGCCCGGCTCATCGCCTACGAGGCCACCGCCGACTTTCCGCTGGAGTCGGTGGAGATCGAATGCTGGAGCGGCCCGACCACGGTCGACCGCATCAAGGGCAAGAAGGTGACGGTGGTGCCCATCCTGCGCGCGGGCATCGGCATGCTCGACGGCGTGCTCGACCTGGTGCCCAACGCGAAGATCAGCGTGGTGGGGCTCTCGCGCAATCACGACACGCTGCAGCCGGAGCACTACTTCGAGAACCTCGTGGGTTCGCTCGAGGAGCGCACCGCGCTCATCATCGACCCGATGCTCGCCACCGCCGGCTCGATGATCGCCACCATCGACCTGCTCAAGCGCAAGGGCTGCCAGGACATCCGCGGCCTCGTGCTGGTCGCGGCCCCCGAGGGCGTGGCGGCGCTTTCGAAGGCGCACCCGGACGTGCGCTGCTGGACCGCCAGCATCGACAGCCACCTGGATGAGCGCGGCTACATCATCCCGGGCCTGGGCGACGCCGGCGACAAGATCTTCGGGACCAAGTGAACGGACCCAGGCCACAGGAGGCGAGCATGAAGCGCGCAACGAAGGGGATGCTGGCGGCGGGCGCCGCCTTGCTGCTGGTCGCGGCCTGCACGCAGGAGAAGCAGAACCAGATCCGCCGAGACATCCAGAACTGGACGGGCACCAACGGCGTGATGGAGATCTACGCCGGGGGGACGCTCGTCAAGCGCTTCCTCAAGGTCGACAAGCTGAGCACCGCGCTCGGCACCGACGACAACCTGCCGCGCGCCTACCGCTTCGGCTACGGCGTGCTCGACGAGAACCTCAACGGCGTTGCCGACGCCAACGAGAAGCGCGTGTATTTCGAGGTCAGCGACTACACGACCTACGTCTTCTTCGAGAGCCCGCACTGAGCCGCGCGGCGCGGCTTCAGCCCCGTCGCACGCGCAGCGCCTCGGGGTTGACGATGTTCGTCGGCTCGCCCTTGATGAAGTTCACGACGTTGTCGAAGGCGGCGCCGAAGTACATCTCGTAGCTGTCGAGCTCGACATAGCCGAGGTGCGGTGTGCACACCGCGTTCTCCAGGCGCAGCAGCGGGTGGCCCTGCAGGATGGGCTCGCTCTCGAAGACATCGATGGCGGCCATGCCGGGGTGACCGCGGTTCAGTGCCGTGACGAGCGCGCTTTCCTCGAGCAGCTCGGCGCGCGAGGTGTTCACGAAGAGAGCGGTGGGCTTCATGCGCATCAGGTCGTCCAGCTTGACGATGCCGCGCGTGCCATCGACGAGCCGCAGATGCAGGCTCACGACGTCCGAGCGCTCGAAGAGCGCCTCGCGCGAGGGCGAGGCCTCGCAACCCTCGGCCTGCGCGCGCTCGCGCGAGGCTTCGCTGCCCCACACCAGCACCTTCATGCCGAAGGCGCGCCCGTAGCCCGCGACGATCTGCCCGATCTTCCCGAAGCCCCACAGACCCAGCGTCTTGCCGCGCAGCACGTTGCCCAGCCCGAAGTTCGCGGGCATGGAGCCCGCCTTGAGTCCCGACTGCTGCCACGCGCCGTGCTTGAGGTTGGCGATGTAGTGCGGCAGGCGGCGCATCGAGGCCATGATCAGCGCCCAGGTCAGCTCGGCCGGCGCCACCGGCGAGCCCACGCCCTCGGCGACCGCGATGCCCAGCCGCGTGGCGGCCTCGACGTCGATGTGGGAGCCCACGCGTCCCGTCTGCGCGATCAGCTTGAGCCTCGGCAGCTTCTCCAGCAGCTGCTTCGGAAAGGCCGTGCGCTCGCGGATGAGCACCAGGACGTCGGCGTCGCGCAGGCGCACCGAGAGCTGGCCGATGCCCTTCACCGTGTTGGTGAATACCTTGGCATTGAAGCCGTCCAGCTTGGATGCTGCCGCCAGCTTGCGGACCGCGTCCTGGTAGTCGTCGAGGATGATGATGTTCATGTGCTGACCGGCGTGAACGGCGCATTTTGCATGCGCCTCTCATGCCAGCGCGATGGGGGAGACCACAGGCCGCGCAGCGGCGTGGCGCTTTGTGCGTCAGGCCCGCGCGGTGCGCGCAGGGGCAATGCGCGCGGCGACGTTCGCGGGCACGGCCTGCAGGTTCAGGCCCGCGAGGAACTGGTCCAGCGCCTGCGTGCCGACCGTCACGAGGTCGAAGCTCGCCGGGTCGAGGATCCAGTTCTGGATGAGCCCGTCGATCAGGGCGTGCAGCGCCACCGCGGCCGCGCGCGAGGGCATGCTCAGCGGCGTGCCGCGCTGCGTGGCGGCCAGCCTCAGGTCGCGCTCGATGTCGTCCAGGCAGCGCGTGCGCGAAGCCACGTGCCGCTCGCGCACGCCGCGCAGTTCGTCGACGTACTCGACCTTGCGCGTGGCGATCTCGAATACGCGGCGCGCCTGCTCGTCGCGGGTCACGAGATGCATGGCGTCGAGCGCGCAGTGCCGCAGGTAGGCCAACGCGTCCTCGCGGCGCGCCTCGGGGTCGGCTTGCAGCGCCTGCTCCAGCGGCAGCACGACACGCTCGAGCATCGCGTTGAAGAGGTCGGCCTTGTCCTTGAAGTGCCAATAGATGGCGCCGCGCGTGAGGCCCGCCGATTGCGCGATCTCATGCAGAGATGTTCCCGACACGCCCTTGCGCTGGAACACGATTTCCGCGGTGTCCAGGATGAGGCTGCGCGTGTTCTGCGCTTCTTCCTTCGTCTTGCGAGCCATGGTGTGTGATGTGTAGGGCGATTCGCTGGAAATGCGCGTGAATGGGCTGCAGCATACATGCATGTTTGTATGTACACTGCGCGGCTTCCGGTGAAGGGCACCCGTGTTCTCCCGTAGCATCCCGGCCTTCGCACGCGGGGCTCACAGGCGGTTTCCTTGCTTGCATGCAGAAGTGCCCCGGTGCGTCGAACGCCTCCCTCGGAACCCATATCCACGCGATTCACCGCGGCTGAGTCGCGCGTTGCCATGACTGGAAGGACTTGCATGACTGCCACGAGCCAAGCTCAGCACATTTCAATTCCGCGCGCTGGCGTTCCGGCCGCCCTGCTGGCCATGTCGCTGCTGGCGGCGTTGCTGGCCGGCTGCGGACAGAACGAAGCCGCGGGCGGCCCGGGCGGCATGCCGCCCACGCAGGTCGGCGTGATCGTCGCGACCCCCGGGCCCGTGGGTCTTGCGAGCGAGCTCCCCGGCCGGCTCGAGCCGGTGCGCGTGGCGCAGGTTCGCGCGCGGGCTGCGGGCATCCTGCAGCGGCGCGTCTTCAAGGAAGGCAGCGACGTGAAGGCGGGGCAGACGCTGTTCGAGATCGACTCCGCCCCGTACCGCGCCACGCTGGCCAGCGCCCAGGCGTCGCTTGCGCGCTCGCAGGCGAACCTCGTGCAGGCGAAGGCCCAGGCCGAGCGCAACAAGCCGCTCGTCGCGGCCAAGGCGATCAGCCAGCAGGACTACCTCAACTCGGTGGCCGCCTACGAGGCCGCCGAGGCCGACGTCGCCGCCGGCAAGGCCGCGGTCGACACCGCGCGCATCAACCTCGGCTATGCCGCGGTCACCGCGCCGATCTCCGGGCGCATCGGCCGCGCCCTCGTGACCGAGGGCGCACTGGTGGGACAGGGCGAGGCGACGCAGCTCGCCGTCGTCCAGCAGATCAACCCGATGTACGTGAACTTCACCCAGTCCACGACCGACGTGATGAACCTGCGCCGCCAGATGGCCGCGGGCAAGCTCAAGAAGGTGGTGGGCGAGAACGCCGCGAGCGTGCGCGTGGTGCTGGAGGACGGCAGCGAATACGAGCGCGCCGGCAAGCTGCTGTTCAGCGACCTCACCGTCGATCCGACCTCCGGCCAGATCACGCTGCGCGCCGAGGTGCCCAACCCCGACGGCATCCTGCTGCCCGGCATGTACGTGCGCGTGCGCCTGGAGCAGGCGCAACTCGCCAGCGCCATCCTCGTTCCGCAGCAGGCCGTCACCCGTGGCCCGCAGGGCGACACGCTGATGGTGGTCGGCGGCGACGGCAAGGTCGAGCCGCGCCAGATCAAGATCGGCGGCTCGCAGGGCAACTCGTGGATCGTGCTCGAAGGCCTGAAGGCCGGCGAGCAGGTGATGGTCGACGGGTTCCAGAAGCTGCACCCGGGCGCGCCGGTGAAGGCCGTGCCCTGGGTGGCAAGCGCCGCGAGCGGGGCCTCCGGTCCCACAGGCGGCAACGGCGGCAGCCCGGCACCGCAGTAAGCAGTCAGCAGTAAGCGCAGGGAGCCAGGGCCATGGCCAAGTTCTTCATCGACAGACCCATCTTCGCGTGGGTGATCGCGCTGTTCATCCTCGTGACGGGCGGCGTTGCCATCACGCAGCTTCCGGTGGCGCAGTACCCGACGGTCGCACCGCCCTCCATCGTCATCACCGCCGTCTATCCCGGCGCCTCGGCGCAGACGCTCGAGGAGAGCGTCATCGGCGTCATCGAGCAGGAGCTCAACGGCTCGCCCGGCCTCATCTACATGGAGTCGAGCAGCCAGGCCAACGGCGTGGGCAGCATCACGCTGAGCTTCGAGCCCGGCACGAACCCCGACCTCGCGCAGGTCGACGTGCAGAACCGGCTGGGGCGCGCCACGCCGCGCCTGCCCGCGGCGGTCACGCAGCAGGGCGTGCGCGTGGACAAGGCGCGCGGCAACTTCCTGATGTTCGTGATGCTGTCGTCCGACGACCCGGCGTTCGACCCCGTCGCCCTCGGCGACTACGCCTCGCGCAACGTGATCCCCGAGATCCAGCGCGTGCCGGGCGTGGGCCAGGCGCAGCTGTTCGGCACCGAGCGCTCCATGCGCATCTGGATCGACCCGGCCAAGCTCGTGGGCTACGCGCTCACGCCCACCGACGTCAATACCGCCATCCGGCTGCAGAACGCGCAGGTCTCCTCCGGCACGATCGGCGACCTTCCCATCGTGCAGGGCCAGCTCATCACCGCCACGGTCGTCGTCACCGGCCAGATGACCAATGCCGAGCAGTTCGGGAACATCGTGCTGCGCGCCAACACCGACGGCTCGAGCGTGCGCCTGCGCGACGTGGCGCGCATCGAGCTCGGTGGCCAGAGCTACTCCACCTCCGCGCGCCTGAACGGCAAGCCCGCCACCGGCATCGGCATCCAGCTCTCGCCCGTGGGCAACGCGCTGGCCACGGCCACCGCCGTGTCCAAGAAGATGGACGAGCTCAAGCGCTACTTCCCGCACGGCGTGAACTACAGCACGCCGTACGACAGCTCGCGCTTCGTGAAGATCTCCATCAAGCAGGTCGTCGAGACCCTGGTGGAGGCGGTGATCCTCGTGTTCCTCGTGATGTACCTGTTCCTGCAGGACTTCCGCTACACGCTGATCCCCACCGTCGTGGTGCCGGTGGCGCTGCTGGGCACCTTCGGCGTGCTGCTGGCCACGGGCTTCTCGATCAACGTGCTCACGCTCTTCGCGATGGTGCTGGCCATCGGCATCCTCGTCGACGACGCCATCGTGGTGGTGGAAAACGTCGAGCGCATCATGAGCGAGGAGGGCCTGCCCCCGCGTGCAGCCACGCGCAAGGCGATGGGGCAGATCACCGGGGCCATCGTCGGCATCACGACCGTGCTCGTCTCGGTGTTCGTGCCCATGGCCTTCTTCAGCGGCTCGGTGGGCAACATCTATCGCCAGTTCTCGCTGGCGATGGTGGCTTCGATGCTCTTCTCGGCCTTCCTCGCGCTGTCGCTCACGCCAGCCCTGTGCGCGACGCTGCTCAAGCCGGTGGAGGCCGGCCACAAGCACGTGAAGGGCGGCTTCTTCGGCTGGTTCAACCGCGGCTTCGCGCGTACCGCGAAAGGCTACGAGGGGTTCGTCGCGAGACTGCTGCGCCGCGGCGTCATCGTGATGGCCGTGTTCGTGGCCATCGTCGGCGTGGTCGCCGTGATGTATCTGCGCCTGCCGACCTCGTTCCTGCCGAACGAGGACCAGGGCTACATGATCGTGAGCATCCAGCTCCCGCCGGGCGCCACCACCGAGCGCACGCTCGACGTGATGAAGAAGGCCGAGGACTTCATCCTCAAGCAGCCCGAGGTCGAGAGCATGGTCGGGGTGCTGGGCTTCAGCTTCTCCGGCAGCGGCCAGAACGCCGCGCTCGCCTTCGTGCCGCTGAAGGACTGGAAGCTGCGCGAGGGGGCGGATCACTCCGCGGGCGCGCTCGCGCGGCGCACCTTCGGCGCCATGATGGGCGTGCGTGACGCCTTCATCTTCCCCTTGAGCCCGCCGCCGATCCCCGAGCTCGGCACCTCCACCGGCTTCAGCTTCCGGCTGCAGGACCGCGCCGGCCTCGGCCACGCGGCGCTGCTGGCCGCGCGCAACCAGGTGCTGGCCCAGGCCTCGCAGAGCAAGATCATCACGGGCCTGCGCCCCGACGGCCTGGAAGACGCGCCACAGCTTCAGGTGGACATCGACCGCGACCGCGCCAACGCGCTGGGCGTCTCGTTCGACGCCATCAACACGGCGCTGTCCACCTCGCTCGGCTCGGCCTATGTCAACGACTTCCCGAACCGCGGGCGACTGCAGCGCGTGATCGTTCAGGCCGATGCGCCGGCGCGCATGCAGCCCGAAGACCTGCTCAAGATCAACGTCGCCAACGGCACCGGGAAGATGGTTCCGATGTCGGCCTTCGCCAGCACGCGCTGGATCACCGGGCCGATGCAGACCATCCGCTACAACGGCTACCCGGCCATGCGCATCTCCGGCGACGCGGCGCACGGCTACAGCACCGGTGACGCGATGAACGAGATGGAGCGCATCGCAGCCACGCTGCCCTCGGGCTTCGGCTTCGAGTGGACCGGCCAGTCGCGCGAGGAGAAGCTCTCGGGCGCGCAGGCGACCCTGCTCTTCGCGTTCTCGCTGCTTGCGGTGTTCCTGTGCCTGGCCGCGCTCTACGAGAGCTGGTCGATCCCGCTGTCGGTCATCCTCGTGGTGCCGCTGGGCGTGCTCGGCGTGCTGGTGGGCGTGACGCTGCGCGACATGCCCAACGACGTGTACTTCAAGGTCGGCCTCATCACCGTGATCGGCCTGTCCGCCAAGAACGCGATCCTGATCATCGAGTTCGCCAAGGACCTGGTGGCGCAGGGCAAGGGAGTCATCGAGGCCACGCTGGAAGCTGCGCACCTGCGGTTCCGCCCCATCCTCATGACCTCCATGGCCTTCATGCTCGGCGTGCTGCCGCTGGCCATCTCCACCGGCGCCGGCTCCGCGAGCCAGCGCGCCATCGGCACCGGCGTGATCGGCGGAATGATCACCGCCACCGTGCTGGCCGTGCTGATGGTTCCGGTGTTCTTCGTCGTGGTGCGGCGCTTCTTCAAGGGCAGCGAACGCCAGCGCCGCATGTACGCGCACGAACTCGACAAGACCGACACACCACCGGCCGGCACCGCGGCGGCGGAGGGCAAGCAATGAGCGAGGCTTCTTCCATGACGACTTCCGCGCACCGCGCGCTCCAGCACCGGCATGCCGGGGGCCGGGCCGTGCGTACCGTGGTGGCGGCCGCCGTGGTCGGCGCCTTCCTCGCCGGCTGCTCGCTGATCCCGAAGTACGAGCGGCCCGCCGCGCCCGTGCCCCAGGCCTTCCCGACCGAGGGCGCCAAGGGCGTGGCGGTGACCGACACGGCGGGCCAGCCCACGGCGGGCGACATCGAATGGCAGCGCTTCTTCACCGACGAGCGCCTGCGCCGCGCCATCGCCATCGCACTGGAAAACAACCGCGACATGCGCATCGCGGTGCTCAACATCGAGCAGGCGAGGGCGCAGTACCAGATCCGCCGCGCCGACCTCTTCCCCACCGTCTTGCTCGCGGCCACCGGCAACCGGCAACCCGACAGCAAGGGCGGCATCTCCAGCCTCTACACCGCGGGCGTTGCGCTCGCGTCCTACGAGATCGACCTCTTCGGCCGCGTGAACAGCCTGCGCGAATCGGCGCTGGCGAGCTACTTCGCCACGGCCGAAGCGCGCAAGGCCGTGCAGATCGGCCTCATCGCCGCGGTCGCCAGCACCTACATGAGCGTGATCGCGGACGACGAGCTGCTCACGCTCACGCGCGACACGCTCAACACCCGCGAGGAGTCCTATCGCCTCACGAAGCTGAAGTTCGACAACGGCGCCGCGTCCGAGCTCGACTTCCAGCAGGCGGTGTCGCTCGTGGAAGGCGCGCGCGCCACCCTCGCGCAGCAGGAGCGGCTGCGCCTGCTCGACCGCAATGCGCTGCAACTGCTGCTGGGCCAGCATGAGCTTCCGCAGGAGCAGGAAGGCGGCGAGAAGCTGGCGGATTCCTCCATGCTGGCGGATATCCCCGTGGGTCTGCCGTCCGACCTGCTCACGCATCGGCCCGACATCCT
>Ga0070671_100004389_pt1 | contig 11150 bp, 10 predicted proteins | sample KBSS73metaG_FD_65341 | JGI IMG/M metagenome (GOLD analysis project Ga0070671, IMG submission 65341) | Switchgrass rhizosphere microbial communities from Kellogg Biological Station, Michigan, USA - KBS S7-3 metaG | ecosystem: Host-associated > Plants > Roots > Rhizosphere > Soil ... | reverse complement strand
GATCAAGGAACGCATCGCGGCCGCGCAAGGCTTCAAGAGCTGACGGATTCGGTCGATGGAGCGTGCGTGGTTCGCAATGGCCTGCAGGATGCCGTCGCGCCAGTCATGCCGCATCATCGGCCCGCTTTCTGCTGGCTGACCTGGACGTGACAGGAACCAGCCGTCAGGCCGCGATTGCCGATTCGGGCATCGGCGCCGCCCCGACCGTGGCGTCCGATGCGCCCGCGCCCGCTGGACGCCGAAGCTCGGCGATGTGATGCACGACGTGCCGGTGCTCGAACGCGATGAGCGCGGCATACAGCACGGCGTTGACCGCCAGATGCTGTTCACGTCGGACCAGCCACGCTGCGGCGTTGTAAGCGCCACATAGCGCGGCGATTCCGAGCGCTGCCGCATGCACGCTCAGCTTCAACGGCTCGCAGTTTCCGCACTCGAGGACCTTCATGTCCATCGTCATACGGTCGAGTAGTGCAACGTGCGTACCGACCAGCTCTGGGCTCGCCTCGCCGTTGGTAAGCTCGGCTGTCGGCGTAGCTGACAGCCGATAGTCGATAGCTATTGCTACTTCCGACCCTTGACTATGAGCTCTCCGTGCATGCGGCGGCAGCCGTCTTCAGCCTGCAGGTTGCAGTAATAGGCGAAGGTGCCCGGCCGGTCGGCGCGGAACTCGAACGTGGTCGGCTGGCCCGGGCTGGCCCGCTTGGCGATGCGATAGGCGTCAATGGTGAGGCTGTGTGCGATGTCGTCGGCGTCCAGCGTGAGCCGCACGAGGTCGTCCTGATTGACCTCGATCGTGGACGGACTGAACGCATAGCGGTGCGCGGTGACCGCGAACGTTCGTGTGGTGGGGCCCTGGTCCTGCGCGGCGACAACCGACGTGGCCGCCATCAGTAACAGCAGAGGCCGAACCCGGGACCGCATCGTCATCACGATTGTACGACGCCTCAGCCGTGTCGTTGGCCGCTAGTACCCCGGACGTTTGATGCCGAGCTTGCGCATCTTCGACTGGAGCGTGGTGCGCTTCACGCCAAGGCGCGCCGCTGCACCGTTTGGCCCGGCGACGACACCGTTCGATTCGCGCAGCGCTCGAACGATGGCGTCGCGCTCGGTATCACGGAGTCGTGGCGGGGACGCTTCGCGCGCGTCGGGCTTCACCTGCGGCGGCTGGATCGCGGCGGGCGGCACGTTGAGAACCGGACCGCTCGACAGGATGACCGCGCGTTCGATGACGTTCTCCAGCTCTCGAATGTTGCCCGGCCAGTGCCAGCGCACGAGCGCGGCCATCGCGTCTTCGGGGATGGTGGTGATGCGCCGATTCATCTCGCGAGCGAACTTCGCCACGAAGTGGCTGACCAGCGCGGGAATGTCGTCACGGCGCTCCCTCAGCGCCGGCACGTGCACGGGGAAGACGTTCAGGCGATAGAACAGATCGCTGCGGAACAATCCGTCCGAGACCATGGCGTCGAGGTCTCGATTCGTCGCGGCAATCAGGCGGACGTCCACTCGCAGCGTTCGCGTGCTGCCGAGACGTTCGAATTCGCGTTCCTGGAGCGCGCGCAGCAGCTTGGGCTGTACCTCGAGCGGCAGGTCACCGACTTCGTCGAGGAAGAGGGTGCCGCGGTTCGCCAGTTCCAGCCGGCCGACTTTGCTCGTCGCCGCCCCGGTGAAGGCGCCCTTGTCATAGCCGAACAGCTCACTTTCGATCAGGCTCGCTGGCAGCGCCGCGCCACTGAGGCGCACGAAGGCACGATCGCGCCGGCGGCTCAGATTATGGAGCGCACGAGCGAGCAATTCCTTGCCGGTGCCGGTTTCACCGAGCAGCAGAACGGTGGAATCGGTGGGAGCGACGGTCGCGATCGTCTGCAGCACCCGCTTCAGCGCGGCGCTCTGGCCGATGATCTCCCGGAAGTCGTGCGCCAGCCGCACTTCGTCCAGCAGGTAGTCCTTTTCCTCCGCCAGCTGCTCCGTGATTACCGCGATCTCGCCGTAGGCGCGCGCGTTCTCGACGGCGATGGCGATCTGCGATGACAACTGTCCGAGCAGTACGGCAGCGTCGGCCGAGAACGCGTCCGCGGTGCGGCTGGCGAGGCTGAGGACCCCTAGCCGGCTCCGCCCCGTGACCAGCGGTACGCAGCAAACCGACTTGATGCCCTCGGCGATCAGCGTCGGCGCGCCGGCCGGTCCGAAGGCAGCGACGTCGGCTTCGCCGAACATCGAGACCACACCGCGCTGATAAGTGATTCCGGAAGGCGAGCTGTCGAGCGGCAGCAGATGGTCGGCCCGTCGCACACCCCGTTCGTCCGTAAAGGCCAGCGCATGGAGCTGCATCTGCCCGGAGTCCGCGTCGTACAAAGCGATGCTCGCGTAATCGTGCTGAATCACATCGCCCAGCGCCTGCGAGATCTTGCCGAGCAGGCTCGGATAATCGAGCTCCGACGTAATCGCGTTGTTGAGCCGCAGGAGGAACTGGACCCGATCGTGTTCGGCGGCCAGCGAGGCGCGGAGCGTCTCGAGTCGCTCGAGCTGCACGGTGTGCTCGACGGCGAGCGCCACCATCGCCGTGATCTGCTCCATCACGGCCACCGCCACATCGTCGTAGCTGGCGGCATCTCGGCTGCCAAAGACGAGCACGCCCAGCCGGGCGCGAGGCGTTGTCAGCGGAACCCCGCAGATGATCCGAAAGCCGAGAGCCCGGAGGGCAGGCATCATACCGGTCAACACCTCGCCGGCGTCGAGGCGTACGACCATCGTCTGCTGCGATCGCAGAACGACTCCGGCCGGACCGAAGTCCATCGGGACTTCTCGCATCGGCAGCGGCACGTCCGGATGGACGAGCACGATCCTCAGGAGGTCGCGGTCTGCATCGTGAAGGACCAGACCCAGATGGTCGAACGGCACCGCCTCGCGGAGTGAAGCGGGAAGCTGCCGGAGCAGATCGTTCAGGGTGGTGAAGCCGGCGATCGATTTCGCCAGGCGGAGCAGCGCGTCGTCAACGGCCAACGGCGGACGGTCGATCGCTGGAGCCTCGTGCACGGAGTGCCACTTCCATCGTGGGAGTCGGTGCCGAAGGTGTCAAGGCGCCATCGGCAGATGCCGAAATAGCGGCGGTAATTGCTGATTGGCCTGAGGTTTGGGCGTTTCCCCGCAGTATTTCACGCAGAGGTCGTGGCCCGGTTCATGCCCCCTCTCACGAGGGCGCCACCTTCGGCGCCAGCAAGCCAGGGAGGCGGTTTTGGTCGCGACAGCATCAATCGATTGTCGGGAACTCCTCGACGATCTCGACGCCATCGTCTGGGAAGCCGACCCGCAGACGGTGCAGTTTTCGTACGTGAGTCAGAAAGCCGAGCGCCTGCTTGGCTATCCCGTCCAGCGATGGCTCGATGAACCGGGTTTCTGGGTCAGCATCGTTCACCCCGAGGACCGCAAGTGGGTGGTCGAAGCCTGCGCCGCTGCCATTCAGAACGTCCGCCACTTGATGCTCGACTACCGGGTGCGGGCCTCCGACGGCCGAGTCCTTTGGGTCCGCAGTGTCGTGCACGTTACCGGCGACGACCACGGCCGCGCGTCGCGGTTGACCGGCGTGATGCTCGATATCACCGCCTGAAAGCGCGCCGAAGCCGCGGCCGTGAGCCGCGACCAGCGTTACACGGCGATTCTCGAAAATTCGATCGATCTGATCACCTTCGTCGACGCCCGCGGCCGCGTCCTGTTCGATAGTCCTTCGATCGAGCGTCTGCTGGGAGTGTTGCCGGCCGAGCGTCTGGGCCGCAGCATGTTCGAGCTGATTCATCCCGAGGACCTGCCGCGGGCTCGGGCCGCGGTCGCGACCGCGATGGCGTTGCGAAAGGGAACACCGTTCATCGAATTGCGGCTTCGCCACAAGGACGGCCGCTGGCGCGTCTTCGAGTCGGCTGGCAGCTACGTCGAAGAAGGCGGAGTGCCGATGGGCATCGTCCACTCGCGCGACATCACCGATCGCAAGCATCTGGAGGAGCAGCTCCGGCATGGCCAGAAGATGGAGGCGCTCGGCCGGTTGACCGGCGCCATCGCCCACGATTTCAACAACCTGCTCACGGTCATCCTCGGTTACGCGGAAGCGCTCCTCGATTCCGAAGTGACGCTGCCGGTGCGGGCCGAGCTCCGCGAGATCCGCCGCGCGTCGAGCAGCGCGGCGTCGTTGACGCGCCAGCTGCTGGTGTTCAGCCGGCGGATGCCCGCTGTCCTTGAACCCATGGATCTCAATCGCGTCATCTCCGAGCTGTCGCCGATGCTGCAGCGGCTCCTCGGCAAGACGGTGGAACTGACGCTGGCGCTGAACGCCAAACGTCCGGTCGTGAAGGCCGATCGCGGCCTGATGGATCAGGTGCTGATGAACCTGCTCATCAACGGCCGGGACGCGATGCCGGACGGCGGGAGAATGACGATCGCGACGCGCGACGACGAGGACCGGCGCGTGACGCTCGAAGTCACCGACACGGGTCAGGGCATGCCGCCTGACGTGCAGGCGAAAATCTTCGAGCCGTTTTTTACGACGAAGGACCCGGGAAGGGGCACCGGACTGGGCCTGGCGACGGTTTATACGATTGTGACGCAGGCGGGTGGCACGATCGACGTCGAGTCCGCGCAGGGTCGGGGGACGACGTTCCGCATCTCGTTGCCGCTGGCGGACAGGTCTAGCGTCTCACGTTACAGCTAGCCCCTGCCCCCAGCTACTGTCTCCCGTGACAGCTAGCCCCCAATAGCCCCCAAGCCGCTACTCTTTTTTCGCGGCCGTTGCTGCTTCTTCCTGCAGGAGAGCCTTGCGGCTCAGGCGAATCTTGCCGGTTGGGTCGATGTTGATCACCTTGACCAGCAACTGTTCGCCTTCTTTCAGCTCGTCTCGAACGTCCTTCACGCGATGGGTCGCGATCTCCGACACGTGCAGTAGACCATCGGTGCCCGGCATGATTTCGACGAACGCGCCGAAATCGGTGATGCGCTGCACCTTGCCCAGATAGGTCTTGTTCAGTTCCGGCGTCGCCGTCAGCTCCTGAATGATCGAGATCGCCTTCTGCGCCGAGGCGCCGTCTGCGGATGCGACGTTGACGCGGCCATCGTCTTCCACGTCGATCTTCACTCCGGTCCGCTCGATGATGCTGCGGATCATCTTGCCGCCCGGTCCGATCACGTCGCGGATCTTGTCGACCGGGATCCGGATGGTCACGATTCGCGGCGCGAACGCCGAGATGTTCTCGCGGGACGAAGGCAGCGACTCCCGCATCTTGTCCAGGATGTGCAGCCGGCCTCGGCGCGCCTGATCGAGCGCCTTGCGCATGATCTCGGTCGTGATGCCGGTGACCTTGATGTCCATCTGCAGCGCCGTGATGCCGTCCGCCGTGCCGGCGACCTTGAAGTCCATGTCGCCGTAATGATCCTCGGCGCCGGCGATGTCCGACAGCACCGCGTACTTGCCGGTCTTCTCGTCCATCACCAGGCCCATCGCGATGCCGGCGACCGCTTTCTTGAGCGGAACGCCCGCATCCATCATCGCCAACGACCCGCCACAGACAGACGCCATCGACGACGAGCCGTTTGATTCGAGAATGTCGGAGACGACTCGCACCGTGTAGGGGAACTGCTCTTCGGCTGGCATCATCGGCGTCAGCGAGCGTTCGGCGAGCGCTCCGTGACCGACCTCGCGCCGGCCGGGGCCGCGCATGAAGCCGACTTCGCCGACCGAGAAGGGCGGGAAGTTGTAGTGGAGCATGAAGCTCTTCCAGGTTTCGCCCTCGAAGCTCTCGACCTTCTGCGCGTCGTCGGCGGTGCCGAGGGTGCAGGTGACGAGCGCCTGCGTCTCGCCGCGGGTGAATACGGACGACCCGTGCGTCCGCGGCAGCACGCCGGTCTCGATCCAGATCGGACGGATTTCGTCGAACTTGCGGCCGTCGAGCCGTACGCCGTGGGTCAGCACCTCTTCCCGAAGCACCTTCTCCTTGAGCTCCTTGAAGATCGCCTTCGCCTCGGTCTTGCGCTCGACTTCGCCCTCGGGTATCGACGCCACGAGATCCTTGAGCGCCTGATCGACGGTTTCGTAGTTCTCCAGCTTCCCGCGGATCCGCATCGCCTCGGTCAGCGGCACGTACACTTTCTCTTCGACCTCTCGATAGAAGTCGTGGCCGATTTCCTTCTTCGTGACGGCCAGCTTCTTCTTCCCGGCTTCGCGCGCCAGGTCGTCGATCGCGGCAACGATCTGCTTGATGGCCGCATGCGCGGTTTCGAGCGCCTGGATCGCCTGTTCCTCCGTGACTTCCTTGGCGCCCGCTTCCACCATCACCAGCCCGTCTTTCGTGCCGGCGACGATGAGGTCGAGTTTGCTGTCTTTGCGCTGCTGGAACGTGGGATTGACGACGAACTGGCCGTCGACGAGACCGATGCGAACGCCGGCGATCGTCTTCTCGAACGGAATTTCGGAGAGCGCGAGTGCCGCGGAGGCGCCGGTAATCGCCAGGACGTCGGTGTCGTTCTCCTGATCCGCGGAGAGGACCAGCGCGATGACCTGCGTCTCGTAGCGCCAGCCGGAGGGGAAGAGCGGACGGATTGGCCGATCGATACAGCGGCTCGTCAGGACTTCTTTCTCGGCGGGCTTGCCTTCGCGTTTGAAGAAACCGCCGGGAATGCGGCCCGACGCGTAGGTGTATTCGCGGTAATCGACGGTCAGCGGCAGGAAATCGATCCCCTCGCGCGGGCTTGCCGCCCGGCAGGCGGTGACCAGCACTACCGAATCGCCGAAGCGGACCCTGACGGCACCGCCGGCCTGTTTCGCGAGCTTGCCGGTTTCGAGCGAAAGCGTGTGTTGACCGATCGTGAGTTCACGAGTGTGCATATTGTCAAAGAGTTGAAACTGAATAGTTGAACCAAAAACTCGACACAGCCGCGCAGCCGCGCTCGATTACTTGCGGATGTTCAGACGTTTGATGAGGTCTGAATAGCGCTGAGCGTCCTTGACCTTGAGGTAGTCGAGCAACCGGCGGCGCTTGCCGACCAGCATCAGCAGTCCGCGGCGTGAATGGTGATCCTTTGCGTGGGTCTTGAAATGCTCTGTGAGGTAGTTGATGCGTTCGCTGAGGATGGCCACCTGCACTTCAGGGGATCCGGTGTCTGCGTCGTGCGTCTTGTAACTGCCAATGAGCTCCGTCTTGCGATCCTTGGTCAACGCCACCTGCTGTACCTCCACGCACGCCCCAGTGCCGCAGCACCGGATGCGCCGTATGTCCGAAACATCCTTAGTCGAGCAAGATCAACATGTTACACCAGAACAACTGAGGGATGCAAAAGCCCGGCAGCACTCGCGGGCCGGGCAATTGCGACAAGCTGTCCAGACGGATCGAGCAGGCGATAGAGACGGGATTCGGGGGCCGGGATTCGGGAGTCGGAAACCGGGAGTCGGGAGTCGGCGGCCGCGATTCGCGATTCGCTGCGTCTCGCGAGTTCCGAGTCGCGAGTCGCAAAGCCCGACACGCAATCCGCGGGGCCGAGCTCGCGCCCATGGATCGCCTTGCGGACGCCGTCCGAGGTCAGCACGACCGGTGCGAGCCCCGGCAGCATGTTCGAGAGTGGAATCACGCGACCGGCGGCCAGCGCGGGGTCACCCTCCACGGCGTCGAGGGCGACCGCGTCGGCGAGCGTCAGCGTGCCGCTGCGGGTCCGCCGGAGCGCAACCAGGTGGCCGCCGACGCCGAGCCGTTCACCGAGGTCGTGCGCGAGCGATCGGATGTAGAAGCCGGCGGAGCAGTCCACTCGAATCGTCACCCGGTCGCCATCGGTGCTGACCACTTCGATGGCGAATGCCGTGACGCTCACCGGATCGGGCAGGTCAGGCGAGCCGGCCGCGCCGAAGCCCGGTGAGGTAAAGCCGAGCGAAGGCGGGAGTGAAATCGTGCTGGAGCGCGATGCCGGCAGCCGGGCGTCAGCGCGGGCCCGCGCGCGCGCCAGCTCGTGACTGCGCTTCCCGTCAATCTTTTTCGCCGAGAACGCCGGCGGCTGCTGCAGGAATTCGCCGCGAAAAGCATCCAGCGCTGCGTCGATCGCGCCATGAGAGGGACATTCGATCGCGCGCTGGATGCCGAGCGCCCGGCCCTGCGCATCGCCGGTGTCGGTCGAGAACCCGAAGCGGATGACCGCCTCGTAGGACTTGTCGCTGCCGCTCAGGAACTGTGCGAGACGCGTCGCCCGCCCCACGACCAGCGGCAGGACGCCCGTCGCGGCCGGATCCAGCGTGCCGGTGTGGCCGACGCGGCGCTCGCGCAGGGCGCGGCGCACTCGCGCCACGACGTCGTGCGACGTTGGCCCGGAAGGCTTGTCAACGACTAACAGGCCGTCCATCGATGGCTTCTTCGATCTTCTCGACGAACGTCTTCTGCAACGCGTCGATCGCGCCCGACACGGTGCAGCCCGCCGCGTTCTTGTGGCCGCCGCCGCCGAACGACTTCGCGACCGCGCCGATGTCGATGTCGCCCTTCGACCGCATGCTGACGCGGTACTGCTCGCCCTCGTCCTGCTTGAAGAACACCACCGCCTGGATCTCCTTGACGGTCAGCGGCAGGTTGATCAGCCCCTCAGTGTCTTCGTAGGTTCCGCCGGCGGCGCGCGCCATCTCGTGATCGAGGTACACGATCGCGATGCGGCCGGTGGCGTCGATCTGCATCGCGCTCAGGACGGCGCCGAACAGCTTCAGCCGGCCCATGTTGTTGCTGTCGTAGACGTTGCGCGCGACCAGCACCGGATCGACGCCGGCCTCGAGGCAGGCGCTGCAGATCTCGAATGTGCGCGGCGAGATGCTCGAGTAGTGGAACGACCCGGTGTCGGTCAGGATGGCGAGGTAGATGTGGGTCGCCATCTCCGTTGACAGCGGCACGCCAAGCGCGCGAATCACGTCGAAGACCATCTCGCCGCACGCGGCCGCCTGTGCGTCGAACCAGTTGATCTGTCCGTAACCGCTGTTGCCGGGGTGGTGATCGATGTTGATGACGAAGAAGCGATCGAGCCCGCCGACGCCGGTCCGTGCCAGGTCGCCGCACTCCATGATGATCGCCGCGTCGTAGTCGCCCTCGACCTGGTGGGCGATGCGGATGTCGGCCACGCCGGGAAACGCCCGCAGCGGCGGCGGCGCCGGGTCGGCGTTGACGGCGATCGCTTCCTTGCCGAGCGCGGCGAGCGCGTACGCCATGGCGAGCTGCGAACCGATCGAATCGCCGTCCGGACGCGAATGCGAGGAGAGCACGAAGCGTCGCCGCGCGCGGATGGCGTCGACGATGCGCTGAATCTCAGGGCGTGTCGTCATCTTTGGGGGCGTGAAGCTCGTTGAGCAGCCGCTCGATGCGATCCTGCCCGGCAATCGATTCGTCGTAGACGAACTTCAGCTCGGGCACCCGCTTCAGCCTCAGGCGCGATCCGATCTGGCGCCGGAGGAACGGCGCCGCGCGTTCGAGCGCGCGCGCGGAATTGCTGCGCGCCTTGTCATCGCCGAGCGCTGTGAACTGCACGCGCGCCACCTGCAGGTCCGGGCTGACCTGCACCCGCGTCAGCGTCACGAACCCGATCCCCGGGTCGTGCACCTCGCGGGCGAGCAGTGTGGCCAGTTCGCTGCGAATCTGGTCGGCGACACGATCGGGTCTGGAGCCTTGTGACATGAAAAGTTTGAGCTCTGAAGTCAGAAGTCTGATCAGTCTCGGTCAGACTTCAGACTTCCAACGTCAAACTTACGCTATCGTCAGTACGCGTTCCATGGCGAAGACCTCGATGACGTCGCCGACCTTGAGGTCGTTGTACTTCTCGAAGCCGATGCCGCACTCGAAGCCGGACTTGACCTCGCTGACGTCGTCCTTGAAGCGACGCAGCGATCCGATCTTCCCCTCGTAGATGACGACGTTGTCGCGCAGCAGCCGCGCCTGGCTGTCGCCGGCGCGGGTGATGCGCCCTTCGGTGACCATGCAGCCGGCGATGGTCCCGTACTTCGGCACTCGGAAAATCTCGCGGACCGCGGCCACACCGAGCCGGACTTCCTTGAACGTCGGGTCGAGCAGGCCGGCCATCGCCTTCTTCATCTCGTCGGTGACGTTGTAGATCACCGAGTGCGAACGGATTTCGACGCGTTCGCGGCTCGCAATGTCCTCGGCGTTGCGATCGGGCCGGACGTTGAACGCGATGATGATGGCGTTCGATGCGGACGCCAGCAGCACGTCCGACTCGTTCACCGCGCCGACGCCGGCGTGAATGATCCGGATCTTCACCTTCTCGTCCGACAGCTTGGCGAGCGTGTCCGCGAGCACTTCGGCCGACCCCTGCACGTCGGCCTTGATGATGATCGGCAGCTCTTTCATGCCGCCTTCGGCGATCTGCGCCTGCAGCGACTCGAGCGTCAGCCGCGAACCCTTGGCGCCGAGCGATCGCGACTTGGCCTGTTCCTCGCGGAATGTCGCGATATGCCGCGCCTTGGCGGCATCCGCCACCTGGAACACGTCGCCCGGCTGCGGCAGACCGGCCAGGCCGAGCACTTCGACCGGCGTCGACGGCCCCGCCGACTTCGTCGGCTTGCCGCGATCGTCGATCAGCGCGCGGACGCGACCGACGATCGGCCCGGCGATGAACGTGTCGCCGACGCTGAGCGTGCCGTCCTGCACCAGCACGGTGGCCACCGGCCCGCGGCCTTTGTCCAGCTTCGCCTCGAGGACGGTGCCGGACGCGCTGCGCTTCGGATTGGCCTTGAGCTCGCCGATTTCGCTGACCAGCAGAATCATCTCGAGCAGTCCGTCGATGTTCTTCTTCTGTCTGGCCGACACTTCGACGGTGACCGTCTGGCCGCCCCACTCTTCCGGCATCAATCCGAGCTCGGTCAGCTCGCGCTTGACCCGCTCCGGCTGGGCGTTCGGCTTGTCGATCTTGTTGATCGCCACCACGATCGGCACGTTGGCCGCCTTGGCGTGATCGATGGCTTCCTTGGTCTGCGGCATGACGCCATCGTCGGCGGCGACGACCAGCACCACGATATCGGTGACCTTGGCGCCGCGGGCGCGCATCAGCGTAAAGGCCGCATGGCCCGGCGTATCGAGGAAGACGATGTCGCGCTTGTTGATCGTGACGTGATACGCCCCGATGTGCTGCGTGATGCCGCC
>Ga0070671_100004388_pt1 | contig 11152 bp, 7 predicted proteins | sample KBSS73metaG_FD_65341 | JGI IMG/M metagenome (GOLD analysis project Ga0070671, IMG submission 65341) | Switchgrass rhizosphere microbial communities from Kellogg Biological Station, Michigan, USA - KBS S7-3 metaG | ecosystem: Host-associated > Plants > Roots > Rhizosphere > Soil ... | reverse complement strand
CGGTCACCACGATCTCGGGCGCCACCGAGCGCACGTTGTCCGCCTTGCGGGCACCCAGCTCGTCGGCCGCCGCCGGGTTGATCATGTTGTAGATGCCTGCGGAGCCGCAGCACAGCGCGGCCTCGGGGATGTCGACGAGCTCCAGCTCGGGGATGGTGCGCAACACCGCCCGCGGCTGGTCGCGGACGCCCTGGGCGTGCCCGAGGTGGCAGGCGTCGTGGTAGGCGACGCGGGCCGCGACCGGCGACCGGGGCGCGCGCGGGCCCGCCTCGGCGAGCACCTCGCTGACGTCCCGCACGGAGTCGCTGAAGGCCTTCGCCCGGTCCGCCCACTCCGGGTCGTCGGCGAGCAGGTGGCCGTAGTCCTTCATGGACGACCCGCATCCGGCGACGTTGGCGATGACGTGGTCCACGCCGAGGCCCTCGAAGGTCGCGATCGTGCGACGGGCGCGGGCGAGCGCCGGGTCCTCGCGGCCTGCGTGCAGCTCCAGTGCACCGCAGCACTGCTGGTCACGGGGCACGACGACGTCGAACCCCTCGGCCGTGAACACCCGCACGGTGGCCTCGTTGACGCGGTGGAAGAACACGTCCTGCACGCAGCCGGACAGCAGCGCGACCCGTCCGCGCCTCGGCCCGACGGCGGCGGTGTGCTCGGGCAGCCGCGCGAACGCCTCCCGCACGGTGACCGGCGGGAGCAGCGACTCCAGCGCCGCGAACCGCTCGGGCAGCCGCGCGGCGAGGGTGCGCAGGAACGGCAGCTTCTGGTACAGCGCACCGGGCAGCGCGGCGAGGCGCAGCCGTCGCTTGTAGGGGAACAGCGCGAAGATCGCCTCGCGGAACAGCCGGTCCGGGGTCGACCGCTCGACGTTGCGCTCCAGCTGGGGTCGCACGGACTCCAGCAGCTTGTCGTACTGCACACCGGAGGGGCAGGCCGTCACGCAGGCCATGCAGCCCAGGCAGGCGTCGATGTGCTCGTGGAGCGGCCCGTCGAGGCCGATCTCGCCCTTCTCGGCCAGGTCCATGAGGTAGATCCGGCCGCGCGGGGAGTCCATCTCCTCGCCCCAGAGCTGGTAGGTGGGGCAGGTCGGGAGGCAGAAGCCGCAGTGGACGCAGTCGTCGAGCAGCTCGCGCTGGGGCGGGTGGATGTCGTCGAAGGCGCTGGGACCGGTCCGCGGGAGGTTGGTGTCCGCGGAGCCTGCGGGGGTCGTGCTCACTCAGATCTCCCAGGGGTCGAAGCGGCCGGGACCGAGCCTGCGGTCCGGGTCGAACTGCTGCTTGACGGCGCGGAGCACCGGCAGGGCGCTGGGCGGCGGTCCCCAGGCGGGGACGTCGAGCCCGGAGACCGGGCGGGTGCGCAGCACACTGGTCCCGCCCGCCGCGTGCAGGGCGGCGTGGGCCTCGGGGACCGAGCCCACCGGCAGGGACACGGTGGCCACCCCGGTGCCGAGCCCGGCCGTGACGGTGCCGACCGGGAGCCGCTCCAGCAGCCCGGGCAGCAGGCTCGGCTTCGTCCCGATCCGCAGGAGGGCCTCGCCGGGCCGCCCGCGTGTCAGCTCCGCGTGCTCGGCCCAGGGGTCGGAGACGGAGCCGCCGACGAGGGCGATGAGGCGCTCCAGGCGGGCCGGGAGGGCCTCCTCGGTGGAGTCGATCCGGACGAGCAGCCGCCCGCTCGACAGCCACTCGACGGCGGTCGGCTCGAGCTGCGACGCCAGCACCTCGTGCGCCAGCCGGGCGGCCTCGCCCAGCGAGCACTCGACGACCACCGTCCCGACCGCCGCCGGGATCGGGTGCAGACGCAGGACGACCTCGCAGAGCACACCGAGCGTGCCGTAGGAGCCGTGCAGGAGCTTCGAGACGTCGAAGCCGGCCACGTTCTTGATGACGTGGCCGCCGGACCGGACCACCGATCCGTCGGCCAGCAGGGTGGTGGTGCCGATGACGAGATCCCGCAGCGAGCCGTGGACCAGTGCGGACGGGCCTGCGTCGGCCGTGGCGACGAGCCCGCCGACGGTCGCGCCCGCCGCGACCCGGGCGGCGTCGAACGAGACGTGCTGCCCGTGCTCGGCCACCTCCGCCTGCAGCGCGCGCAAGGGGGTCCCGGCGTGCACCGAGACCGTCATGTCGCCGGGGTTGTGGGTGATCACCCCGGTCAGGCCGGTGGTCTCCAGGACGGAGTGGACGGTCCCGAGCCGCCCGGCCCAGTCCGCCGCGGTGCCCGCCCCGACGATCGCGACAGGGCCCGCGGTGTCGAGCATCGCCTCGCGCGCCTCGGCGAGCGAGGTAGGTCGTAAAGCAGTCCTCATAGCCGCTCGATCACTCCCGCCTCCTCCAGGGGATGGGCCCGGTACTTCCCCGGCCGCTCCCCGCACAGCCGCGGCGTGGGCAGGACCTTCCCGGGGTTGCAGATCCCGGTGGGGTCGAAGGCCTCGCGCACGCGGTGCATCACGGCGAGGTCCTCCTCGCCGAACATCTTCGGCATCGAGCACGCCTTGTCGGTGCCGATGCCGTGTTCGCCGGACAGCGAGCCGCCCAGCTCTACGCACAGCTCGGCGATCGCGCCGGACAGTTCCTCCGCGCGCTCGGTCTCGCCCGCGGCAGCGCTGTAGAGCACCAGCGGGTGCAGGTTGCCGTCCCCGGCGTGGAAGACGTTCGCGACGCGGAGCCCGGCCTCGTCGCCCATGTCCGCGATCCGCTGCAGCACCTCGGCCAGCCGGGTCCGGGGCACGACGCCGTCCTGCACGAAGTAGTCCGGCGAGATCCGGCCCACCGCGGCGAACGCCGCCTTGCGTCCGCGCCAGATCGCTGCCCTCTCCTCGGGGGAGCCCGCGATGTGCAACCGCGTGCAGCCGTGCTTGTCGCAGATCGCCTTGACCTGCGCGAACTCGCTGTCGCACTGCTCGATCGGGCCGTCGAGCTCCACGACCAGCGCCGCGGGCGTGCCCACCGTGTACCCGGCGTGGACGGCCTCCTCGGCCGCCTCGATCGCGAGCGTGTCCATCATCTCGACGGCCGCGGGCACGATCCCCGCCGCCACGATGTCACTGACGACCTCGCCCGCCTTCGCGACGGACGGGAAGTCCGCGAGCAGCGTCCGGACGGTCTCGGGGGTGCGCAGCAGCCGCACGGTCACCGACGTGGTGATCCCGAGGGTGCCCTCCGAGCCGAGGAAGACCCCACGCAGGTCCGGGCCCTGCTGTTCGGCCGAGTCCCCGCCGAGGGTGACGAGCGACCCGTCCGGCAGCACGACGTCGAGCGACCAGACGTGGTTGGTGGTGAAGCCGTACTTGAGGCAGTGCGCGCCGCCGGAGTTCTCCGCGACGTTCCCGCCGATGGTGCAGACCTGCTGGCTCGACGGGTCCGGCGCGTAGTAGAGCCCGTGCTGTGCCACCGCTGCCGTGATCTCCAGGTTCGTCACACCCGGGTCGACGACCGCACGCCGGTTCTCGACGTCGATCTCCCGGATGGACTTGAGCCGCGACAGCGAGATCACGACGCCGTCCGCCACGGGCAGCGCGCCGCCGGACAGCCCGGTCCCGGCCCCGCGCGCGACGAACGGGACGCCGTTGCGGTGGCAGGCCCTGACCGCCCGCACGACCCCGTCGGCGTCCCGGGGGATCAGCACGATCTCCGGGCGGACGCGGTAGCCGGTCAGGCCGTCGCACTCGTAGGCGCGGGTGCGGACGGGATCGTCGACGACCTCGTCGGGGGGCAGGGCCGCGGTGATCGCGGCCCGGGCGACGGGATCGAGAGGCATCACTGACCTCCAGCACTGCTGTGGTGGGAACCGGACGAGCGTAGGACGGGAGCGGGGACGCGGCTGTCTCGAAGCCGCACGTTCGGTCAGGTGGGCCTCACGCCGTGGCCAGCAGGGCGCCGAGGCGCCTGCCCGCCGCGACGACCAGGGGGGCGATCCGGGCGACCGTGGCGTCGTCCATCCGGGAGGTGGGGCCGGAGACCGACACCGCCGCCGAGCCGGGCCCGAGGACGGGGCCGGCGACGCAGCGGACGCCGGTCTCCTGTTCGCCCTCGTCCAGCACGTAGCCGCGGGCTCGGGCGACCTCCAGCTCCGCGGCGAACGCGGTGGGGTCGGTGATCGTGGCCGGGGTGACGGCCGGCAGGCCCGTGCGCGCGACGACGGCGGCGGACTCGGCGGGGGACAGCGCGGAGAGCAGGGCCTTCCCGACGCCGGTGCAGTGCACCGGCACCCGGCGGCCGATCTCGGTGAACATCCGCATGGAGTGCGGGGACGGGACCTGGGCGACGTAGACGGCCTGGTCGCCGTCGAGCACCGCGAGGTTGGCGGTCTCGCCGATCTGTGCGACGAGCTCGGCCAGCACCGGCTGCGCCCACCGGCCGAACTGCCGCGCCGCGGTCTCCCCGAGCCCGACGAGCTTGGGCCCCAACGTGTACCGCCGCGACGGCAGCTGGCGCAGGTACCCGAGGTCGACCAGCGTGCGGACGAGCCGGTGGATGGTCCCGGGCGCCAGGCCCGTGGCCGCGGCCAGCTCGGAGAGCCCGGCTTCGCCACCCAGCTCGGCCAGCGTCTCCAGGACCCCGAACGCCCGGGCGAGGGACTGCACGCCCCCGGAACGGGGTATGTCGGTGCTCACAGGGACCGACACTACATTCCATGATGCGGAAAAGCCACTCCGTCTGGTAGAAAAGATCCGAACACCGAGGAGAGGATGCCGCGATGGCAGGGACAGCAGGACTGCAGGTCGACCCCCAGCTGAAGGACTTCGTGGAGGGTGAGCTGCTGGCCGGGTTGGACCTCGCGCCCGAGGCGTTCTGGTCGGCGCTGGCCGACCTCCAGGCCCGCTTCGCCCCCCGGATCGCCGAGCTGCTGGAGCGCCGGGACGCGCTGCAGGCGCAGCTGGACACCTGGCACGAGTCGCACGGCGCGGGCACCGCCGAGGAGTACGCCGCGCTGCTCACCGAGCTGGGCTACCTGCTGCCCACCGACGAGCCCACGCCGATCACCACCGAGAACGTGGACCCCGAGATCGCCGAGATCCCCGGCCCGCAGCTCGTCGTGCCCGCGACCGTGCCGCGCTACGCGCTGAACGCCGCGAACGCCCGGTGGGGCTCGCTGTACGACGCCTTCTACGGCACCGACGCGCTCCCGCAGGATCACGAGCTCGCCAAGGGCTACGACGAGAGGCGCGGCGCCCAGGTCATCGCCGCCGCGGACGAGCTGCTCGACGAGCTGTTCCCGCTGGCCCAGGGCTCCCACGCGGACGTCACCCGCTACACGGGGGACGCGAAGGGCTTCGTCGCCTACACCGGGGTCGGGGAGTCCGGCCTCGCCGACTCCGCGCAGTACGCCGGGTTCACCGAGAACGCGATCCTGTTGCAGCGCAACGGCCTGCACGTCGAGCTGACGATCGACCCGGAGACGACGGTCGGCAGGCAGCACCACGCAGGTGTCGCGGACGTGCTGCTGGAGTCCGCGGTCACCGCGATCGTCGACCTGGAGGACTCGGTCGCCACGGTCGACGGCGAGGACAAGGCGGCGGCCTACCGCACCTGGCTGGGCCTGATGACCGGCGAGCTGAGCGCGACCTTCCGCAAGGGCGGCGAGGACGTCACGCGCACGGTGGCCGGGGACCGCGAGTACACCGGCGCGGACGGGGCGCCGCTGACCCTGCCGGGGCGGTCGTTGCTGCTGGTCCGCAACGTCGGGCACCACATGACGACCAACGCCGTGCGGACGGCCGAGGGCGCGGAGATCGCCGAGGGTGTGCTCGACGCGCTGGTCACCGCGGCCGCCGCGCAGTACGACCTGTCCGGCAAGGGCGCGTGGTCGAACTCGCGCACCGGCTCGATGTACATCGTGAAGCCCAAGCAGCACGGGCCGGACGAGGTCGCCCTGACCGTCGAGCTCTTCGCGGCCGTCGAGGAGGCTCTCGGCCTGCCCGCGAAGACCCTCAAGATCGGGATCATGGACGAGGAGAAGCGCACCAGCGTGAACCTCGCCAACGCCGTCGCGGCCGCGGCGGACCGGGTGATCTTCGTGAACACCGGCTTCCTCGACCGCACCGGGGACGAGATCCACACGTGCTTCCTCGCGGGCCCGGTGGTCCGCAAGGGCGACATGAAGACCACGACCTGGCTGACGACCTACGAGGACCGCAACGTCGACGTCGCGCTGGCGTCCGGGTTCGCCCACACCGCCCAGATCGGCAAGGGCATGTGGGCCAAGCCCGCCGCGATGGCGGACATGCTGGAGCAGAAGGGCGCGCAGCCGAAGCAGGGCGCGAACTGCGCCTGGGTGCCGTCGCCGACCGCGGCCACCCTGCACGCGCTGCACTACCTGCGTACGGACGTCCACGCCGTCCAGGCCGACCTGGCGAAGCGGACCCCCGCGGACCGCGCGAACCTGCTCGCGCTGCCGATCCTCACCGAGGAGCTCACCCCCGAGCAGGTCACCCACGAGCTGGAGACCAGCGCGCAGTCGATCCTCGGCTACGTCGTGCGGTGGGTGGGGCTGGGCATCGGGTGCTCCACGGTGCCGGACCTCGAGGGCGTCGGGCTGATGGAGGACCGCGCCACCCTGCGGATCTCCGCGCAGCTGTTGGCGAACTGGCTGCACCACGGCGTGATCGACGAGCAGACCGTCCGGGAGACCTTCGCCCGGATGGCCACGCTGGTCGACGAGCAGAACTCGGGGGAGCCGGGCTACCCGCCGATGGCGAAGGACCTCGACGGCAGCGAGAGCTTCCAGGCCGCCCTGGAGCTGGTGTTCACCGGACGGTCGGAGCCCAACGGCTACACCGAGCGGGTGCTGACGACGTGGCGACAGAAGGCCAAGGCCGCCTCCTGACCCACGGGTCGCATCGACCGCGGTCGACGGGTGCGGGGCCCGCGGTCGACGGGTGCGGGGCACAGAATCGGAGCATGCACGTGAAGTCCTGGGCGCGCGTCGCGGCGGCGCTGTTCGCGATCGGCTACGGCGCCAACCAGTTCAGCCCGCTCATGGTGATGTACCGCGAGCAGGGCCACTACTCCGCGACGGTCGTGGCGGCCTTCTTCGGTGTCTACGTCGCCGGGCTCGTGCCCGGGCTGGTGGTGGGCGGGCCGCTGTCGGACCGCTACGGCCGCCGCACGCTGCTGCTGCCCGCGGTGGCCGCGTCGGTGCCTGCGAGCGCGGTGCTGGCCCTCGGCGCGTTCGCCGAGAGCCTGCTGTTCACCGGTCGGTTCCTGTTCGGGCTGGTCACCGGCGTGGCGATGGCCGTCGGGTCGACGTGGGTGAAGGAGCTCTCGCAGGCCCCCCACGACCCGGCGGCCGATCCCGCCGCGGGTGCCCGACGCGCCGCGCTGGCGCTGTCGGCGGGGTTCGGGGTGGGACCGGTCATCGGCGGGGTGCTCGCCCAGTGGGCGCCGCTGCCGATGGAGCTGCCCTACCTCGCCCACATCCTGCTGACGATCCCGGTGATCGTCCTGGTGGCCCGGGCGCCCGAGACCCTGCCGAGCCCCCCGCCCCCACTGAGCGAACGGCGCGCTCGTGCAGTAGGTCTGAGCGAAGGTGCCGTTCGCTCATCGGTGGGGGTGGGGCATCCGCGGTTCCGGGGGCTCGTGCTGCCTCTGGCGCCGTGGGTCTTCGCCGGGCCCGCGCTGTCCTTCGCGGTGCAGCCCGCCGCGCTGGGGGCGGAGCGGACCGCGGGCTTCGGCCTGATCTTCGCGACCCTGCTCACCGCCGTCACGCTGTCCGCGGGGGTGGGCATCCAGTCCGCCGCCCGCAGGCTCGACGCCCGCAACCCGCTCGCCGGGGGCAGGCTCGGCCTGGGTCTCCTGCTGGTCGGCTCGCTGGTGGCGGCCGGGACCGCGCTGACCGGCTCCCTGGTCGTGGCGGTCGTCGCCTCCGCGGTCCTCGGCGCCGGGTTCGGGATCTCCCTGGTCTCGGGGCTGATCGAGGTGCAGCGGATCGCCCGGCCGGAGCAGCTGGCGGGGCTCACGGCGGTCTACTACTCGCTGACCTACGTCGGCTTCCTGCTGCCGGTCGTGCTGGCGCCGCTCGCCCCGCTCGTCGGATATCCGGTGTTGTTGCTCGCGGTCGCCGGGCTGGCGGCGCTGTGTCTGGTCGCGCTGGTCGTGGCCGGGGCCCGTCGTAGGGTCGCGGTGTGATCCTGCGGCCGCTCCCGTTCGACCATCCCGACGCCCAGGCCATGATCGCCGCGATCCAGCAGGAGATGGTGGTCCGCTACGGCGGCCCGGACGAGACGCCCGTCGACCCCCGGGAGTTCGACCCGCCCGCGGGGATGTTCCTGGTCGGATACGTCGACGGGGTCCCGGTCGCCTCCGGCGGGTGGCGGGCGCGCGACGCCGTCGCGGGTGATCCGCAGCTCGCCGCGGGGGACGCGGAGATCAAGCGGATGTACGTCGAGCCCGCCCACCGCGGCCGCGGGTACGCCCGCGCGGTGCTGGCCGAGGTCGAGCGGACGGCGGTCGCGGCGGGCCGCGTGCGGATGATCCTGGAGACGGGCACCGCCCAGCCCGAGGCGATGGAGCTCTACCGCAGCGCGGGCTACGCCCCGATGCCCGGCTTCGGGACCTACCGCGGCGAACCCGACAGCCGCTGCTTCTCCAAGATCGTTTCATGCGTTGGGCGGCCGGTGCTCCCGGGCCGGTAGGATGGGTGCCGGCGCTCTCGCGCCGACCCCGAACAACCCGTCACGACCCGACCGCCGCGCCGGGCCGCTCCCCGCAGCATGCGCGCCGCAGGTCATCACGCCACGGAGGTGCTGTGCTCGCGCTGGTCGTCGCCCATCTGGTGGTGGCAGCCCTGCTACCGCTGGTGTCGCGACGCAACAGGCGAGCCGCGTTCGGTGTCGCCGCCGTCCTGCCCGCGGCCACGCTCGTGTGGGGCCTGGCGAACCTCGGTGCCGCGCTCGGCCCCGGGCTCGCGGAGACCCACGTGTGGGCGAGCGCACTGGACCTGGAGTTCGGCTTCCGGCTGGACGCGCTCGGCGTCGTGATGATCGTCCTGGTCGGCGGCCTGGGTGCGCTGATCCTGGCCTACAGCGCCTGGTACTTCGGCAAGGACAGCCGGGACGCGCCCCGGAACTCGGCCCTGCTGCTCGCGTTCGCCGGTGCCATGCTCGGCCTGGTCCTGGCGGACGACCTGCTCACCCTCTACATCTTCTGGGAGCTGACGTCGGTGGCGTCGTTCCTGCTGGTCGGGCAGGGCGGCCTGCACCGGGCCAACCGGCGCGCGGCCGTGCAGGCGCTGCTGGTCACCGTCATGGGCGGGCTCGCCATGCTGCTCGGGATCGTGTTCGTCGGCGAGACGGCGGGCACCTACCGGATCTCCGAGATCGTCGCCGCGGTGCAGGACGGGACCGGGCCGACCGGCGGTCTGGCCGCCACCGGGATCGTGCTGATCCTGGTGGGCGGGCTCACCAAGTCCGCGCAGTTCCCCTTCCACCCCTGGCTGCCCGGCGCCATGGCCGCACCCACGCCGGTGAGCGCCTACCTGCACGCGGCATCGATGGTGAAGGCAGGCGTCGTGCTGGTCGGGCGGCTCTCGCCCGCGTTCGCCGACCGGAGCTACTGGTGGGTGCCGATCGCGGTGCTCGGGCTGGTCACGATGCTCGTCGGCGGCTGGCGGGCGCTGCACGAGGGCGACCTGAAACGGCTGCTGGCCTTCGGCACGGTCAGCCAGCTCGGCTTCCTGATGGTGCTCTTCGGCTCCGGCGACCGGATCGGTGAGATCGCCGCGCTCACGATGCTGCTGGCCCACGGCCTGTTCAAGGCGCCGCTGTTCATGGTCGTCGGGATCGTGGACAAGGTCACCGGGACCCGCGAGGTCGGCGCGCTGTCCGGGCTCGGGCGCAGGCTGCCGGGGCTCGCGATCGCGGCCACGCTCGCGGCGGCCTCCATGGCGGGCATCCCGTTCCTGCTGGGTTTCCTGGGCAAGGAGGCCGCGTTCGAGGCGTTCACGCACGCCGGCGGGCTGCGCGGCTGGGTACTCGGGCTGGGTCTGCTGCTCGGCTCGATCTTCACCGTCGCGTACTCGGCGCGGTTCCTGTGGGGCGCGTTCGCCGTCAAGCCGGGCGTCGAGCAGACCGAACCGAAGCCCGCGGTGGCCGGGCTGATGGTCCCCACCTGGATCGCGGCGCTCTCCGGGCTGGTGCTCGGGTGCCTCCCACCGCTGGTGGACGCCCTCGCCCAGGGCTACGCCGCGGTCTACCCCGCCGAGGACGCCGTCGAGGCGGACTACCACCTCGCGCTGTGGCACGGCCTCTCGCTGCCGCTGCTGTTCTCCGCCGTCGCGCTGCTCGTCGGCCTCGGGCTGCACGCGCAGCGCGCCCGGGTCACCGCCCTGCACGAGAGCCTGCACCACCCGCTGTCCGCGCAGCGCGGCTACGAACGCACCATCGGTGGGATCGAGCGCTTCGCCGTCTGGGTGACCGGTCGCGTGCAGGCGGGCTCGCTGCCGGTCTACCTGGCGGTGCTGCTGCTCACGGTGCTGGTGCTGCCCGGGATCGCGCTGGTCATGGGCGGTTCGCTGCCTGCGACCGTGCCTGCCTTCGGGTCGCTGATGCAGCTGCCGCTGGGGCTGGTCATCGTGGCGTCGGCGTTCGCCCTGACCCGGGTGCGGCGGCGGTTCACCGCGGTCCTGCTCGTCGGGGCGATCGGGTACTCGATCGGCGGCCTGTTCGTCGTCGACGGCGGCCCGGACCTCGCGCTGGCCCAGTTCCTCGTCGAGACGCTGACGATGGTCGCCTTCGTGTTCGTGCTGCGCAGGCTGCCCGCGCACTTCGAGTCCGATCCCCGCCCGCGCCGCGGGGTGGAGCTGCGCAAGGCCGCGCTCGCCTGCGTCGCCGGGATCTTCGTGGCGGTCGCGGGCGTGGTCCTGTCCGGGGCCCGGCAGGCGCCGCCCGCGGTCAGCGAGGAGTTCGTGGCCCGCTCCCCGGAGGCGGGCGCGGACAACGTGATCGCCGCGATCCTCGTCGACTTCCGGGCGCTGGACACGGTCGGCGAGATCACCGTGCTGCTGATCGCGGCGGCGGGCACCGCGAGCCTGGTGCTGGCCACCCGGTTCGACCGTAGGGACCGCGCGGGCGGCGGCACCCCCGAGGCGGAGAAGGAGCTGCTGCAGTGACCACCACCCCCGAGAAGGTCCCCTTCGAGCAGTGGGACGCCCCCGAGGG
>Ga0070671_100004387_pt1 | contig 11154 bp, 8 predicted proteins | sample KBSS73metaG_FD_65341 | JGI IMG/M metagenome (GOLD analysis project Ga0070671, IMG submission 65341) | Switchgrass rhizosphere microbial communities from Kellogg Biological Station, Michigan, USA - KBS S7-3 metaG | ecosystem: Host-associated > Plants > Roots > Rhizosphere > Soil ... | reverse complement strand
AACTTGCCCGGTTCCTTCTTCTTCGCCGCGGCCGCATCGAGATGCGCCACGAGGGCCGACCGGAACTTCGCGAGCTCCGCGGCGCCCGGGTTCGGCGCGCCCTGCGGCGGCATGGCGCCCACACCCAGCTTCTTGACGACGCGCTCCCAGGTGGCGGGATCGGCGGCCGGATCGGCGAGGTTGATTTTGTCGAGCGCCAGCGGCGCGCCTGCGGGCAGCGGATTGCGCGTGTTGTGACAGCCGACGCAGTACTTCGTCACCATCGGCTGGAACTCGTCCGTCTTCGGCAGCGTCGTGGTCGCCGAAGGTTTCGGCGCTTGCGCTCCGACCGAGACGAGAGCCGCGACCGTCAACGCGGACGCGGCAAGGAACATCTTCTTCACTGGGCGGCGTCCTTCTCGGGAGTGGCGTCTTTCTCGGGGCTCGCGGTTGGAGCCGCGGGCGGCAGCCCCATCAGCTCGCGCAGCAGCTTCGCCACGTCCTGCTGGCTCGCGCCGCTGCCGCGACGCATGCCGGGCGGCGGGCCGCCGGCGCGGCCGGCCGGCGCGTTCGCGGCGCGCTTGCCTTCGGCCACGTCGAGCGCCGTGAAGCCGTCGGCGTTCTTCTGGTTGAAATCGACCTTGGCCGCCGCCAGCGCCTTGATCATCTCGAGGTTGCCGGTCCGCGCGGCCTGGTGCAGCAGCGTATTGCCGTCGGGCCCTTTCGCGTTCGGGTTCGCGCCCGCGCCGATCAACAGCGCGAACGCCTCTTCGGGCTTGCGGCTCCCCGCCTCGCGGAACGGCGCGGCGCCGTCGCGAATGTAGGCCGGCCCTCCGGTCATGGCCGGGCCGCGGCCGCCCGTCATGGCCACCATGGCCGGCGTGCGCCCCGCATTCGGGTTGGCGCGACGCCCGCCCACGGTGATGTCGCCGGGCGCGCGCTCGGGCTCCTTTTCGATTGGGGGGGTCTGATCGAGCTTCGCGCCGTGCGCCATCATCAGCTTCAGCGCCTCGACATCGGACGCCACCGCCGCGCGGAAGAACGGCGTGTTGTCGAACCGATCGGTGTTCGGCATGTGCGTCGAATGGAACTGACCCTGGAAGCGTTCGTTCGCGTCGGCGCCGCGATCGAGCAGCATCTTCATCAAGTCGAGCGCCGTCTTCGTGTTGGGATTGTCCGGCCGCCGACGCGAGCCGTCGAAGGCGAACTGGTCGGTGGTGGCGTCGCGCATCTCCACGGCCACGTAGAGCGAGCCGTCCTTCACGTCCGAGCCGAGCTCGATGAGCGTGGCGGCCACGTCGAAGCGGTCGTTGTAGATGGCGGTCATCGCCGCCGACGCGTCGTCGCCGTTCTTCTCGTTGATGTTGGCCCCGCGAGCCACCAGCTTGCGGACCATGGCGTCGTTGCCGTTGCGCGCCGCGTACATCAGCGCGGTGAAGCCCCCGGTGGGGTGGTCCGCGTTGTGGCGTTCGGTGAGCGACGTGACGTGCCCGCGGCGGTTCGGATCGGCGCCGGCTTCGAGCAGCACGTCCACCACGTCGAGGTGGCCTTCAGCCGCCGCCCACATCAGCGCAGTGCCCCCTTGGAATTTCTCGGCGGCGTTCACGTCCACGCCGCGCGCCAGCAGCAGGCGCACGGTGGGCACGTTGCCCGAGCGCGCCGCGCTCAGGAGCGGCGTTTCCCCTTCGGGATGCGTCCGCTTCGGATCGGCGCCCGCCCGCAGCAGCAGATCCACCATCGGCGCGTCGCCGTTGCGGCTCGCCTCGAGCAGCGGCGTCACGCCGAAGTCGTTGGTGGCGTCCACCATGGCCTTGGCGGCCACCAGCGCGCGCGCGATCTCCAGGTTCGACGTGTGGGCCGCCCAGAGCAGCGGTGAGGAGCCGTCGCCCGACCTGGCGTTCACGTCGGTGCCGGATTTGATGAGCGCCCGGACGGCCTGCGCGTCTCCGGTGTTGATCGCCTTCACCAGGGGACCGTCGCCGCCGGCCGCCGTCACGGTGGCGATCACCGCGGCGGTCAGTAGTGCTGCCATGAATGCGTGCGTGAGCCGACCCATCAACCCCGCTCCTTCTATACCTGTTCCGATGCCTTTATCACTATCGTTTCAGGCTGCGCAAGGATAGCCGATCGAACTGAAAAACTCGTTCGCACAGCGCAATTACGGTTTGGACACCCTCAAATTTCTATCGAATCCAGACGCGTCGCGCAGTACCCAGCTCGGGTGATGCGGATGCGGGAACCTTATACCGAGCGGAGGCTCTAAGAGCGACATGCGGGCTGCCTCCTTCCTCCTGCCGTTTCTCGTTCCGGCTCTCCTCTTGGGGCAACCGGGAGCGCGGATCGATCCGTCCCCCCATGCGGTGCGCATCACCCGCGTGGAACCGGGCACCAGCATCGAGGTGCTGGACTGGGGAGGCTCGGGGCGCACGCTGGTACTCCTGGCCCAACTCGGGCAGACGGCACATCTCTACGACGCTTGGGCGCCAGAGCTGGCGCGGTCGTATCGCGTGCTCGGCATCACCAGGCGCGGCTACGGCGACTCGGTGATGCCGTCCGAAGCCGACATGTCGACGGAACGGCTCGGACAGGACATCATCGCGGTCATGGACGCCTTGAAGCTGCCGCGTCCTGTTCTCGTCGGGCACGCCTTTGCTGGAGAAGAGATGTCGTGGGTCGGCTCGCGGCATCCCGATCGCCTCGCGGGCCTCGTCTTCATGGACGCCGCCTACGACCGCCGGGGCGTCGGCGCCGAAGCGGCGATCATGCGGCGCATTCCCAACGGCGCGCGTCCGATGAAACCCGAGGACATGGCGAGCGCGAGCGCGCTCGCGCAGTGGATGGCGGCCGGCCTCGGCTTCCCTGTGCCGGAGAGCGAGGTGCGGCACACCGCCCGGTTCGATTCGGAGGGCCGCGTCCTCGGTCAACGCACGCCGGCGGCGGTTCAGCAGAGCGCCATGGCCGGACTGACGCCAGTGGACTACGCGACCATTCGCGTGCCGGCGCTCGCCATCTACGCGAAACGGGGCCCCGACGACGTGGCGCCGGGATGCCGCACGCCCGCGGATGAAGCGGTTCGGCACGCCTGTGGCGAGCTCTACGACTGGACGTCGCAGCAGCTCGCGCGAAGCCAGGCGATGGTCAAGACAATCGCGGCTCGAACGGAGATCGTCGAGCTTCCCGGCTTCAGCGCGTTCGTGTTCCTGTCACACGAGCGCGACGTCACGCAGGCGATCGACCGGTTCGTCGGCGCGCTCCGGTAGGCGCAGCGTGTCGCGCCAGACGGCGATACGCCGCGACCATCTCGGCGTACGAGTAGTTGGCGTTGCGACCGCTCGGATTGGGCACGACGAAGACCCGCGAGTGGCCGACGCGCTCGTTTTGCAGTCCCAAGGCCACGCCGTCCTTGCGTTCGGGAAAAAGCGCCCGGAAGACTGTGACGCCGACGAGCGCCACCACCGCCGGCCGGTAGCGCAGGATTTTCCGGCGCAGCGTGACGCGGCCGGCCGCGAACTCCTGGCGCTCCAAGGTGTCGATGCCGGGCGTCGGGCGGGGCACGATGTTCGTGATCCCGTAGCCCCAGTCGGGCAGCCGGTCATCGTCCTCGTACGAGATCGGCTCAGGTACGAGCCGCGAATCGTAGAGCAGCTTCCAGAAGCGGTTCGAGAACCCCGCGAAGTGATGTCCCGTGAGCGCCGAGCGGACGCCGGGGTTGATGCCGACGAACAGCACGCGCACACCGGGGCGAATCCGATCGCGGAGCGGTGGCAGAATGCCTTTCATGCGTCCTCCGGGACCGCGAGGGCTGCCGATCCTCGGCTCGCTGCTCGACATCAGGCGCGATCCGACGGGCGTCTTTCTGCGGGCCGCGCTCCGCTACGGCGACGTGGCCTACTTCACCGTCGGGCCGCGGCAGGGCTATCTCATCACGAATCCCGCCGACGTCCGCCACGTCCTGCAGGACAACGCGCGCAACTATCAGAAGAGCCCGCTCTACCAGAAGCTGCGGATGCACCTCGGCAACGGGCTGCTCACCAGCGAGGGGGAGTTCTGGCTGCGGCAGCGGCGCATCGCGCAGCCCGCGTTCCACCGCGAGCGCGTGGCCAGCCTGGCGCAGGTGATGACGGCCGCCGTGGGCGAAGCGGCGGCGCACTGGGAGATCGTCGCCGATCGTGGCGACGCCGTGGACGTGGACGAGGAGATGATGCGCCTCACCCGGACGGTGGTCGTGCGCGCGCTGCTCGGATCGGATCTGGGGCCGTATGCGGACCGCATCGACGAAGCGTGGACGATCCTCAACCAGTACATCGGTGAGGACTTCTGGTCGCTCGGCCTCACTGACTGGCTGCCGACGCCGCGCCGGCGCCGCTTCCAGGCCGCGCGCCGGCTGCTGCGCGAGGCGGTGGACTACGTGATCGCCGAGCGCCGGCGGAACCCTTCCGACCGTCCCGATCTGCTGTCGATGCTGCTGGCCGCGCGCGACGACGACACCGGCGAGGGGATGACCGACGAGCAGCTGCGCGTCGAGGTGACGACGTTCCTCCTCGCGGGTCAGGAGACGACGTCGCTGGCGCTCACCTGGATCTGGTATCTGCTGTCGCAGCATCCGCAGGCGCAGCGGCGGCTCGAACAGGAAGTGGACACCGTGCTCGGCGGACGGCCGCCCGAGTTCGGCGACCTGGCCAGCCTGCCCTACACGCGCATGGTGATCGATGAGGCGCTGCGGCTCTATCCGCCGGCGTGGGGCTTCTCGCGGCAGGCGCTCGGCGACGACGAGCTCGGCGGCTATCCGCTCCCGCGCGGGTGGATCGCCTTCATCATCCCGTTCGTGCTCCACCGGCTGCCGTCGCTGTGGGACGAGCCCGACGCCTTCGACCCCGATCGCTTCTCGCCCGAGCGCAGCGCCCAGCGTCCCAAGTTCGCTTACGTGCCGTTCGGCGCCGGGCCGCGCCAGTGCATCGGCAATCAGTTCGCGCTGATGGAAGCGCACCTCGCGGTGGCGGCGCTGGCGCAGCGATATCGCCTGCGTCTCGCGCCTGGTCACACGGTGAAGCCGTGGCCGCTCATCACGCTGCGGCCGCGGCACGGCATGCCGATGTTCATCGAACGCCGCTGACGAACGTGGGGGCTTTGGTCCCAACCAAGGACGGACCGAGCACTAAGGACGGACCAAGAACCAAGCACCAAGTACCAAGGACTATTGATACGGCACCTCCAACAGGCGATCGCCGCTGCGCATGTCCTCGTCGATGAGCGCCAGCAGCGCCGCGGCGGCCGGGCCGGGTTTGCCGTCGCCAATCGGCTTCTCGTCCCACGCGACGATCGGCGCCACCTTCACGGAGCTGCCAAGCAGCAGCATCTCGCGCGCATTGCGGGCCTCGCCGGCGGGAATGTCGGCCACCTCGACGCCGGTCAGTACGCCGCGCCCCACCAGGCGCGGAGCGAGCTCCAGCACCCGCAGCGACGTGCAGCCGGGCAGCACGCGCTCGAACTTGGGGTGCCGCAACACACCGTCCTGTGTGACGAACGCCACGTTCATGTTCGAGCTCTCGCCGACGAAGCCGAGCTCGTCGATGAACACGCCGTTGTCGAAGCCGGCGGCCTTGGCCTCCATCTGCATCAGCACGTTCGGCAGATAGTTCGTCGCCTTGGTGATGGCGTAGAGCGGCGGCTTGATCGGGTAGGTGGTGGTCATCACCTTCAGCCCTTCGGTGTACCAGCGCGCCGGATACGACAGCCCGCCGAAGACCATCACGAAGAAGCCGGGATCCGCGCCGGCGGCGGGGCTCAGCTCCAGGCTGCCCGGCCCCGACGAGAGCCAGTAGCGGATGGCGCCGTCGCGCCGTCCGCTGGCGGCGGCCGTCTTCACGATGATGTTGCGCATGTCCGCGCGCGAGCCCGCCAAACGCAGACGCGACCGCTCGGCCGACCCGAGGAATCGATCCAGATGGGCTTCGAGGTCGTAGATGCGTCCGTTCACGAGCCCGGCGGTGTCGAAGATCCCGTGGCCGCGGTGCACCATGTGATCGTCGAAGGGCAGCAGCATCAGCGCCGGATCGGTGACGATGCCACCGAGCTGGCTCGAGTAGAAGGCGTCGAACTGTACCGGCTGGCGCCGGCGCAGCGCGCGCAGGCCGGCCAGCACGTCGTCGGCGGTGAGCAGCGGAAGGGGAGTGTTCAGTGTCACCATAGGGACTAGTGTCGCACCGCGCCGTCCTCCAGAACATCGCGCATCGCGCGATGACCCGCTATGGCCTCCTTCCCGAGTTCTCGCCGGCGGCGCTCGACGAAGCCCGACAGGCGCACGAGGCCGTCGATGCGCGGGATCCCTCCGTGCGCGACGCGCGCGGCCTGCTGTGGGCGTCGATCGACAACGACGAATCGCGCGACCTCGATCAGCTGTCGGTCGCCGAATCCGCCGGAGGCGGCCGCACGAAAGTGCTGGTGGCGGTGGCCGACGTGGACGCGCAGGTCCCGGCGGGCTCGGCCTCCGACGATCACGCGCGGACGAACACGACGTCCGTCTACACGCCGGCTGAGATCTTTCCGATGCTGCCCGAGCGGTTCTCCACCGATCTGACCTCGTTGATGGAAGGCGAGGAACGCCTCGCCATGGTCGTCGAGATGACGGTGGACGCCGAGGGCGAGGTCGTCGAGTCCGACATCTATCGCGCGCGCGTATTGAACAAGGCGCGGTTGACCTATAACGCGGTCGGTGCCTGGCTGCTCGACGAGGGGCCGCTGCCGCAGCACGCCGCGGCCGTTCCCGGATTGGGTGAGGTGCTGCGGCTGCAGGACACGGTGGCGCAGGCGATGCGGCGGCGGCGTCACGCCAAGGGCGCGCTGACGCTCGACACCCTGCAGGCGCAACCGGTGTTTGCCGGCGACGCGATCACCGATCTGCGTCCCGACACCAAGAACCGCGCGAAGGAGCTGATCGAAGACCTGATGATTGGCGCCAACGCCGCCACCGCGGCATCGCTGGAACGAAAGGGCTTTGCCTGGATCCGGCGGGTGCTCGGCGTGCCGCGACGCTGGGATCGGATCGTGGCGCTGGCCGCCACGTTTGGCGACACGCTGCCGGCCTCGCCGGATGCGGCCGCGCTCGATACGTTTCTGGTGAAGCGGCGCGAGGCCGACCCGCTGCGCTTTCCCGACGTCTCGCTCTCGGTCGTGAAGATGCTGGGGTCGGGCGAGTACGTCGTTGAACCTCCGGGCTCGGTGCCCTCCGGTCACTTCGGGCTGGCGGTCAGCGGCTACACCCACTCGACCGCGCCCAACCGGCGGTTCCCCGATCTGATCACGCAGCGGCTCGTGAAGGCCGCCATTGCCGGCGCGGCGCCGCCCTACGACCGCGTGACGCTCACCGCGCTGGCCCTCCATTGCACGACGCAGGAGGACCAGGCGGCGAAGGTGGAACGCCAGGTGCGCAAATCCGCCGCCGCGCTCTTCCTCCAGTCTCGTCTCGGCGAACGGTTTCACGCCATCGTCACTGGTGCATCTGATAAGGGCACATGGGTTCGCACCCTGGGCACACCGGTGGAAGGCCGCGTCGTGAAGGGATACAACGGCCTCGACGTCGGCGACCGCGTGGACGTGCGGCTCCTCGCCACCGACGTCGATCAAGGCTTCATCGACTTCGCGCGGGTATAGCTCGCGGCGTCCGGGCGCTTCCCCTCCATCGAATCATCCCACTGCGTTGCGGGGCGCATCGCGCTGTCGGGTGAAGTGTGTCGACAGGAGGCTCTATGCCGAAGCGTTTCTTCTGGTTCATCGCTTCGATGGCCATCGTGGCCGGCGGCACCCAGGCCATTCGCGACGGCCAACCGGCGTCCATGCGCGGTTCAGCGGTCATCGTGCCCGTGCTCGAAGCCATGAGCGCGCCCCGGATCGGGCGCTTCGGCTGGAAGGATCAACACGCCAGCCTCGAGTCGTTCGCGGCCGATGCCTATCTCAACGAGATGGGGGTCGCCAGCACGTTGTTCCCGCTCGAGAACACCATCAGCGGCGACGATCCGGCCGACTACGACGAGGTGGACGATCCCGAGGACGAGGGCGAGGACGTGGTGGCGTCGATCACCACGTCCCCCGCGGGCACGCCGATAAATGGCGGCGTGCTCAAGGTGCACGCGGCGCTCGGCAACAAGGTGATCCACCCCTACAGCGACTTCCTGATGCACGACATCGCAACCGGCGACGGCATCCCGATTCAGCCGACGGCGCAGTACGCGTCCACGGCCAATCAGATCAGGACAGCGCCGCTGTGGGGGCTCTTGAGGTGCGATCGACGGCGGGGGTCGCACGGCCCTCGCCGTCTCCAGGCCTGGCCCGGGCCGGTGTAGCATCTGCCGCATGGCCAGACCGCTTCGAACCCTGTCGTTCGCCGTCTCCTTGCTGGCGGCCGCGTCCGCGGCGACCGGCGAGGTCGTCAAGCTCACGGTCGAGCAGCGTCAGCCGTTTGCCAACGCGAAGCAGCCGTACGAAAAGCTGACGGGGCGCTTCTACGGCGAGCTCGACCCCAAGCTGCCGCAGAACGCCGTCATCACCGACATCGAGCTGGCACCGCGCAATGCCCGCGGGATGGTCGAGTATTCGGCCGACTTCGCCATCCTCAAGCCGGTGGACATGAGCAAGACCACCGGGGTCCTTGTCTACAGCGTGCCGAATCGCGGCAACGCCAACATCGAGACCGGCGGCTATTGGGCGGACTTCCGCGCCGCCGGCCACGTGCTGGTGGCGAGCGGCTGGCAGGCGGATCTGGGCGGCGCCGGTGCGGGCCTTCGATCGGCCGCGGTGGTGCAAACAGAGGGGACGCCCCGCCAACAGGATCGGTTCACGCTGACGGTGCCTGTCGCGCGCAACCACGACGGCTCGAGCATCACCGGACCGGCGATGGCGCGCTTCTTCGACGCGCCGATGGGTGCCACGACGCAGCGGATCATCCGCGGGCGCGTCACCGGGACCGCCGCGCCGGCGAGCTTCGATACGACGAAAGCCACCCTGACGCGACAGACGTCGGAAGACGGCGCGCGCGTGCCGATCGCCGCGAGCGCGTGGGCGTTTGCCGATTGCACCCAGACGCCGTTTCCTGGCAAACCCGATCCCGACAATCTCTGTCTCAAGGACGGCTTCGATCCGGCATCGCTCTACGAACTGACGTACATCGCGAAGGATCCCCCGGTCCACGGCATCGGCTTCGCCGCCACGCGCGATCTGATCGCCTTTCTGCGACACGCTGGCACCGACAACCCGCTGAGCGCGAGCGTGCGGTACGCGATCGCACAGGGCACCTCGCAGTCGGGCAACTACCTGCGCAGCTTCCTGAATCTCGGCTTCAACCAGGACGAGCGGAAGCGCAAGGTGTTCGACGGCATGAACCCCAACATCGCCGCGCGCCAGCTGGCCATGAACATCCGCTTCGCGGCGCCGAGCGGCGCCGCCGACATGTTCGAGCCTGGCAGCGAGGGCGTGCTCTGGTGGGAGGACCACATCGACACGGCGCGTGGCCGCCAGGCGGGCAGCCTGCTGACGCGCTGCCGCGCGTCGGACACGTGCCCGAAGATCGTCGAGACGTTCGGATCCGCCGAGTTCTACTCGCTGCGCGTTTCGCCGAACCTCGTGGGCACGCGTGCCGACAAGGACATCCCGCTGCCCGCCAACGTCCGCCGCTACTACTCGCCGGGCACGCGGCATGGCGGCGGCGGAGGCGGCTTCGCGCACGATCTGGCCGTCGATCCCTGCTGCATGCTGGCCCCGAATCCGAACCCGTCGAACGAAACCAACCGCGCGCTGATGAAAGCGCTGGTCGAGTGGGTGGTGAGCGACGTGGCGCCGCCCCCCAGCCGGTACCCGACGCTGGCCAAAGGGGATCTCGTGCCTCCGGGGCATGCGTCCACCGGCTTTCCGGTGATCCCCGGCCAGCCGCTGCCCGACGGCGTGTTCGTGCCGCTCTACGACTACGACTTCGGCCCGGCGTTCAAGTACGCCGACGTGTCCGGCGTGATGGCGCGGCAGCCACCGATCGTCCGGCAGGTGCTGCCGCAGCTCGTGCCGAAGGTGGACGCCGACGGCAACGAGCTGGCCGGCATCCGCAGCGTGCTGCTCGAGGTGCCGCTCGGCACGTATACGGGCTGGAATCCGATCGCGCGCGGGTTCTTCAAGGGGCAGATCCAGGCGCTCGGCGGGGGTTACATTCCCTTTGCGAAGACGAAGGCGCAGCGCCTGGCGTCGGGCGATCCGCGCCTGTCGCTCGAGGAGCGCTACGGCACGCACGAGGCCTACGTGGCGAAAGTGAAGGAGGCCGCGAAACGGCAAGTGGCCGAACGCGTGCTGCTGCAGGAGGATGCCGAGCGCTTCGTCGAGCAGGCGGACAAGAGCAGCGTGCTGCGATGACGCGCGGTCTCAAGGGCGGTCTACTAAGGGGCCGTCTAACGACCGCCCTCTACATACTTGCGCTCGCGGCGCCCGCAACAGCGCAGAACCTCGTCATCGTCAACGCGCGTGTGATCGACGGCAAGGGCGGCGTGATCGAGCGCGGCGCGGTCGTGGTGCGTGACGGCAAGATCGCGTCGGTCTCGGCGGCCGCCCCGCCCACCGTGGCCGGCGCGCGGCGGATCGACGCGCAGGGCCGAACGCTCATGCCCGGCTTCATCGACGCGCACCGCCACATCGTGCAGGGCAACGGCAAGGAGTGGCTCGACAAGACCGCGGCGCCGCAGCTGCAGGAGTTTCTCGACGCCGGCTTCACCACCGTCCTGTGCGCGATCTGCCCCGATGAAGCCGTCGAGATGCGGCAGCGGATCGAGGCGGGCACCGTGAAAGGGCCGCGCCTGCTGCTCGGCAGCATCATCCCGCTGGCGCGCGCGGCGGTACCCGGTGGCGGGCGCGGCGATCCGGCGCGCTACGACACGTCGCGGCCGCCGCTGCGTCCCACCACGCCCGCGGCTGCGATTCCCGACGCCGACATCATCAAGGCGGTCGAGAGCGTGACGGCGCGGAAGTACGACTACATCAAGACGGTCATCACTGCGACGCCGGGCGGACCGGAGACGCGCACGTTGAAGCTGATCGTGGACGAAGGCAAGAAGCGGAACCTGCCGACGATCACGCACGCGGTGAGCGTCATCGACACGCTGGCGGCCGTGGAGGCGATGCCCGCCGTGCTCGTGCACACACCGC
>Ga0070671_100004383_pt1 | contig 11158 bp, 9 predicted proteins | sample KBSS73metaG_FD_65341 | JGI IMG/M metagenome (GOLD analysis project Ga0070671, IMG submission 65341) | Switchgrass rhizosphere microbial communities from Kellogg Biological Station, Michigan, USA - KBS S7-3 metaG | ecosystem: Host-associated > Plants > Roots > Rhizosphere > Soil ... | reverse complement strand
CAACGGATGCCGGTTCGCGACGGGCGTGCACCCGCACGGCGTGTTCTACGCCAAGGACAGCGAGGGCGCTCTCTACAACGACGGCACCACCGGCGCCGACAAGGCCGACGACGCGGTGCCGACCGGTGGTCAGCACACCTACCTGTGGCAGGTCCCCGACCGGGCCGGCCCCGGGCCCGGCGACGGCAGCTCGGTGATGTGGATGTACCACGGCCACACCGACGAGATCGCCGACACCTACGCGGGGCTCATGGGACCGATGGTCGTCACCGCCCGGGGCCAGGCGCGCGCCGACGGCTCACCCAAGGACGTCGACCGCGAGCTCTTCGCCATGTACGCGGTGATGAACGAGAACGCGAGCCCCTACCTCGGCGAGAACATCCGTCGCTTCGCCGGGCCGCCGACGCCCCCCGAGCTGGTCGACGACGAGGGCTTCGGGGAGTCCAACCTCATGCACTCGATCAACGGCTACGTGTTCGGCAACATGCCGATGATCCGCATGGCCAAGGGTGAACACGTGCGCTGGTACGTCATGGGCATGGGCACCGAGGTCGACCTGCACACGCCGCACTGGCACGGCAACACCGTCACCGTCAGCGGCATGCGCATGGACGTGGTCAACCTGCTCCCGATGTCGATGGTCGTCGCCGACATGGTCGCCGACAACCTCGGCACCTGGTTGTTCCACTGCCACGTCGCCGATCACATCGCGGCGGGGATGCTCACCCGGTACGAGGTCACCGGGTGAGCTGGGTGAGCTCAGCTCACCCGGTCTGCGACACGAGGCCGCGGTTCTTGACCTTGGCCTTGCGGTAGTCGCGGTTCATGTAGGCGATGAAGTCCAAGGAGATCTCCTTGGGGCACGCCTCGTGGCACTCGCCGTGGTTGGTGCACGAGCCGAACCAGCGCTCCATCTCCTCGACCATGCGCTCGGTGCGCGTCCACCGCTCGGGCTGGCCTTGCGGCAGCGCGTTGAGGTGGGCGACCTTGGCCGCGGTGAACAGCTGCGCGGCCGAGTTGGGGCACGCCGCCACGCACGCACCGCAGCCGATGCACGCGGCCGCGTCCATCGCCATGTCGGCGACCGGCTTGGGGATGAGCGTGAGGTTGGCGTCGGGGGCCGAGCCGGTCGGCGCCGAGATGTAGCCGCCGGCGGCGATGATGGCGTCGAGCGCCGAGCGGTTGACGACCAGGTCGCGCACGACCGGGAACGCCGTGGCCCGCCACGGCTCCACCACGATGGTGTCGCCGTCGTTGAACTTGCGCATGTGCAGCTGGCAGGTCGCCGTCCCCAGCTGCGGCCCGTGCGCCTGGCCGTTGATCATCATCCCGCACGAGCCGCAGATGCCTTCGCGGCAGTCGTGCTCGAACGCGATCGGCTCCTTGCCCTCGACGACCAGCCGGTCGTTGACGATGTCGAGCATCTCGAGGAACGACATGTCGGGGCTGATGTCGCGCACGTCGTGCGTCTCCATGCTCCCCGGGGCGCCGGGTCCGTCCTGGCGCCAGACCTTGAGCGTGAGGTCCATCTACTTGTAGCTCCTCTGGGCCAGGTGGACGTTCTCGAACTCCAGCGGCTCCTTGTGAAGCGCCGGGTTGGCGGTGTCGCCGGTGAACTGCCAGGCGCCGACGTACGCGAAGTTGTCGTCGTCGCGCTGCGCCTCGCCGTCCTCGGTCTGGTGCTCGACGCGGAAGTGGCCGCCGCACGACTCCTCGCGGTGCAGGGCGTCCTTGCACATGAGCTCAGCGAGCTCGAAGAAGTCGGCGACGCGGCCGACCTTCTCGAGCGACTGGTTCAGCGTCTCGCCGCTGCCCAGCACGCGCACGTCCTTCTCGAACTCCGACCGCAGCGCGGGGATCTCCGACAGCGCCTTCTCGAGCGTCGCCGTCGAGCGGGCCATGCCGCAGTTGTCCCACATGATCTTGCCGAGCTCACGGTGGAAGTGGTCGACCGGCTTGGTGCCGCCCGTCGAGAGGAACTTGTGCACGCGGTCGCGCACGTCGGCCTCGGCTGCTTGGAACGCGGGATGGTTCGTCGGCACCGGCGCCTGGGCGAGCTTGTCGGCGAGGTAGTTGCCGACCGTGGCCGGGAGCACGAAGTAGCCGTCGGCGAGGCCCTGCATGAGCGCCGAAGCGCCGAGCCGGTTGGCGCCGTGGTCGGAGAAGTTCGCCTCACCGCCGGCGAACAGGCCGGGGATCGTGGTCTGCAGGTTGTAGTCGACCCAGAGCCCGCCCATCGTGTAGTGCACGGCGGGATAGATGCGCATCGGGACCTTGTAGGGGTCCTCGTCGGTGATGCGCTCGTACATCTCGATGAGGTTGCCGTAGCGCTCCTCGATCGTGGCCTTGCCGAGCCGGCCGATGGCGGCGGCGAAGTCGAGGTACACGCCGTTCTTCAACGGACCCACGCCGCGGCCGGCGTCGACCTCGGTCTTGAGGGCGCGGGACGCGACGTCGCGCGGGACGAGGTTGCCGAACGCCGGGTAGCGCCGCTCGAGGAAGTAGTCGCGCTCGGCCTCGGGGATCTGGTCCGGCGACCGCGTGTCGTCCATCTTCTGCGGGACCCACACCCGGCCGTCGTTGCGCAGCGACTCCGACATGAGCGTGAGCTTCGACTGGAACTCGTCGCTCGCCGGGATGCACGTGGGGTGGATCTGCGTGTAGCACGGGTTGGCGAACAGCGCGCCCTTGCGGTGCGCTCGCCAGATCGCCGTGGCGTTGGAGGCCTTGGCGTTCGTGGAGAGGTAGAAGACGTTGCCGTAGCCGCCGGTGGCGAGGACGACGGCGTGCGCCGACCACGAGTTGACCTCGCCGGTGTGCAGGTGGCGGGTCACGATGCCGGCGATCTGGCCGTCGACCTCCACGACGTCGAGCAGCTCCGAGCGCGGGTGCAGCTCGACGGTGCCGGCGTCGACCTGGCGCATCAGCGCCGAGTAGGCCCCGAGCAGCAGCTGCTGGCCGGTCTGGCCCCGCGCGTAGAACGTGCGCGACACCTGGGCGCCGCCGAAGGACCGGTTGTCGAGCAGGCCGCCGTACTCACGCGCGAACGGGACGCCCTGGGCGGTGCACTGGTCGATGATGTCGACCGACAGCTGGGCGAGGCGGTAGACGTTGCCTTCGCGGGCGCGGTAGTCGCCGCCCTTGATCGTGTCGTAGAAGAGCCGGTGGACGCTGTCGCCGTCGGCCTTGTAGTTCTTGGCGGCGTTGATGCCGCCCTGGGCGGCGATCGAGTGCGCCCGGCGCGGCGAGTCGTGGTACGTGAAGCACTTGACGTTGTAGCCGAGCTCGCCGAGCGTGGCGGCGGCTGCCGCGCCGGCCAGGCCCGAGCCGACGACGATGACGTCGAAGCGGCGGCGGTTGTGCGGGGCGACCAGCTTCATCGAGAACTTGTGGTTGTCCCACTTCTCGGCGATCGGGCCCTCGGGGATGTGCGCGTCCAGGATCATCAGCTCACCACGTGGGTCACTATGAGGACAGGGAACGACAGGTTGCCGACGACGATCACGCCGGTGAACCCCCAGGCGAACCACGAGCGCCACTTGTTGAAGCGCGGGCGGTTCCAGCCCATCGACTGGAAGAAGCTCCACGCCCCGTGCCACAGGTGCACGCCGAGGGCGAGGTTGGCGACGATGTAGAGCAGCGCCACGGGGACGCGGCGGAAGCTGTGGATCATGTTGTGGTGCACGGCGCCCCGGACGAAGTCGCCGTTGGCGAAGCCCCACGTCAGGTCCGAGAGGTGCCAGAGCAGGAACAGCGCCACGATGATCCCCGTCCAGCGCATGGTGCGGCTGGCGAAGTTGGCGGCGACGTAGTCGCGCTCGCTGTAGTACTTGACGTCGGCCTTGTGGTTCAGCTGGGTGAGCGACCAGGCGGCGTGGATGTGCAGCGCCACCGCGCCGATCACCGTCGCCCGCAGGCCCCACAGGGCGAGCGTGCGGGGCAGCGCCGGCACGAGGATGTTGCGGAGCCACTCGCCGTACGCGTCGATGTGGTACACGCCGTGGCTCGAGCCCAGGTAGAGCTTCAGGTTGCCCACCATGTGGACGAAGACGAAGCCCATCCCGATGATCCCGGTGATGGCCATGACGTACTTCTTGCCGACGGCCGTCCGGTAGAGCTCGATGAACCACGGGGCCGGTCGACCGGGCTTCGGCTGGATGGGCTTGGGGATGGCGGTCGACGCCATGCAGGACCTCCGCTGGTTCCCTGGAGCTAGCGGCGTGACGCTATATCGCGGGGTACCGGCGCAAAGAAACGGCTCACTCAGCGACGATGACCGCTCGTTCGGCATTGGTCGCCACGTGCTCACCGGCGTGCAGCGTCAGCTCCAGCACCAGCTCGCCGGGCTCGTCGGGCACGACGGCCTGGAGCGTCGCGACGAGCACGCAGGCGTCGGCGGGGATGTCGCCCTCCCAGTGCCAGTCGTGGGAGCCGCCGGTCCAGCCGAGCACGGCGTCGACGCGGGCGCCCGTGACCGGGGCGCGCAGGTCGCTCACGACGTGCACGTCGATGGCGAGTGTGTCGCCCGCCGCCACGACCGGGGACAGCGGGTCGGCGGTCACGATCACGGGACGGCAGGCGTCGACCACGTCGAGCTCGATGGGCCCGTCCAAGCAGAAGCCCCCGGTGGGCCGGTACTTGATGCGTCGCAGCGTCTCGATGCGGGTGCGGACATCGGGGCCGCCGTTGAGGTCGGCGACGAAGCGCACGAACCGCGGGACGGCGCGGGCCAGTGGCACCGGGTCCTCGACGTGCGGCCACCGGCTGGTCACGACCGGGCGGGTCGCGTCGGCCTTGTCGATCGCGCGCCGCACCGCCCGCCCCGGGAACCACACGGCGACGGATGGGTGGTGGCCCAGGAGATCGACCGCCGCGCTCGCCTGACGCCCGGCTTGCTTGCGGGTGCCCGGCGGTTGGAAGTCCTGCCACACGAGCATGCCGAGCTCGTCGGCCGCGTCGTAGGTCTCCTCGGCGGCGATGCCGTCGAGCCGGACCAGGTCGAACCCGGCGTCGCGGGCGTGGGCGACGCTCGTCCCCCGCACGCCCTTGAGGAAGAGGCGCTCACCGTTGATGGTGACGATGCCGTTGCGCATGGCGATCGTCCGGAGCCCGACGCGTCGGTGCAGCGCGTGGCTGGTGGCGCCGTCGACGAGCACCTCGACGCCGACGTCGTGGAGCGGTTGGTCGCCGAGGGCGTGGGGCCACCACCGCTGCGGCGCGGGGACGGTGACGGTCCACTCGACGAAGTTGCTGCCCTTGGCCACCGGGAACTCGGAGACGTCGGGGTGACCGGCGACGACCGTGCGGACCTCGACGGTGCGGGCGACGTCGCTGTCGAGCTCGGCCCGCAGGGCGACGACGGCGCGGTCCTCGCTCGCCTCGCGGCACAGGATCCGCCAGCTGCGGGCACGTACGGGGCCGGTGTGCTCGATGCGGACGCCGCGCCAGATGCCACCCCGGCCGTCGGGCCGAGCCTCGCCCACCACGTCCACGGCGAGCACGTGGTCGGGCCCCGCCCCGAGCGCGTCGGTGATCTCGAAGGTGTGGCGAGCGAACGGGCCTTCGGTGTCGCCGAGGTAGGCGCCGTCGAGCCACACGTCGCCCTGCTGGCGGATGCCGTCGAACACGAGCCACGAGCGGCCGTGCTCGGGCGCGGGCGCGCTGAAGCGATGGCGGTAGAGGAGGGGACCGTCGGCCGATGGCCAGTCGCCCGGGACGGCGACGGCGTCCCACGAGGCGTCGTCGGTCTCCGGCTGGGCGAACGTGCGCCGCAGGGCCTCGTCGGCGACGGCCGCCCGCCAGGTGCCGTTCAACTCCACTGCGTCACCTGCACTGCGTCACCTGCACGGTGCTCAAGGTACGTCGTGTACACCACTCGTCGTGGTGGGTACACGGGTGATCGTGAGCGCGCCGTCGGACACGCTGCGGATCCGGTCGCAGGTGCTCTTCGCCGAGGAGCAGCCGGGCTTCCTGCGGCTCGATGCGGCGCTGATGCAACAGCCGGTCGAGGGCGTGCCCAGCGGCTCACCCGTCTCGCTGCTGCTCCGCATGCCCGTGTCCGGTGTGGTCGCGTCGGTGGTCGAGGCCACCGTGCAGCGCTGGGTGGAGCAGCTCGACGTGATCGACATCGACCTGTTGGCCGGCAGCGACCGACCGCGCGTCTCGCTGTCCGACGGCATCTCCACCATCCGCCTCGAGGTGGCGCCGGCCAGCTTCAGCTGAGCGGGCCCTGCAGGGTCGCGGCGATCCGCCCGCCCGTGAGATCGACGACGAACGGACCGGGGCCGAAGTCGAGGTGGGTCCGGTGGCGCGTGCCATCGCTCGTCTCCACCTCGAGGTCTCCGTCGATGGTGAGGCGGCCGGGCCCTTCGAGGTGCAGTCGCTCCGACGGTGCGGTGCGCGTGATGCCGCCGTGCACCTCGATGGTGGTTCGGGCGTCGGCGGCGAACGCCACCTCATCGCGCGGCTGAGCGAGGCCGCCGGTGCCGACGGCGACGGGCGCGTCGACCGTGTAGCGACCCGGGGCGAGAGCGTGGGTGCCGTCGACCGGCCACGTGATCCCGTGCGCGTCGACGGTGAGCCTCGTCGGTCCGAGGTCGAGCCCACCCGTGCCCGACAGCGAGAAGGGCCGGCCGCCCTGCCAGACGATCGTCGCGCGCTGGCCGTCGACCAATGCGCCGTCGATGCTCACGCTTCCGGTGACGGCATGCAGCGGCAACGGCACGAGCGGCCCTGACGCGTCGGCGGCCTGCAACGTCGTCACGGTGCCGGTGACCTTGGCCTGGCCGACCGGGAGCACCGGCACGTCGCGGTACGTCGTGATCACCCGGCGCGGGTGGCGGTCGGCCACGACCTGGGCGACGCCACCCGCGAACACGATGGCCGCCATCCAGCCCACGAGCCAGGTGCTCCACGGGCTGGGCCTGCGCACAGTCAGAAAGTAGAGGGGCTCGGGAGTAGAGGGTCGAAAGTAGAGGGGCTCGGGAGTAGAGGGCTCGAAAGGAGAGGGCTAGCGTCGAGGAATGACGTCACGACCCGCGACCCTCGGCCAACTGCGTGAGTCCGGCTGGGCGTCCGTGCCCGTCAAGGAGGAGCTCCGCCGCAACGCGGTCGCCAAGATCGCCGCTGGCGAGCCGCTGTTCCCGGGGGTCCTCGGCTACGAGCAGACCGTCCTGCCGCAGCTCGAGAACGCGCTGCTCGCCGGTCACGACGTGATCTTCCTCGGCGAGCGCGGGCAGGCGAAGACGCGCATGATCCGCAGCCTCGTCGCCCTGCTCGACGAGTGGCTGCCCGTGGTCGCCGGCTCGGAGATCAACGACGACCCCTACCACCCGGTGTCCCGCCACGCCCGCGACCTGATCGCCGGGCACGGCGACGACACGCCGATCGAGTGGGTGCACCGTGACGTCCGCTTCGGCGAGAAGCTGGCCACGCCCGACACGTCGATCGCCGACCTCATCGGCGAGGTCGACCCCATCAAGGTGGCCGAAGGTCGCTACCTCTCCGACGAGCTCACGTTGCACTACGGCCTGGTGCCGCGCACCAACCGCGGCATCTTCGCCATCAACGAGCTGCCCGACCTGGCCGAGCGCATCCAGGTGGGCCTGCTCAACGTGCTCGAGGAGCGCGACGTCCAGATCCGCGGCTACAAGGTGCGGCTCCCGCTCGACGTGATGCTGGTGGCGTCGGCGAACCCCGACGACTACACGAACCGCGGGCGCATCATCACCCCGCTGAAGGACCGCTTCGGGTCGCAGATCCGCACCCACTACCCGCTCGAGGTCGGGACCGAGGTCGCCATCGCCCAGCAGGAGGCGCGGCCGATGGACCTGCCCGGCATCCGGGTGGCGGTGCCCGACTACCTCGAGGAGGTCGTCGCCACGATCTCGCACCTGGCTCGCTCGAGCCCGCACGTCAACCAGCGCTCCGGGGTGTCGGTCCGCCTCACCGTGGCCAACAACGAGACGCTTCTCGCCAACGCCACCCGCCGGGCGTTGCGGCTGGGCGAGCACGAGGTCGTGCCGCGCGTGAGCGACCTCGACGCACTGGTCGCGTCCACGGCCGGCAAGGTCGAGCTCGACACGGTCGACGACGGGCGCGACGAGCAGATCATCGAGAACCTCGTGAAGGCGGCCGTGCTCATGGTGTGGCGGGCGCGCTGCAACATCGGTGCACTGGTCGACGTGGTCACCGCGTTCGAGGACGGCCGCATCGTGCACGTGGGTGAGGACGTCGGCTCGGCGGCCTACGTCCGGCTGGTGTCGGAGGTGGCGCCGCTGCGCGAGCCGGTCAGCGAGCTGACCGGCGACGACGAGAGCCCGGCGGCGGTGGCATCCGCGGTCGAGTTCCTGCTCGAGGGCCTGCACCTGTCGAAGCGGCTCAACAAGGATGCGGTCGGGGCCCGCGCCACATATCGCGGCCGGGGCTGATACAGCTATCCCCTTGTGAGTGAAGGTCGCCCCGAGGACTCGGGGCGGGACGAACCTGCGCGTCCGAGCCGGCGGAAGTTCCTGCTGCGTGGGCTCGGCTTGGTGGGCGCCGCGGGCGCCGCCGCAGTGGCGCGCACGCCGGTCGCCGACGCCGCCGAGACGTTCCGGGGGATGAGCTTCGACCGGGTCGAGCGCTCGGCTGCGGTCGGCCCCGCGACGGGCGGCGCGCCGCTCGCACTCGGGATCCGGCGCGTCATCTGGTCGGCGCAGGTCGCGTCCCCGGTGTTCGCCCTCACGTTCGACGACGGGCCCGACCCCGAGTTCACCAACGACGTCCTCGACATCCTCCAGCAGCGGGGCCTCAAGGCGACCTTCAACATGATGGGCTACAACGCCGAGCACCACCCGGAGCTCGCCAAGGAGGTCGTCGCCCGCGGTCACGAGGTGTCGAACCACACGTGGACGCACCGGGACCTCGCCTACGAGGACGAGAGCAACACCTACCTCCAGATCAGCCGCGGCCGGAAGCTGATCACCGACGTGACCGGGCAGGTGCCGAGGTACTTCCGGCCGCCGCGCGGCGAGCTGACGGGCTCCGCGCTGCGGGTCGCCGCGTCACTCGATCACGACGTGCTCCTCTACACGCTGTTCGGCGACGTCGCCGGGGTCGAGAAGCCCGACGCGGTGCGGGCCTACGTCGTCGACCACCTGAAGCCGGGCTACATCGTGGCGTTCCACGACGGCATCGGGCGGGGCACCTTCGACCGCAAGGCACCCGGCTCGCGCGACCTCGCCGCCCGCCGCCACGCCGAGATCAAGGCGCTCCCGTCGATCCTCGACGACGCGCTCCACCGCGGCCTGAGGCCGGTCACCGCCACCGAGCTCCTCGAGCACGAAGCGAAGCACTCGGAGCTCTGACCCCGGTCGCAGAGAGCCTCAGCGCTGGCAGCTCGGGCAGGCGTAGGCCCAGCGGCCGGCGAGGTCCCAGCGCTTGATCGGCGTCCCGCACGTGGGGCAGGTGTCCCTGCGGTAGACGTTGCGGGTGCTGATGCGCTGCTCGCGCACGCCCTTGCGCATCAGCTTCACCAACGTCTTCCAGAGGGCGTCGAACTCGGCGCGTGACAGCTCGTTGGCCGGGCGCATCGGATCGATGCGGTGGGTGAAGAGCGCTTCGGCGCGGTACACGTTGCCGACGCCGGCCATCACGGTCTGGTCGAGCAACGCCTGGGCGATCGGGGTGCGGCGCCGCTGCACGGCGCGCCACGCCCGGTCGGGGTCGGCGTCCGGGCGCAGCGGGTCGGGACCCAACCGCCGGGTGACGACGGTGACGTCCTCGATCACCTCGCACGTGTTCGGGCCGACGAGGTCGACGGCGGCGTGGTCGCCGACGATCCGCATGCGGGTCGTCTCGCGCGGCGTGGGCGGAGGGAGCTCGTGCTGGGTGAACGTCCCGTAGATGCCGAGGTGGACGTGGACGTACAGGCCGTTGTCGTACTCGTGGAACAGGTGCTTGCCCCAGGCGTCGGCGCCCACGAAGCGGTGGCCGTCGACGAGGGTGGCGTCGGGGAACCGGCCCTGGGGCGACGACACCCGCACCCGCTCTCCGGCGAACGACCCGGCGTGCAGGTCGGCACAGTGGCGGATCGTGTGACCTTCGGGCATAGCCTCTCTCCATGGGCCGGTTCAGCTACTCGCGCTGGGACGGGACGCAGGTCGGCTTCGACCTCGACGCCGACGCCATCCTCGCCGAGATCACCGACGATCTCGTCCACCACGGGGATGTCAACGCCGCCTTGCGCCGCTTGATGCAGCAAGGCTTCCAGGACCGCGACGGCCGTCAGATCCAGGGCATGCGCGAGCTGCTCGACAAGCTGCGCCAGCAGCGCAAGGAACGGCTCGAGCAGCACGACCTCGGCGGCGTCTACAGCGAGATCGCCGAGGCCCTCGAAGAGGTGATCGACAAGGAGCGCGCCGGCATCGAGGACCTGCGTCGGGAGGCGCGCGAGTCGGGCGACGAGCGGCGTCGCGAGATCACCGAGCAGGTCGCGGACGAGAAGGCGACGGAGCTCGACCTGCTGCCGCCCGACCTCGCCGGTCAGGTGCGCTCGCTGCAGAACTACGAGTTCACGTCGTCCGAGGCGCGCGAGCAGTTCGAGGAGCTGATGGAGAAGCTCCGCCAGCAGCTCGCCAACCAGATGTTCAACCAGCTCTCCGAGGGCATGCAGAACCTGTCGCCCGAGGAGATGGCGCGCATGAAGGACATGCTCGCCGAGCTGAACCAGATGCTCGAGCAGCGCGAGCGGGGCGAGGAGCCCGACTTCGAGGGCTTCATGGAGCGCTTCGGCGACTTCTTCCCGGAGAACCCGCAGTCGCTCGACGAGCTGCTCGAGGCGATGGCGGCGCGCATGGCCGCGATGCAGGCGATGCTCAACTCGATGACGCCCGAGCAGCGGGCCCAGCTGCAACAGCTCTCCGAGCAGCTGCTCGAGGACATGGACCTGCGCTGGCAGATGGACCAGCTCGGCCAGAACCTGCGCAATGCGTTCCCGCAGATGGGATGGGGCCAGGGGATGCGCTTCCGGGGAGACGAGCCGTTGCCGTTGTCGGAGATGGGCGGCCTGCTCGACCAGCTCGGCGACATCGATGCGCTCGAGAACCTGATGCGCAACGCGACCAACCCGGGTCAGATCGCCGAGGTCGATCTCGACCGCGTGCGTGATCTCCTCGGC
>Ga0070671_100004378_pt1 | contig 11163 bp, 8 predicted proteins | sample KBSS73metaG_FD_65341 | JGI IMG/M metagenome (GOLD analysis project Ga0070671, IMG submission 65341) | Switchgrass rhizosphere microbial communities from Kellogg Biological Station, Michigan, USA - KBS S7-3 metaG | ecosystem: Host-associated > Plants > Roots > Rhizosphere > Soil ... | reverse complement strand
AAGTAGCGTCCCCGTCGTCTAGCCCGGCCTAGGACACCGCCCTTTCACGGCGATAACACGGGTTCAAATCCCGTCGGGGACGCCAATAAAATCTATAACTTGAAACTACTCGCCCCGTTTTTGCAGCAGTGCGGGGCCGCTTCGGGGACGTAAACGCGATCTTAATTGCATCACCCTCGAAGCGTGCAACACTCTTCTGACCGCCACGTCACAGGACGTAAGGGGCCTCGTGGATAATCTCGCTGCGGGAGGATTGTCATGCTGGTTGACCCCGATCTAGTTGAGATCACAAATGGAGCTCGCGGGATTTTGCGCGGTATAGATGCTTGTATTGAAGCGCAATGTCTTGTTTCTGCCGTGACGCTCATCTATTCCGCAGTCGATGCTCTTTCTGCTCTGACTCGCCCTTTGCATTCACCCGACACGACCCGGAGTGAGTTCCTGAACTGGGTTGAGAGGTATATGAACCCGGCAGAGAAGCTTGGGTGCTCGGCTCATGATTTGAACGGTGCACGCTGCGGAATTCTACACACATATGGTGCTGATTCTCGACTTCGACGAACGGGCCGGCCCAGGGCAATCGTCTACCGATGGACAAATGGCCCCGCACCGGACCCACAGCACCGCAAATCCATTCCGAAGGATGCAATTGTCCTCTGTGTGGAACGCTTGCGGGACGAACTCAAATGCGCGGTTGGTCTCTTCCTCAAAGACGCAGCTTCGGTTCGAGATTTGGAGGAGCGAGTGGAGAAACATCGCCAGGACTTGCTTTGCTACCGCCCTTGGAAGGCTATTCCGATACGTGTTGCCGCCTGATTGCGAAGTGTCCGGGCATTGCCGCGAGTCTTAAGTGAATTCGAGACCCAGTTCAGTCTGCTGACTAGTCGCTAGCTAGCCGTGCGGGAGACGCGTGAGGTGTCTCAAAGGAAACTGTTTCTGAAGCTCGAGGAAGACTAATCAATGCCCACTTTTGCCAATATGGATGTACCGCCGCCCAAAACATGCCAGGAATTCGAAACAATCGTGCAGGAAGCACAGAAAGTGCGATGGCAAAGCCCAAACCTGCAGAAGAATGGTCGCCCCGGCCAAGCTCAGGAAGGAGTAGACATTTTCGGCCAAGACGAAATTGGTCGAAACGTCGGCATCCAGTGCAAGCGCTACAACTTTCCACTTACGTTTGAAGAAGTAACGAAGGAGGTAGAGTCGGCTGCCTCTTTCGCACCGGCACTTTCGGCGCTTTTCATTGCAACGACTGCTCCTCGCGACGCAAAGCTGCAATCCTCAGTTCGATCCTTATCCGAGAAGCGCGTGGCGCAAGGATACTCTGCTGTCGGCCTCCTTTATTGGGACGACATTCTACTCAGTCTGCTCCTGAATAAAGAAGTGTTCAGGGTCCATTATCCGGATTTTGCGCCTTCCCCCGTGGACCAGGATGAAGCGGATCGCTTGGTCGGAGCACTAGAATTGGGCTATTTCGGCGCTGACATCGAGGAGTTTTTGGATCTGATTCTCGGTGAGATAGGTTGGATGGCTCACGAGGATCCCGACCAGGTAACAGTCATATTGCGCATTCTCGAGCGCCGGGTCCAGCTCCCCTAGAACGGCCGTCCAAGCCGCGAACGTGTCGTCTGCATTCGCAAGGGCATCTCGAAGAGCATCAAGCTTGTTGGATCTAATTCCCGTCCCTTTCAGGACCCCCCGGAGAGCATCGACCGTTTCCTCTACCCGAGGTCTCGTCGAATTGATCGTGCTGAACATCGCTTATAACGCACATGTGTTTTCACCGACCCTGTTCACGATACTCGTCGTCATGGCTTTGATCACCACCGCGATCACTGTCCCAGTCTTGAGGCTGCTCAAGATTTCGCACGACGGGTCACTCGCGAGGGAATCATCAGCCCGAGGCTTGAAAGGGGCGGCTCAGCTGACATGACTTGCGGAGATTCGGCGCCGAGGGCGCATGGAGCGCAAGGCCGATGTGCTGTTTAGGCGATCTGCCTGACCGTGATTTCGTAGGCGAATCCATCCGGATCGAAAGGATCAACTCGTCCATCCGCAGTCTCCCCTTGCGGATACATGAAATAGACCAATGGTTTATTGGCAGAGCCGGGCAGGGCGACATCGTGAGCATAGTTGTATGCCATCCAGTTCATCTCCCATGAGCCGAACAAACGCTCATGGGCGCGAGCGACAAGTTCGTCATTCAACGGGCGATTTCCTGGTGGTTCTTCCAGAACAACTTTTCGTACATCCGCTGGATCGACCGGAAACCAACCGTGTTCGCGCAGGTAGACCTCGACGCGGCAGTGCTGGCCTTTGGTCGCTTTATCGGTGGCAACGCCGAGGCTCTTATATCCAAGTTGTGACTTTGCGATTCGCAGACCATAGACATGGCGAGCCGGCAGACCGACAGAGCGGGCGAGCCCGACGTAGAGAGCGTTCAAGTCGGCACATTTACCGCCCATGTCTCCTGACTCCAACATGAAGCGAATGTCGCCTCTGCCGCAGCCGCGAATCTTCGGATCCCGGAAAGTATTCTTCACCACCCAGTCATAGATTGCACGAGCCTTCTCCGTATCCGTAGTTGCGCCTGCAGTAGCCTTCAACGCGGTGTCTTTGACGATTCCGTCGGTAGGAACGTAGCGGGATGGTTGCAGGAAGTAGTTCAGTTCCGAGGGTGAAGCGTGGCGTTCAATTCGCCCGTTCGAGAGTTCGACGCTATAGTTTTTCAACGAGACACGACTCGTCAGTGTGAGTTTGGGTCTCGTGTTTGGCATGAAGCTGGCAGACACAATGCCGAGTGCATTCTGCTTGTCCCGTATCATCTTTACGGTTGCACCTTCGGCAATGAAGTGATTGGAAAGTGTTCTTTGATAGGGTGTGTTGACCCCCAGTGCCGCTGGAAGCCAGATGCGACTAGGACCTTTTGGATTCTTCAATTCGACGTTGGTGACGACCTCGAACGTTCGCCAGCCTTCCGCAGATACATCCGCAAAGGCTGGAAGCGCATCGCCCAAGAGAGAACCAGTGCAAACTGCAAAGCTTGAAGACAAAAAGGTACGTCGATTCACAAAGACTTCTCCCGGGCTCGCTGCTGACTTGATTGTTTGAAGGCAGGGATGAACTTCTTAGAAGAGATCATCGCGAAAGCAAGTGATGTGCGCCTCCATCGTAAGGATGAGGTCCGGTTCAACAATCGATCGCGCAGGACTCACAATTCGCGCATCGATTGTTTTTCTTTGAACGCCACAGGGAAACAGATCGATCGCTACTCGTACTCCCATTGGTTGATTCTCGGTTCCAACCATCGAGCGATGAAGTTCTTCTGAATGATAGCTACTGTTTGCTAAACGATCTCGGCAGCATGCCTCGTTATCGCGAAGGGTGTGCGCTCGAAGTCGATTCTTTCCCGGATTCTGAGGCCAAAATGATGCAAGATGCCCCTCGCTCCAAGAGACGCGTGTCTCTCTGCTCTCCCCGTCTATACTCCCATCTGCTTTCGATCGGTCTTTTCGCTTGTGCGCTGTTCGCGGTTGATGCGCAAGACGCCACGGGTGCACTAGAGGGCCGCCTGATGGACAAGAGCGGCACAGCAGTCGCGAACGCGACCGTGCAGCTCAAGAACGTGGAGACGAATGCTGTTCGCAGCCAGACGACTGACAGTGAGGGGTTGTATCGCCTTGTACAGTTGCCAGTGGGTCACTACTCTTTGACCGTGGATGCACCGGGATTTGCTCGTTTCTCGCAGTCTCCGATTGACATCACGGTGAGCCAGACCAAGCGGATCGACATCCCGCTGACGTTGGCTTCAGTAAAGGAGTCGGTTGAAGTAACGGCGACGACTGCCTCTATTGATACCTCTACCAATACGCTCGGGAAGGTGGTGGAGAGCAGGGAAGTTCTCGACTTGCCTTTGAACGGGCGCAATTTCGCGCAGTTGGGCCTGCTGCAGACTGGAGTCGCTCCGCTGTCTGCCGGCCTGGCAACGCAAGGCGGATCATTGCGATCGGGCCAATCGTACGCGGTGAACGGCCTGCGCCCAGAAGGCAACAACTTTCTGCTCGACGGTGTGCAGAATGTGAACCGCATGGATGGAGGATTCGCTCTCAAAATCCCGATCGACGCCATCGCAGAATTCCGAATCCTGACGAACACAGCTCCTCCGGAATACGGCGCGAACACTGGATCGACGACGAGTGTCGTGACCCGGGCGGGTGGAAATCAGTTCCACGGCACGGCGTATGAGTTTTTCAGAAATGACGCTCTGGATACACGGAACTACTTTTCGCCGGAAGTCGAGCCGCTGAAGCAGAACCAATTCGGAGCCACTGCAGGCGGCCCGATCAGAGAGGACAGGCTGTTCTTCTTTTCGTATTACGAGGGATTCCGTAACCGCCAGGGAATCACGACTTCGGCGACGGTGCCGACCGACGCGGAGAAGCACGGAGACTTTTCGGGTATCGGGCATCCGCTGATCAACTTCGCTGCCGGCGGAGTGCCATTCCCCGGCAATCAGATCCCCCAGGCAGCCTTTGACCCTGTTGCCGTGAACGTTGCAGCTCTCTATCCTTCGGGCAATGTAACGCCTTCCGTTTACACGGCCACGTTGTGGGTACGAACGATGACGATCAGACGGGAATACGGTTCGACTTTCACCAGGCTGACAAGAGCCAATACTTTGGGCGCTATTCGTACTACACCGGGTACAACATCAACCCGGTTTCGGTACGCGGGTCAGACATCCCGGGTTTTCCAACGCGCGATGATTACACTGCTCACTCTGTTGTTGGTTCCAACACGTTTCTGCTTTCTCCTTCCAAGGTCAATTCCGTGGAGGCTTCTTTCTTCCGCTACCAGTTCCTCTTTGATGAGCGGCTGAATCGCACCCCACCGCGCAGCCTGGGATTCGATTACGATTCGGCGTCTGCAATCGGCCAGGGACCGCCGTTTTTCAATCTCTCCGGCTACTCGCCGATTGGCGGTGCGATTACGGGACCGCGGACATCCGTTCAAAACACGTATGAAGTCCACGACGGATTTTCGTGGATCCATGGAAATCACTCCCTGAAAGTAGGCGGCGAGTTCAGGCGCAACCAGCTAAATCTGTTTCAGTCGATCGCACCAAATGCATTCTTCATTTTTGCATCGTCCTTCCCGACCAACGACGCCTTTGCAAACCTGCTGCTGGGTGCGCCGGTTGTGTTCTACCAGGGCCGCGGAGACTTCACACGCTACGTGCGCAACTGGAACATGGGTGTCTACTACCAGGACGAATGGCGCATGACAGGCAAATTTGCACTGAACTATGGCATGCGCTACGAAATCATCAATCCCAACACTGAGACGCGCAACCGGCTCAACGCATTCATCCCCGGAGTGCAATCAAATGTTATGCCAAGTGCTCCTACGGGCGTGCTTTTCCCTGGGGATCCGGGAGTTTCGAAAGGAATTGCCGCGAGCTACTACAAGGGCTTCATGCCCAGAGTGGGCTTCGTATGGGATCCGACGGGCCAAGGGAAATGGTCCATCCGTTCTTCGTATGGCATCTTCTATGATCCCTTTGCAAACGGTTCAGGTGTAACTTCGCAGGGGCCGATCAGTTCGTTGCCCTGGGCGCAGTTTGAACAGATCACGCCCCCCAGGCTCAAATTCGACTCTCCCTATAGCAACGTGGAGATACCGGCGCCGAACACATTTCTGAGTCCCTCCACGCCGTTTGTGATGGACACGAAGGCTCGACCGTCGAATGCGCAGGATTGGAATCTCTCGGTTCAACGTGAAATCGCAAAGAGCTATGTTCTGGAAGTCAGGTATGTGGGTACGAAGGGAACACATCTGCCCCGGAACGTTGACGCCAATCCTGCGGTGTACGGCCCAGGAGCCACTGCGCAAAATGCTGATCGCAGGCGAGTTTACGCGAACTGCGCTCCGAATAACGGCTCATGTCAGTTTGCAACCATTGCAGAGCTCACTTATGGCCAGAATTCGACATATCACGCCGGTCAGATGAGCTTCTCAAGACAGTATGCCGGTGGTATCGGGTTCAATGTTTCCTACTGGCTATCGAAAACTCTTGACTATCTCTCGTCTATGAATCTGCAGGGCGCTTCAGCAAAGCCACTCAGCGGAGAGAATGACCTTGCCCAGAATCCCTTCGACCTCAAAGCGGAGCATGGCCCTTCGATCTTCGACGCAAGGCACCGGTTTACGGCCAGTGCTAGCTGGGAGATCCCATTTGCGCGTAAGACTCATGGATTTCGCAAGACGCTGCTGGATGGATGGCAACTGAACGGAATCGCAAGCGCGAATTCTGCGACGCCTTATACGGTCTACGACAGCGCAAATGTCTCGCTTCAGGCATCTGCACCGCCGATCTCCGGTTTCTTTGCGAGCAGGCCGAACCTGGTTGGCGATCCAAATGGCGGCCCACACACGGTCAGCCACTGGGTCGACAAGACACCATTTCAGCGGCTCGATCCTCAAACGCAAGCCGGGCAGTTCGGCGATGAGGGCAGAAACGCGGTCCGCGGCCCTGCATCTGCTGACGTAGATCTCTCCGTGATGAAGAGCCTGATGGTGACTGAGCGAGTCCACGCCCAATTTCGCGCCGAATCCTTTAACTTAGCCAATCACGCCAACTTCGGTCTACCGATTGCCGACGTCGCGTCGCAGGATTTCGGCAGGATACTGCGGGCCTCGCCGCCCCGGTTGACCCAGTTCGCATTGAAGTTACTCTTTTAGTTCACAGGATGGCTATGGTTCAGTCTGAGGCGAGTACCACTTATCCGGGATGGAAGGTTGTGCTCGCTGGCTTCTTCGGAGTCATGAGCAGCTTTGCTGCGGTGGTTCCTTATACCTTCGGAGTATTCCTCAAGCCGCTTTCAAGCGAATTCGGTTGGCATCGAGAGGCCATTTCGGCCGGATTCAGCGTTGCAGCGCTTACAGTGGCTGCAGCATCGCCGGCGCTCGGATACCTTCTCGACAGATTTGGCCCGCGCCGGATTGTTCTTCCGTGCATTGCGATTTTTTGTAGCGGCTACATATCTCTGGCGTGGCTTACGCCTCACCTCATCCACTTTTATCTGGCATTCTTTGCCATCGGGCTCGTCGGCAACGGTACCGCTTACCTGGGATATTCGCGCGCAATATCAACATGGTTCGTTCGCCGGCGCGGTCTAGCTCTCTCTATGATGCTTGCCGGAGGCAGCTGCGGAGCAATGCTGCTGCCTGTGATTGCTCAATCCGCAATTACGCACTATGGCTGGCGAGGTGCTTACGCCATCCTCGGTCTGCTTGCATTCGTACTCGGCTTTCCCTTGGCGGCATTGTTCCTTCGCGAGCACCCAACTGCAGTGCAATCGACACAGGGCTCGTCGAAGCCAGACGGTATAGTTCGAGACGCTCTGAGAGGCAGGATTTTCTGGATCATTGCCGTAACCGTTTGTCTTTATGCAAGCAGTTTGAATGGAGCGCTGGCTCATCTCTCGGCACTTTTGACCGACAGAGGAATCTCTGCGGAAGGATCAGCCTATGCCGTCTCGATCATTGGAGCCTCAGCTTTGATTGGACGCGTCCTCACAGGTTTGTTCCTTGATCGATTCTTCGGACCTCGCGTGTCGCAGTGGATGTTACTCATGACCGTGATTGGGATGGGCCTTCTGTCGGTCGCCCATTCTTTGGTCTCGGGGTTGGTGGCCGCATCCCTCATTGGTTTCAGCATGGGCAGCGAAGGCGACATTACACCATATTTGTTGAGTCGCTACTTCGGGCTCAAACGCCTTTCCACTCTGTACGCATTTACGTGGACGATGTATGCGATCGGTGCCGCTGTCGGCCCGATCGTAGTAGGAAGACTTTTCGACTCGCTCGGATCGTATCGGCCAGCAACAATCCAATTGCTGGCACTGCCTGCATTTGTTCCTTGTCTGCTCATGTTCCTGCTGCCCCCGTATAACAATCCGGCAGACGCAGGCGAGACCGCGTTCTCCGAATCGGCTATTGAAGTTCCCGTGGAGACGATGTGAATTGCTGGCTTCACGAGATTTTGTGGGCTCATGCTGATCTCGCGAGAGCTAGTTACCAGAGTATTTTCAAGCTGAGTTGAATCTCTCTGGATGGACCTGCAGTGGTGATCTTGCCGAAATTGGTATCGGACATGTTGCTGTCTGGGTTCATAAATTGCGCATGGTTGAGCGCGTTGAATGCGTCGGCCCGAAACTGCAGGGCCGTGATCTCGCTTAGGCGTATGAGCTTGCCGGCGCCGATGTCCCAATTATTGATGCCGGGGCCGGTAATGATATTGGGAGCCGAGTTTCCAAAGTAGTTCGGCGCGGGTTTGGCGAAACAGGACGTATCGAACCAATAGTGACCGTTGCTTCGCACACTTTTGTTTTTCAAGGTGGACCTGCCGTCACAGAGTTGATCTGCGCGAAAATTGGTCATCGGGTCCATTGAGGTGCTGCTCGCAGCCAAGACCGTAAAGGGAAATCCCTGCGAGAAGGTTGCAATCGCATCCAGAGTCCAGCCGCCCACGATGCGGTCAAAAGCTGGGGAAATATCGTTGAGGTGGCGCTTTTGTTTCCCAATGGGCAGATCCCAGACGCCGCTTGCAACGAGACGTCGCGGCACGTTGTATCCTGTCATTCCCTTGTCGCAGCTCAGGCACACGCCTCTCTGATTGAGGCCGACCGGCGCGCCACCCTGCTCTGTGTTGCTCAATGCCTTTGACCATGTGTAATTTGCCACGAAGCTCAAACCCTGGGTGAACTGGCGCTGGATCTTTGCGACAAACGCGTTGTAGCTGGACGTCCCCTCATTCGCCGCCGCATATATGTAGTTGAACTGCTTGTAGGGACGGACGGATTGATCGCAAATCAATGAGCCACGCACCGAGCAATCGTCCGCATTCCACCGTATCGGCAGTTTGCGAGATTGTGTTCCGATATAGTCGACCTCGACGATTGTGTTGGAAGCGAGTTCATGCTGGATCGCGAGACTCCACTGGTTGATATAGGTTGTGCGGAGCTTGCTATCCAGATTGAAGAGTGTGCCGCTGATATTGTCGGCAAAGCTCTGGCTGATCTTGACCTGCGTCATGGGCGGAAAGACGTTTTGCCCGAGAACGAAACTTGGTGTCACCGGAGATTGATTTGTGATCGACTGTACAATCGCGACGCCGGGTGCGGTAATAGCGAATAGTTCGCAGATGGCGTTCTCTGCCGGATAGTAAGTTCCTGCGCCGGCCCGGATCGTTGTTCCGTGCAGGAACGTGGGCTGCCAGGCAATGCCCGCACGCGGCGCGTAGTTGTTGAGATCGATGTTGTAGATCTTTGGGCTGATTTGGCCTAACGCAGCGAACTTCACCTGACCGGTATTGAAGTCAAATTCGTGAGGATAGTTTTCATTTCCAACCGGGTTCGGCGGCGTACTGAGATTCCATCCGAGCCCAAGATTAAAAGTGAGATGTGGGAGAGCCCGCCATGTGTCTTGAAGGTAAGGCGAAGCTGCGATCCACCGAAAGTGCGTGCGTGGCATCGAGGTCACACTGCCGTTCATTGGCGTGCCGAGCAGAAAATCGGCAAAAGAATTGCCTGAACCTGCCACGGGCGTGAGTTGCCCTGAACTGTTGAGCTCCAGTTGAGCTGTGTAGGTAGGGTTGAAGTAGACACCGCCACGCGAGAAGAAGTTCGAGCTTTCCTGGACTGTTCGAACATAGTTCAGATCGAACCCAAAGCTCATCTCGTGCTTCGCCTTTAAAAGATTCACGCCTTCGTGCATCTGATACTGGTTATCAATGTTGCCGATGAGACCCTGAGCGCGTCCGAAAGATGGAGTCGCAGTGGTAGCGCCGGATACATTGAAGCCAGAAATATAGAGACCGGGTAAGCCATTCGGGTCGGCAGTTCCAGTGAATCCTATCTTTCCCTGTACATCCGTCTCAGTTGCTCCCGCATTGAACACCAAAGTGTGAAGAAAACCCAGGCGAAGCTCATTCACAAGATGTGGGGTCAAGGTGCTGGTGAGCTGACTGCTGTAAAAGTGCGTACTCAATGGGAAGCCATAGCCGGCGAGAGGGAAGAGCGCTGCGTTTACCGTAGGCGAGTTCTCATTCACATACTGGCCGAAGAAACTGTTCCCGGAATTCAGGTTTACGTCGATACGCGCGCCGTATTGATCGTAGTTGTCGGTCGTGACCGGGTTTCCGATTAGATTTTGATTACTGAAATGCGGAGCGGAGACGTAATAGGCAAGCAGCTTATTCGACATTTCGTTGATGCGGTCGGCAGGTATGATGTTTCCTGCGAATGCCTGTCTCTTGCCAGTGCTCGAGTCATAAGTCGCCGGATCATAGATCACCGTGCTCAACTCGGAAAAATCGCCCTTGAACATCGATGCAGAAGGTACCGTGGCCTTCACGGTATTCGAGAGAACCTGACGCCGGCCCTCATAGTGGCCGAAGAAGAATAACCGGTTTCGAAGGATCGGCCCGCCAATCGCACCTCCGAACTGGTTGCGATGAAACGGGCTGGCCTTGGCGTAGGGTGGATCAAAATACTGTCGTGTGTCGAATGCAGTGTTTCTGACGAACTCGAAGAGTTCGCCGTGCAGATGATTGCTTCCTCCCTTTGTTGCGACGCTCACCACACCTGCGTCGTTTGGCCCCACGGAAGGGAGGAAGAATCCTTCGTGTATCTTGAATTGGTCAACGGCCGCGACAGAAAGATTGAGTGACGCCTGGCCCAGACGGCTCCCGGCCGTGGGTATGCCGTTGATCATGAATCCGGTAAGGTCCTGCTCATTTCCAGCGATGATGATGGTTCGATCGGGGTGACCGACCTGGAGTGTCGTGAAGTCTGATACTGTCGTGCCGGAAGTTTGCGTAGCTCCGGACAAGAGTCCCAGTTGAAGGAAATCTCGGCCGTTCAAAGGCAGTTCTCTCACATTTACGGATTCGATGAGCGTACCGAGTTCGTTTGATGTGGGTTCCGACAATGCTGCTGAACCGGAGGCATCGACGGTCACCGTAGCCGATGCGGAACCAGGACCAAGCAGAATATTGTGAGTTGCACGTTGGGAGAGGGTCACTCGAAAATTGTCGAGTGACAAGGTTCTGAAGCCTTCTGCAGATGCTTGAAGCGAATACACCCCTGGCTGGACAGAAAG
>Ga0070671_100004377_pt1 | contig 11165 bp, 6 predicted proteins | sample KBSS73metaG_FD_65341 | JGI IMG/M metagenome (GOLD analysis project Ga0070671, IMG submission 65341) | Switchgrass rhizosphere microbial communities from Kellogg Biological Station, Michigan, USA - KBS S7-3 metaG | ecosystem: Host-associated > Plants > Roots > Rhizosphere > Soil ... | reverse complement strand
TCGCCGCGCGCCGCTGCGGCACAGGCGAACTGGGTCGCAAGCGTGCTCTTGCCCGCACCCGACGGTCCGATGATGATCAGGCTCGTACCGCGGTCGAGGCCGCCGCCGAGCATGTTGTCCAGCGATACCAGACCGCTCGACACCACGCCCCGTTCGGGCGGCAGCGCATGTTCGGCGGCAATCAGCCTCGGAAAGACGGCGAGGCCGCCGGTGCTCAGCACGACGTCGTGAAAGCCCTCGCGATAGTTGAGGCCGCGCAACTTGTGGATGCGCAATCGCCGCCGGGGCCGACCGTACTCCGGTGCGTGCTGGTAAAGGCCGATGATGCCGTGGACGACACCTTCGGCCGACGGATCCGACGGCGGCTCGAGCCCCTGTTCCTGGATCAGCAGGACCGTCGCGTCGAGTCGAGCCAGATGCTCGCGCAGTTGCAGCACCTGGCGCCGATAGCGAAGCGGATCGCGCGCAAGCAGCCGCACATCGGAGAACGGATCGAAGACAACGCGGCGCGGCGCCTGCCCTTCGATCAAGTCGAGGATCGCCTTCGCGATGTCGTTCAACTCGATGTCGGCGGGCGAGAAGAACGAGTATCCGGCATCCGGCATGCCGGTGGAATTGTCCCCCTGGGTGAGGTTGACGATCGTCACACCGGCCAGATCCCAGCCATGCGACCGGGCGGTTGCGACCAGTTGCGCCTCCGTTTCCGACAACGTACACCAGAGCACGCGCTCGCCGCGGCGCACACCTTCGAGCAGGAACTGCAGGCCGAGCGTCGTCTTGCCGGCGCCGGCAGACCCCTCGAGCAAGTACAGCTGGCCGCGCGGAAGACCGCCGTGCAGCACGTCGTCGAGACCAGGGATTCCCGTCGGATCGACGGCGACGTCGTCAGGCTGGGTCGGAGTCGTCGGATTCGTCATAGGCGGCAGAACGCGTAACAAGACGTTTCACAGTAGCAAACCATGCGCCATCGCACGCACGACCGATTCAAGCGGCCGCAACGGGCTCGCGGCACCCCGTCGGCAATCGAGCGTGGAGCCTTTACATCCACCCGACGTCGAAACTACACGCGACGTGGGAATCGCGTCGTCGCAGAAGCCGAGCGACGCGCGCTTCGCCGCCGCAACATGCAAGCGACTTGCTGCGAGCGACAACGGCGATCGGCCGACCGTGTATCGTTGGCGAATCGTCAGGAAAGCGGCATCATTAAAGTGCCGACCCCCATCCTTCCTTCTTGTTCCAACCGATGAATCCGAACAAAGCCATTCGCCACGAGCTCCAGGCACTCGCGGCCCATCTCCAGTCGCGGCGTTCCCGGATCCTCGAGGCGTGGAGCCGCGCGGCGCAACAGGATCCGCAGATCACCGCAGCGACGACACTGTCGCGCGCGCAGTTCTTCGATCACATTCCGCCGATGCTCGACGCGTTGCATCGCCGGCTCGAGTCGACCGACCTCGGCGACAGGCTCGCCGCCGCGCACGACGAAGCGACGAACGCCGAGGGCCACGGCCTGCAGCGCTGGCAGCAGGGCTACAACGAGCAGGAAGTCATGCGTGAGTGGGTTTGGCTCAACGCCTGTCTCGCCGACGAGCTCGAGCGTTACGCAGCCGATCGCCCGGACCTCGAGCCGGGCGTCATGTCGACCGCGTGGCGGGTCGTATCGGAGTTCCTGGTCAGCGGCATGAGCGAGAGCGTGTCGCAGTACGCGCATCTGCAGCGCGCGGACGCAGCCGCGCGGCTGCTGACGCTCGAGGACGCCCACCGGCAGCTCGCGAGTCTCGAGCAGCAACGCGCCGAAGCCTGGCGCGAAGCGGCGCATGACTTGCGCGGAAATCTGAGCATCGTGCAGAACGTCGCCAGCGTGCTGCAAATCAAGGCGTCGGCGGCGCCGCCGCTCGAGAAGTCGCTGCACATGCTCGAGCGCAGCGTCGCGTCGCTGCACGCGCTGCTGAACGACCTCACGACGCAGGCGCGGCTCGACGCCGGCCATGAGCGGCGCGACGTACGGCGGTTCGATGCGGCCGAGGCGCTGGCCGACCTGTGCGCCGCCTCGCAAACGATGGCTGCCGAGCACGGCCTCTACCTGAAAGCCGAGGGTCCGGCAACGCTCGTCGTCGAGGGCGACCGCGTCAAGGTGTGCCGGATTGCCCAGAACCTGCTGCTGAACGCGCTCCAATACACGAAGCACGGTGGCATCAAGGTGACGTGGGAGACGTCAGGCGCGGCCGCCGAGCGCTGGATGCTGTGTGTGCAGGACTCGGGGCCGGGCCTGGGGACGCCGGCGACGACGCCGTTGTCGGTTGCGCTGGACACGGCGACGCGCGGCGCGCAGAACGCGCCGCAGGCCCCAGCGCCACCTGGCGAAGAAAAGCCGGCGCCGGCGCCAACGCTCGCATCGCGGCGCGCGCACGAATCCGAGCGGCCGGGCGAAGGCATCGGGCTGGCGATCGTCAAGCGCTTGTGCGAGTTGCTCGATGCGGCGCTGGAGCTGCAGACGGAACCCGGCAAAGGTTCGACGTTTCGCGTGACGTTCCCCAGCCGCTACACGAAGGGATAGCGACCGGGCATCGGCCACGGTTGCCTCTTGCCGGCGGGTGCTGCTTCGACAATGAGTCCGCGGGCGGCAACACTGCAGGCCGTGCTCCGTGTCGCGCTGTGGGCCGCGCTGTCGACGGCCTGCGCGCCGAGCGGCGGCGCGGGGCTCAAGTCCATTGCGATTCTCGAGTTCGAGCTCGTCGACGACCAGCACGAGCTGGCGCCGGCGACGAGCGAATACCAGCGCCTCGTCGCGATTCGCGACCAGTTGCAACAGGCATTCACGGCGCATCAGCTCTATCGCGTCGTCGACACGTCGCCGGCACAGGCGCTCATCGCGCAGTCACGATCGCGTACAGCCTTGCGCGACTGCAACGGGTGCGAGCTCGACATCGCGCAGGCGCTGCAGGCCGATCGAGTGCTGCTCGGCTGGGTACAGAAGGTGAGCAACCTCATTCTCAACATCAACATCCGGATCGAAGACGCCACCAGCGGTGCGATCCTGCTCACCAAGTCCGTCGATCTGCGCGGGAACACCGATGAGACCTGGAGGCGGGGGGTCGCCGCCCTCGTAGCCAGCATGATCGCCAAGAACCAGGGTAATCGCTGAGGGCGGCGATTGTCGTCGAACCGCCGCGGACGTAGCATGGCGGTCAAGCTGGAAGACGGCGGTCAGCGCGGCGCACACTTCGGTCGCGAGCGCTGATGTCCGGTTCGATCCGACACAAGGGGGAGCCGTGTATCAGCAAAATTACGACCCGCTCGGCCACGCGTGGCTGTCGACCGTCGTCGCCGCCATCCCCATCATCGTCCTTCTGTATTTCATCGCCCTGCATCGACACCGCGACGCACAGGGCAACGTCCATCTCGGCATTTCCGCGCCCTACGCGGCATTCTTCGGCGTCATCGCCGCGTTCCTGGTCTCGTGCCTGGTATTCCGGATGCCCGTTGCGTCGGCGGTTTCGGCGTTCGCGCTCGGCTCGCTGTCGGGATTCCTCGGCATCATCTGGATCGTTCTCGCCGCGATGTTCCTCTACACGATGAGCGTCGTCTCCGGCAAGTTCGAGATCGTCAAGGAGTCCATCGTCCACATCTCGTTCGACCGCCGGCTGCAGTGCGTGCTGATCGCGTTTTCATTCGGCGCGATCATCGAAGGCACGTCGGGTTTCGGCACGCCGGTGGCAATCGCCGGCGCCGTCATGGTCGGACTCGGCTTTCGACCGTTCCAGTCCGCCGTCCTGAACCTCCTCGCCAATACGGCCCCCGTCGCATGGGGGGCGATCGGCACGCCGATCGTCACGCTGGCCGCGGTCAGCGGCCTCGACCAGGTGACGCTTTCAGCGATGGCCGGGCGCCAATTGCCGTTCGTGTCGATCCTCGTGCCGTTCTGGCTCGTCGCGACGTTCGTGAAGATGGAAGGCGGAACGTGGAAAGACGTGTTCGAGGTCTGGCCGGCGGCGCTGTGCGCGGGCGCGTCGTTTGCACTGATGCAGTTCGCAGCGTCGGGCAGCAACGAGTTCCACCTGATGACCGATGTCGTGTCAGGCGTCTTCTCAGTCGTCTGCACGGCGCTCTTCCTGCGTTTCGTCTGGCATCCGAAGACGCGCTTCCTGCTGAAAGCCGATCGCGACGCGCTCGCGAAAGCCGGCAAGACGACCGCCTCCGCGACGACGGACAGCAGCGGGTGGACGTATTCGTATTCCACGAAGGAGACGATCCTCGCGTGGCTGCCGTGGGTCATATTGATCCTGTGCTGTGCGCTGTGGGGCATTCCCGAGTTCAAGAAAGTGCTGAACAACCTGCTGTCGGGCTTCACGTTCTCGACGACGCTGCTCGGCGCACCGTTCGGCGGGACATTGTCGCTGCCCGTATGGGACATGCCGTCGCTGCACAACCTCGTGCAGCGGATGCCGCCGGTCGCGCCGATCAACGCCAAGCCCGAAGCAGCACGCTTCACGATCAACTGGCTATCGGCCGCTGGGACCGGCGTATTCGTCGCGGCGATCCTGGCCGGCATCGTGCTGAAGCTGAACACGGCACAGTGGAAGGAAGCATTCGTGCAGACGATGCACCGAATGAAGATTCCCGTGCTCGTCATCGGCCAGGTGCTCGGCCTCGGTTTCCTGACGCGCTATGCGGGCACGGACGCCGTTCTCGGCCTTGCATTCACCGGCGCCGGGTTCATGTACCCGTTCTTCGCCGCGTATCTGGGCTGGCTCGGCGTGTTCCTGACGGGTTCCGATACTGCGTCCAACGCGCTCTTCGGCAGCCTGCAGCGGATCACCGCGCAACAGCTCAACCTCAACCCGATCCTCATCGTAGCGACCAATTCGACCGGCGGTGTCATGGGCAAGATGATCGACGCGCAGTCCATCATGGTGGCATGCGCGGCGTGCTACGACGATCCGAACGAACGCACCCATGCGCTCGGACCCATTTTCCGCACGGTGTTCTGGCATTCGATCGCCGGCGCTTCGGTCATCGGCATCATCGCGTTGCTGCAGGCGTACGTCTTTCCCGGGATGATTCCGATCCCGCCTGTCGGCAAGTGACACGGGTAGTGCAGGAACGAAAGCCGGCTCGCAGTGCTCCAACCGGCATGACGGCTCGCCGTTTTCACTCGAACACGGGAGGAAGTGCATGAACGCGGATCGTACCCACGCTCATCAGGTTGCGCCCGGCGGCGCCACGGACGCCGCGCCCGACGCTTCGCACGATGCGCACCAGAAGGATCACTTCCTCCAGCTGATGTTCTTTCAACCGCATGCCATTGCCGCGGCGTCCCGTCGACCACACCGGCAAGCGGCCGCCGACGACGACTATCTGCCGCTGCGGCACGTGAGCTCCGCGCCCGGCGATCGCTATACGCTTCCGGTGCCGAGCGCGCAGGCGCCGGTGCGGCTCGACTCGCCGGCGACCGACGTGATGACCGACCTGCGCCGCGTAAGCGCCATCATCGTCGATCGCAACGCGTCGATCGACGATGCCACGCGCGTGATGACCGCCCGCGGCGTGCGCGCGCTGTTCGTCGTCGACGACACGCGACAGGTCATTGGCATCCTCACGGCGACCGACACGCTCGGCGAAAAGCCGATGCGCTTCGCGCAGGCGCGCGGGATCCGGCACGGTGAGGTTCTGGTGCGCGACATCATGACGCCGTCCGACCGGCTGGAAATCCTCGAGCATCATGCCGTCGCGCACGCACGGGTCGGCGACGTGATCGCTACGCTACGAGTCGCCGGCCGCCAGCACGCGCTGGCCGTCGAGACGAATCACGCAGCGCCCGGCAACGAGAAGACGATCATCGGGATCTTCTCGTTGACGCAGATCGCGCGGCAACTCGGCATTCCGCCGCAACAGGTCCACGACATCGCGAGGACGTTTGCCGAGATCGAGGCGGTGATCGCATCCTGAGCGATCACCGCGCTGCGTTCAACGGGGGCGCCGAACGCCACGAGCGTGATCGCCGCGACCGCGCCGATCACCGCCTGCATGTTCCACTCTGAAAGCGTCGGTATGGGCGGTGTTTCGGGCGGATCTCGGCGCAGCGGCGATCGTCAACCGAACGTTGGCGTAATACGGCGCGAGCGTCGCGCTCATGTTGTTGCCGGCGGCGAACCCGAACCGCGTCGGGCGTCAGACCATCGAAAACCGCCGCTGCGGGTCCCGCGACCGGTGGCGGCGTCACCTCCAGGCCCGACAACAGACTATCGGAGCCCTTTCAACGCCCGCCGCCGCGCGCGATCCAGCGCTCGATCTTGCCTTCCAAAACGGTCAGCGGTAAGGCGCCGGTCAGCAGCACCTGGTCGTGGAAGTCGCGAACGTCGAAGCGTTCCCCGAGTGCCGTCTGGGCGTGGGCACGCAGCCGTGAGATGGTCAACTGTCCGATCTTGTACGCCAAAGCCTGGCCCGGATCGACGATGTAGCGTTCCACCTCCGCCGTGGCGTCTGTGCGGCTGGTTGCCGAGTGCATCAACATGTAGTCGATCGCCTGCTCGCGCGTCCAGCCCATTTCATGCAGCCCGGTGTCGACGACCAGCCGCAGCGCGCGCCAGATTTCTTCATCGTAGTGACCGAGGCGCTGGTAGGGGTCGGTGTACAACCCGAGATCTCCACCAAGGCTTTCAGCGTACAGCGCCCACCCCTCCGCAAACGCCGTGTTGCCGTCGAACCGCAATAACTTGGGAAGCGCCGTATTCTCCTGTGCCAAGCTGAGCTGGAAATGGTGACCGGGCACGGCTTCGTGCAGGTACAGCGTCTCCATGTTACGGGTGGGTCGCGAACGTAGGTCGTAAGTGTTGTAGTAGAAGACTCCAGGGCGGCTCCCGTCCGGCGTACCGACGTCATACCTGGCTGCCGCATCCGTCTCGTCGGCCGGGCTCGGCGTGGGGCGGATGTCCAGCGGTGCCAGCGGCCGATGCGCGAACAGGCGCGGAATTGCCGCGTCGACGCGCTGTTCGATCGCCCGGTAGCCGTCGCCGAGCGCCTGAGGCGAGGCCGGAGTGAAACGTGAATCGGTCCGCAGATGCTCGAAGAACTCCGCCAGCGTGCCGCGAAAGCCGACGTCGGCCTTGATCGCCTCCATGCTCAGCGTGATTCGCGCGACTTCTGCCAATCCGATGCGGTGAATCTCCCGCGGCGACAGTTCGGTTGTCGTGTGCTGCGCCACCAGCTGACGGTAGCGGGCTGCTCCGCCAGGCAGCTGTGACAAGCCGACGTTGCCGCGCGAGCGCGGCAGGTATTCGCGCGCCAGGAAGTCGCGCATGCGCACGAACGCAGGGATCAGACGCTCGCGGATTCCGATTGCATAACTGCGCGTGATCCGCTCGCGGTCAATTTCCGCAAAGCCGGCGGGCAGCTTGCGGACGGGTCCATAGAACATCGAACGATCAACGCCCGCGTCGATCAGCGACTGGAACTGCGGGATCATGCGCTCGACCACAAAGCGCGGGAGCACGACGCCAGCGTCTGCCGCCTGGCGCAGGCGCTCCCGGACGCGGTCCAGCCAAATGACGAAGCCGTCGAACCGCGCGAGGCCGGCTTCGTAATCGGCGACGTTGGTGTAGCGGGCAATCCCTTCTCCTGAGGAAAGCTGGGCAAAGTCGAGGTGCCATCCGCCGAAATGCGCGATTGGCAGCCCGAACCGCAGCCATACGAATTCCGGGGCGAGCGCGCGCAGATCGGTTTCGCGCTTCCAGCGAAAGGTGTCGTAGGCCAGCCGGTCAGACTCTGAAAGTTCGGCCGGATCGATCGTCGCCAGACGACTCAAATCACGCTGCGCGGCGGCGCGCTCGGCATCAATGTATGCATCGGAGAGGTAGTCACCATGCTGCGCTGCGAACCGCAGGTCGCCACGGTACAGCGCAGAAATCGGGTTGCGCTCGAGGTAGGCCGCGTCGCTGTCGGCCATCAACGCGGCCAGTTGCGTCGTGGGCGGCTCGGACGGAACGGTACCGCACGCCGACAGCAGAAACGCGCAGACCGCGCCTGCGAGCCACTGCCGGTGACCATTCGGGATATGAACCAGCATTACAGATTGGCGCATGGTTCCGCGCGCTGCGAGTGTACGCTCAGCATGCCTCGAGCGACGATCGGCGGCCCGGTCGATTCATGGCGACAGGAACATCGCTACTGAACAACGTCCACGCTATCAAACTATTCGCTCGTGTCGGGCATCATCAGCGGCAGGGTGAAGGCGAACCTCGACCCTTTACCGACTTGACTTTGGACCCAGATCCTTCCGCCATGGAGCTCGACAAACTTTCGTGAGATAGCGAGGCCGAGCCCAGTGCCCTCCACTTTCTTCGACGCTGTGCCCACCTGCCGAAATTCTTCGAACATCGCACCTTGGTCTTCGGGTGCGATGCCTACACCCGTGTCCCTCACCGAGATCTCTGTCTCGCCGTCGTGCACCTGCGCCCGAACGTCGATCTGCCCTCCCTCGGGCGTGAACTTCAGTGCGTTCGACAACAGGTTGAGCAGCACTTGCTTCACCTTACGCTCGTCGGCGCGAACCACCCCGAGGTGGTCGTCGATCGTGCGCATCAGCACGATCCCGCGTCGATGTGCCCTTTCCTTCACCAGGCTCAGCGCGTTTTCAATTGCGTCCGGCAGCTGGAATTCGGTCAGTTCCAGTTCCATGCGCCCTGCCTCGATCTTGGAGAGATCGAGAATATCGTTGATGAGGGACAGCAGATGCCGCCCGGACTCCAGAATGTCCCCCAGGTACTCTGCCTGCTTGTCGTTGACTTCGCCGAACATCCTCTCGGACAGCACTTCCGAGAAGCCGATAATGGCGTTGAGTGGCGTTCGCAGCTCATGCGACATGTTGGCGAGAAACTCGCTCTTATGTCGACTTGCCACCTCCAGCTGGCGGCTTTTTTCCTCTATCTCACGGAAGAGCCGTGCGTTCTGGATGGCTAACGCAGACTGAGTGGCAAAGGTCTTCAGCAGCTCGATCACCTCTGGCGCGAATTCGCCGACACTGTTCCGATTGACGGCCAGCGCCCCGAGAAGACGGTTTTCGCGCAGTAGCGGCACGGCCAGCACAGAGCGATAACCGCATTGAATCAGAATCTCTCGCACCCGACTCTGATAGCTGCCTTCATCGGCGATGTCATGGATTTCGACCGGCTCGCCGGTCACCGCAAGTCGGCCCAGCGCGCCCTCTCCCTTCCGCATGAACGTAGCCCGGAGCACCTCGACCAGCGCATCGGGTAGCCGGTCGGTTGCTCGCAGGTAAAACTCCTCGCGCGTCTCGTCGTATTCCCAGATTGATCCTCCGTCCATACCGGTAAGCTGGGTGGCCCGGTAGACGATCGTGGAAAGCACCGACTCCAGATCGAGGGTCGAGCTCACTGCCTGCCCGACCTCACCGAGCGCCTTGAGTTCTCCCACAGTGCGCGTGAGCTGAGTAGTGCGCATCTCGAGGTCGGTGAACAGTCGCACGTTCTCGATGGCAATCACCGCCTGGTCGGCGAACGTCCGAAGAAGTTCCTCGTACCTTCGCTGCATGTTGCCAGTCTTGGTCCAGGCCACCAGAATCACACCGGCTGGAATGCCTTCGCGAAGCATCGGCACGGCCAAGACCTCGCGCCATCCGATGATCTCGGCGAACTCACGGGCGTAGTCCGAATCCAGCAGCGCATCGCTCACGTGTACGGCCGTCCCCGACAGGATGGCTCTTCCGGCGGGCGATTCTGCGATCGGACGCATGGGGAACCTGCTTCGCATCTCGCGCACGCCAGGTGGCGGAAGATTGTTATGCGCGACGAAATGAACATTCTGGCCATCGAATCGAAAGACCGCACAGAATTTGCTCGCACACAAGCGCACTGCGTTTCGGGCGATCGTTTCAAAGACGGGTTGCGCGTCCTTAGGCGAGCTTGAAATTACACGCAGGATCTCGGCGGTTGCCGTTTGCTGCTCGAGCGCTTCATTGGTCTCGTTGAAGAGGCGGACATTCTCGACTGCGATTACGGCCTGAGCGGCGAAGGTCTTCAATAGCTCGATCTGCGTATTGGGAAATGGTCTGGCGGCGGTCCGAAACACGCTGATTGCTCCAATCGGCTGTTCGTCGATCAACATCGGAACCGACAGGGCGCTGCGGAAGTTAGCTCGCCTTGCAGCGTCTTGGTAAACGTACTCGGGGTCCTTGAGTACGTCCGGAATGTGGACGATGCCGCGAGTCAGTACCGCTCGCTGGGTGTTGCCCCCGCGGCTTGGTCGGCATGGATACGCGCCGTGAAACACCCCAGTGCCTTCGGGGGTCAGGTTCCGAAAGGCTGCGATGTGAATGATCTCGCCGTCGAACCTGAAGACAGCGCTGAATCGGGCGTCGCAAAGGCGCAACACGCTGGCTGCAATGGTGTCGAACACCGGCTGGACGTCGATACGCGAGCTGCTGATGACGCGCAGGATCTCGCTCGTCGCCATCTGCTGCTCCAATGCCTCCTTCAACCGCTGCTTGAGCTGCCGGCCGGTGGTGCCGTCGACCTTCGGCGATTTCTTGAGCACAGCCGGTCTTGCTTCGACTTTGGTCTTCGCGGGTTTTACACCCCGTTCCATTGGTCCCCCGTGTCACTCCAGGCGTACACAGCAAGTGATCGACAGTAGCCTACGCCACCGTACTGTTTCGAGGAAGGTCGACATCCCCGGTAGCGGCAAGCCATCTCCTGTGCACGCCCGCTCCAGGGCGTGGCGGCGCGGGTGCGCGCTACGTCGTTCCGAGCATTTGGTGAACCATGCTGAGTATTTCGAACGCTGCCCGAAGCACGCTCACCGATGCTTCGATCAGAAGTGGAGTATCCGGCGGCAGTGGAACCAGTCGCCTTCGTGCTGAACATCGGTCCGGATGGCTTCCATGCCACCGCGGCGACATTCGATCGGGTTAAGAACGGGCCGATACTTGACGCGCCCGTGCCCGAGGTGGTGGGGGTAACCGCCGCCAACAATCGGTTGGGGTGGTGCGGGCGAACCCCTGGCACTGACACAGTTGGGGTTCGGCCGTCCCCCAGTCGCGTCATTGCGGAAATTTGCAACGCAGTCTCCACCGAATCAGTGCGGCGACATGGAGACGCTGGGCACCGACCTGAAAATGTTCCTAAAGCAGTCGCCTGCCAACGCGCGTAGTA
>Ga0070671_100004374_pt1 | contig 11175 bp, 8 predicted proteins | sample KBSS73metaG_FD_65341 | JGI IMG/M metagenome (GOLD analysis project Ga0070671, IMG submission 65341) | Switchgrass rhizosphere microbial communities from Kellogg Biological Station, Michigan, USA - KBS S7-3 metaG | ecosystem: Host-associated > Plants > Roots > Rhizosphere > Soil ... | reverse complement strand
CCCGGCATGGAAGACATGACGAACCAGCTCCAGAGCCTCTTCCAGAACATGGCGCAAGGCCGCACGCGCCGGCGCAAGCTCAAGGTGAAGGACGCGCTCGGGCTGCTGAAGGAAGAAGAGGCCTCGAAGCTGATCAACCAGGAGGACGTGAAGCTGCAGGCCGTCCGCGCGGTCGAGGAAAACGGCATCGTGTTTCTCGACGAGGTCGACAAGATCGCTCGGCGCGCCGAGGCCCACGGCGCAGACGTGTCGCGCGAGGGCGTGCAACGCGACCTGCTCCCGCTCGTCGAGGGTTGCACCGTGAGCACGCGCTACGGGATGGTGCGGACCGATCACGTGCTGTTCATCGCGTCGGGCGCGTTCAGCGTCGCCAAGCCGTCGGACCTGATCCCGGAGCTCCAAGGCCGCTTTCCTATCAGGGTAGAGCTCGACGCACTAGGGATCGAAGACTTCGTGCGGATTTTGACCGAGCCGTCCGCGTCGCTCACCGAGCAGTACCGGAGCCTGCTCGCGACGGAGCGCGTGGATCTCAGATTCGAGCCGAGCGGAGTGCGTCGGCTCGCCGAGGTCGCGTACCAAGTGAACGACCGCAGCGAGAACATCGGCGCGCGTCGTTTGCATACGGTGCTCGAGCGGCTCCTCGAGACGGTGTCATTCGAGGCCGCGGATCGCGGCGGCCAGACGGTCGTCGTCGATGCGGCTTACGTCGACGCCCATGTCGCCGTGCTCGCGCAGGACGACGACTTGAGCCGTTACATTCTCTGACTCCCTCATCGCCGCCCCGAACGCCGCCGATGACCGAGCTCTCGATTCCGCCGCCGACCGAGATCAAATATCACAAGCGCTCGCGCGAGCTCGAGGTGCGGTTCGCCGACGGGATGTCCGGCCGGCTCTCGGCCGAGTATCTGCGTGTGCAGTCGCCGTCGGCGGAGGTGAAGGGCCATTCGGCAGGTGAAGGCATCCTCGTGACCGGCAAGGAGCAAGTCGGCATCACGCGGATCGATCCGGTGGGCCGCTATGCGGTGAAGCTAGTATTCGACGACGGCCACGACACCGGGCTCTACACTTGGGCCCTGCTCCACGAGCTTGTGAGCGATCACGACCGCAAGTGGGCGCGTTACCTCGAGCGGCTCGCGCAGGCCGGCAAGTCGCGGGCTGCCAAATGAGCCGTCGCTAGCGCTTGATCTCGACATCGGCCGCGGCGACGCCTTGCTCGCCGCAGACCGTGCAGAACAAAGTGAGCCTCTCCTTGCCGTCCGCGCTTTGCTCGACGTAGAGCGCGGGTGCTGCGCATGCTCATGAGCGTCGCCGATTCGCGACAGTCTCGCGTCGTGCGGGTTGCCGCGGCTGCACGACCGTCGCTAGCATTCGGGTTTGCCCTCGAAGGAACGAGACGTGTCGCGCCAAGGACCACGGCTTCGAGATTTGTTTTTCGCCGCTGCGGTCGCGATGGCCGCAGCGATCCCGCTCGCCCCCGCCGCGGGACAGGACGTTCCGGACGCCCGCGTCGCCGAGCCCGAGGCGCCCGAGACCGCGACACCGCCCGCCCCCGAGTCGCGCGCGCCGATCGGCGACGCCTCCGGCTCCGCCGTGGCCGCGCCCGACGTGCAAGCGTCGAACGCCGCGACCGAAGAGGCCACGGAGTCGAACGCGCCTTCGGTCCTCGCAAACGACGACGTGGTCGCGATGACGAAAGCCGGCTTCGCCGCGAGCACGATTCTCGGCGCGATCACCGCGAACGACAGCCATTTCGACGTCTCGCCGCGCGCGCTGATGGCGCTCAAGAACGAAGGCGTGCCGCAGGCGGTGATCGAGGCCATGCTCAACGTCGAGGCCGCGAACAAGAACGCGGCGTCGATCGCTCAAAAGGCCGCCGCCGAAAACGCCAACGCTCCGCCGCCGGCCGAGATCGTCCGACTATCGAAGATGATCGAGCAGCTCGCGGCGAAGCAGGATGCGGCCGCTGCGGCGCAACGCGCGCCCGAGCCGCCGAAGAACGCGGATCCGACGCCGCACGCGTGGGTGCTCAAGGACGACAGCCGCACGCCGTTGCCGCCGACGATTGCGCAGGTCGCGTTCACGGACGACAAGAGTGCCGAGCGACTCAAGACGCTTGGGAGCCTCGCCGGCACCGCGCTCGTGTTCGTGAATCCCGCCGTCGGCGGCATCGCGACCACCCTCGGCGGCTTGTTCCACCCGGGCACTCAGCAGCACACCGCGATCTGGGCGCTTACGGGCACCGCGGCGCCGCGCGACATCGGCGTGTCGCCGACCTTCGAGGTCGAGTTCGGCCACATTCCGGGCGTCGATCCGGACCAGTATCAACCCGCGATCGTCCGGCTCGTGCCGACGAAGGACAATTACCGTCTCATCGCGGCCGCGAGGACGACCGCCGCGAAGTCGGGCGCGCCGCCCGACGGCCCGATCGTCGAAGAGCCCGTCGTCACGCAGCTGAAGCAGCTAGGCCGCGGACACTATCGCGCCACGACGTCGATGCTGCCGTCGGGCGAGTACGCGCTCGTGCTGCGGCCGATCGACAAGGACGAGCGCGGCCGCCACAAGCGGCGCAAGGGCGAGGCGTCGCTCGGCGAGCTGCTCGGCGGCGGCACGACGCAGATTCTCTATTTCACCTGGGACTTCGGAATCTGAGACCGTGTCCGCAGCGACCGGGCGAGTCCTCGGGCTGGATGTTACCGTTGGTAGCGCGCTCCGCCGGACGCAATGTCGAAATCAGTCGCCGTACTGCCGACGCCATTTGCGCGCGAGACGTATGCGATGCAGGCGCTCACCGATAAGATGACCAAAGCCCACGCGCCCTTCCCCAGGGAGCCTGCGCAGAAACTCGTCGCTTACGCGGCTGATCGTCAAAGGCGACTGTCCTGCTCGATTGAGCGGCCGCCCCTTCAGCAGGCCCCAATAGCAGCCCTTGAAGCCCACGGACGAAGCCGTGCGAAGCGCCTCGTCGGTGCCTATGTACTGCGGAAAACACAGGTGCTCGACGCTGGCGCTGGGCACATGCGCCACGATCGCTTCGCGCGAATCGACGAGATCAGCATCGAGGGGACGTGGCTCGCGACGCCGCGCGTTTTCGAGCGCCGGGTCGCAGCCGGCGAGCGCGGCCGGCATGGGCCAATTCGGAACGTAGCGGCTCTCGAAGGTGTGCGACTGAAATTCGACGAGCCCAGAGGCGGCGATCGTGCGTATCTCGCCCCACGTCATCGGACGCGCCTCGACGTCGGGAATCTCGGCCTCGGCGTGCAAACCCGGCGCGATGAACGCGACGGCTTTCGCTCCGTATTTTTGCAGCAGCGGGAAGGCCACGTCGTAGAAGTTTCGGGGCCCGTCGTCGAACGTCAGCATGACGGATCGCGGCGAGATCCTGGTCCGACCGTTCAAAAAATCGACGAGCTCCGTGGTATCGAGCGTCGCATAGCCGTTGCTGCGCAAGAAGGCGAGATCGGCTTCGAATTTGTCGTGCTCGACCAGGTGGTAGCCGAACACGGGCACCCCGTCGAGCGGCTCGCTCGGCCGTCGCGCGGTCACGAATTCAGGCAGCGAACCGTCCCACCAACCGATGACTTCCGGAGCGTTCTTCCTCCAAATGTCTCGGACTCTCTGGCGTAGGCTCACGTGATGCGTCGTCTATGATCGTTTGCAGTTTGGACGAGAGTATCGCAGAACCGCGCCGACTGGACTGGCGGCCGCGTGACATAAGGGGCGAGGCCGCTCTGTCCCGCACGCCCGCAGCTGTGTATCGTAGATACCGAGCGCGGCGCATCGGCTCACTAGAAGAACGATAGCTTGGGGAGCTCGAATGACGCATCGCCCGATCAACGTCCTATGGCTCATCGATCACGTCTGCTACGACGGCAGCCTGCATGGCGGTGGCCGGCTGTTCATGAACCTCTTCCCGAGGTTCGATCCGAGCCGAGTACGTATCCATCCGTACTTTTTGCGAGCGTCTGACGAGGTCAAGGCGCTCTTCGAAGCCGCGAACCATCCGGTTCAAAGCTTGGAGCTCGGCAAGTACGACCTCCGGACGTTCACGCGCATCGCCCAATTATGCAATCAGCACGACATCGACGTGATGCATCTCTATTGCTATGCGTCGTCGACATTTGGACGCATCGTCGGCAATCTGATGGGCATACCGACGATCGTTCACGACTTCGACACGCAAGTCTATTTTCCTTATCCGCTGTATCTGCGGATCGCTGATCGGCTCCTCGCGAAATCCACCGCCAAAGCGTTTGCGGCGTCGGCTCACTGCGCGAGCTACATGCGGGATCGGCGCGGGTTGCCCGCCGACCGTATCGAAGTGCTATTTCACGCGATCCCGACCGATCATTTCAGCGCGCGCGCGCAGCTCGACCGCACGACGGCGCGTCGCAGTCTCGGGCTCGGCGACGAGTTCTTGTTCGCGGCCATCACGAAGCTCGGCCCCGATCGTGGCAATGAGGCACTGTTGACGGCCTTTGCCGATGTTCGCCGCCGTGTTCCGGGCGCGAAGCTCGCGATCGTCTACAAGCCGACGCTCTATCATCGCGTGCCCAAAGAATACGAGAGGTTGGATTGGGCCCGCGACCCGCAGCAAATGGTCGCTCGCGTGTCTGCCCTGATCGACAGCCTCGGCGTGGGCGACTCGGTCGAGCTCGTGAACTCGCTCGAGCACCCGGACGCATACTACGCAGCCGCCGATGTGCTCGTAGCGCCTTTCGAGAACGAGCGCTTCAGCTCGGTCAATCTCGTGGAGGGGATGGCATACGGACGAGCGCACGTCGTGACCGACGTCGGTGAGCCTGCGGACTTGGTCACTCGGTACAAGAGCGGCCTCAAGGTACCCGTCGGTGATGCGGCGAAGCTGGCCGACGCGATGGTGACTCTCGCGGCCGATCCGCAGTTGCTCGCACAGCTATCGCACAACGCCCGCAAGGGCGCGGCCGACCTCACCGTGGACGCGGTGGCTCGGCGTATGTCTCTCGTCTACGAGTCGTTGTCCTCTGCCGACGAGGAACCAGAAACTGTGAGTAACGCCGAGACTACGCAGGAGTCCTAACTCATAATTCGGGGAAGATCGATAGTACATGGAGTACGCTTGCCCACGACGTCGCCCGCCAAGTTGCCGCCCGTCATGTTGCTCGGGGACACCTTTGGATATCCATCGGGCGTCTCCCACGGCGTCACGACCTATTACCTGAATGTGATTCCCGCATTGCTGCGGGCGGGCGTCGACCTCACCGTCTGCTTGCTGCGCGAGCCGCATCCCGCTGCGGAGAACCTAGAGCGCCTCGGCATCAACCCGATCTTCCTCGGCGCTCACCGAATGAATCCGTTCGTGGCCACCCGCGTCGCGCAGCTCGCGAAACAGCGCGGTTGCCGCATTCTGCACGCCGGGGGTATGAAGGGAACGCTGATGGCGCGTGTCGCCGCTCGCGTCGTGCCGGCGCAGGTCTTGGTCCACGTGCACGACCACGACATCCCACCGCTGCCGGTCCGTCTCCTGCACCGCGCTTTCGCGCGCCCGACCGATCTCGGGATCTGCGTATCGAGGGCGGTCGCGGAGACGGCGGAGCGCGCCTACTACGTGCGTCACGACCATGTGCGTGTCGTCCACAACGGCCTGGACCTCGAGCGCTTTCGGCAACAAGTTCGCCCGGACGCACGCTCTCGTCTGCGTACGGGCCTGAGCATCCCGGATGACGGCCGAGTGTTGGCGTTGATCGGCAGGTTCTATGTCGAGAAGGGCCACGAGGAGATGATCCGGATGATGCCCGCGATCGCCGCGCGCTGCCCGGACGTGGTGCTGATCTTGGTCGGCGACGGACCGTATCGTCGCGAGTGCGAGAACCTCGCCGAGCAGCTCCATATCCAACCACACGTGCGCTTCCTCGGTCAGCGCAACGACGTGCCCGAGCTATTGGCTGCGTCGGATCTCCTCGTGATGCCTTCGCACATCGAGGGCTTCCCGCTCGCCGTTGTCGAGGCGCTGGCGCTCGGTCGACCGGTTGTCGGATACGACGTGGGCGGCATGGGCGAGGCCGTCGAGCACGGACGGACCGGCGAGCTAGTGCCCGCGCGCAACATGGACGCGTTCGTCGCGGCCGTCGTCTCCATGTTGGGCGACCGCGTCGCTCTCGACGCGTACTCCAAACGCGCATTGGCGGCGGCGGAGCAATTCAGCGTAGACGCGCACGTCGCAGGGCTGTTGGACTGCTATAGAGAAGCAACGCAGGCGTCGTCTGAGGTCGCTGCGCCGCGAACAACCGCCGCGGACAGTCGCAAGGCGCTAGACGGCTAACCTGCGCCCGGCTCCGTGCACTGTCCGATCGCGCGTGTCGCGTCGCGAGCCACCAGGTCGCGCAGCTCGACCGTAGATCACGTTCTAAGGTGCAGCTGCCGCCGGGCTCTGGCCCGCAAGCCGCGACATGATCGCCTCGTGCGTGGGCAGCAGTCGTTCGATGTTTCCCGCGTAGATCTTTTCGAGCACCTCGGGCGGCAGATCGACGCCGTATACACGCCATCGACCCTGACTCAAAGGCCACTGGGGATACTCGATGTATTCGTTCGCGGTCTCGAGGAATTCGAAGTGGCTACGGAAAAAGCGCTCGCCGGTCCAGCCGGGCTCGGTGTCCGCCATCTCGAAGCCGCCGTCGGTCGCGAACAGGACCCGATCCTGATACTTGATGAGAAAACGACGCGCCGTAAACGGCTCGCGTCCGAGCGCCGCGACGCGCGCCGCCATGTCGACGTAGTAGTTCGGATATTTGTCGAGAAGATGGCTCGCGTACGCGAGGTCGTCCTCGTTCGACCCGATGTGCGCGCCGATGAAGATCGTGCGCGGATGTTTCGCGATGAGCTGCTCGCGATCAGTCATCAATTGCTCGAACGTAGGATCTCCCGGATTCGAGCGGCTCCATTCAGGGAACTCGCTTAACTCCTCGTAACGCTCGTTGTGCTCGTCGACCGGCAGAAAAAAGGCCGGCGGATCGCCTGTGTGGATGAGCACTGGAAGCCCGAGCCTGCCCGCCTCGTCCCAGATCGGATCCAGGCGGGGATCGTCGACCTTGAGCAGATTACCTTCCGGATCACGAAATGCCGTTCCGAGGCTCTTGTTGATTTCGCCGATGCCGACGGCGCCCTTTCGCGCTGCGTCGTCGATCCATTTCACCTGCTCTTCGACGCCTCCCGGCTTCGCCACGGCGTCGAAATCAGGCTTCATGAACATCACGAATCGGTCGGGATAACGATCGTGCCAGTCGGTCGCGAAGTGATCGAACAACTCCTGCGTTCCGCCCATGTTGATGATCTTGGCGACGTTCGTGGCATCCATTGCTCGAATGAGACGCTCGGGCGTGATGTTCGACGGTAGCGATTCCAAGTGGAAGTGCACGTCGACGGCCGGATACATCGCTCGCTCGACCGTCTTGCGCTCCACCATGAGCATCGATCGCGGGTCGAACTTGCTGAGCCGCATGTCGGTGCCGAGAAGAATCGCAGCGCTGTCTTTGAGCCTCTCGATGCTCAGAGCCGCGTGCGGATACTTCGTCCGAAGCTTGGAGCTTCCGTAGAACGTCGCCGCTAGAAGAGCGACGACGGCCAGGGCCGCGAGCTGCCAGTATCGTTTACGCGCAACGAGCCAGGCGGCTGCGGCGGCAGCGGCGAGAAGAACCACGACCAGCGCGAGCGCCTTATGGCTGCCGAGGCTTTCCCTGAGCGACGCCGCATGCGCCGATGTCAGGAACGATACGAACACGACGGACGCGAACGTGCCATGACGAAGCACGGAAGCTAGGCTCATTGAAACCTCATTCAGCGCGTGAGCGAGCTCTAAGCCTACAGAGGCTTGCGCGCAAACGCCCAACCTTCGGTTGCGAACACGTCGAAGAGGCGCCGCTTCGCGATCGCGTCGCGCAGCGACAGCGGCCAGTCTTGTTTACGGCTCGCGTACAAGCCGCCGAGCAACGGGTATTCGCGCATCACGATCTGGATATCGGTGAGACCCGCGTTCCTCAGCATGGTTTCCGTTCTGCGACGCTTCCATGCCCAAGTCTTGCCACCGGTCGGCGGGTGGAGCTTCCACTTCAAGGTTCGAATCGGGTCCCACAGAGGCGATGAAGAGCGATAGTCGATGAACAGCACGCCGCCCGGGCGCAGGTGGAATGCCATCGACTTCAACATGGCTTCGGGGTCTGGCAGGTAGCAGAACATGCCAAGCGAGCAGACGACGTCGAAGTGCTCTTTGGGGCCGCGCCACGTGGTGCAGTCCGCGTGCACGAGCCGGGCACGGTCCTCGATGTGCTCCGCCTTCAGCCGTGCTTCTCCGAGCGCAACCAAGTTCGCGGAATAATCCACGCCCAAGTAAGAGGCCATCTCGGGAAAGGCCAGCGCGAGGCGCGCATGCCCCGCGCCGAAGTCGAGCACGTGCTTGCCGGTGAAGTCGACGAGCTCGGTACGCCCAAGAGCCGCGAGCTTGAATCGGTTCAACCGCGCCTGACCTTCGGGATCCATGCCGATGAACGGCAGCTCGATGACGGCGGTGTCTACGAACTTGGCGGCGTTGTCTTCGTACCACGCGTGGGCGCTATTCGCGAGATCGGTGCGATTCGGCATTGTTGTTTTTCTCGACGTAACCCTGTGGTGGTCGCGTGAACGCTAGTAAAAAGCCCGCACGGCCGGACGGGTCCGGCCGAACCCCGAAAAGGCGCGCGATCGAAGAAGCATACCACCGGAGTACGTAGCGACTCCGCAACCCGACATAACGTTCCGAAGGGCTTCGGACAAAGTGCGGTCCGGATGTTGCTAGACTGTGCGCTGCGCGCTGTGCGCAGTCGAACTCAACGTGAAATCCGCGCGCCATCCCGGCCGGTGAATGAAGCTGCGCACCCGGTCGTCAGCGCCGAACGATTCCCAACGGCGAAAGCTCATGGCTCTCTACAGTCGCGACAACGCTCGTCGGTCATTGATCGACACGGTGGCATACCGTGCGATTTCGCAGGTGGCAACGGCGCTCGGCTACGTGGTCCTGGTCCGGGGGATGACCGAGCAAGATTTCGGCGTCTTCAACTTGCTCTATGCCTTCATCCCGTTCGTCAGCACGTTCGCTTCTCTCGGGCTCGACCAAACCTTGAGACGCTATCAACCCGAGTATCTGCGCAGCGGCAACACCGCTGCCGCCGCTTGGCTCGTACGACTCGTCGCATCCGCCAGATTCGGCACCAACGTCATTCTGCTGAGCCTGATGCTTCTCGGCTGGAACTACTTCGCACCGTTCTTCAAGCTGGCTCCCTATAAAGCCGAGTTCGCTGTCTTCTGCGTCCTCGTGCTCTTGTACTTTCAAGCCAGCATCCTGCAACTCTCGCTGGCCTCGCACATGCTCCATAGGTACAGCGTCGGCTCGATGGCTGCTTTGGCGGTCGTAAAGCTAGTCGCGTACTCGCTGTTCGCCTGGAAGGGCTCACTCACGTTGGAAAGGGCGATCCTGACCGACACGATAGCGTACGCGTTGGCGTACGTCCTTCTGCAACTCGCCTACAGGAGAAAGTCCGCTGCCGCACGCAGCAGCCCGAAATTTCGTCCCGATTCCGCCGAGAGAAAACGGCTGTTGCGCTATGGACTGCTCAACAACTTCAACGACGTTGGAACGTTGATGCTCAGTCCGAGCGCCGACACGTTTTTCGTCGCCGCGTTCCTGAATCCGCTCTCTGTCGGCGTCTACGCGTTCTACACGCGCCTGCACGAAATGCTGTTCAATCTGCTGCCCGGACACCTGTTCGACAACGTCGTTCAGCCGATGTTCTTCGCGATGCCGCCGAACGAAGCCGATCACCGCGCGCCGCGGTACTTTTCGCTGCTCGTGGACATGAATCTCGCGTTGTGGTGGCCCGCGCTCACATATGCGGCGGGCTACCATCAGGAGGTCGTTCAGGTCGTCTTCGGCGGCAAGTTCATCGAGTACTCATGGCTGCTGCCGTTAGTCTTACTGTTCGGAGCTCAGAACGTGGCGTCCAGTCCCGCGACGTTCGTAGCGCAGTATGAGGAGCGAGCCGGCATCATCCTGTTGAGCAAGATATCCGCTGTGTTCAACGTGGTCGCGCTGCTGGTGCTCGTCCCACTGGCAGGCGTGTACGGAGCAGCGATCGCCAGCGGCTCTTCGCAGCTCTTGAAGAACCTGTTCATCTGGTGGCACGTACGGCACCGCGCGCGCTGGCTGCACGGCGGGCTCGCTTTCGCGAGCGCGTTGATACTTTGGGGCGGCGTGCTGGCAGCTTTCTATGCGCTCAAGGCATGGCTGCACGCCCCGCCGCTGGTACACCTGGTGCTCGGCGCGGTGATCTGCGGCGCGGCCATCCTGGTTCATCTTCGCAGCCCGGCGATTTCTGCGTCCGATCGGGCGCTGCTCGGGCGGTTGTTGAGCGGGAAGGAGAGCCGGCTCCTGCGCGTGATTGGACTGTTGGGGTCGGCTCCCGAGAAGAGCTCGCCCGCCTTGGGCGACAGCGGCAGTTGACCGAAACGCCTTCATGAGGTGTTCCGGTCGGCGGTCGCGAGGGACTCTCGCGACTATGCGCGAGCGAAGGCAGCCGACATTACGTGTCTCGGCCAGATCTCAGCGAGTAGCAGCGCCCTTCGCATCCCGCTCTTGACGCCTTGCTTGTGCACGCAATAGCGCTCGGCGTCCCACTCGCTGATAGTCGTGTGCTTCTCCACTTCCGCGACCAAACGGTCGTGCCTGTCTTTGGGCACGCCACACTTGTGCCAGTGAAACTCGATGAGAAGCTCGTCGACTAAGTCGATCGTTCCGTCGCGGAGCATCTTTTCCAGGATGTCGTACTCGGCACCCTCTACGTCCAGCTTCAGACAGAGATAGTCGCTAGGCTGAACCGTGCTCTTCAGAAACGCGCTCAGGTCGACACAGTCGACTGCGATCTTCGGGCACTGATCGTTCGAAAGCGATTTGTCGAAGACGACGTCCTTTCCCGCCAAGATGGAGCTGCCGTCGCCATCGAGCGGATCCACGGTGAACGTGACCGTTCCGTCGTAAGTGGTGACCGCTTTCTTGATCAGCTCCGTCGGCAGGAACCGGTAGTAGCCCGAAAAGACCGGGTTCGGCTCGAACGTGATGGACGTGAAGCCCGGTCTCTTCGAGAGAAACTGAATCACCGAGCAGCCGTCGTTGCC
>Ga0070671_100004369_pt1 | contig 11179 bp, 6 predicted proteins | sample KBSS73metaG_FD_65341 | JGI IMG/M metagenome (GOLD analysis project Ga0070671, IMG submission 65341) | Switchgrass rhizosphere microbial communities from Kellogg Biological Station, Michigan, USA - KBS S7-3 metaG | ecosystem: Host-associated > Plants > Roots > Rhizosphere > Soil ... | reverse complement strand
CCGATCCACTGCTCGCGGTTCTCCGCGTACCAGCGGATCGTGCGCTCGATCCCCTCTTCCCAGGTGACGCGCGGCCGCCACTTCGACAGCGCATGGAGCTTGTCGTACTCGGCGCGCAGCTCTTCCACGTCGGACGTGCCCGGGCGGAACCGCCGCGGCGTCGCCACCACTTCCTTGTCCTTCCAGTAGCCGCCCTTGCGTCCGATCTCGAGGATCTTCTCCATCCAGTCGTGGATGGTGATGTTGTGCCCGTGGCCGTAGACGTAGACCTCTCCGGGCTTGCCGTAGAGGGCGACCGAGAGATGGCCCATGACGCCGTCGGTGACGAAGCAGAAGTCGCGCTTGGCTTGTGTGTAGCCGATCTCGACCACCGCCTTGGAGAGCGCCTGCGTGATGATGGTGCCGGTGACGTAGCGCGGGTTCTGCCGCGGACCGTAATTGTTGAACATGCGCGTCGTGACGCCGGGCAGGCCGTACGCGTCCACGTAGTTCATGGTCAGGAAGTCGGCCGCGATCTTCGAGGTGGCGTAGACGCTCTTCGGATTGATGGGCGAGTTCTCGGAGAGGACGAGCGACCCGTCCGGTCCGAAGCGGTAGAAGTCCTTCATCTCGGGATGGATGTTCCCGTATTCCTCCGATGTGCCGGCCATGTCGAACTTGAAGAGCTCGACCTTGAGGTCGACGATCGACTGGAGGAGGTTCAGGGTCCCGAGGATGTTGGAGTTGATGGTGTCGTAGGGACGCTCCCAGGACTCGCCCACGTGCGCCTGGGCGGCCAGGTGGAAGACGATGCTCCCGCTCCCTCCGCGGAGCTCGCCGATGGCCGCGTCGACCGACGTCTTGTCCGTGAGATTGCCGCGATGCACCCGCAGGCGGCTGCGCAGATGGCCGATGTTCCGCAGCTCTCCCGAGCTGGTGGCCCGCACGAACGCCCGCACGTCGGCTCCGTACGCGACGAGCTGCTCGACGAGATGGGACCCGATGAATCCGTCCGCCCCGGTGACGAAGCACGTGCGCCCCCGGTACTCGCGCTCCAGATCTTCCAGAATGCCTCCGTCCTGCTATCGCCGGCGATTGTGCCCGATTGCCCACATCTCCCGCAAACGGTCCGCGGTGCCCACCGTGAACCTGAATCTACGGCGCAACCCCGCGTTCTTCTAGGCAGTTTCGCAGATCGCGGCGCTCCCGCGGATCCGTGTCGCTCGAGAGAACGCCCTGTGCGGGCCGAGCCTTCAGCGGCCCGTCATGCATCGCAGTCTCGTTGACAGTACCCGTGCCCAGCAGTAAATTGCCCCCCTCCCATGCCCCCTCCGGCGTCTATTCACGGAACTCCAACCGCTTCGAGAGCCACACCGGCGTCCTCGTGCAAGGCTCTTTCCTGCGTCTCGGAGCATGGCCGACCCTGCGCGGCCGGGCCCCGATAATTGCGCACTCCTGAGGTCCGAGCGTCCCGACCGGGACGTCGCGCGGTGGCAGGATGAGTTCGCGCTGGACCGAGCAGGCGAAGAATCGCGCCGTCCCGTTGCTGACGGCGATCGCCTTCTTCCTCATCCTACACGCCGTGGTCTACGGATTCTTTCTCGAGGATGCCTACATCTTCCTCCGCTACGCGGAGCAGACCCACGCTACCGGAATCTGGTCAACGTGGAACCTGGGTGAGCCTCCCGTTTCGGGCGCCTCCTCGCCGGCATGGCTCGCCATCCTCGTCCTCGGACGGGCGGCGGGCTTGAGCCCTTACTTCCTCTCCAAGGCCCTCGGCTTCGTCGGATCCCTGCTCACCTTCAGCGTGGTTTTCAGCGTCTATCTTCGGAGAACCAGCGTCCGCGGGCCCGTGGTGGACGGCCTCCTGGCGCTATCGCTCGTCAGCCTGTGGCCCTTCGCCTTCTACGGGGTCAGCGGAATGGAGACCCCGTGCTATCTCGCCCTGGTCCTCGGGATCCTCTATTGCGAGTCGGGTCCTGCTTTCGCAGGCATGGCCGCCCTCATGGTCTTCCTGAGGCCGGAGGCGCCGTTGATCATCCTGTTCGTCGCGCTCGCGCGTTTCGGTCTCGTCCGCGCCGTCAAGCTCGGCGCTCCCGCGGCCATCCTCTACGCGGTCTACATTCTCTGGCACCGGAGCACCTTCGGCACCACGTTCCCCAACACCTACTACGCCAAGGCGGACCTGCCACTCTCCCAAAGCCTCGTCTTCGGGACCAGGTACACCCTGAACTTCGCCTCGGACATGGCCCTCTACATCTTCGCGGCCTGCCTGGGCCTCCTGAGGAGCCGCGCCGTAGCGGCGAAGGTCGCTTTCCCGTCGGCGGCCGAAGGCGCCCTCGCCGTCGCGACGCTCATCGTCGTTCTGAAGACAGGGGCCGACGCGCCGGCCGCGTTCCCCTACTTTCGCCACTACCTGCCGCTGACGATGATCCTCTGGACGTACGCGACGCTTGCGTTCATGAGCGCCGCGCGCGCAGCCGTCGACTCGGAGCGCGCAGCGAGGATCGTCGGCGTCACGCTCTGTCTGGCCGCGTCCTTGCTTCTTTCCTACCAGTTCACGGTCCGGCACGAGAGGGACCTGGATACGCAGATCTGGCATCCCATACGAGATACTCTGCGCCGTCTCGTGGCCCGCGGGCCTCTCACGACTGCGCCCATGGTCGATTCCGGCGAGCCGACCATCGAGGACATTCTCGGTGCCATGCCGGACGGAAGCACCTTCGCAACAACCCGGGCCGGTCGCATCCCCTACGAGTTCCTCCGCCTGAACGCGATCGACCTGCTGGGGCTGAACGATACGCACATCGCGCGCTACGGACGCAGGGCCTGGGGCGGCGTCGACGCCAGGTCCGATGCGGGCTACGTGCTCGGAAGGCGGCCGGAGGTCATCGAGCTGGTGTGCGACAGCGCCGGAGTCGCAGCCTCGATTCTGGATGGAAGACTTAGCGCGCCCGGCGCGGTCCCCTTCAGCGACCGCGAAATCCTGACCGAACCGCGCCTGCGTGAGGAGTACGCCTTCGTTCCCTCCACCGAACGGGCGGTCTTCGTCCGACGAGACGCTGTCCGGTACCTGCGTCCAGGCATGACGGCGTTCCCGATCGCCGGCCTCGAGGCGCCTCACGCGCCCTCGTCCGGCTCACCCAGCCCTGAGCCGTGAGCACGGAGGGAAGGCTCGCTCCGACGCCGCGCCCGGCGCTACCTCCCCGAGCGCGGCCTTCCCCATCCTCCACCGCCCGGAGTCTCGATGATGAGCCTGTCTCCGGGCGCGAGACGCCCCGACGCCTTGCCGGGGAGCGTGGTGCGCCCACCGCCGGACCTTTCGATGGCGTTGCGGCCGCGCTTGCCGCTGCCCCCTCCCGCAAGGCCGTACGGCGCGAACAGGCGCCGGTCGGAGAGGATCGCGAAGTCCGTGGGCACGAGCGGCGCGTAGGTCCTGAGGATCCCATCGCCGCCGCGGGCTCGGCCCGCCCCCCCCGACCCGCGGCGCAGAGTTGAGGCGAGGAGGCGGAGCGGCAGCGCCTGTTCGAGCGCCTCGACCGGCGTATTGAGCGAATTCGTCATGTGCGAGTGCGAGCCGGATGCGCCCGGGGCTCCCTCGCCCGCGCCTGCACCGCCCGCGATCGTCTCGTAATACGCGAAGGCGTGCGTTCCTTCCGCGTTCCGCCCGCCGAGCGCGACATTGTTCATGGTCCCCTGGGAGGCCGCCGGGATCCGCTCCGGCATCGCGCGGGCGAGGGCTCCCAGGAGAACGTCGACAAGGCGCTGGCTGGTCTCGACGTTGCCCGCCGCGACGGCCGCGGGAGGCCGGGCATCCAGGACCGACCCCGGACGCGTCAGGATCGTGAGAGGCCTCGTGAGTCCGGCGTTGGAAGGGATGTCCTCACCCACGAGGCAACGGAAAACATAGAGAACGCAGGATTCCGTGATGGCTCTCACGGCGTTGACGCCGCCGCGGACTTGTTCGGCGCAGTCCCGCAGGTCGATGATCGCCCTCCCGCCCCGCAGCGTCACGCGTGCGCGGATCCGGATCGGTCCCGATCCGAACCCATCGTCGTCGAGAAAATCCTCGAAGCTCCAGCTCCCGGAGGGCGCTTCCCGCAGAGCGCGACGGAGCATGCGCTCGCTGTAGCCGCGCAGGGCCGCTCCCGCTGCCTCCGCCGTACGCACGCCGTAGACGGCGACGATTTCGCGCAGACGGCGCGCCCCTGTGACGAGCGCCGCCGCCTGAGCCGCGAGGTCCTCACGTCGCTCGCGCGGTGTCCGCACATTGGCCAGGATCATCGCGAGGAGCGCGGTATCCGTCGTACCCGCCCGCACGAGGCGCACGGGCGGAATGATGAGACCCTCCTGGTAGATCTCCGTGGCGAGCGGCATCGATCCCGCCTGGATGCCACCGACATCGGAGTGGTGCGCACGGCATGCGACGTGAAAGGAGGGGCGCGTGCTGTCCCGTTCCAGGTGAACCGGCGCAACGAGCGTGATGTCCGGCAGGTGCGTCCCTCCGCGAAAGGGGTCGTTGAGGATCGCCACGTCTCCGGGTCCGAGCTCCAGCGCGGCAAGCACTGCAGCCACCGAGGCCGGCATCGATCCCAGGTGTACAGGCATGTGGTCCCCCTGGGCGATCGTGCGTCCCTGCGCATCGAAGAGCGCGCAGGAGTAGTCCCGCCGCTCCTTGATGTTGGTCGAAGAGGCCGAGCGCATGAGCGCCTGTCCCATCTCCTCGCAGACCGAGACGAACATCCCGCGGAAGACCTCGAGCGAGACCGGGTCGAGCCGGGCTTCGCGCTTCGCGGCAGTGCGTCCCGCTTCAAGGCGGCGCAGGACGCCGGCCCGCGTCGTGGGCCTGCGCATCGAGCGACGCAGAAAGAGCGTTCCTTCGGGTCCGGGGCGCGCGCGCCAGCCCTCCGGGACGAAGGTCGTGGCCGAGTACTCGGTGATCCGCGCCGGTCCCGCGACCGACGACCGTGGGCGCAGCGATGCGCGGGGGACGATCGCGCATTCACGCCACGCTCCGTTCGTGAAGACTCTCTCGCGCGCCCGCGTGGTCTCCGCCGCGAACTCCCCCCGCGGGGGACCTCCGTGTCCGCCTCCGACCCCGGCCTCTTCGTCCTCGAGGAGCGCCCGCGCCGCTCCGAATCGGCTCGGTCGGGCCGAACTTCCGGCGCGCACGCGCAGGGTCACCACCTCGATCGGCGCTCCGGCGCGGCGGTGCCCGTAGCGCTCCTCGTGCATGCGTTCGAACGTCGTCTCCATGCGCGGGCCGAACGGAACCGTGATCTCGTGGGACTGCCCCTGGTAGCGGAGGTCGACAAACCACCGGACCCGCACGGCGGGGACCATCGTCTTCTCTTCGCCGATCCCCTGCGCGCGCAGCTTGGCGAGGGCGCGCGCGGCGAGCTTCCGGCAGGCCGACCGCAGCCGACCCTTCTCCGAGGGCCTGGCGAAGAGAGTCTGAGCGAGCTCGACACCGGGTAGGGCGGAGGCGAGTCCGGTCGCGGAGAACACGCCGGGTCCCGGGGGAATGACGACGCGGTCCATGCCGAGCCGCTCGGCGAGCCCGCAGGCGTGGAGACCACCGGCCCCTCCGAAGGCGTAGAACGCCCCCCCGCGCGGGTCCTTTCCCCGCTCGAGGGAGATGGAGCGTAGGGCGCCCTCCATCGTCGACTCGACGACCTCGAGGATCCCCTCGGCGCACGCTTCGACGGTCATGCGCAGTTCACGCGCGAGGGCGCCGACGGCCCCGCGCGCGCGTGCGCGGTCGACCTTGAGCGCCCCCCCCAGCAGCTCCGATGCGCCGAGACGGCCGAGGACGAGGTGTGCGTCGGTGACCGTCGGGGAGGTTCCCCGACCGTAGCAGGCCGGCCCGGGATCGGCGCCGACGCTGTCCGGCCCCACGCGCAGCGCGCCCGCGCCGTCACGACGCGCGATCGACCCTCCGCCGGCTACCACCGTACGCACCTCGATCATGGGAGCGCGCAGGGGCACGCCCCCCACCCCTCCCAGAGCGACCCTGGGCAGCTCCCCTTCGAAGAACACGGCGTCGGTGGAGGTGCCTCCCATATCGTAGGAAATCACGCGCCGATCGCGGAGGCGCCGCGCGAGCGATTCAGCGGCGAGCGCTCCGCCCGCGGGACCGGAGAGCACGGTGCGTACGGGCTCCGCTGCGGAAGCGCGCGGGCTCGCCGTTGTACCGTCGGATTGGAGGATGGTGAGGCTCGTCCCTCGCACAGCGCGCTCCAGAGTGGCGAGGTAGCCTCCTACCACGGGCCTCAACGCCGCGTTCGCGACCGCCGTCGAGAAGCGCTCGTACTCGCGGTACTCGCCCGAGATCTTGTGGGAGAGCGTCACGGGGACTCCGAGTGCCGCCAGCGAGCGACCCACGCGCCGCTCGTGAGCGGGATCCAGATACGAGTGCAGGAATCCCACGGCGACCGACTCGACGCGCAGCCGGCGCAGCCGATCGAGGAGTGTGCCCATCTCCCGCTTCGAAGGGAAGAAACGGAGCGGTCGCGATCCGGACGGCGACGGGCCATATCCCCTGCCGCCCCTGGCGCCCCCCTCCTCGATATGGATCCGCTCGCGGACGCCGATCCTGAGCCGGCGCGGGACCAGGGGCTCCGCTCGCCGCGCCCGAAGGTCGTAGAGCGAAGGACGACTCTGGCGTCCGATCTCGAGAAGGTCCTCGAACCCGGCGGTCGTGATGAATGCGGTCCGGGAGAGCCGCCTCGTGAGCAAGGCATTGGTTCCCACCGTAGTTCCATGGACCACGGTGAGGCCGGCCGCACGGCGATCCGCCTTCGCGCCGCCCCCGGACGGATGGCGCGGACCTGCTGCCAGGATTGCCTGGATCCGGCGGAGTCCCTCGGTCAGCGCCGCGGCGGGATCGTGCGGAGTCGACGGGAGCTTGAAGATGAAATCGATGCCCGGACCGGTGACGTGGAAGTCGGTGAACGTCCCTCCGGTATCGATCCCTACGCGCCAATGTAAGGTTCTTTTCGAGGCGGATCGTCCCCGTCGCACCGGTGCATTATACGTACTCCGCGCCGTGCCTCTCTGCTTCCGGCGCGGCCTTGGCATCGATAGCACCCTCCTTGCGCGCGCGAAGGAGCAATCCATCGAGTGCTGCAGCGGCGGAGCGGTCCCGGCTCCTGACTCGTTCCAGTGACGTTCGGAGACTTTCCGCCCAGCTTACAATGAGGAAGACACCGAGGAGGTTGTTTGAGCCAGAGCTACCGAACCCGACTCTACGAAGCCTACCGCAGCTCGATGGCCCTGCCTCGGCCCGAGGAGCTGCGCGCGCACCTGGAGTCCAGACGACCGTACATGACCAAGTTGATCGATGCATACGTGCCGCCACGGAAATCGATCAGGGTTCTCGAGCTGGGATGCGGCTACGGCAGCGTCCTCTACCATCTCCAGGAATCGGGCTATGCCCACCTGGACGGCGTGGACGGTTCTCCCCAGCAGGTGGCGGCCGCCCGGGCCCTCGGCCTCCACTGCGTCCGGCTCCGCGGCGTCTCCGAAGCGCTGCAGGAAGCCGGAGACGGCTCCTACGACGTGGTCATCGCCTTCGACGTCCTCGAGCATTTCACGCGCGAGGAGCTCATGACCCTCATGGACGAAATCCACCGGGTCCTCGCCCCAGGCGGACGCCTCATCGCCCACGTCCCCAATGCCGGGGGGATCTTCGGGGGCGTGGTCTTCCACGGCGATCTCACACACGAGACCTGCTTCACGAGCCAAAGCATCCGGCAGCTTCTGGCCTTGACCGGGTTCGGGAACATCCGTATCGCCGAGGACGTTCCCGTGGCGCACGGGCTCAAGAGCGCGGTGCGAAGAGGGCTTTGGGCCGTCTTCAGGAGCATCTTCCGTCTGATCTACGCCGCCGAGACGGGCGACCCCGGCCGCGAGATCATCCTCAGCCAGAACCTTCTAGTGGTCTCCGATCGTCCCTGATCCGCTATGATTCGGTTTTCCCAAGGTAAGGAAACTCGGGCTCAGGCCCGACCGAAGATGCGAAGCGCGGCGTACGCTGAGGCACGGGGGGTACCTCTGCATCCGGACTCCCAATCGCTGGGGGTATCCCGCCCTGGTCGCCACGATCGTGCCCAACAGACACCACGCACGCGTCGTGGAAGCGGTCCAGGAGAATCGCAAGGCCTTGGACGTTTTTCCCACCGTCTACCGGTGCAATAGCAAGCGCAGGCTCCGCGCCGCGATGAAGAAGCACGGATTCGACGCCGTCGTGTACGACTACGACGCGGAGCCGAGCTATCTGGCTTTCTCGCGCCTCGCCTACCGCCTCGGCATGCTGTACATGAGGCTCGCTCCGCCGCTGCCCAGGGCCGCCCTATTCGCGTTCGGAAGGCTCGCCAAGCACGAGCGTCGATAGCCTCCCCACGCCGCTTCACGCCGCGGATGGCGCGGTTATACTCCGGCCGTGCTCCGCAGCGTCTTCGCCGCCCTTACGACCATCGTCCTGACGCTCGTCTGCGGCGTGCCCGCGCTCCTTCTGAGCCTCGTCGATCCGCGCGGGGATTGGGTGCTGCGGTTCGGCCGTCCGTGGGCGCGCGGGATCTGCGCGGCGGCCGGCGTCTCGGTCTCCGCGACCGGGCTCGAAAACATCCCCATGGACCGCCCCGTGATCCTGATCTCGAACCACCAGAGCCACTTCGACATGCTCGCGCTCCTCATGACCTTGCCGCGCCCCTTCCGCGTCGTGGCCAAGCGCCACCTCTTCTGGATCCCGGTGTTCGGATGGTGCCTGAGCCTCGCGGGCATGATCCCGATCGATCGCGAAAAACGTTCGAGCGCGTTCCAGAGCCTGGAGCGCGCGGCCGACCGCATCCGGGGCGGAGAGCCCGTTCTCTTCTTTCCCGAGGGAACGCGAAGCCGCGACGGGGAGCTCCTCCCCTTCAAGAAGGGGGCCTTCGTGATCGCGCTGAAGGCCGGCGCCCCGATCGTGCCGGTGAGCGTGAGCGGAAGCCTCGCCGTGCTGCCCAAGGGCTCCATCCGCATCCGCCCCGGGAGCATCACCGTACGCTACGGCGCGGAGATCCCCGTGTCGGCGGAGACCCTCGACACCAAGGAGCGCCTGATCGACCGCGTCCGCACCGCGGTGGCGCAAGGGCTGGCCGCGCCCCCGCGTCCCGCACCGCCGCGCGAAGTCTCGGCGCGTCGCTGAGACGGAATGCCCTCCGCCCTTATCCGGCGCCTCGACGCGTTCTGTCGCCAAGAGCCGCAGCTCCTGGAAGCGGCGGCGCTCGCGCGCGCGGGGGGCTGCCGCATCCTCCTCGTGGGCGGGGCCGTGCGGGACCTGGCGCTCGGGCGCGAGGCAGGAGATCTCGACTTCATCCTCGAGGCGCCCGCGCGCGACGCGCGCTCGGGGGTGGCGCACACCCGGCGCTTCCTGGCGGCGCTCGCGCGGCTCGTCGGGCATCGTGTCGTCACCTTCCGGAAGCGCGATATCGTCGATCACCGGATCCGCACGGGCCGCCGCGAATGGGACTTCGTCGAGCGGGGGCGGCGCACGCTGCGCCGGGAGATCCTGCGGCGCGACTTCACGCTCAACGCCATCGCCTACGATCCGCTCGCGCGCTGGATCCTCGATCCCGCCGGCGGGGTTCGCGACGCGGCGCGGCGCCGCATCCGGGCGACGGGCGCGGACGTTTTCGAGGACGACCCCCTCCGGATGCTGCGCGCGGTGAGGCTCCGCGCGGAGATCCCTTCGCTCGTCCTCGCCGCGCGCACGGCCGCGCTCATCCGGCGGGACGCGGCGCTGCTGGCGCGCTCCAGCCCGGAGAGGATCAAGACCGAGATGGACCGGATCCTCGCGTCCGCGCGCCCCTCCACGGCGCTGCGCGCGCTCGAGGGGCTCGGCCTTCTATCGATCGTCCTGCCCGAGCTCGACCCGCTGCGCGGCCTGGTCCAGAACCGCTATCACCATCTGGACGCATTCGATCACACGCTCGCCGCCCTCGAGGCGGCCGACGACACACGCGCGCTCGCGCGCGGGCTCCTCCCGCTCGCCTTCGCCGTGGACCCCCTCGCTCCTCCTCCGGACGCTCCACGCGCTCCGCGCGCGCCGCGCGCCTCACGCGCTCGAGGCGCACCGAATCTGTCCCCCGAGCGCGCGCGGCTGCTGCGCTGGTCCCTCCTCCTGCACGACACCGGCAAGGCCGAGACGCGCACGACCGGCGAGGACGGCGACTACCACTTCTACCTCCACGATCAGGTGTCCGCGCGGATCGCGCGCACCGCCATGCGTCGCCTGCGCGCCTCCCGCGCGGAGACCGCGGCGATCGAGCGGCTCGTCTTCCTCCACCTGCGCGTCTCGATCCCGGCCTCGGGGGGTGTGTCCCCGCGCGCCCTGCGGCGGATCGTGCGCGACGCGGGACCGCTCACGCCTCTTCTGGCGCTGCACTCGCTCGCCGACAAGGCCGCCTCGAAGGGACGAGGGCACGCGCGGACCATGACGCGGCTGCGCCGCGCGTGCCGGGAGCTCCTCGCCGCCTGGCGGCTCGACGCCGAGCGCGCCGCGTCCGGTCCGCCCCTGGTCACGGGACGCGACGTCATGAGGGTTCTCGGGATCGGCCCGGGACCTGAGGTCGGCAGGCGGCTCGCGGAGATCGCCGAGCTGCGGGGTTCGGGCGCGCTCGCGACGCGCGACGAGGCGCTGCGCCGGCTCGCGTCGGGAGACGCGATCGCGCCGGAAGCGGACTAGGCGGTCCGCCCCCCGGGCGGTTTCCGGCCGGCGTCGAGAGGATCCTCCGAGAGAGGGATGACCTCCCTCTCGTCCGCCTCGCCCGCCGCCTCGGCCGACCCCTGGGCCCCGCCCGCCGCGGCCTCCTCCTCGCCGGGAAGGGCGTAGTGAACCGCCCGGCGCATGACTTCGGATTCCGGCGAGCGCACGAGCGGATAGAGCGTCCTGAGACCGCCGTCGTGGTACTCCTCGAAGATGCGCCCGATCCGGAACCATCCCAGGCCCGTGACCACGAGCACCCCTTCCTCCCATCCCGGCTTGCGGCGCGCCGCGACGACCACGTGCGCCGCCGCCGGTAGGCCCGCCTCGGCCCCCGGCAGGACGCGATCGGGGATCTCCGCGCCCTCGAGCGCCGTGCGACGGGTGATCGCGACGGCGGCGGCGCGGCGCGTCCGCAGGCGCGCCGCCAGCCGATGGAGACCCGTCAGGAGCGGA
>Ga0070671_100004367_pt1 | contig 11180 bp, 9 predicted proteins | sample KBSS73metaG_FD_65341 | JGI IMG/M metagenome (GOLD analysis project Ga0070671, IMG submission 65341) | Switchgrass rhizosphere microbial communities from Kellogg Biological Station, Michigan, USA - KBS S7-3 metaG | ecosystem: Host-associated > Plants > Roots > Rhizosphere > Soil ... | reverse complement strand
TCTCTACGGCCTGATGGCCGAGTTCACGTCGAGCGACGCGCTGGTCAGCGCCGCGGAGCGCGTGCACCAGGAGGGCTACACGCGCATCGACGCGTTGACGCCCATGCCGGTGCACGGCCTGGCCGAGGCGATGGGCTACGACGACCGCCGGATCCAGAAGATGATCCTGGCCGGCGGCCTGACCGGCGCGGCCTTCGGCCTCGGCCTGCAGCTGCACGTGAACCTGATCGGCTGGAACCTGAACCTCGGCGGCGTCTACTTGAGCGGCTATCCGCTGAACATCGGCGGCCGGCCGCTGGTCAGCCTGCCGGCGTTCATCGTGCCGGCCTTCGAGACGACCATCCTGTTCGCGGCGATCACCGCGGTGGTCGGGACGCTGGCACTGTGCGGGTTCCCGCAGCCCTACCATCCGGTGTTCAACGTGAAGCGCTTCCGCGAGCGCGGCGCCGTCGACGGGCTGTTCCTCTGCGTCGAAGCGGAGGACCCGAAATTCGACGCCGCCCGCACGCGCGACCTGCTGCAGGGGCTCGGGGCACGAGGGGTGTATGACGTCGAGCCTTAGGATCAGCCGCACCGCGCGGGCGTCCATGGCCGCGGCGATGCTGGTGGCGCTGACCGGCGCCGCCGCCTGCCGCCAGGACATGCACGACGGTCCGCGCTACAAGCCGCTCGCGCAGAGCGACATCTATCCGGACAAGCAGTCGGCGCGTCCGATCATCGAGGGGACCGTCGCGCGCGGCTTCCTCAAGGACGACGACGCGTTCTACACCGGGATGCTGAACGGCGCGCCGATCGAGAAGATCCCGATGCCGCTGACCGACGCGGTCGTCGCCCGCGGCCGCGAGCGCTTCAACATCTACTGTTCGCCGTGCCACGGCGTCGCCGGCGACGGCGATGGCATGATCGTGAAGCGCGGCTACAAGCAGCCGACGTCGTACCACGATCCGCGGCTGCGCAACGAGCGCGCCGGCTACTTCTTCGACGTGATGACGCACGGCTTCGGCCAGATGCCGGACTACGCGGCGCAGGTGGCGCCGAAGGATCGCTGGGCGATCGTCGCCTACATCCGCGCCCTTCAGCTCAGCCAGCACGCCAGCGTCGGCGACCTGACGCCGGCCGAGCGCGGGCGGCTCGAGCGCGGCGAGACCGGCCCCGAGCCGCAGACCGGCGAGTCCCCGTCCGGCCTGGGCGAGCCCCAGGCGCATTCGCCCAACTCGCCGGCCGAAGGCACCCCGAAGCACGACGCGGCCGAAGGAGCCCCGAAGCATGATTGAGCTCAAGGCCGCCGATCTCCAGGCGCCGCCGTCCATCGCGTCGCTGCAGAACAAGGCGCTGGGCATCGGCCTGGTCGGCATCGCCGCGACCATTGCCGGCTATCTCGCCGATCCCCGCGCGGCGACCGAGTCGTACCTGCTGGCGTTCATCTACTGGATCGCGTTCCCGCTCGGCTCGCTCGGCCTGATGATGGTGCACCACCTGTCGGGCGGCGGCTGGGGCATGCCGGTCCGCCGGATCTTCGAGGCGGCGGCGCGCACGCTGCCGTTCATGGCGCTGCTCGGCATCCCGATCCTGCTCGGGATGCGCCACATCTACGAGTGGACGGACGCGGTCCGGGTAGCCGCCGATCCGATCCTCGTGCAGAAGCAGCCGTACCTGAACATCCCGTTCTTCGTCGCCCGCTACGCGCTCTACTTCGTCATCTGGACCGGCCTCGCCTACACGCTGTCCGGGTGGTCGCGCAGCCAGGACACGAACTACGAGCCCGGCTCGGAGCGGAAGTTCCGGCTGCTCAGCGGACCGGGCCTGGTGCTGCACGCGCTCGCCTCGACGTTCGCCGTCGTCGACTGGCTGATGTCGCTCGACCCGCACTGGTTCTCGACCATCTTCGGCCTGCTCTTCCTGATCCAGCAGGCGCTGGCGGCGATCGGCTTCGTCCTGCTGCTGATGGCCTCGATGTCGAAGACGCTGCCGATGTCGCGCATCGTCCGCCGCGAGGACATCCACGACTACGGCAAGTTCCTGCTCACCTTCGTGATGGTGTGGGCCTACTTCTCGTTCTCGCAGTTCCTGATCATCTGGTCGGCGAACCTGCCGGAAGAGATTCCCTGGTATCTCGAGCGCATGAGCCACGGCTGGGAGTGGTTCAGCATCCTGCTGATCGTCGGCCAGTTCTTCCTGCCGTTCTTCCTGCTGCTGTCGCGCGACCTCAAGCGGACCGCCGGCCGCCTCGCCATCGTCGGCGGGCTGGTGCTGGTGATGCGCTACGTCGACTTCTACTGGAACGTGATGCCGGCGCTGGGTCACGAGACGCCGATGCCGCACTGGACGAACCTGGCGGCGCTGGTCGGGCTCGGCGGCATCTGGCTCTCGCTGTTCGCGGCGCAGTACAAGTCCTCGCCGGTGCTGCCGATCGGCGATCCGTATCTTCCGGAGGCGCTCTCGAGCCATGGCGCACATTAATCAGCCGGGACCGATCGGCGACGCATCCGGCAAGCCGAGCGAAACGCACGTCGATCCGGGCGGCAACGTGCACGGACACGGGGTGCGGGCGGCCTCGGCCGCGGTGAACCACGAAGTCACCGACATCCCGCTCGGCGGCCTGGTGCGCGCGGCGGGGATCACGGTCGTCTTCCTCACCGTGGTCATGCTGCTGATGTGGGGGGCGTGGGGCTTCTTCCTGTCGCAGGCGAAGCAGAACGATCCGGGCAAGCCGGCGATGGCCGCGGAGGACTTCGGTCAGCGCCTGCCGGCGACGCCGCGTCTGCAGAGCGCCCCGGGCAGCGACCTCACCGCCTATCGCGCCCAGCAGGCCGCCAAGCTCGGCGGGCTGGCCTGGGTCGATCAGAGCGCCGGCACCGTCCGGATGCCGATCGACGCGGCGATGCACTTGATCGTCGCCCGCGCCGACGCGTTCGCCGATCAGAAGGCCAAGGCGCCCGAGGATCACTCGTGGGCGTTTCCGGGCGCCGCGATGATGGACCGCGCCGGCGAGCCGCCGGCGCCGCCGCTGCCCGGACACTCGCCCTCGCCGGTGCCGGCGCACGGCACCGCGGAGCTGCCGCAGCCGCACACGACCGCGCCGTCCGAACAGGACAAGCCCCAGGAACGGGCCCAGCCGCCGGCGCCGCCGCAGCATTGAGACCGATGCGTATTGCCGCCGTGACGATCGCCGTGCTCCTGACCTCCGCCGCAACCGCGGCGGCGCAGGGATCCATGCGCCTCGACCACAGCCTCCCGTCGAACGAAGCGCCGGCGATCCTGAAGAAGGTCGACATCGAGCCGCACCTGAACGCCCAGCTGCCGGTCGATCTCCCGTTCCGGGACGAGACCGGGCGGACGGTGAAGATTCGCGACTTCCTGCGCGAGGGCCGGCCGGTCATCCTGGTGCCGGCCTATTACGAGTGCCCGATGCTGTGCACCCAGGTGCTGAACAGCGTCTTCACCGCGCTCACCGTCGTCTCGCTGCAGCCCGGCAAGGAGTTCGAGGTCGTCGTCGTCAGCTTCGACCCGAAGGAGCCGTACGGCCTGGCCCGCGACAAGAAGGCCACCTACATGGCCAAGTACAACCACCCGGGCACGGAGCCGGCGTTCCACTTCCTGACCGGCGACCAGACCTCGATCGGGCCGCTGCTCGACACGGTCGGCTACAAGTACCAGTACGACCCGGCCATCGATCAGTACGCCCACCCGGCGATGATCGCGGTGCTGACGCCGGACGGCCGCATCGCCAAATACTTCCTCGGCATCGACTACTCGGCGCGCGATCTCCGCTTCGCGCTGATCGAGGCGTCCGGGGGGCACGTCGGATCGACGTTCGAACGCAAGGTGATCACGTGGTGCTACAACTACGACCCCACCACGGGCACCTACGGCCTGCTGACGATGCGCCTGGTGCAGGCGGGAGGCATTGCCTTCATCGTCGCGCTGCTGACGTTCTGGACGGTCATGTGGCGCCGCGAGCGCCGCACCGCAGCGGCATGAAGAAGGAGAAGAACGTCCCGCCGACGCGCCGGCGCTGACCAGGTTCGCACCGCTATGCTGTCACATCTGCCGTTCTTCCCGCCGCAGGGCTCGACCAACGCCGCGAGCGTGGACGCGCTGTACCTCTTCTTCATCGCGGTCTCGGCGTTCTTCTCCGTGCTCATCGCGGTGCTGATCGTGTTCTTCGCGGTCCGCTACCGGCGCCGCGCTCCGGACGAAGTCGGGGCGCCGATCCACGGCTCGCTCGTCCTCGAGCTGACCTGGACGTTCATCCCGCTGGTGATCGCCATGGTGATGTTCGTGTGGGGCGCCTCGCTCTACTTCCAGATCACGACGCCGCCATCGAACGCGATGGAGATCTACGTCGTCGGCAAGCGCTGGATGTGGAAGGCGCAGCACGTCTCCGGCCAGCGCGAGATCAACGAGCTGCACGTGCCGGTCGGCCAGCCGGTCAAGCTGATCATCGGCTCCGAGGACGTCCTGCACGCCTACTGGGTGCCGGCCTTCCGCATGAAGATGGACGCCGTGCCCGGCCGCACCACCACGATGTGGTTCGAGGCGGCGCAGCCCGGCGAGTACCAGCTGTTCTGTGCCGAGTACTGCGGCATGAGCCACTCGCGCATGATCGGCAAGGTCACCGCGATGGAGCCGGGCGCGTTCCAGACCTGGCTGGCCGGCGGCAAGGCCACCGGGTCCATGGCCGACCTCGGCGCCAAGGTCTTCACCGACCTCGGCTGCGCCACCTGTCACCTCGATGGCGGGCAGGGCCGCGGCCCGTCGCTGCGCGGCGTCTTCGGATCGCAGGTCACGCTGGCCAATGGCGAGAAGGTCACCGCCGACGAGGCCTACATCCGCGAGTCGATCCTGACCCCGACCGCCAAGCTGGTGGCCGGTTTCCAGCCGCTGATGCCGACCTTCCAGGGCGTCGTCAGCGAAGAGCAGATTGCCCAGCTCACCGCCTACGTGAAGACGCTGGCCACCAACACGGGCACGCCCGCGGGCGCCCCCGGCACCGGCGGCGGCACGGGCGGGGCGCCTGCGCCGGGCGCCACGCCGCAGACCGCGGGCCACTAGAGAACGACTATGGAAGCCTCGATCGCGAAGCCGACCAACTACCTGAACGCCACGCACGGCGCCGCGTCGTGGTTCTTCACCCGCGACCACAAGCGGATCGCGCTGCTCTACCTGTTCAGCGTCTCGGCGTTCTTCCTGATGGGCGGCATCTTCGCCACCCTCATCCGCCTCGAGCTGCTGACGCCGGCCGGCGATTTCGTCAGCAGCGAGACCTACAACAAGTTCTTCACGATGCACGGCGTGATGATGGTGTTCTTCTTCCTCATCCCGTCGATCCCGGCGACGCTGGGCAACTTCCTGGTGCCGATGATGATCGGGGCCAAGGACCTGGCCTTCCCGCGCATCAATCTCCTCAGCTGGTACATCTACATCGCCGGCGGCCTGTTCGCCATCACCGCGATGGTCTCGGGCGGCGTCGACACGGGCTGGACCTTCTACGTGCCCTACAGCACGGCCGTCTCCAACACCCACGTCGTGATGACCGGCCTCGGGGTCTTCATCGCCGGGTTCTCGTCGATCCTCACCGGCTTCAACTTCATCGTCACCATCCACACCATGCGCGCGCCCGGCATGACGTGGATGCGCCTGCCGCTGTTCATCTGGTCGCACTACGCGGCCAGCCTGATCATGATCATGGGCACGCCGGTCATCGCCGTGACGCTGCTGATGGTCGTGCTCGAGCGGGCGCTCGGCTTCGGCCTGTTCGACCCGTCGCGCGGCGGCGACCCGGTGCTCTACCAGCACCTGTTCTGGTTCTACTCGCACCCGGCCGTCTACATCATGGTGCTGCCCGGCATGGGCGTGGTCAGCGAGCTCATCGCCGGGTTCAGCCGCAAGCCCGTGTTCGGCTACTCGTTCGTGGCGGTCTCGAGCCTCGGCATCGCCTTCGTGGGCTTCCTCGTCTGGGGGCACCACATGTTCACGAGCAGCCAGTCGATCTTCGCCGGGCTGATCTTCTCGTTCCTGAGCTACCTCGTCGCCATCCCGTCGGCGATCAAGGTGTTCAACTGGACGGCGACGCTCTACAAGGGATCGATTTCGTGGGAGTCGCCGATGCTCTACGCGCTGGGCTTCATCGGCCTCTTCACGGTCGGCGGCCTGACCGGCCTGTTCCTCTCGGCCATCGGCCTCGACCTGCACATGCACGACGGCTACTTCGTCGTCGCGCACTTCCACTACGTGATGGTCGGCGGCACGCTGCTGGCGTATCTCGGCGGCCTGCACTACTGGTGGCCGAAGATCACCGGCAAGCTGTACTACGAGCCGTTCGCGAAGACCTCCGCGGTCATCGTCTTCGTCGGCTTCAACCTGACGTTCTTCCCGCAGTTCATCCTCGGCTACATGGGGATGCCGCGGCGCTATCACCAGTACCCGGCGATCGACGGATGGCAGGTGCTGAACGTGCTGTCGACGGCCGGTGCGTCGATCCTCGCGGTCGGCGCCATCCTGCCGGCGATCTACCTGACCTACTCGTGGTTCAAGGGGCCGGACGCCGGGCCGAATCCCTGGGGCGTGAAGGGTCTCGAGTGGGAGACGGCGTCGCCGCCGCCGACCGAGAACTTCAAGGAGACGCCGATCGTGACCCAGCCGGCCTACGCCTACACCAACGAGGACGCGCATGTCTGAGGTCCACGCCGCCCTGGCCGCGCACGGCCACGAGCACCACCCGCGGCTGCAGCATCACTTCGACTCGCTGGAGCAGCAGCTCTACGCCTCGACGTTCGGGATGTGGGTGTTCCTGGTCACCGAAGTGCTGTTCTTCGGCGGCCTGTTCATGGCCTACATCGTCTACCGGATCTGGTATCCGGAGATGTTCGTCCATGCCAGCCACCATCTCAGCATCCCGCTCGGCACGTTCAACACGGCGGTCCTGATCGGCAGCTCGCTGACGATGGCCTATGCGGTCAACGCCGCCCAGCGCGGCGCCAGGCCGCGCGAGCAGGTCATGTGGCTGGTCGCTACGATGGGGCTGGGTGCCGTCTTCCTCGGCGTCAAGGCGATCGAATACGCCGACAAGTTCCACCATCACCTGGTGCCCGGCGCGAACTTCCACTTCGAGGATCCGGCCTTCCAGGGCACCGCGCAGATCTACTACTCGCTCTATTTCGCCCTCACCGGCCTGCACGCCCTGCACATGGTCATCGGCATGGTGATCATGGCGATCATCGCCCGCATGGCGGCCAAGGGCGAGTTCAACGCCGTGTGGTACACGCCGGTCGAGATCATGGGCCTCTACTGGCACTTCGTCGATCTGATCTGGATCTTCCTGTTCCCGCTCCTCTACCTCATCGGCGGGGCGCACTGACCATGTCTTCCACCGGCCACGTCATCGGCAACCGGTTCACGTACTTCCTGGTCTTCCTCGCGCTGATGGCCGGCACGGCCATCACCGTGGCGGTGACCTACGTGCACCTCGGCTGGCTGAACCTGCCGCTCGCCCTGATCATCGCCACCACCAAGGCCCTGCTGGTGATCATGTTCTTCATGCACCTGAAGGATCACCCGAAGCTGATCAAGGTGACGTTCGCGGCGGCGTTCTTCTTCTTCATGATCCTGATTGCGCACACGCTCAGCGACTACCTGTCGCGCGGCCAGATGGGCATGCCGAGCTATCCGGCGAGCGGCCTCGTCTCGAACCCGTAGCTCCCGCGGATCCGCCCACTCTCTCGACCGAACGGCCGAGTCCCAGGACTCGGCCGTTCCTTTTTGCTTCGCCTGTCGCGCGACCTCCGGTATAAGGACGGGCGCCCCCGCACTGCCTTCGAAGGAGGGTCGATGTTCCGTGAGTCCTTCGCCGCGCTGTTCTGCCTCTGCGCCGCGGTGCCCGCATCCGCTCAGATCACCCGGGTCAGCGTGTCGACGGCTGGCGTCGAAGCCAATGCGCCGAGCGGCCGACCCTCGATCAGCGGCAACGGCCGCTACGTCGTGTTCGCCTCCGCCGCGACGAACCTCGTCGCCGGTGATACCAACAACGTCGCGGACATCTTCCTGCGCGATCGGGACACCGACGCCGACGGGATCTTCGACGAGGCCGGCGCGGTCGCGACGACCCGCCTCAGCCTGGGTCCCAGCGCCGTCCAGGCGAATGGTCCGAGCAAGGATCCCGTCATCTCGGCAGATGGGCGATACGTCGCGTTCGTCTCGACCGCGACCAACCTGCTCGCCGGGGCCAACGCCGTCGAGCAGATCTACCGCGTCGACCGCACCAATGGCGCCGTCGTGCGCGTGAGCGAGAACGTGGCCGGAGAGGCGGGCGACGAGGCGTCCACGGCGCCGGCCATCGATGCGAACGGCGACGTCATCGCGTTCCAGTCGACCGCCGGCAACCTGGATGGCGCCAACGCCGCGTCGGCGATCTTCGTCCGGGCGGTGACGGCCGATCTCACCACGCGGATCACGCCGCCTGATTCGACCGCCGCGCCCTTCAGTCCGCTGTCCTACTTTTCTCCGTCGATCTCGGCCGATGGCAACCGGATCGCCTATCAGGGCGTGCGGACCGGTCCGCTGGGGACGGCGGCGGACGTGTTCGACCGCACCACCGGCACGACGACGCCGAGTGGCTTTGGCTTCCTCCAGTCCTTGACGCTGTCCGCGTCCGGCCTGGACGTCGTCGGCCGGTTCGAGACGAGCCTGTTCCGCCGCGTCATCGACACTCGTGCTGACGCGCCGCCGTTGAACGCGCCGATGGGGAACCCCTCGATCGTCCCCGTCGTGTCGCCGTCGGTGCGCTACGTCCTCACCGAGGGCGCGCTGCTCCACGACTTCGACTTCGGCACGTCGACGAGCCTCGGCTTCGTGCCCGGCGGCGGCGCCTTCAGCGGCGACGATCGCTGGCTGGCGGTCGTCTCCGGCACGAACAGCCTGGTCGGTGGTGACGCGAACGGCGTCGACGACGTGTTCGTGATCGACCTGCCCGACCTGCTCGATGCCGACAACGACACGATGGACGACCGCTGGGAGACGCTGTTCGGCGTCACCGATCCGGCCGCGGATCCCGATGGTGACGGCCAGACCAACGCGCAGGAAGAGAACGCAGGGACCCACCCCAACGGTCAGGTCCGGCGCTTCCTGGCGGAAGGTGCGACGGGGCGGTTCTTCCACACGGCGATTTCGCTGGCCAACCCGAGCCCGACGCTCGCCGCGACCGCGGTGCTGACCTTCGACCGCGGTGACGGCACGCGCGTCCGTCGCTCGATGGCGGTGCCCGCCGGGCGATCGGCGGTCGTCGACGTCGGTGCGGTGACTGGCCTCGAGGCGACCGACGTCTCGACGACCGTCGAGAGCGATCGCCTCCTCGCCGTCGAGCGCTCGATGACCTGGGGCGGCGCCGACGGCGTGATCTACGGCTCGCACGCGGAAACGGCGACACCGTCGCCGTCGACGACGTGGTTCCTGGCCGAGGGGTCGACCGTGCTCGGCTTCGACCTGTTCTACCTGCTGCAGAACCCGCAGAGCACCACCGTGCACGCCACGGTCAACTTCCTGCTGCCGTCGGGCACCACTGTGTCCAACAGCTACACGCTGCCGCCGGCCAGCCGGACGACGATCTACGTGAACCAGGTGGCGGGCCTCTCCGAGACCGACGTCTCGGGCGGCATCACCGCCGACGCGCCGATCGTCGTCGAGCGGGCGATGTACCGCAGCACGCCCGGCCAGCCGTTCGCGCTCGGCAGCGACTCGATCGGTGTACCGGCGGCGGCCACGTCCTGGTTCATGGCGGAAGGCGCGACCGGCGCGTTCTTCGATCTCTTCGTGCTGATCGCCAACCCGGGCAGCACCAACGCCACGGTGCAGGCGCTCTACGCGAAGCCCGATGGCAGCACGGTGACGCAGACGTACACCGTGCGCGCGCACAGCCGCTTCAGCGTCTACGTCGACGCGATCCCCGGGCTCGAGAGCACGGCGGTGGCGACCACGCTGACGTCGACCGTGCCGATCGTCGCCGAGCGGGCGATGTACTGGCCGGGCAATTTCTTCGACTACTACGAGGGCCACAGCTCGGCCGGCAGCACGACGACGGCCCTCGAGTGGGTGGTGAGCGGCGGCGAGAATGGCGGCGGCGATTCGACCCGGACGTTCGTGCTGATTGCCAATACGGCCAGTACCCCCGGCGAAGCCACCGTCACGGTGCTGCCGGATCGCGCCTTCACCGGCGCGGCGCCGGCGCCCATCGTCGTGCCGCTGCCGGCCAACAGCCGGACGACGGTGCCGGTCGCGGCGGTGGATGGCACGTTCGGGGTGCGCGTGGTCAGCACCGGTGGCACCCCGGTGCCGCTGGTGGTCGAGAGCGCCGTCTATCGCAGCGGCGGCGGCGTGCTGTGGTCGGCGGGCTCGAACGCCCTGGCGACGCCGGTCCCCTAGCCAGCGGCGACGACGCCGGCGCGCGGGCGCCGGCGTCGATCTGGGGAAAAAGCGGAAGTCCCCTGGCGCGCGGCTGGCGTCCGCATCGTCGACGGCTACGGCACGTTCGTTGCTGATAGCCCGGCAATGACGACGACGTCGCGCGCCCTCCTTGCCTTGCTGGCTTCGCTCGCTGCTGCTGTGCCGGCGGCTGCTCGTGTCACCCGAACCGGCGTGTCCGCCGGCTCGGACGTCTTTCTCCGCGGCCCGGGCACGGGCGGCGCCGCCCGATCGAGCACCGATCCGGCCGTCTCGGCCGATGGGCGCGATGTCGTGTTCCCATCCACTGCCCCGAATCCCGTCTCAGGCGCGAACACCGCCAGCGACGCGGCGACGCCGCTGCCCGACTCCCTGGACGACCAGTGGGCGACGCTGTTCGGCATCACCAGCCCGCCGGCCGCTCCCGAGGGTGACCGCCAGACCAATGCCGCGCAAGAGAACGCGGTGACCAATCCGGCTCTCCCGTTCAAGCGCTACCTCGCCGAGGGCGCCACCGGCCCGTTCTTCGCGACGAGGCTGTCGCTGGCCAACCCGGACGGCGCCAACGCCGCGAACGTGGTGTTGACCTTCGACAGCGGCTCCGGCACCACCCGGACGTTGCCCCTGTCCCTCGTTGCCGGCGGCACGGCGTTCGTCGATGTCGGCACGATCAGCGGGTTCGAGTCGAGCGACGTCTCCACGACCATCGAGAGCGACCGCCTGGTCGTCGTCGACCGGATGATGGA
>Ga0070671_100004361_pt1 | contig 11189 bp, 7 predicted proteins | sample KBSS73metaG_FD_65341 | JGI IMG/M metagenome (GOLD analysis project Ga0070671, IMG submission 65341) | Switchgrass rhizosphere microbial communities from Kellogg Biological Station, Michigan, USA - KBS S7-3 metaG | ecosystem: Host-associated > Plants > Roots > Rhizosphere > Soil ... | reverse complement strand
TACTGGACGCACAATCGTCGCCGACGCGCCCGACTTCCTACGCTTCGAAGGCCGCGGGTTCACGCTGCGCAAATCGCTGCCGATCGACCAGCATATTTTTGCGCTCGGTGACAAGACCGGTCCGCTCGACCGGCGCGGCGGGACCTTCGTCGACTGGAACACCGACGCGTTCGGCTTCGCGCCGTCGAGCGACCCGATCTACAAGTCGATCCCCTTTTACATCGGCAGCGACAGCAGCGGCCGCGCCTATGGCCTGTTCCTCGACAACAGCTGGCGGAGCACGTTCGACTTCGGCCACAAGGACGCCGACGCGATCGAGATGAGCGCGCCCGACGGGCCGATCGATTACTACGTCATCGCTGGGCCGAGGGTCGCCGACGTGGTGCGTCGCTACACCGACCTCACCGGCAAGGCGCCGATGACGCCGCTGTGGGCGCTCGGCTACCAGCAGTCGCGCTGGGGCTACAGCAGCGATCCGGAAGTTCGCGAGATCGCTCAGCACCTGCGCAGCGATCGCATTCCGGCCGACATCATATGGATGGATATCGACTATCAGGACCGGTACCGGCCGTTCACCGTCGACAAGACCAAATTCCCCGACCTCGCCAAGCTCAATCGCGACCTCAATGTCGACGGCATCCGCCTGGTCGCGATCACCGACCTCCACATCGCTTACGCGCCGAACCAGGGCTATGCGCCGCTCGAGGCCGGGCTCGCAGGCAAGCATTTCGTCCGCAAGGCCGATGGCTCGCTCTACGTCGCGCCAGTCTGGCCTGGCCCGGCGGTGTTCCCGGATTTCACGAGCACGCGCAGCCGCGACTGGTGGGGCAGCCTCTACAAAGACTTCATCGCCGACGGCTTTGCCGGGTTCTGGAACGACATGAACGAGCCGGCGGTGTTCGAGACGCCGACCAAGACGATGCCGATCGATAATTTGCATCGCGTCGACAGCGACGACTTTGCCGCGCGCGACGCGACGCATGCCGAGATCCACAACATCTACGGCATGCAGAACACGCGCGGTACCTACGAAGGCATGCTGCGCTTGAGACCCGGCGTCCGGCCGTTCGTCATGACCCGCGCCTCCTACGCGGGCGGCCAGCGCTATTCGGCGACCTGGACCGGCGACAACAGCTCGACTTGGGATCACCTGCGGCTATGCGTCCAGCAGCTACAGAGCCTTGGCCTATCGGGCTTCACTTATAGCGGCTGCGACGTCGGCGGGTTCGTTGGCGGCGCCAGCCCCGAGTTGCTGACGCGGTGGTATGAAGTCGCCGCCTTCACGCCCGTGTTCCGAAATCACAGCGCGCATGACGCGCCGCGCATGGAGCCGTGGGTCGACGGGCCAGACCATCTCGCGATCCGCCGCCATTTCATCGAGGAACGCTACCGGCTGATGCCGTACCTCTACGCGCTCGCCGAACAGAATTCGCGCACCGGCGACCCGATCATGCGGCCGGTCTTTTACGATTATCCGGATTCGATGAAGAGCGACTGCGACAAGGCGATGGCCTGGACGCTGGGCCCGAGCCTGATGGTTGCCGGGCCGCCGAAAATGGAATCGCCTCAGCCCTTCTCGGTATGCCTGCCCGCGGGCGGCTGGTACGATTACTGGACCGGTCAACCAGTGACCCAACCCAAGCTGACGCTGTCGCCGAAGCTCGGCGAGCTTCCGGTGTTCGTGCGCGCCGGTGCGATCCTGCCGCGGCAGCCACTCGTTCAGAGCACGATGCAGACTCCGCAGGGACCGCTGCAACTCGATGTCTATCCGGGCGAGAATTGCCGCGGCGAGCTCTATTTCGACGACGGCGTGCACATTGCAGGACCGAGCTTGCGACAGAGTGTGGAGTGCGCAATTGTTCCAGCGGGCGTTGCGGTCTGGTTCAATCAACGCGAGGGCAAATGGCGGCCATGGTGGAAGCAGATCACCATTGTCGTTCACGGCGCGCATGAAACGCGAATGACTATTCGCGATCAACCGCGTGCGAACAAAGTCGTCATCTCCGTTCCGCAATGAATCCACCGCCCCGCTCAGTCGTCATCCTCGGCGGCGGGACCGCCGGATGGATGACCGCGAACCTGCTCAACCGGCGATGGAAAGAGCATGGAACCAAAATCTCACTGATCGAATCGTCGGCGATCGGGATAATCGGCGTTGGCGAGGGTTCGACCCCGCAGCTCAAGGCCTTCTTCGACACGCTCGGCATTTCCGAAGCCGAGTGGATGCCGCGCTGCAACGCGACCTATAAAGCGGGCATCGAGTTCGCCGGCTGGTCGGATCAGCCCGGCTATGAACGCTACTTCCATCCCTTCCCGACCGATGTCGACGGCTTCACCCAGGGGCAGTTCTTCTATTCAACGCGCGCTCGCCGCACCGGCCGCGACGTGCCCGCGCACCCCGATCCATTCTTCATCCAGGCTCGCATCGCGCGCGACGGCCGGGCGCCGTTGGCACCGCCCAATTTTCCGTTCCTCGTCAGCTATGGCTACCATTTCGACGCGCATTTGATCGGTGCGTTCCTGCGTGATTTCGGTACGGCGAAAGGTATCGAGCATATCGATGCCAAGATCGCGTCGGTCGAGCTTAACGATGCGGGCGACGTGGCCGCGCTGGTGGCCGACGACGGGCGGCGGTTCGAAGCTGACTTCTTCGTCGACGCCAGCGGGTTTCGCGCGGCCATCATCGAAGGCGCGCTGAAGGAGCCGCATCGCCCGTTCGCGGAGAATCTGTTCAACGACAGCGCGGTCGTCACTCCGACGCCGCTGCCGGCCGACGGCATCCATGCTTGCACCCGCTCGATCGCCAAGTCGGCGGGATGGATCTGGAACATCCCGCTCACCAACCGCATCGGAAACGGTTACGTCTATTCGTCGCGCTACATCGATCGCGACGATGCGGCGGCGGAGCTTCGCGCGCACCTCGGCCTCGGCGAGGATTCCGAAGTCCGGCACCTTCAGATGCGCTGCGGAAGGGTTGAGCGCAGTTGGGTCAGGAACTGCCTCGCGGTCGGCCTGTCGCAAGGCTTTCTCGAGCCGCTCGAGGCGACCGCGCTGCACATCGTGATCAATACCGCCGAATCCTTCCTGGAAGCCTGGGAGGAAGAAAAGCGGGACGAATTCAACGAGAAAATCGCGCGCCGCTACGAAGGAATTCGCGATTACCTCGTCTGCCATTATCGGACTGCGCAGCGGTCAGACACCGAATATTGGCGAGCGCTAACGAAGCACAACGCGCTGTCCGACAGCCTGAAAGGCGTGATCACCGCTTGGTTCACCGGCGCGGATCTCGAGCAGGAGGTGCTGCGGCAGGACATCGGGAAATATTATCTGCCCACGTCGTGGCACTGCATGTTGGCAGGGTACGGCAACTTTCCGAAGCAGGAGCAGCTAAAGCCCCCCGGACCCGACGTAGTTCAGTTCAACATGGCCGACGTCGACCGATTCGTCGGTGGCTGCGCCATGAACTTCCCGCCGCTGTCCGAGGCGCTCGAACGATTGAAGGAACCCGCATGATCAAGAGGCTTGTCGCGTTGCTGTTGTTGCTCGCGCCGGTACCGGCATTCGCCGGAGACGGAACGGGACCGGTCCATGTCAGCGCCGGGACAGTCGTCGATTTGGGGATCGTCAAATCGAGATATGCCGACCCGAGGCGCGTCGTCGTCTGGCTGCCAGGCGGCTATTCAGCCAAGGGCCCGAAATATGCCGTGCTTTACATGCACGATGGCCAGAACCTGTTCGACAAGGCGACCGCCGGATACGGCATGGAGTGGGAGATCGACGAGCATCTCTCCAAGCTAATCGCTGACAATAAGGCTCGCCCGACCATCGTCGTCGGCATCTGGAATACGCCGAAGCGCCTGCAGGAATATGTGCCGTCCAAAGCGTTCACGTCACTGCCGCCTGAGTATCGCGCAAAGGTGAAGGCGCTCTACGGTGGGGACCCGCTGTCGGACGGCTACCTCAAGTTCATCGTCCGCGAGCTCCGGCCGATGGTCGACACGCGGTTCAACGTAAAGACCGACCGAGCCAACACGGCGATCATGGGATCGTCGATGGGCTCATTGATCTCACTCTATGCGATCGACGAATATCCGCAGGTCTTTGGGGCGGCGGGGATGATGTCGACGCACTGGCCTTTGTTCATGACGCCCGAGGGCAAGTCGGTGGACCAGAAGGAGTTCGAGGTCGTTTCGTCAGCCTTCGAGCGCTACCTCACGCCGGCGCTACCGGATCCGCGCACGCACCGGCTCTATTTCGACCACGGAACCGAGACCCTCGATGCAATCTACAAGGAATATCAGGACCGGGTCGACGCAGTGGTCGCGAAACGCGGCTACCGACAGGGCGTGAACTGGCTGACCCGCAACTATCCGGGGCAGAAGCACAATGAGATCAGCTGGGCGTCGCGGGTCGAAGTCCCGCTTCAGTTCCTGTTGCCTCCGGTCAGCTCAGCGCCGAAGCAGCCCGCGCGCGCTCGCCGATAGTCGAGAAGCTGTCGCCGGGCTTCACGAACCAGGTCCCGCCGACGCAGAGCACCGACGGCAATGCAAGCCAATCCTTCGCCGTTTCGGGCCGGACTCCCCCGGTCGGGCAGAAGCGGATGTTCCCGAACGGACCCGAGAGCGCCTGTAGCGCGGGGATGCCGCCCGAAGTCACCGCCGGAAAGAACTTGAACCGCTCAAGGCCGAGGTCGAGCCCGCGCATGATGTCCGCCGCCGTCGCTACGCCCGGCAGGAACGGGATCTCCGTGTCGCGCGCGGCGAGCGCGAGCGGATTAGTGAGGCCGGGCGAAACGATGAACTTGCTGCCCGCATCGATCGCCTGGGCCAGCTGAACCTCACTGAGGACGGTGCCGGCGCCGACGATCGCGCCCGGAACCCGCGCCATCTGCCAGATCGCGTCGAGGGCTTGAGGCGTGCGCAGCGTCACCTCCAACACCGGCAACCCGGCAGCGACGAACGTCTCGGCCAAGGCCGTCCAGTCCATCTCCTCCTCTAGGATGAGCACTGGGATCACCGGCGCCGCGCGCATGATGTCGTCGATTGTCATCCATGCTCCTTCGCGAACGCGGCTGCAGCGCCGAACAGGCCCGGCTGCGGGTGGGTAATGAGCTTGACCGGCATTTCGTCCATCCGCCGCTCGAAGCGTCCCTTGGCGATGAATCGGTCGCGAAAGCCCGAGCTCGGTAGATAATCGGCTAGGCGCGCTCCGACGCCTCCGGCGATCACCACCGCGTTCGCGCCCTGCGCCAGCGCGAGGTCGCCGGCGACCGCGCCGAGGCTGAGGCACAGGCGGTCCAGCGCCGCAGTGGCGAGGCTGTCGGTGCCGGCGAGCGCAGCCGCCCACAAAGCCTTGTCGTCGTGAAACGTCAGGTCCTTCCCCTCGATCGCGCCGAGCGCCTCATAGATGTTCCAGAGCCCCTGCCCGGCGGCGACTCGCTCGACCGAGACACGCCGGAAATGGCGGCGGAACTGGATGAGCATCTTGTCCTCGAGCAGGTCGAGGGGAGCGAAGTCGATATGGCCGCCTTCGGTTTCGATGACCTCATAATGGTCGCGCTTCCGCAGCAGTGCGGCGACGCCGAGACCGGTGCCGGGACCGACGATCGACGTGACGCCCTCATCCGGCAGTGCCCGGTCGGGGCCGCATAAATGGCTGAAATGTTCGTTCGGAAGCGTAGCCACCGCATAAGCGACCGCGCCAAAGTCGTTGACGACGACGTAGCGGTCGACGCCGAGACGCTCCTTGATCAGCGCCGGGCGGATGACCCACGGATTGTTGGTCAGCTTCAGCACCTCGCCGCCGACCGGGCCTGCGAAGGCGATCGCGAGCTCATTGGGGAGACCGCCGTTCTGGCGCCCGAACTCCTCCCAGGCGAGCTGGAAGCTGCCATGCTCGGCGGTCTTGAGCGTTACCGGCTCGCCGAGCGAGACGACACGACCCCCGTCGATCTCCGCGATGGCAAAGCGGGCATGGGTACCGCCGATGTCCGCGACAGCGACCTGCCTCATGCTCCTTCCGCCACCATTGCTGCGATCATCGCCGACGCTCCGGCCTCGGCATGATCGACATGCACCCGCATCATCGCGAATAGCTCGCGTCCCGTACCGACCGGCGGCGGTGGCGAGTTGGCAGACGGTCTCGCTGCCAGGTCGACGCCAAGCGCCTCAAGCGTCCCCTCACGCGCGTCGAGCCTGATCAAGTCGCCGTCGCGTACCCGTGCCAGCGGCCCGTCGGGAAGCGCCTCGGGGGAGACGTGAATTGCGGCGGGCACCTTGCCGCTGGCGCCCGACATGCGCCCGTCGGTGATCAGCGCAACCCTGTGACCGCGGTCCTGGAGCACGCCCAGGGTCGGCACCAGCTTGTGCAGCTCCGGCATGCCGTTGGCGCGCGGCCCCTGAAAGCGCACAACCACCGCGCAGTCGCCGTCTAGCTCGCCCGCCTTGAACGCTTCGAGCACCTCGTTCTGGTCGGAGAAGCAGCGCGCAGGCGCTTCGATCAGCCAACGCTCCTCGTCGACGGCGCTGGTCTTGAACACTGCCCGGCCGAGGTTGCCCTGCACCAGACGCATCCCGCCGTCGGAGAGGAACGGATCGGTAGCCGGGCGCAACATGTCGATGTCGGCGCTTTCCTCCGCGGGCTTCCATACCAGTTCATCACCGTGAAGCTCGGGATTGCCGATCCACGCGTCCATCGAGTCCGCTCCGGCCGTCAGCGTATCCGTATGGAGCAGGCCTTCGTGGCCGAGCGTGTAGGTCACGAACGCCATGCCACCCGCGTCCTGGAAATCGTTCACGTCCTTCGACCCGTTAGGATAGACGCGGGCGATCAGCGGCACCGCGGCGGACAGGTCGGCGAAATCCTGCCAGTCGATGATGATTCCGGCTGCTCGAGCGATCGCCGGCAAATGGATGAAATGATTGGTCGAGCCGCCAGTCGCGACGAGCCCGACCATCGCGTTGACGATCGCTTTTTGGTCGACGACCTCGCCAAGCGGCCGCTGCTTGCTCTTCGCTAGATCCGCAAGCCGGTGGACCGCGTGCCGAGTGAGCGCCTGCCGCAATGGCGTGCCGGGATTGATGAAGGCCGCATTGGGCACGTGCAGGCCCATCAGCTCCATCATCATCTGGTTGGAGTTGGCAGTGCCGTAGAAGGTGCAGGTGCCGGGCGCGTGATAGGAGCGGCTCTCCGCCTGTAGGAGTTCGTCCTTGCCGACCTTGCCCTCGGCATAGAGTTGGCGGATCCGCTGCTTTTCCTTGTTCGGAAGGCCCGACGGCATCGGCCCGCCGGGGATCAGCAGCATCGGCAAATGCCCAAAGCGCAATGCCCCGATCAGCAAACCAGGGACGATCTTGTCACAGATGCCGAGCAAGGCTGCAGCGTCGAACATGCCGTGGCTGAGCGCGATTGCGGTGCTCATCGCGATCACGTCGCGGCTGAACAGCGACAGGTCCATTCCAGGCTGGCCCTGGGTCACACCATCGCACATCGCCGGGACGCCGCCCGCGACCTGCGCCGTCGCGCCGACCTCGCGCGCGAAGATCTTCATCTGCTCGGGGTAGCGGCCGTAGGGCTGATGCGCCGACAGCATGTCGTTGTAGGCGGTGACGATGCCGATGTTCGGGCCGGAAAAGTGGCTGATCGCTTCCTTGTCCTCGCCCGCCGCGGCGAAGCCGTGCGCAAAATTGCCGCAGCTGAGGCGCGGCCGGTTGATCCCGCGCTCCTTCTCCTGCGTCATCAACTCGAGGTAGCGGCGACGCGTCGGCCTGGAGCGTTCGATGATGCGGTCGGTGACCGCGGCGATCCTTGAGTCGAGAGCCATGACGCGCGCCTTACTCGTGCCAGCTGATTCCGTCTCGCTCCGTCAGCGCAATTGCGGCGGATGGTCCCCACGTGCCCGCAGCGTAGGAGCGAGGCGTTACGCCCTTCTCGGCCCAGGCGGCGCGGATGCGGTCGATCCAGCCCCATTGTGCCTCGACCTCGTCGCGGCGAACGAAAAGCGTCGGATCGCCCTCGATCAGGTCGAGCAGCAATCGCTCATAGGCGATGCGGCGCCGGTATTCGCTGAACGCATTAGCAAGTCCGAGGTCGAGCGGGAGCTCCCGCAAGCGCACGCCCTGGCGGTCGAGGCCAGGAGTCTTGGCCATCAGCCGCATCTCGATGCTTTCCTCCGGTTGGAGGCCGATGATCAGCTTGTTGGGCCGGGTGGTCGCCCCGCGAGACGCGAAAATCGAGAAAGGCACGTCTTTGAACTGGATGAAGATCTCGGAGTCGCGCTGCGGCATCCTTTTGCCCGTGCGCAGGTAGAAGGGGACGCCCTTCCAGCGCCAATTGTCGACATGCGCCTTGATCGCGACGAAGGTTTCGGTGGTGCTGTCATGGCCAACTTCCTCGGCATAGCCTGGCACCGTCTCACCATCGATCGCGCCGCGCGTGTACTGCCCGGTGACGGTCGTCTGCTCGACGTCGGCGGCAGTTATCGGACGAAGCGCACGCAGCACCTTTACCTTCTCGTCGCGCACCGCCGTTGCATTGAAGTCGCCCGGCGGCTCCATCGCAACCAGCGCGAGCAGCTGGAGCATGTGGTTCTGCACCATATCGCGCAGCGCGCCTGAGCTTTCGTAATAATCGCCGCGGCCTTCGAGTCCGACCGTCTCGGCGACGGTTATCTGGACGTGGTCGATGTGGGCGCTGTTCCAAAGCGGCTCGAACATCAAATTGGCGAACCGAAGCGCGATCAGGTTCTGGACCGTCTCCTTGCCCAGATAATGGTCGATCCGGAATGTGCGGTCCTCGGGGAAGTGCGCGTGAACGGCATCGTTGATCTCGCGGCTGGACTCGAGGTCGGTGCCGAGCGGCTTTTCAAGTGCCATTCGCACCGTCGCGCACGCGAGGCCCGCGCCGGCGAGCCCATCGATGGTCGGCTTGAACAGCGAGGGTGCGGTCGACAGGAAGATGGCGACTCCATGGCAGGGGTCGCCGATCCGCTCCGCGAGCTTGGAGAAGCTGCCCTGGTCGGTGATGTCGATCGCCACATAATGGAGACGCGAGAGGAATCGCTCGGCAATTCCCGCGCTGTAAAAACCTTCCGGCAGATGCTCCTTCAATGCGGCGTCGGCGCGCTCCCGAAACGCCGCGTCATCGAGCGCAGTGCGCGCGGTGCCGACGATTTTCAAATCGTCCGGCAGAAGACCGTCGCTGTCGAGGCCGTAGAGCGATGGAAGCAGCATGCGCCGGGCAAGGTCGCCGGTCGCGCCGAAGAGGACTAGGGTCGAGATCCGGTCAGCCATGGCGACTGCTATATTGACCTTGAGCCGTGCGCACAGGCGTAAAAGCGCCTCCGCACACGTATTCATGGCAGGCGAACGTCAAAGCCGCGTCCAGGCGAGCGCGATCATCACGGCGAGTGCCAACACGCTGGCCGACATCGCGCCGACGGCGGGCAATCCGCGCCGACCTGCATAGGCCAGCGTGATTCCCATCTTCACCGCCATGTTGATGATGATCGTGCCGGCGATTGCGATCGCGGCCAGCAGCGACGAAATGGCCGCCGGCTGGAGTCCGCCCAAGGTAATGATTGCAGTGTCGATATCGGTAGAGCCGACGGTCAGGAGCAGCAGCGCGATGCCATGCTCGCCGAAACGGCCGGCAGCCCATCTGGCGGCAACCGCCGCGACAGCAACGAACAGGACGAAACCGAACGCCGGAATAAGCTTGATCGGATTACCGGGCGGAGTTGGCGCATCGCATTTCGGCGCTTTCCTATAGAGCCAGAAGCCTGCTCCCCACGCGACTACCGATGCGGGAATCAGGATGATTGCGAACGGAAGCAGCACGCGCGTCGACAGGACGCCGATGAGGAGAACGGCGCGCAGGTACATGACCGCAGTGGCAAGCGCGATTCCGGCATTTTCCGCTCCGCCCTTCCGTTCGCTGCCAAGCCGCTGGGCGAGGGACTGGGTGACCGCGGTCGAGCTGTAGGCTCCCCCGATCAGGGCTGTGGCGATCGTCCCGTGCCGCTCGCCGAAAATGCGGTTTGCGACGTAACCGAGGAACGAGAAACCGGTGACCAGCACGACAACCAGCCACAGTTTCTGCGGGTTCCATGCGCCGAGCGGGCCATATTGGCCGTTGGGCAGGAACGGCAGCACCGCGCCGGCAATCACCGCGTAACGCGCGAGCGCCCTGACGTCGTCCTCGTCAAGCTTGTCGAGAAAGCCGTGAAGCTCGGCTTTCAGGGCGAGCAGCAGCGTGACGATCGTTGCGCCGGCAATGGCCAGGCCAGGTTCGCCGAAGCCGGCGATAAACGCGAGGCCGACGGTGACGAGCGCCGCCACCGGCGTGGTTGCGTCGGGCTTGCGCTTGATGCCGGGACGATTGGCATAGCCGACGGCGAGAACCGCCACGATCCCAGCCACCAGTGCGCCCGCCGCGAACGGCTGGCCGAGCCGTCCAGCAAGTCCCGCAAGCCCGGAGACCAATCCGACCAAAGTGAATGTGCGTACACCCGCCACGCGCGTCCCTGTCCGCAGGCCGCGCAAGTCGAACCCGCGCTCGATGCCGATAAGCAAGCCGCAGGCGAGCGCTGTCGCAACGCAAAGAGCCTGCCAATACCAGCCAGCGGTCAGTTCGGAGGCTCCAGCCTAGATCGAGAGGCCGACGTCGCCTTCGATAACATGCTGATCGAGGCGCGGACGTTCGCCCGGCCGCCATAGCTTGGCACTATGCACGACGCGGTAGCGGAGCGGCCCGCCGTCCGGTCGCTCGCTGCGCGCGATCGGGCGCGGAATGCAGACGAACTCGGTCCGCATTTCGTCACCGCTAAGCTTGACGGTCGCATAGCCATGGCCGCCTGTATCGACGAATTCGACATGGGGCGAAAGCGCGGGGTTCGACAGCGCTCGAGCGCGCTGAAGATCGAACGACTTTGCATATTCGAGGCACGAGCGCACGCCGTGCTTCACGAGCATATTGTTGGTCCAGTCGGGCTTTGCCGAGCCGGGACGGTCGACCAGGTACAACTGCCGCAAGGGAAACTTGTCGGGCGGGCGGTGCTCGAGGGCTTCCATTGTGCCGGCGCTCGATAGTGATGCCCCGACGAAGCTCAAGCCGACCGGCTCAAACTTCCCTGGTGGGAGCTGCGATGTCGCATATCCCGCCCAGAAGCTGTGTCTGTCTCCCGAGACGAT
>Ga0070671_100004358_pt1 | contig 11191 bp, 9 predicted proteins | sample KBSS73metaG_FD_65341 | JGI IMG/M metagenome (GOLD analysis project Ga0070671, IMG submission 65341) | Switchgrass rhizosphere microbial communities from Kellogg Biological Station, Michigan, USA - KBS S7-3 metaG | ecosystem: Host-associated > Plants > Roots > Rhizosphere > Soil ... | reverse complement strand
CTCGACGACGTCGTCGAAATCCGCGTCGCTATAATTGAGGCTGAAGATGATGCGGCCGGTACCGACCCAGCTCAGCAGCAGCCCTTCCTCGCGCAGATAATATTGCAGCATCCAGTTGAAGCGCGAAGGCACGGTGTACAGCACCGTCCAGATCGACGAGAGGTTGGCGACGCGGACCGGCACGCCGGCTGCCTCGAGGCTCGCATTCATCCGCGCCGCGCGTGCGTTCCAGCGTTCATCAAGCCCGTCGTAGAGCGCCGCCGTCTCCGGCTCATCCAGCTTGCGCAGGAAGGCGTTGGCGGTCGCCATCACATAGGGATGTGCGTTGAACGTGCCGCGCGCGAAGCAGATATCGGCGGGTCGATCGTCACGGAAGCGCTTCATCAGCGCGGCCTTGCCGACCAGCACGCCGATCGGCAGCCCGCCGCCGAGCGTTTTGCCGTAGGTTACCAGGTCGGGACGGATGCCGAAATATTCGGCGGCACCGCCGCGCGCGAGGCGGAAGCCGGTGAAGATATCGTCGAGGATCAGGACGATGCCGCGTTCGCGGCATATCTCGGCCAGGCGCGTAAGCCATTCGGCATAGGCTTCCCGGTCGAACGAGGCGCTTCGGCTGCCGTCGACCAGCATATTGTCGGACGGCGCGGCGCTGTTCGGGTGGAGCGCCTGCAGCGGGTTGATCAGCACGCAGGCGATATCGTGGCGCGTGGCGAGCGTCTGCAGCGCCTTCTCCGACATTTCGGCGAGCGTGTAGGTGCGATCGGCCGGAACCGGATTGCCGATCCCCGGCTGCACGTCGCCCCACCAGCCATGATAGGCACCGCAGAAGCGTACGACATGGCTGCGCCGTGTATGATAGCGCGCCAGCCGCACCGCCTGCATCACCGCCTCGGTCCCCGACATGTGGAAGGAAACCTCGTCGAGGCCCGTCAGTGCACGCAGCCGCGCGACATTGTCGGCTACGACCGGATGGAGCGCACCGAGGACCGGGCCGAGATCGCCCACCTCGGCGACGGCATCAGCGATCATCGTCTTGTAGGCATCATAACCGAGCAGGTTGACGCCGTAGGAGCCGGTCAAGTCGTAGAAATCATTGCCATCGAGATCGGTGACGGTGACGCCGGCCGAGCGCGCGACGAACGCGCCGACGCCGAGCCTGTCGCGTACCAGTTTCGCGAACTGGAAGGGCACACGATAGGAGCCCGTGAATTGCAGATCGGACAGGCCCTCGCGCGTTTCGGCGGTAAGCGCCCGGCTTTTCGGGAAGCGCTCGGCGAAGACCGCCGCCAGGCGCTCGAACCCCTGCTCGCGCCTGGCGACGATCTCTTCCGGCGCACCGTCGCACCGAAAGAACCGGGTCGCGTCATAATCGAGCGCCGGGATCAGCCCGGCTATGCGTCGCGACCATTTGGAATGGCCGGCGAGCGAACGATGCTTGGCTTGGCTGAGCAGGAGGCGGCGGCGCGCGGCGGTGGCGCTGATGCCGGCCGACCCCGCCGCGATGAATGCGAGGGACCAGTTCATGATTTTGGCTACCGCACTTTGACAACGGGATTATGACAATGCGTTCCGCAATTGCGCGCCTCGTCGCCAACGAGGATCTGAACTTCCTGCTGACCAATCGCCTGCCGCGGCGGCTGGCGACCGACTTCATCGGCTGGTTCAGCAAGATCGAGCAGCCTCTGATAGCGCGCGCTTCGATCGCGCTGTGGCGACTCTTCTCCGACGTCGATCTGGCCGACGCGGCCGAGACGCGCTTTCCGAGCATGCACGCCTGCTTCACCCGGGCGCTGCGCGCCGGCGCACGGCCCGCCGACCCCGATCCGGATATGCTTGCGAGCCCGTGCGACGCGATCGTCGGCGCACACGGTATGATCGACGGCGACGCGATCCACCAGATTAAGGATGCGCCCTATCGCCTGAGCGAACTGCTGGGGAATGCGACCGAGGCCGAACCCTTTCGCGGCGGCACCTATGTCACGCTGCGGCTGACGGCGGGCATGTACCATCATTTCCATGCGCCGCACGACCTGACGGTCGAGCAGGTGACCTATATTTCGGGCGACTGCTGGAACGTGAACCCGATCGCGCTCAAGCGGATCGAGCGGCTGTTCTGCAAGAATGAACGCGCCGCGATACGCTGCCGCCTGGGCGACGGCACGCCGCTGATGTTGGTGGCGGTGGCGGCGGTGCTGGTTGCGAGCATCCGCCTGACCTTCCTCGATACCACCAAGGCGCTGCGGATCGGCGGGCCGCGCACGATCCCGCTCGACGCTGCGCTTGCAAAAGGCGAGGACATGGGGTGGTTCGAGCATGGCTCGACGATCGTCATGTTCGCCCCGCCCGGCTTCGCGCTCGCTGCTGGAATTGAGACCGGCGAACGGATACGCGCGGGCCAACGCCTGCTCCGGCGGAAAAGCCGATAGAATTGGGCTTGGTCGGCTCAATTTGCCGGGACAGGAACGCCGAGTATTTCTCGGGGCGTCAAGATTAGGGACGACCCATTTCAATACCGTGACGATATCATTACGGCCGCGTGACTATCCCCAACTTCCACAGGGATGTCCGCAATTCGGCCGAGCGGTCGAATCTCACGGGACGCCGTATCGACCTGCCATCCGCACGGCCAAGCTCCATTCTGGCCGCCACCGTGATAAACGGTCGAGCATGGCCAGGAAGAAATATTATCTGACAGCCACTTTGCCGGACGGCTACGTCAAAACGATCGGGCCGACCGCGACGGACTTCACCCATTATTGGCGGATCGTCGCGTACCTTGGAAACGGGCGGACCGAAATATTCTGGGGGCACACCAAAAGTCTCACCGACGCGAAGCGAAAGCGGAGTGCCACCGCTGATGCGGCCGCCAAGCGCGGATGGGAAAATTACGATTTCGATATCGTCGAGCTGGTCAGAACCGTGCGACCGGCCTTTGAAGACGGCTGATGGAGCCGCTCGTATCGGCACATTCCGCTGCTATCTATCGGGTGCCTTTCACATATTTGTCGAACCAGGCAACGGTCCGCCTGCGCATGTCGCGACGGTTGGCGGGATCGCGCAGACGATGCCCCTCGCCCGGGTAGATGACGAGCGAGGTCGGCACGCTCATTTCCTTCAGCGCATGCCAATATTCGATCGATTGGGTGGGCGGCACTTCGATATCGCGTTCGCCGACATAGATGAAGGTGGGGGTGTGCGCCTGCTTGATCAGCCGGATTGCGGACACGTCCCAATAGGCCTTGGGATCATCGTACATCGACTTGCCGAAGAAAGGGATCATCCACTGGTCGATGCCGTTGGTGCCGTAATAGCTGATCCAGTTCGACAGGCCGGCACCAGCGACGATGCCCTTGAATCGATTGGTCCGGGTGTTGGCCCACATTGCCATGAACCCCCCGTAGCTGCCGCCCATCAGGCCGAGCCGGGCATCATCGATCGGCGCGACTTTCTCGACCGCGTCGACACCGGCAAGGATATCCTCAAGATCGCCGCCGCCGAAATCGCGCCGGTTGGCGGCCGTGAACGCCTCGCCCTCGCCATAACTGCCGCGCGGATTGGGCAGGAAGAGGTAATAGCCCGCCTTGATCAGGTCGGCGGCGATGCTGTTGGTGGCGATATAATTGGGCGTGTGGGCGGCAGCCGGGCCGCCATGGACGTTCACGATCAGCGGCGCACGCACGGCGGAATTGGCGCCAACGGGGACCAGCAACCAGCCCTGGATCGAAAAACCGCCGTTCGTCCAGGCGACGCTCTTCGCCTTGACCAAAGCGGGCATGGCGTCGTTGTCGTGCGTGATCTGGCGAAGCCGCTGGACGGGACCGGCATAGATGGCGGCGGCATTCTCGAAATCCTGAACCACCGTCGCTGCGAAGTGGCCGTCCGCGCTGAAGACTATATCGGCGTCGCCCGCGGTCAGCCCCGCCCGCTTGCTCCACAATACCACGTCGCCCATGTTCGGATCGAAGCGAATGATCGATGCGTCCGCGCCGGACAGGATTGTGCCGTGCAATCCGTCGGCGCGCCACGTTAGCCAGGTGACTGTCGCCTTTGACCCTGGCGTGCGATTGTCCGGCGTGCCGCCCGCGAACGGCACCGTCCAGACGTCACCGCCGACCGAGCCATAGTCGCTCATCAGGCCGCCGACATAAGCGACGCTCTTGCCGTCCGGTGACACGCACGGGAAGCGGATCTGCGTGCTCGGCCTGGCGATCGGACGGACCTCGCCGGTGGTGGCGTCGATCGCGTCGATCGTCGCGACCCACCAATTATCGTCGCCATTGCCGAGCGCGGTACTTGCGACGAAGCCGCGACCATCCGGCGTCCAGTCATATTCATAGACATAGCGCCCGCTCGGAGAGACCGGCTTTACGGCGTCGGCGGACACTGCGCCCGCGAGATCGAATATCGCTATGCGTTGCTCGTCATTGGCTTGGCCGATCTCGCCGATCTGGCGCACGCCGGCCTGGGTCGCGCCAACTTCCTTCGCGGCGTTGAGCGTGACGAGCAGAGCGATACGCTTGCCGTCGGGCGAGAAACGCGGGCTCTGGGCGACGCCCTTGATCCGTGCTGCGACATGGACCTTGGCGGCATCGTCCACCCAATTGAGCGTGACAATGCCTGTCGCCCCATCACGACTGAGGAAAGCGAAGGTGCCGTCGGCGGCATAAGCGAGGCCTGAATAGGTGCATTTAACGCATGGATCTATCGTGCGCACGACGCCCCCATCGGCGACGCGGCGGATGATGATCGAGCCGTGCACCACCGGGTCGTCGCTCGATTCGACCGTGGCGACGACATCACCGCGCGGCGCCAAAGCGAGATCTTCGAACTTGTGCGCCGATTGAGAAAAGGCGGGCGCGGCAAGGAGGAAGGCGGCGAGGGCGAAGCGCATCGGGGGAATATCCTGCTGAACGCACCGGCCTAACCCGCCGCCAATACCGACGCAAAGCCGGACGATCGGTTCGTCGCAACGATCCCGACGCGGTTGGTGGAAATACTTTACCCCCCTTTCCCCCTCTTCCGCCCGATCCGAACCTATTCTAGGATGACAGCGCAAGTCAGTAGGCGGCGACGCAGCGTGTCGGGAGATGTTGGTGAGATTGTGGCCTTGAACCCACAGCAGCTCGATGCCTGTATGGGTCATCTTGAAGCGGCTGAAGCTGTGATGGTCGAAGCCCACGACCTAGCCGGCCTGACCCGCCTGTCGCTTGTGATAGAGATGTTGCGGCGCGCCCACGGCTTGCCGGATCGCCCTATCGATCTTTCCGATTTCTCGCTGGGGATCGGCGATCGCGTGGCGGAGCGGCCCGCGTGAACCTGCGGCGCGTTGATACGCCAGATAATATAGCGATTTCCGACGCGGATCTGATCCAATTGGCGCGCCGCATCAGCAATTTCCGGCGCAAGCGCGACACGCTGTTCGGGCAGCTGATCTTCGCCGAACCCGAATGGGATATATTGCTCGATTTGTTCGCGCAGAGCGGCTTCGGGCGCCGCGTAAGCATGTCGAGCCTGTGCATCGCCGCAGCGGTGCCCACAACGACCGCGGTGCGGTGCATTAATGCCATGGTCGATCAGGGCGTATTGACCAAGTCGCCCGACGCGACCGATGCCCGGCGCGTGCTGATCGATCTGACCGAGGAGTCGCGCCAGAAGATGCGCACTTTATTGCTGCAGATCGCGCAATTTCCGTTTCCGCGCTAGATCGTCTGGGGTCAACGCCGTCGACGGGGCGCCTGATGGACCGTCCAGCGCTCCGATAGCTCCACACGATCGAACAGGTGGTGTCCCCACACCGCCAGCGCCGCTCCCGTGCTGGCACAGGCCATGCCGACCAACGCGAGCAAATAACTGAGCGGCTCCGCCCTGGCCCGTGCGTCGGCGGCGCCGAAGAGGCGGCGGCCGACGAGCAAGGCGGCGCCCATCAGTAACACGCCCGCGAGTCGCAGCGCCGGATCCGCCCACTTTCTGTTCTGCGATTCCATCGCCGCTATCTCCTGTGCAGAAGATGGAATTACTGGTCGGCACGTAAGGATTCGAGCCGGGAGGCGGTGCCTCGGCATAGCTTTTCCGTATGCGCGGCAGTCCAAAATCATATGCAAAACATATGCGAGGCGGTGTCTTGCCCTCTCGAAAGCCTATAGCATGAGGGCCATTCGGATGGCGCGGACGAACCCGATCCGCCAGCGCGACGTTCCCGGCCTATGCATACCGCCACCCTGCCCGACGAGGCCGATCACGCGACCGGTCATCACACGCAGGAATCTTTGCCGCTGCTCGCGCTTGGCGCGCTCGGCGTCGTCTTCGGCGATATCGGCACGTCGCCGCTTTACGCGCTCAAGGAGAGCCTCGCCGGCCCCCACCCGCTCGCGGTCGATCAACCGCATATTTTCGGGGTCCTCAGCCTGATCTTCTGGACGATGATGCTCGTCGTCACGATCAAATATGTGCTGATCATCCTGCGGGCGGACAATCATGGCGAAGGCGGCAGCCTCGCCTTGCTCGCCCTGATCGCGCGGCGATTGGGCGAGCGGCGCTGGACTGCCGGCATCGTCATGCTCGGCGTCGCGGCGACCGCGCTTTTCTATGGCGACGCGATCATCACGCCCGCCATCTCCGTCCTCTCGGCGGTCGAAGGACTGAGCACGGTCAGCGACACCTTCACCTCCATGGTATTGCCGATTTCGATCCTGATCCTGATCGGCCTGTTCGCAATCCAATCCCACGGCACCGCCAAGGTCGGCGCCCTGTTCGGGCCGATCATGGTCTTCTATTTCGGCGTGTTGGCGGTGCTCGGTCTGGGCAGCGTGATGAAACACCCCGCCATTCTCGGCAGCATCAATCCGATGTGGGCAGCACGCTTCTTTCTGGTCGACCCCAAACTTGCATTCCTCGCGCTGGGATCGGTCGTGCTGGCCGTAACCGGGGCGGAAGCGCTCTATGCCGATATGGGCCATTTTGGCCGGCGCGCGATCAGTATTTCATGGCTCTACGTCGCCATGCCCTGCCTGCTGCTCAATTATATGGGCCAGGGAGCGCTGCTGCTGGCCGATCCGGCCGCGATCGAAAACCCCTTCTTCCTGATGGCGCCCGATTGGGCCCGCCTGCCACTCGTTTTCCTCGCCACCGTGGCGACCGTGATTGCGAGCCAGGCGGTGATTTCGGGCGCTTTCTCGGTCACGCAGCAGGCCATCCAGCTCGGCTTCCTGCCCCGACTGCGTATCGTCAACACCAGCGCCAAGGCGGCAGGGCAGATCTACGTGCCGTTCGTCAATACATCGCTGCTGTTGCTCGTGATCGTCATCACGATCGGCTTCAAGAGCTCGAGCAATCTGGCGGCGGCCTATGGCGTCGCGGTGACAGGTACGATGTTCATTACCGCCTGCATGTTCGGGGTGCTGGCTTATTCGGTCTGGAAATGGCCGAAGCCGGTCGCGGTGCTCGTCACCGGCGCCTTCCTGGTCATCGACGGAGCCTATTTCGCGTCGAACCTTACGAAGGTGCCCGACGGCGGCTGGTTCCCGCTGATGGTCGCGACGGTCGCTTTCACGCTTCTTACCACCTGGGCGCGTGGCCGCCAGATCGTGCGCGAGCATCTCAATCAGAGCGCGATGACGATGGAGATGTTCATCGCGTCCAGCCTGCGCTCGTTGAAGCGCGTCGGCGGAACCGCGGTATTTCTGTCGGCCAGCGCCAAGGGCGTGCCCCCTGCCCTGCTTCACAACGTCAAGCACAACAAGGTGCTGCACGAACGGATCGTGATCCTGACGGTGCACGTTCAGGGCGTACCGCAGGTACCCGATGAGAAAAGGGTCGAGATCCACCCGCTCGATTCCGGTTTCTATCGCATCATCCTCCATTACGGCTTCATGGAGGAGGTCGACATACCGGCCGCGCTCGCCCGCGCCACGGGTTGCGGACCGGCCTTCCGTCCGATGGATACGAGCTTCTTCCTCGGCCGTCAGACTCTGATCCCGTCGTCGAAACCGGGGATGGCGATCTGGCGCGAGCAATTGTTCGCGTGGATGGTGCAGAACGCCGAAAGCGCGATGGAATTCTTCAAGCTGCCGATCAACCGCGTGATCGAGCTCGGCAGCCAACTGGAAATATAGCGCGGCCCCAGGACAAGACAACGCCGCCGCTCCCATCGGAGCGACGGCGTTGCTTCGTCCGTTGTGCGGCTATTTCTGGAAGACGTAGCCGAACGCATAGGAATTGCGACGCGGGGTCAGCCGAACGGTCAGCTGATCCTCCTCGCGCTTGACCGGTGCAGCCGCGGCACGCGCCGCGACCGGCTCCGCCGTCCGGACCTCAGCCGGCGCGATGCCGGCCGCCGCCGCCTCGCGCTCACGCTGGTCGAAGAAACTCGCGCGCCGGAGACGATGCTTGAGCGACAAGGAAGGATTATCCGGCGTGGGTCCACGATAGGCAGCCTGCGTGTGGGGACCGAAACGGGAAAGGTCGAAACCATTGGGCAGAGACGACTGCCCGGTAGCCGGCGTTGGCACGGCGGCTCTGGGCGCCGCCGCCAGGGGGGCGGATTCGCGAACCGTAACTGCCTCCGCCGGCGTCGGCTCGAGCGCGAGCTCCTCCTTCTCGTCCGCACGGCGCTTGCGACGGAGCGCGAAGGCGATCCCGCCGATCGCCAGCAGACCCAGACCGACGGCGCCGGCGACCGGGGTCGCGTCTACCCTGGATTGATCGCTGGTTTGTACCGCACTCGTTTGGGCAGCCGGCGCAGGCGCAGGCGGTGCCGCCTCGGTAGCCGGCGCGGCGGCAGCGGTCTTCGCTAGCGCGGGCTGGGTCGAGGCTACGGGCTGAGTCGGCACGGGGCTACGCGGAGCCTCGGCCCGCGTCACGGATTGCGCGGGGGCGGCAACAGTCCGCATCGAAGCGGAAACCTTATTTGTGGCGGATGAGCGACGCACTGGAGCCGCAACGCTGTCGGCGGCGGTGTCTGCGCCATGCTCGACGGGTGTGCTCATCGTGCGCATCGGCGGGGCGGCCGGAGACGGCGCGGGGGCGGCCGGACTTGCCTCGGGCACAGCAACTTGGGCAGTGGCCGGCGGCGTGGCGGGCGCAGCGGCCTCCGGAGCCGGCGGCGAAGCCACGACCGGCGCCGCTTGGCCGGCAGCGGCGTCGGTAGCCTGCGCCAAGGCGGCGGTGGAAGACAAGGCGATAACAGCGGCGATCGCCGTCATGCCTGAGCGGAGCGGGGGCGTGTAGTTGCTCATACGCAATCTAACCGTCGCTCAAAGAATACGGTCCACCGCGTAGCGATGAACTGACGGTTATTCACGATGAGCAAGTGCCGTTAATGCGACGTACAGATTCCGTTAATCTGACAGAAAGCTAAGTTATTTGTCTTGGCGCAAATAGTAAATCCAGACCTGCCTGCATAATAACTGCCTTATGCTCCCTTAAAGCAACACTGATTCGAAAATATTACTTGGACGGCTGCCATTCAGCCACGCCCGAGCGCCAGAGAATAAACGCCGTGATATCGGCTTCTTCGAGGTCGCGTGTACGTTTGGTCGTGCCGAGGCCATGACCGGCCTGCTCCTCCAGCCGGTAGAGGACGGGGCGGTGGCCCGGTATCTCCTGCAACCGCGCCGCGAACTTGGCGCCCTCCCAGGGCTCGACGCGCGGATCGTTGAGGCCGCCCGTGATCAGAAAGGCAGGATAGCGCACCCCGTCGGTCACATGCTGATAAGCGTCCATTGCGTAGAGGTCGCTGAACCCCTGGGCGTCCTTGACCGTGCCGAATTCGGGGATGTTGGCGGGGCCGGCCGCCATCGTTTCCATACGCAGCGCATTGACGTCGCCGACCCGGGCAATCGCGCCCGCGAACAGATCGGGCCGCTCCGTAGCCGCGCGGCCAACCATGATCCCGCCCGCCGAGGTGCCGGTGACGAACAACATGTCCGCTGTGGTGTAGCCTTTGGCGATCAGCTCCTCGGCACAGGCAATGGCGTCCCGCCAGGTGTTTGGCTTGGTCGGGCCCTTACCGCCAAGCCGCCAAGCCTGGCCGAACTCGCCACCGCCGCGCACCGCGCATTCGGCGCGACTTACGCCAGCGTCGATATAGGGCATGGTGCGCGTGCCGAAATATGGGAAGGAGGAGATGCCGTAGGCTCCGTAAGCGTCGATCAGTACCGGCCGCGGCTTGATCGGGCCGGACGGGCCGATCACGGTCAGCGGCACCTTGGTGCCGTCCTTCGCGGTCGCCCACAATTCCGAAACCCGATAGCGCGATACGTCGATCGGCGGATGTGTGTCGAGCTTGAGGTCCACAAGCTGCTGCGTGGCCGGATCAAAGCGATAATGCGCCAGCGGGCTCGCCCAACTGTCCAGCGCGACGATCGCGCCGGCATGATCGACATCGGTTGCGATCCCTTCGATCGAACCGCGCACCGGCAAGGCGATCTCCTCGACCTTGCCGTCGTTCGAGACGCGCAGCAGTTTACTGTAGAGGCCGACCCGGGTCGCAACATAAAGCCCGTCCGCCGCCGCGCCGATACTCTCCACCAATTGGTCGTCACGGGCCGGGATCACGGTCTGCGCCTCGGTGAGGCTGCCGCCGATCGGCACCGCCAGCACCTTGAAGCGCGGCGCATCCTTGTGGCTCATCAGGAACAGCTTCTTGCCGTTGCTGTCGAAGCGGGTGACCCCGTCGGCCGGGGTTAGCAGGGGCGCCCAGATTTGCGCGCCCGCGCGAACCGCATCGCGCTTCCCCCACCACAAGGTGACCTCGTTCTGGACGCCATTCTGCTCCGCCAGCAGCATCGTGTCACTGTGTGGGATCTGCCAGAGTATGGGCGCGGCATCGATATTGGTTATCGGTCCCTTCTTCAGCCCGGGTCCCACCAGCGGCTGCGTATCGTTTTTCAGGTCCCAGAAATCGGCGGTGATGTTCTGATATTTGTCGGTCGGCTTCGGATTGGTGCCGAGCTTCTGCAGCCGGCTGAAGAACAGGCCCGACCCATCGGGCAGCCAATCCACGCCGCCTATTTGCGCGCGATCAACGGGGCCGGCGATCACCTGACCGGAAGCGGCATCGACGATCGACATCTGCGAATTTTCGGAGCCGCCGCTCGAGACGCCGACCGCGACCTTGCGGCCGTCATGCGAGGCCTGAAACCAGTCGATCGCATAGGGCGTGCCGCCATGCGCCTTCATCAGCGCGGCGGTG
>Ga0070671_100004357_pt1 | contig 11192 bp, 12 predicted proteins | sample KBSS73metaG_FD_65341 | JGI IMG/M metagenome (GOLD analysis project Ga0070671, IMG submission 65341) | Switchgrass rhizosphere microbial communities from Kellogg Biological Station, Michigan, USA - KBS S7-3 metaG | ecosystem: Host-associated > Plants > Roots > Rhizosphere > Soil ... | reverse complement strand
CGTAATCGCCTAATATCACTTCATCCTCACTCAAAGCATTTTTTAATCGATATGCCTCTGCCGTTGCTGCTGCCGTAATAAGTGTATACACTACTATTTATTGAACAATTAAACCATCTTTCATTAGCACCTTCCTGTCCGATAATTCAGCCAGGTGTTCGTTATGTGTTACGATAACAAAGGTTTGATGAAACTCATCCCTCAGCTCGCTAAATAGGTGATGCAGCTCATTGGCATTGGTAGAATCCAGGTTGCCTGATGGTTCATCTGCAAAGATCATCGCCGGGTTATTTACCAATGCCCTTGCAACTGCTACCCTTTGTTGTTCGCCACCTGAAAGCTGGTTTGGCTTGTGAGTCATGCGATCTTTTAGGCCCAAACGGTCTAATAAGATTTGCGCTTTCTTCTCCGCCACTACCCGGTTATCGCCTGCTATCAATGCCGGAATACATACATTTTCCAAAGCATTAAACTCAGCCAATAAATGATGGAACTGAAATACAAATCCTATCTGCTTATTCCTGAACGCACTTAAATCTTTATTATTCAGCTTACTAACATCAGTGTTACCGATAACTACATTACCCGAATCGGGTTTATCCAACGTACCCAATATATTTAATAGAGAGCTCTTCCCTGCCCCCGAGGCACCAACAATAGTTACAATCTCCCCTTTTTGTACTTCCAGGTCTACCCCTTTCAATATTTTAAGCTGTCCGTATGATTTGTGTATAGCCTGGGCTTTGAGCATAGGTAGTTCGTTGTAAAGTTGTCCCGATAGCTATCGGGATGTTATAAGGTTGTAAAGTTATTTTTTTTGCCTCAAATTTCTCTAATTGTTATTGCAAATCCATTTTTCAATTTATTCTGACCGTCATCCAACATTTCAACCTTCCAACTTTACAACATTTCAACAAAAAGAATTAGCTTTGGCGCAAATTCTTCACACAACATGAATATTCACGAATACCAGGGTAAAGCCATTTTAAAAAGTTTTGGAGTAAGGGTGCAGGAAGGCATTGTTGCCGATACTGTTGAACAGGCAGCCGCAGCAGCTCAAAAATTAAAAGGAGATTTAGGATCAAGTTGGGTAGTAATAAAAGCACAAATACATGCTGGCGGTCGTGGTAAAGGCGGCGGCGTTAAGCTGGCAAAAAATATGGACGAGGTTAGGGAAAAAGCGGGCGCTATATTAGGAATGCAGCTGGTAACGCCCCAAACCGGCCCCGAAGGTAAGAAAGTACACAAAGTACTGGTAGCCCAGGACGTTTATTATCCTGGCGAGAGTGAAACAAAAGAGTTTTATGTCAGCGTATTGCTTGACCGTGCAAAAGGCCGCAACATTGTAATGTATTCTACCGAAGGCGGGATGGATATTGAACATGTAGCTGAACACACCCCGCACCTGATATTTAAAGAAGAAATTGACCCGAAAGTTGGTTTACAACCATTCCAGGCTCGTAAGATCGCTTTTAACCTTGGCCTTTCGGGTGATGCATTTAAGGACATGGTTAAATTTGTGACCGCATTATATAAAGCTTACGATGCTACAGATTCATCGCTGTTCGAGATCAACCCTGTTTTAAAAACATCTGACAATAAAATATTAGCCGTTGACGCAAAAGTGAACCTGGATGATAACGGCTTGTTCCGTCACCCTGACTTTGCTGATCTGCGTGATTTTCATGAAGAAGACCCTAACGAAGTTGAAGCAAGCAAATCAAACCTGAACTATGTGAAACTTGACGGTAACGTAGGTTGTATGGTAAACGGAGCCGGTCTGGCTATGGCTACTATGGACATTATTAAACTGGCCGGTGGCGAGCCTGCCAATTTCCTTGATGTAGGCGGTACTGCTAATGCTGAAACTGTGAAGGCTGCTTTCAACATAATACTGAAAGACTCAAACGTAAAAGCTATACTGATCAATATTTTTGGCGGTATCGTTCGTTGCGACCGTGTAGCACAGGGTGTGATTGACGCTTATAATGAATTGGGAAATATCCATGTGCCGATTATTGTACGCTTGCAAGGTACCAATGCCGAAGAAGCTAAAAAACTGATCGATGAGTCTGGTTTGAAGGTTTACTCCGCTATCCTGCTGAAAGAAGCTGCTCAGCGTGTAGAAGAAGTATTGAAGAAATAGAGATTAGGGATTAGTTAACTAGAGATTAGTTGTAAAAGATTAGTGCCAATACTTCGAAATTCAACATTGTAAATTCGATATTCTAAGAGCCCTTAACGGGCTTTTTTTGTTTACTTCATGTTCAGTTAATATTTAAAATGAATATTTGTTTAAATAGTCATTTTCTCTGTTTTGTCTGAACAAAAACAAGACTGACAGGTTAAAGTCTATACGATTTGTCGACAAAATGTAATCTTCGTGAAAAAAATAGATGTTTAAACATATATTATTTATCTTTGCTTCATAAAACAATCATAAAAAGACCATGGAAACACAAACAGCAACAAAATGGGCAATTGACCCAATGCACTCAGAAGTACAGTTTAAGGTAAAACACCTTGTTATCTCAACTGTAAGTGGTTTCTTCAAAAGTTTCGAAGGAACAGTAGAATCAGAAAATGAAGATTTCGAGGACGCGAAGATTAATTTCTCAATCGATATCAACAGTATAGATACCAACCAGACGCAGCGCGACGAGCACTTAAAATCAGCAGAATTTTTCGACGCCGCTACCTACCCTCATATCAAATTTCAATCGACCTCGTTTACAAAAACTGGTGATGATGAATATGAATTAAAAGGCAACCTGACTATTAAAGACGTAACCAAACCTGTTAAGCTTGATGTTGAATTTGGCGGTTCTGCTGACGACTTTTATGGCAACACCAAAGCAGGTTTCGAGATTACAGGTAAGATCAACCGCAAAGAGTTTGGTTTAACCTGGGATGGCGTTACCGAAGCAGGTTCAATCGTGGTTGGCGAGGATATTAAGCTGACTATCAACGCACAGCTTTTGAAACAAAAATAATTTAGTTGGATTGAGTTGACTGGTTGATTAAGTCGATTGTTTAGCTCAATTCGGATTTATGAAGGCCATTTGTGAAAACAAGTGGCTTTTTCTTTTTTAAGGTTATCAGAAGGTATATTTGTCAAATCACTATGCTTATAAAAATCTACCCTGAAAACCCGAACCCGAAAGCAATTGAACAAGTGGCGGATGTATTACGGCGTGGCGGGCTTATTATCTACCCTACTGATACGGTTTACGGCTTGGGGTGCGATATTACCAATCATAGGGCAATTGAAAAAATATGCCAGATCCGGCGTATTAAACCGGAAAAGGCCAACTTCTCGTTTATTTGCTATGACCTCAGCCATATTTCCGATTATATCAAGCCAATTGACAATGCTACTTTCCGTGTACTCAAAAAGGCGCTGCCGGGGCCTTTTACTTTTATTTTTAATGCAAGCCATAATGTACCCAAACTTTTGAGTTCCAATAAAAAAACAGTGGGTATACGTGTTCCGGACAATAATATTGCGCGTGAAATAGTAAGAGTTTTGGGCAATCCTATCCTTTCAACCTCTATTCACGATGATGACGACATTATCGAATATTCTACCGACCCTGAATTAATACAGGAGAAATACGAAGACAATGTTGACATCGTAATTGACGGAGGATACGGCGGTAATATCGCATCTACCGTTGTGGACTGCACTTCCGGCGAGTTTGAGATCGTTCGTGAAGGTAAGGGGGAATTGGAGTTATATTTGTGACTTAAGTTTGTAAATTAGCTTTAACTAATCCTATCACTTTGATTCGTAAACAATTGTCGAGCAATTTATTGGCAGAAAAGATAATTATTGCTATTCTGCTGCTAATTACAACACCTTTTTTGCTCATTGTACCAGATAATCCAGGACTTCTTATTTTAATACTGTTGATTTATGCTTTTTGTGGCATTAGTATTTATACAATATATTTTGTTGTTTGTGACTTGTCGTACACCGATGAATATTTATTCATTAAGTACAAAAAAACTGAATGGCGTATTGAATTAAAACAAATTGTTCAAATCAAAGTAACACCTTATTGGAGAAGTTGGCGACATCAATGGAAAGTGAAATATATTCAAGACGATAAGGAAACGTCAAGATATTTCGTTTTGAAATACGGTCTTATTTCATTAAATCCATTTGTTAAAGCCGTCAAAAGTCAAAACCCTTCTGTTGACTGCGTGTATTTTACTTTTGATATAGATTTCGATTAATTACAATCTTATTCGCTTTACAAACTCCGGAATCTTCTCCAAATAATTTTCAGTTGCCAAAAATTTCACAAATGCGCTTCCAACTATAGCACCGCGGGCATATTCACATGCTTTGGTGAAAGTTTCATTGTTGGAGATGCCAAAACCAATTACCGCCGGGTTTTTCAGTTGCATGGCTTTGATGCGTTTATAATAATCCTCAATGGCGTTGGATACCAGTAGATTTTTTCCGGTAATAGATGAAGATGACAGCAGGTAAATAAAGCTATTGGTCAGGCCGTCGATCTTGCGGATACGTTCTTCAGATGTTTGCGGGGTAACCAGGAAAATATTGCTCAGGCCGTTGTCTGTAAAATATTTAGAATACAAAGTTTCATACTCATACATCGGCAGGTCTGGCACGATAACGCCATCTACACCTACTTCAGCTGCTTTCTTGCAAAATCTTTCGATACCATATTGAACCATCGGGTTCACGTAGCCCATTAACAAAATAGGTATGCTGACACGCTTACGGAGGTCCTTTAACTCTTCGAACAGTTGGTTCAGGTTCATACCGTTCTCCAGTGCCTTTTCAGAACTGTGCTGAATGGTGGGTCCATCAGCAACAGGATCCGAATATGGGAAACCTATTTCCAGGAAATCAACGCCGGTTTTTTCCAATGCTTCGGCAATATCAACTGTAGTATTGAGTTCAGGATATCCGGCAGTAAAATAGATGGATAACAGGTTGTCTTTTTTTGATTCGAAGAGTTTGTTTAATCGGTTCATTAATAGTTCATGGTTGATGGATCATGGTTCATGGCAGCAGTTCTCTATGAACTATCAACTATGAACCATGAACTACTAAAAGTTAAAATATTTAATATATGTACTCAAATCCTTATCCCCACGACCGGAAATGCAAATCACCACGTTATCATCAGCTTTAAAGGTCATTTTTTCTAAGTAGGCTAAGGCGTGTGCCGTTTCAATTGCAGGAATGATACCTTCCAGTTGCGAACAAAGTAAACCCGCTTGCAACGCTTCATCATCTGTAATACTCACATATTGTGCACGTTTTATTTTGTACAAATGTGCATGCTGCGGACCGATACCCGGATAATCGAGACCGGCTGAGATAGAATAAGGTTCTACCACCTGGCCATCGTCAGTCTGCATTAAAATGGTACGGCTACCATGTAAAACACCTTCACGACCCAGGAAGGTTGTCGCTGCCGAGTGTCCGCTTTCTACCCCCTGCCCCGCTGCTTCAACGGCAATTAGTTTAACCGATTCATCATCCAGAAAGTGATAGAACATGCCCATGGCATTACTTCCGCCGCCTACACAGGCCATAACATATTGTGGAAGTTCATTGTCCGTATGTTCCAATAATTGTTTTTTAGTTTCCAATGAAATGATTGACTGAAACTGCGCAACCATTTCAGGATAGGGATATGGCCCAACTACCGAACCGATGATATAATGCGTATCAACCGGGTTATTGATCCAGTCGCGCATGGCTTCATTAGTGGCATCTTTCAATGTTTTGCTGCCCGAAGTAGCCGGCACCACTTTTGCGCCAAGCATCTTCATACGTGAAACATTTGGCGCCTGGCGTTCCATATCCACTTCGCCCATATACACCACACATTCAATACCCATCAGGGCACAAACTGTAGCGGTTGCCACTCCGTGCTGACCGGCACCTGTTTCGGCAATGATACGCTTCTTCCCCAAACGCATAGCCAGTAATATCTGCCCGATAGCATTATTGATCTTGTGTGAACCTGTATGGTTCAGATCCTCGCGCTTAAAAAATATGTTGGCGCCATACTTTTCTGAATATCTTTTCGCGTGATATAATGGCGACGGTCTTCCCACATAATCCTTTAAAAGCTGATCGTATTCAGCCTTAAACCCGGGATCATTGATCACTGTGGCATATTGCTGTCTAAGCTCCTCCACGTTAGGATACAGCATTTCAGGGATGTAGGCTCCGCCAAAATCGCCGTAATAGCCATGTTCGTTAACTCCGTATTTCATCGTAATAATTCGAATGCGTTTTTTAATTTATCAACGTCCTTTAGTCCGGGTTCGATCTCAAAGCGGCTGTTCAAATCGACACCATAAAATTGCGGATGTTTTATCACTTTTACCTCTTCAAGATTATCCATGCTTAATCCCCCGCTTAAAAAGAAAGGGACATCCAACTTATAATTATCTAAAAGCGACCAGTCAAAGCTTTTGCCCGAGCCCCCGTGTTTATCCGTTTTGGCATCAAACAGGAAAAAATCTGCACCGTCAACATATTGCTCTAATTGCCCAAAATCAAAATCTTTATCAATCCCAAACGCTTTTATTATAGTTACTCTGCCTTTGAATACTTCACAAAGTTCCGGATCTTCATTCCCATGCAATTGTATTGCGTCAAAATGATAAGTATCAATCAACTTATCTATTGTTTCTGCCGTCTCATTTACAAAAACAGCAGTTTTTGCTATCGTTCCCGGAATAGCAACCAATGTTTCATTATCCAGCTCAGCTGCAAAACGTGGCGACGGCGCATAGCATATAAAACCCACATAATCAGGCCTTAATACTGTTATGGCTTCAATATTGTCACGATACTTTAAACCGCAAATCTTTATCTTCATCAGTTACTGCTGATTAATGTGTTAAAACTCAATAATGCTTTTTTACTGATTAGGGCCTCATCAGCTTCATAAAAACAATCACCGAATGATTTTTTAGGGTGAATAGTCTTAATGGCCAAAGCTGCATTACAAACCACCACATTGTTTTGAGCGGTTGTACCATTGCCATTTAATACACCCATAAATATATCGGCTGATTCTTTCACTGTACTTCCCCCTCCTATTTCTGCAGGATCAAGCTTTTCAAAACCTAAGCTTTCAATGCTGTTTATCTTTTCTCCGTCAGCTGAAAATGTTTTAAAATCTCCGGTCAAGGATATTTCATCGTAACCATCCAATGCATTCAGGATGGTATATTTAACATCCGATTTTTGATATAAATAGGCATATACTCTCGCCAGCTCAAGGTTAAACACGCCCACCATCTGGTTTTTTGGCTTTGCCGGATTTACCATCGGACCCAACATATTGAAGAAAGTTTTTACTCCTAATTCACGTCTTATAGGCGCTACGGTTTTCATTGCAGGATGGAACAAAGGGGCGTGCAGAAAACAGATATTAGCCTTATCAATGCTCCTGTTCAATTTATCAGAATGATTGGTAAACTGATACCCTAAAAACTCCATCACATTGGATGAACCGCAGCCAGATGAAACGCCGTAATTACCATGTTTAGCCACCTTATACCCCGCCCCAGCAACTACAAAGGAAGCCAAAGTAGATATATTGAAGGTGTCCTTTCCATCGCCACCCGTGCCGCAAAGGTCTATTAGTTGATCTGGCTCAAGGTTGGCGGGCAGGCACAGATCAAGCATAGCATCTCTGAAGCCTTCCAGTTCGTCGACCGTAATGCTGCGCATACAGTAGGCCGTCATAAATGCTGCCATTTGCGAGTTGTTGTATTTTCCCTGGGCAATGTTGGTCAAAATTTCCTTCGACTGCCCGCGGGTAAATGTTTTATGCTCAAATAAGTGGTTTAATATTGCTTTCATTGTATTGGTTAACAAAAAAGGGTCGCCTTACGGCAACCCTTCTGTATATATCTTTTTTAAACAAACACAGGACTGCCTTTACGATTACTCGTCAAGCCACCACCAATTGTTGTTTAATACTTTATTCATGATCTATGCGACAAATATGGAAATAGTTTTTTCTAAAAGCAAGGGGAATTATATTTTTGGTTGATTAAGTTGAGTTGATTAGGTTAAGTGGTTGATTAAGTTAAGTAGTTGAATGGTTTAGAATATGATCCATTCAATTTAGTTATTTAACCTCATTTAACCCGGTCTAACTCAATCAACTTAATCCAGCTCATTCAACATAATCAACTTAATCAACCCAAAATGCCCATCCACAAACGTAAATTTAACCCGGAAGATGACTTAGGATTTGGTACACAGCCAGTTCTTAAGAACCAGCCATTGATACGGCAGGATGGTTCGATCAACGTAAAACGCAGGGGATTACCATTTTATAATACTGCCAATAATTATCACAAGCTCATCACAATGAAATGGGACAAATTCTGGCTCATTGTTTTATGTAGTTACCTGATTATTAATACATTATTTGCCTTAATTTACCTTTTTATAGGAGTTGAGAACCTCGACGGCGCAGAAGGAGTAAGCACTTATCAGCATTTCTGGGATGCCTTTTTCTTTTCGGCGCAAACCATTTCAACAGTTGGTTATGGGCATATTAGCCCAAAGGGAATGGCAGCCAATAGCGTTGCTGCATTAGAGTCAATGATGGGTCTGCTTGCTTTTGCGCTGGCAACCGGATTGCTATATGGGCGCTTCTCACGTCCTACGGCAAAAATTGTTTACAGTGAAAATTTACTGGTGTCTCCTTACCAGGAAAACGGCAAGGGTTTGATGTTCAGGTTGGCCAATTTGCGCCGCAATACGCTAATTGACCTGCAAATGGAGATCATCTTCTCCTTCAATGAAAATGTAAATGGTAAACTGGTGCGGCGGTTCTTTCCGCTCGAACTGGAAAGAAAAAGGGTAAGCATACTCACTTTAAGCTGGACGGTTGTGCACCCGCTTGACGAAAACAGTCCATTAAAGGACATGACTGTGGACGATCTGAGAGGTACGCAGGCAAGTATTGCCGTATTATTAAAAGCTTTCGATGATACTTTTTCACAAACGGTACATTCCCGTACTTCTTATATGTGCGAGGATATTATTTGGGATGCCAAATTTATGCCGGCATTTGACAGGGATGAGGATGGAACTATCATTTTAAACCTGCACAAAATTGGTGATTTTGTAAAACTAGGGCCTTCACCAGCATAATCTTAACTCAGGTACCTGGTTTTGATTGACAAAGTTCGATAAGTACCCCACTGGCACTTTTAGGGTGAATAAAGCATACCAGCTTGTTGTCGGCGCCTTCTTTGGGTTGGTCGTTCAAAAGCACAAACCCCTCCTTTTTTAGTCGTTCCATCTCTGCCACAATATCCTCTACATCAAAGGCTATATGATGAACCCCCTCGCCTCTCTTTTCGATAAATTTATGTATAGGGCTGTCCTCCGATGACGGCTCAAGCAATTCTATTTTATTCGACCCTGCTTTCAAGAATGCAGTTCTAACTCCTTCTGAGGCAACAGCTTCTATTTTATACACGGTTGTGTTCAGCAATTTTTCATATATCATCCCCGCCCCTGCTATATCTTTTACCGCAATACCGATATGCTCTATCTTTCTCATTCCCAAATATTGCAAATAATTACCTTTATCTGATTATTCCTCCTTGTTTTGAATGATTTTAAATAAAAACTTTGCATATCTTTGTATTGTTAATAATAGATATGAATATGACCCTTCCTATATACCTGGATAATAACGCAACTACGCCCATGGACCCAAGGGTACTTGAAGTGATGGTGCCTTATTTTACCCAGAAATTTGGTAATGCAGCAAGCCGCAATCACCCATTTGGTTGGGTAGCGGAAGAAGCAGTTGATTACGCACGTGAGCAAGTAGCCAAAATTATTGGTGCAACTGAAAAAGAGATCATCTTTACTTCAGGCGCTACCGAGGCCGATAACCTGGCAATAAAAGGTGTGTTTGAAATGTACCAGGATAAAGGCAACCACATTATTACTGCGGTTACCGAGCATAAAGCTGTATTGGACACTTGTAAACATATTGAGAAGTTAGGCGGAAAAGTTACTTATTTACCGGTTAAGGAAGATGGCATGATCGACCTGAACGAGTTGGAAGCTGCAATGACAAAAGAGACTATTCTGGTTTCTATTATGTATGGCAATAACGAGATCGGTGTTATTCAGCCTATAAAAGAAATTGCGGCTATTGCACATAAATATGGCGCATTGTTTATGACAGATGCTACCCAGGCCGTTGGTAAGATCCCAGTGGATGTGAACGCCGATGGCATTGACCTGCTGGCTTTTACAGCACATAAAATGTACGGGCCTAAGGGAGTTGGTGCATTGTATGTACGCCGTAAAGGCCCGCGTGTAAAGGTTACCGCACAAATGGATGGTGGCGGCCACGAGCGCGGTATGCGTTCAGGAACATTGAACGTACCCGGTATTGTTGGTTTTGGTAAAGCATGTGAATTATGCATGCAGGAAATGGAAAGTGAAGCAAAACGTTTATCTGCCCTGCGCGATAAACTGCAAAAATCGCTTTTGGAGCTGGAAGAAAGCTATGTGAATGGTAATGTTGAACATCGTTTACCACACGTAGCTAATATATCGTTCAAATATGTAGAGGGTGAAGGATTAATGATGGCGATGAAAGACCTGGCGGTATCATCAGGTTCTGCTTGTACATCAGCTTCCCTTGAACCATCATATGTATTGAAAAGTTTGGGATTATCAGACGACTTGGCACATTCATCTATCCGTTTCGGTTTGGGACGTTTCACTACTGAGGAAGAAGTGGATTATGCTGTTGAAGTAACTAAAAAATCAGTTACGCACCTGCGCGAACTTTCACCCCTTTGGGAAATGTTCAAAGAAGGCATCGACCTTAACTCAATTGAGTGGGCAGAACACTAAAAATATCGAATATCGAATGTAAAATTTCGAATTTCGATCGGATATAGAGTTTAGAAATTAGAATTTAGAATTTAAAACATAAAGCTATGGCTTATTCAGATAAAGTAATTGATCACTATACCAATCCGCGCAACGTTGGTACTTTAGATAAAAGCAGCAGCAAAGTCGGTACTGGTTTGGTTGGTGCACCTGAGTGCGGCGACGTTATGCGCCTGCAGATACAGGTTGATGACAACAACGTCATCACTGATGCTAAATTTAAAACATTCGGCTGCGGTTC
>Ga0070671_100004355_pt1 | contig 11196 bp, 9 predicted proteins | sample KBSS73metaG_FD_65341 | JGI IMG/M metagenome (GOLD analysis project Ga0070671, IMG submission 65341) | Switchgrass rhizosphere microbial communities from Kellogg Biological Station, Michigan, USA - KBS S7-3 metaG | ecosystem: Host-associated > Plants > Roots > Rhizosphere > Soil ... | reverse complement strand
AGCGGGCTCGGCAGGCAAAACGGTCACGAGGGCTTCGAACAGCATCTTCAGACCAAGACGATTGGATACACCAGCGCATGACCGATGTGCTCAGCGGAATTCGCGTCGTCGAGCTCGCCGCATGGACGTTCGTTCCGGCCGCCGGCGCCGTGCTCGCCGATTGGGGCGCCGATGTCATCAAGATCGAACATCCCGAGACCGGTGATCCGCAGCGCGGACTGATCAACTCGGGAATCGTCGCCGGAGCGGGCGGAGTCAACCACTTCATCGAACAGCCGAACCGCGGAAAACGCAGCATCGGTCTGGACACCTCCAGTCCCGAGGGCTTGGAGCTGTTGATGACGTTGATTGAGACAGCCGACGTGTTTCTCACCAACCTGCTGCCGGATTCGCGGCGGCGCATGGGAATCGACGTGGATCAGGTGCGTGCGCGTAACCCCAAGATCATTTATGCCCGCGGCCACGGGTACGGCACCAAGGGAGAAGAAGCCACGCGGGGTGGATACGACCTCGCGGCGTATTGGGCTCGCGGAGGGATCGGCATGGGGTATGCCACCGACGAGGGGTCCTACCCGCCGCTTCAACTGCCGGCGTTTGGTGACGTGTACGGCGGCCTGACAATCGCCGCAGGCATCGCCGGAGCCCTGGTGAAGCGCGAGCGAACAGGTGAACCCTCCACTGTCGACGTCTCACTGCTCAGCGCTGCCATCTGGCAACTCGGACCCGACATCGTCGGCGCTGGCGTCACCGGTCAGGATCGTCCCAAGTTCCAGCTGGAGGAGATGCCCAACCCGGCAGTCAATATGTACGAGACGCGCGACGGCCGGTTCGTCGCGTTTGTACTTCTTCAGGCCGATCGGTTCTGGGCTGATTTCTGTACGCGTTTGGGTCGCCCGGACTTGATTTCGGACGAGCGGTTCGCCGCGGCACCCGTACGGTTCGAGAATCGCAAGGAGTGCATCGCCGAGTTACGGGCGATCTTCGCAGCGGAAGATCTCGCGCATTGGGAGAAGTCCTTCGCCGGGTTCGAGGGAGTGTGGGACGTGATGCGCACCGCGCGCGAGATCCACGATGACCCCCAGGTGATTGCAAATGGTTATCTGCCCCGCACTATTGATAACAATGGCAATGAATTCGCGTTGGCGGGCAGTCCAGTTCAGTTCGATGAAACGCCGCTAGCACTGAGGTGCGCCCCAGGACACGGTGAGCACACCGATGCAATACTGGCCGAACTCGGCTACGACGAAGACCAGATCATCGACTTCAAGATCAAGTCGGTCGTACTTTAGATGGTCGCCACTGTCGCCTCCTTGATCGACCTGCTTGACGTCCAACTCGTCGCAAGCGATTCCTACGTAGGGATCACGCCCGACATCGGTATGCCTCGGGTATTCGGCGGGCAGGCGGCAGGTCAGGCGCTATTGGCGGCGGCCAAGACGGTCGACGAAAATCGTGTCCCACACTCGGTACAGACGCACTTCCTCTCCGCGGGGCTAATCGGGCCCCCTATTGAATTTCGCGTCGAACGGTTGCGCGACTCAGGCTCGCTGTCCAACCGGCGGGTTGTAGCCGAGCAGCAGGGGCGACAGCTTCTTTCCCTGCAGGCCGCGTTCCACGTTCCAGAAAACGGACCGGAGCATCAACTGGCTGCCGAAGCTGTCGACGGTCCTCCATCGGCCGGCGCGGGCCTTCGCCCGTTCCCCGAGGACTGGCCGGAATTCTATCGACGATGGTCTTCTCTGGAAGTCGACTGGTACCCGGATTCGCATGTGCGCGGACCTCTTACGACAACCGGCCGGGGCACGCTGTCGCGCCAATGGGTGCGGACATCGGCACCCTTCGACGCTCCCCAAGCGGTCCACAGTGCTATCGCCACATGTATCGCTGACCTGACATTGTTGATGAGCGCCTTTACGCCGCACGAAATCAAGCCCCATCGCGATATCAAGACGTTCACCCTCGATCATTGCCTATGGTTTCATCGCCCCTTCCGCATTGATGAGTGGCTGCTCCTCGAGCAGGTGTCGCCCAGCGCATCGGAAGGCAGGGCGTTCTGTATGGGCCGGTTCTTCGATGGGCGCGGCAACCACGTGGCCTCCGTGACGCAGGTCGGCCTCGTTCGAGAGTGGTAACTCATGACTTCTGATGGGTGTCAACATAATTGGAGGAACCACAGATGATCATCGACGCAGACAGCCATGTATGCGAGCCGCCGGATACTTGGACCTCGCGGATGCCGTCGAAGTGGGGTGAGCTCATTCCGCGGATACGTTACGTCGACGATCTGGAAATGGATGTCTGGTGTATCGGGGACGAGATCGTCAACTCCTTGGCCTTTACCGTCTTCTATCGGGAAGCGGACAATCCGTTGCCGCATCGCAGAGAGGACGACTTTCCCGAGGTGCCGCAACGCGTCGAGGAGGTCCACCCGTCGTCGTGGGATCCAACGGAGCGGGTGAAGGTGATGAACGATGCCGGCATCAACATGGCAGCGCTCTACCCAAACCTCGGGCTGACGAATCCGGATCGCTATCGCACCATCCCCGGAGCCACCCTCGACTTCCAATTCGATGTTATCGCAGCGTTTAACGACTTCGTCCTGAGCTGGGCAGAGCGGGAGCCGGGGCGCTTTATCCCGCTCGCGGTCGTCCCGTACTGGGATATCGATCGGTGTGTCAAAGAGCTGGAACGTTGCGCTGCCCTCGGTCACAAGGGCTGGGTGTTGTCGGGCACGCCCGAATACCACGGCGAGCCGCCGCTGTCGGACCGGCACTGGGATCCGATGTGGGATGTCATCAATGCATCCGGGAACCCGGTCGCCTTTCACGCCGGCACCACGATGAATCCGGCTGAGTACAAAGTCGATCCGACTCAACGCACGGTGGGCGGGGATAGGGTCCGCGCCGTTGTCGATGTGGTGAAGTCCTTCCTGGACAACGCCAACGCCTGCAGCAAGCTGTTGATGTCGGGGGTGCTGCCTCGTTATCCCGAGATGAATTTCGCGATTGTCGAAAGTGGCGCGAGCTGGGTGCCGTTCCTGCTGGAGTCCCTCGACGTCCATTTCCTGCGGTACCGGCCGTGGGAGAACCGTCCCGAACTCAAGGCCGACGAACTGCCGAGTGAGGCGTTTCGGCGCCAGGTCTTCGTCAACACGTGGTATGAGAATCTCCGCCCTGACGATCTCGCGCTGCTGCCGATCGACAACATCATGTTCGAGACGGACTATCCACACCCGACGTGCCTATTCGGTGACGAGGTTCAGGATTCGCTGAGGGCCAAGCTAAGCAGGCTCAACGACGAGGATCGCGAAAAGGTGGCGTACCGGAATGCGATGCGCTGCTTCAACATCGCTGATGATGAGGTCGGTAGTATCCTAGGCGCCGCGCTGTCCAACTGATGGTGACCCAGCGAAGCACTGCCGAGTCGCCTGCCGCGGTGCAGGAAGGCGCGATCGCCGCCACACCAGGATGTATTCGATGCCTGCAGATGCAGCACATCAACATTGCGGCGCGGGACTTCGAGCGCACGATGGCCCACTTCGCCGATGTCCTTGGCGCGCAGTACGTCTACGACATTCCAGGACCCCAGTGGCATGCCGTGCTCGTCTATATCGGTGGGGTGCTCTTCGAGCTGTTTGTGCCGGAACATTTTCTGCTCAACGGCAGGTATGGCCCCCACTACGTGGGGATCGAATACCAGGTACACGATCTGGGCGCGACGCGTCAAAATCTCGCCGCCCGCGGTGTGGGCTTGATCAGGGACATCGGTATGGCTTTTCACACCGAACCGGAGCGATGCCTGGGAATTGCGTTCGAGTTCTACGACCACAGTTTCCACAATGAGCCGTTCGGTTGGAGGGAACCCCTCAAGCCGGCCGACTATTGGCGCCACGATCATCCGATCGGCTACACCGGCCTAAAGCGCTATAGCGTGGCCGTCGCTGACCACGACGCTGGACTGGCATTTTTTCGGGACACATTCGTCATCGACGAACTCTACGAGGAAGACCGTCCGTTCATCGCCGGAAGGGTGACGGGTTTTCAGCTGGCGGACACGGTGGTGGAGTTGATCAGCCCAACCGGTTCCGGTGTCATCGACCGTCACCTGCAGCGCTGGGGCGACGGTATCCGGTCGGTTGTCTTCGGAGTTCAGGACCTCGATGCGGCCGCGGCTCATTTCGCCGGTCACGGTGTCGAGCTGGCTCCGGGCGACCAGACGGATACTCTCGCGATTCTGCCCGCCGAGAATCGGGGCGTGATGATGGAGTTCGCCGCCGAATAGGTGTCCGCACCGGCACCCCCGCCACACGGGCTGACATGCTCAGCCGAGTAGACGACCGGTGGCCTGTCGCGGTCGCACCTCGGCACTGGGCTCGACATCAATTTCACTCGAGTGAGCCTGAGCGACAGGGCAGATTATCGACTCTCAGCGCTATCCCGATGCCACAGGGCTGAGTATGACGCCACCGTGGTTGTGTGCAACCACATGGATATTCAGCTCTTTCGTACCGTGGCGAAGAATGATGTTACGTCGTCGACGAAGAGTTCGGGCTGCTCGAACGCCGCGAAGTGACCGCCGCGCGGCATGGCCGTCCAATGCGTGATGTTGTAGTTGGGCTCGCACCAACTACGGGGGGCCTTGATCAATTCCTTCGGAAATGCCGCGATGCCTGTGGGTATCTCGACGCGATCGAATTCACCGCCGAAGATGGAGAAGAAACTCTCCCAATACAATCGGGCTGACGACGCCGCCGACGCCGTCATCCAGTAGAGCATCACGTTGTCGAGCAGCTCGTCGCGTGTCAGCACGTTCTCCGGGTGGCCGTCGCAGTCCATCCAACTCCAGAACTTCTCAACGATCCAGGCCATCTGTCCAACCGGTGAGTCAACAAGACCGTAGCCGAGCGTCTGCGGCCTGGTTGCCTGTTGAGTCGAATAGCCTGAGTCCCAGCGCTGATAGTAGGCGAGGCTGTCTAGCGCCTGTTGCTCTTCGTCAGTCGGATGGCCCATGTCAGCGGGCGGGAAGCCGACCGGCATGTTGAGGTGAATTCCGACGCATCTTCCGCCGGCGCGACCCAGTTGTGTGGTCACGGCGGCGCCCCAGTCGCCGCCCTGCGCACCGTACCGCTCGTATCCCAGACGGCCCATCAACGTATCCCACGCAGCGGCGATCTTCTCCACGCCCCAACCGGTATTCGCTGGCTTGCCGGAGAAGCCGAAACCCGGTAGCGACGGACACACCACGTGGAATCCCATTCTTGTCAGTGGTTCGATCACCTTGTGGAACTCGACGATTGATCCAGGCCAACCGTGGGTGATCACCAGCGGAAGCGCATCGTGCCGCTGAGAGCGTTGGTGTACGAAGTGGATGTCCAGGCCGTCGATTTCGGTGGTGTAGTGATCGAATCTGTTTAACGCGGACTCCCGCGCACGCCAGTCGTATTCGGTCGTCCAGTATTGCGCCAACTCGCGAGTGTAGGAGAGCGGCACGCCCTGGGTCCAGTCGTCGACGCTTTCGGCCTCCGGCCAACGGGTTCGCTCTAGTCGTGCCTGCAGATCGTCAAGCGCGGCATCGGGAATCGAAATACGGAAGGGCTCGACCGAAGGCACACATCGTATATATCACAGGCACGTCAAATAGGTAGATATATAGTCAAATAGGCAGCTAGATAGATGGGGCAACTATCTCTTCTCCGCGCGACCGCGGTAGGACACTCGGTTCTCAGGATGCCGATGAAGACACGGAAGTATTGCCGCAGTACACCATTGGCGTCTTCGTTACTGCGCAGCAATGGTGAGCGCGACACTATCGTGGCTGACATTGCCGGCTTGGCGCCTCACACGGCAACGCAGCAAGCCCATCGACACCTTTAACCGCAGGCGATGATGCCTCGCGAACGCAGATCAGCGATCTGGTTGTCGTCGACGCCGATCTCGCTCAGAATTGCGGCCGTGTGCTGACCTACGGTGCAGCCTCCGCTGGCCTTTGTCAACGATCGGGAGAACCGGTAAAGCGGTGCCAACCGAAGATGTTTGTCGAAGATGGGACTGTCGGCCTCCACCGAATACCCAGCATCGCGGCACGTGTCACTTTGCAGGACGATACCCGAATTGCGTTCGGCGACTTCGACGCATCCGACGTCCTGTGCGGTCAGCTCTCGCTCCCATTCGAGTTTGGTCTTCGCCAGGAAGACCTGTTCCAGGAGGCGCGCCAAGACATCGTCGTTGTGTGCCCGTGAGTCGGCGTCCGCGAAGCGCTCGTCGCCCAGCAGGTCGACGTAGGACTGCATAGCCTTCGCGAAAGATTCCCATTCTCGCGCCGTGGGCGCGGCGAGAAACACCCAACCGTCGGCGGCGCGGTACAACCGGTAGAGGGCCGTGAGGCCGAGGAACTCCGCGTCGGCCGTCGGCACCGCCGGCTGGTCCCGATAGCTGATGTTCGACCAGATCAGGGCGTTCTGAGCCGTGCCCAGCATGGTGGTTTCGGTGTGGTGCAAATCGATGCCGCGCCGCTTCGCGTAAAGGCACACGAGCAAGGCAGAGGCGACACCCACTGCCGCGATACCGTCAGCCTGCACCGCGGCAATTGTTCCACCGGAGAACAGCGTGGCGGCCGTGCGGTGCAGGTCATCTAGGTCGGTCGGGGGATGCATTGCGTCGCCGCTGTCGAGAACGGCCAGACCTGACGCCGCAGCGATGGACGGTGCGTACGCGGGTCGATGTCCGAATGGCCCGCCAAGCCCGTAGCCGGAGGTGCTCAGGACTACCAAATCGGGGTTCATCGCCTTGAGCGTGGCTTCGTCGATCTTGGCCCGTTCGGCTGCTTGCCCGCGGAAGCACTGAACGACGATGTCACAACGCTTTACCAGCTCGTATACCAGGCTGAGCCCCTCTGGTTTGGTGAAGTCGACCGCGCAGCTTTCCTTGCCTTGCAACACCTTCGCACCAGCCGCCTCCGGGAAGGGAAGCATGCCTCGGATGTTGTCGCCGTCGAGCGGTTCGACCTTGATGACCCGCGCACCGAGGTCGGTGAGCAGCGTGACGCCGTAGGGCCCAGCGAACATCGATCCGAGTTCGAGGATTGTCACCCCATGCAGAGGAAGTCCCGCAGCGACGTCCTCAGCAGCACCGAGGCTGCTCGGCTGCCGACGCATCCCCGACACCGACGCATTGTGCTGCCCGATGCGCGGGGCTGGACGCAACGCCGTGAGTGGCTGGCCATCAGAGTGGATCAACGTCGACGGCTGGCGCACCGGGCCAAGCTCGGGGTCGTCCACCGTCACCACGCGGCCTTGATGAACAGTCTGGGGATGATTCAGTGAGTCGCTGGGTGTGCGGAAAATCTCGGCACTGAGATTTTCGTTTGTATCGAAAGTCTGCTGCCACTCGGCGAGAGTGCGCGCCCTGACTCGCTCGATCATCAGGTCCCAGAATTCGGTGCGCAGTTCTTGTGTGGGCAGCATCGGAAAACCCGACCACTTCGGGTTCGCAAGTTCGGTCAACAGGTCGAGTTCGGTCAGCCATGCTTGCATCAACCGCGGCGATGTCTGGGCGAATTGCAGCCAGCGACCGTCTTTGGTGGGGGCCGCCAAGACCGCATACACCAGATGGATCAGCGGGCGGTTCTGTTCGTCGTACACCGCGCCCGCTGGTTCGAAGGCGCCCGGGTACCGGTCGAGAACTAATTCGTGGAACCAGTTCCACGAGTCAAGCGCACCCACCCCCGTTACGAGATTGGATTCGACGACTTGACCGCGGCCGCTCGAATCCCGATCGATCAGTGCTGCCAGAATTCCCTGTACTGCGGCGTGGGCCGCGCCCCAAGAGGCGTACGTGCCCGAGACGTAGGCAGGCCCCTTTCGTGAGGTGATGCCACGCTTCTCGTGCATGATGCCGATTTTGGCCAGCACCAACGCTTCCCAGCCCTTGTAGTTTCGCCACGGCCCTTTCGGCCCCCACCCGGTAATCGACGCGTGCACAAGTCTGGGGCAGCGCTGCGTCACCAAATCGGACGTTAGTCCGAGGCGGCCCCCGTCCGCCGGGCGCGCGGTCGTCACGAGCACGTCGGCGTTCTCTAGCAGCTGCCAAAGTCGTTGACGGCCGGCAGGTTCGTTGACGTCGAGTGTGGCCGACCGTTTGCCGCGTAACAGTGCGGGCCATCCCGGGAGCTGTCGGACGGAGCTGCCCTCGGGCGGTTCAACCATGATCACGTCGGCGCCGCAATCGGCGAGGAACTGCGAGGTGTATGCGCCCGCCAGGGTGGTGGACAAATCGACAACCAGCAAATCAGCGAGGGGCGGCCGCCCCGGTGCCGGACTTGCTGCTGCCATAAACGCTCCTGATGGGACGAGACGCATGGTGCGACGTATGTCATGCCAGCGTGGCACCACAAAAGGTTAAATGTCAAAACAATTGCTGGTAGCGGAGAGATGTGGTGGCGATCCGTCCTGTGGTGCAAACACTGTCGAGCCTGAGGACACCCGGCGACAATCTAATGGATCAGTGGGTGCTCGGTGAGTTCGGCGACGACCCGAACCGCTACACCGACGCCAAGTCTCGCAGAAAACTACGCCGGCACTTAACCATTGACCGTTGCCTCAGGCAAGAAACCCGCGCTACTGGGCCGCCATTCAACCTCTCGGAGCTCTTAATCGGGGCCTTGACATGTGGGTTCCGGAACTACATTCTCACAGTGTAGAATGAAGCTCTGCCAACAAAGATTTGGAGTCTGTGTTGGCTCATTTCACTGCGGATAGCGGCAAGCTGGGTCGCTGGCTTGACTCGCAAGGGGCCCCTGGGCAAGGCGAGGAGCGGGTCCTTGAGGCGGCTGGCGGTTCGCAGAACACGCTGTATCTGGTCCGCCGCGGCGGAGAACGAGGCGCCGGTGCCCGGCCGCGAACCGCCGTACGTCATCGGGATCATAGAAGTCGCCGAACAACCCGGTCTGCGCATCAGCGCCGTCATCAACGCCATCCCGCGGCCGTACGCATCGGCCAGCCGGTCACCATACGCGTCGTCGGCTTGGGGGACAGCGGATTTCGCTTCCCGGAGTTCGTGCTCGAGGAAAGCAAGCCACAGTAGAAAGGCGGTTTCAATGGACTTTGGTTATCTCTACGACTTCAGGAATCCCGAGCAGTGGCACCGCCCGTGGAACACCGTCTATGAAGAAACACTGGACCTGGTTGCGTGGAGCGAGACCGTCGGTTTCCGCGGCGCCTGGGTGCCCGAGCATCACGGCGCCGACGATGGCTACCTGCCTGCGCCCCACCTCGCGCTGGCGGCGATGGCGGTACGGACCACGAGCATTCGCCTCGGCGCCGCGGTCGCCATCGCGCCGCTTTACCATCCGGTCCGTTTCGCCGAAGAGTGCGCCGTTCTCGACATCCTGTCCAACGGCCGCGTCGAGACGGCCGTCGGCCTCGGATACCGCCGCAGCGAATACGAGATGCACGGTGAGGAATTCCGCAAGCGGGGCAACCGTTTTGACGAGTTCCTTCACATCGTTCGCGCGCTGTGGGCCGGCGAAACCGTGAATTTCACCGGCAAGCACTACACCGTGCGCAACGCGCGGATCGTGCCGCCACCGTTGCGGGCAACGATGCCGCTCTACATTGGCGGCTTCACCGAGAAGGCGCTGGAGCGGGCGGCTAAGTATGGGGACGGCTTCTTCGGCATCGAAGAGGCCTGCGATCTGTACCTGGAAAAGCTGGCACAGCACGGCAAGAACCCGGCGCAGGCGGCCATACGTGTCCCGGGGCTATTCCTCACCGTCGCCGAGGATCCCGAAAAAGCCATGGAGGAACTGGCGCCCTGTTACCACCACGTGTACACGTGCTACAGCGCGTGGCAGAACGAGGACAACGCTCTGGGGATGGATCAGGCAATGGAACCGATGGACGTCGACGCATTCAAGCGAAGCGGATTTCTCCAGATCCTGACTCCAGAGCAGGCGATCACCCACTTCACGGCAATGAAGGAACGGACGCCTGTCGAGCATTACACGATGATGCGGCCGCCGGGACTACCTGCGGCACGCTTCGTCGAGTACGCACAGCTGTTCGCGGACAAAGTAATCCCGGCGGTCAAATAGCGATGCCGTCGCGATCAACGTCGGACGGATCTCGGCCACACCGCACTCGACGGCCAACCAACCGTCACCCGGGTACCTAACGTCTCAGGTCAGTACAACTAGTCGCCCCACGCGGCGTTGCTCGATGACGAGGGTTTCCTTCGGATCACGCCGGACGGCTACGTCGTTCGGTCAGCCGACCTCGCCATACTTGTCGACGCAGACGTTGGTCCCGACGACCGACAACGCCGAGGTGCCGCACCCCGAGAAACCCGCGGTACTGGGCCGCCATTCAACCTTCCGGGCGTGTTGATCAGACTTTGACATGCGGGTTCAGGAACTGCACTCTCACAGGGTAGAATGAAGTTCTGTCAAACAAGATTAGGAGTCTGTGTTGGCTCATTTCACTGCGGATAGCGCCAAGCTGGGTCGCTGGCTTGACTCGCAAGGGGCTCCTGGGCCGGGCGAGGAGCCGGTCCTCGAGCAGCTGAAGGGCGGTTCGCAGAACACGCTGTATCTGGTCCGCCGCGGCGGAGAACGCATGGTGTTGCGGATGCCGGGAATCAACGCCGACAGGGCCAGGCTTGATGGGTTACGCCGGGAGATCCGGTTAGTGCGTGCCCTTTCGGGCACCGACGTCCCGCACGCCGAGTTGATCGCAGCCGACGAATCGGGCGATGTGTGGGGCATGCCGCTGTATGTCATGAACGCCATTGAGGGGTGGAGCCCTGCAGACGGATGGGCCGATCCGTTCGACACTGATTTCGAGGCTCGACGCGGGCTGGCCTTCGAGTTGGTCGATGGGGCGGCCAGACTGGCGCGCGTGGACTGGCGTGCTCAGGGTTTGGAGGGCTTCGGGCGTCCGGACGGATTTCACGAACGTCAAGTCGATCGTTGGCTGGCCTTCCTCGGGGAGTATCGGGTGCGCGAGCTGCCCGGGTTGGAGGAGGCCGCTGCGTGGTTGCGCCAGCACCGGCCCGATCACTATCAGCCGGGCATCATGCACGGTGACTACCAGTTCGCCAACGTGATGTATCGGCCCGGCACGCCCGCGAAACTGGCGGCGATCGTCGACTGGGAGATGACCACCATCGGCGACCCGTTGCTCGATCTGGCCTGGGCGCTGCT
>Ga0070671_100004352_pt1 | contig 11198 bp, 8 predicted proteins | sample KBSS73metaG_FD_65341 | JGI IMG/M metagenome (GOLD analysis project Ga0070671, IMG submission 65341) | Switchgrass rhizosphere microbial communities from Kellogg Biological Station, Michigan, USA - KBS S7-3 metaG | ecosystem: Host-associated > Plants > Roots > Rhizosphere > Soil ... | reverse complement strand
CCGTCCATGTTGAAGGATTATGAACACGCACGCGTCGTGCTCGACGCACGCATCACCACACTGCTCGACCATCTTGCGCGCCTACGCCATTAGTGTCCGCTTTCCACCCAAAGCTGACTCTAGTCGCGACTGATTGTTCGCACGGTGTGATGGTAGCTTGCGTCGGTGGGTAACAAAAAGGCCACGTTAATGACCAATATGAAGCATGCGCTCGACCCCGCGTTCGTGCGGCGATTGCGCTTCATCGTGAGATCAGTCTTGCCGCACCTGAGGCTACGCAAGCTCGATCGCCCGATTCACGAGGGTGAATTCAGCGAGAAGAAACCGGCGCCACCAGCGACTGAGACGCTCTCGAACGTGCGTCCCGCGGTTCGCGATCTCAAGGGCCAATAAGCCCGTTCGGCCTCACTCCCGATTCAGTTGCACGCCCCGCGCCGCATCATATTCGTCGGCGAGGCGGCCGTTAGCTAATGTCCGCTTTCCACCCATTGCGGACGCTTGCAATCTAAGTGGACCCGCTACGCGCCGTTGCGACGCGCAGCGAGCGTCTGCCAATCTCAAATCCTATCCAGGATCAGCCTTGCCGTTCCCGTTTCCGAGGTCGTCGCCGCCGAACGGCTGTCCTTCGATGTGCCACGCATTGAGGTCCGGATCGTACACGCACTGCCAATTGTTCTGCATATTAATCTCGGCTGCGCCGTTGCTGGGGAAAAACGAGCCATGCTCAACTCGCTCGGTATGATTGTAACCGACGAGAGCGGCTTGGCATTGGCCGAAGCTGTCGAAGAGGAGGTTGGTGGGATGGGCCGCAGCTGACGCGGAAAGGACGATGGCCGTCGTTGCGAGGGCCGCAAGAATGGTCTTCATTGCAATCACTCCTTGTAGATCGCGCGAGACTCATTCGCGCGCTCACGGCCATTGTCGGCGGATCATGGCGCGACAGGAATGATGGACTCCTGATGGAAAGCAGGTGGGGCAAGGAAGTCGGGAGTAAGGCCGGTCGACTCCCAATATTCGCTAAGGCCCATGCGCGTGCACAAGTCGAGGAAGCGGCTCCTTTCATCGCGCATGCCCGCGCAAGCGGGCGTAAACAATGCTTGTGTGACCCGCCGGTGCTGGTCGTTTATGGACGGTTCGCCGCTGGTGCGCCGGATCGGCACTGGCCCCTTTCCGGCTCGCAGATAATAGGCACCCGCGACATCGAAGAGATCATCGACTCGTCCGAGGAGTCCGAGGCCAAACATCGCGGCGAGCGCCTGCGCCGGGCCGCCAACCGCGGCGCCACTGCATACGCGCGCCGCCTCGTCAGCCAGCGACGAATTTTCGCTTAGCGACGCCGCTACGGGCAGTCTCAAAAGCCCCATGGCCGGCTCTGGAAAGTGTGGACGAGTTACATCTTCGAGCATTGCCATCGACGCGTAGCCGCGATCAGTGTGCGCCAGTGTCCAAAAGCGCGCGTTCCAGACTGCGGGATGGCTCGGCCACAGCTGGATTGCGCTGTCAGCGACTTGGTCGAGCCGGGCGAGGTCGTTGACGGACCAATGCTGATAGATTGACTTATACCGCAGGCAGGCGGCCAGCGGATCTCGCCCGATGAGCTCGTCCATGATCGCCTTGGCGGCGCGGACCCGACCCGTGGCCATTTCGAGGATCGCGAGATCGTGGAGTGCAACAATGTGGCCCGGCACACTCTCGAGGGCCTGCGTCAGTTCGGCGCGCGCCTCGATCCAGCGGCCGTAGAGCGGAGTGACGCTGGCAAGCGCTACCAGAGCCTCGCCCTGGCTCTCGTTCAGCAACAGCGCCCGCCTAGCCGCGGACTGGCACTCGGCCACATAACCATCGACCTCGCGTGAACCGGCATATTCTGCTGCCTGCCGGCAGAGCAACGCAAGGGTGCCCCAGGCGGCGTCACTTTCGTGATGCTCAGCTGTGACTTGGCGCAGCAGCTCTAACCGCAAATGATCGGGCTCGGGCCAGCCTAGACGCCAGCTGTCGCACCCTGCCTCCAGAGCATCTCGGATCGAATCCACATTGTGCTCGTGCGCACCACTCGCAACGAGGCGCAGAACGTAGCCCGATCCAGGAACCGTCTCGATCCGGACGGCATCCCCCGCGACTTCGCGAAGCGCCTTACGCAGTACAGCTACCGCACGGTTCAAACTATCGTCGCCGACTGCCGCCCTGCCCCAGCAGGCTTCGAAGACCTGCTTGCGGCTGACCAGCTGGCCCGCGCGGTGGCTGAGCGTCACGAGCAGCTGCATGACCAGCGGTTCGATGCCGACCGAGGCATGAGGAGCTTCTAAGCTGCGCATTACCGGGCGAACGGTAATGGGACCCAGCTCGAAATCTGCCGTGCCCCCTACAAACGTGCCGTTCGGCATACGCGATTGCTCCCAACCGGCCATCCTATGGTCCGTGACGATCGAATTAGACAACAAAGATGATTGAAGTGGCGTCGTTGGTTCTTGTGCTGGGAGGTGAAACAATCGGCGATTCACTCGACCGACGAGCAAGGGAGTCGCGAGCGAAGGTTGGAGCACACATCACTGGCCGCATTCCTAACCGCGACCTACGGCCAGAGGATCCTGGCCGCGAAGTTAAAGGCTTTGGGCCTGGGTCTCCAATTTGTCCTGCGCTAGCGCTCTAACGTCCGCTTTCGACCCATTCCGGACACTAGCGATAGTGCAATTTCCTGCGGTTAGCTTCCAATTTCCCTGAGGATCGCGGGCAACGTTCTTAAGGTTGCAACCCCAAAGGAGCGAGTGCTCCGCTGGGGTCTATTATTCGCGCCGGATGCGGCGATCCGCGACCGATAGCCCTTGTCGCCGCTAGCGGACGGGCACGGGCGCGGCGATTGCGCTGCTCAAAGTCTCGGTCCCCGCGAAGAGGCAGGCGCCATTGCGGAATTCCGCACGCTCGATCGTCCCGCGGAAGTTGCCGCTGGCATCGACCGCCGCATGGCCGACCGGCCGCGGGATGAGCTTGAGCTTCCCTCCTGGAGGTCCCACCTCAACGCCCGCGAGCAGGACACTGAGGCGCCGCTGGTCGAAGCGAACGCCGTTCGGCATCGCAAGCCGGCCTTGGAAAAGGATTCCTCCGCCATAGCGCTTTGCCGTGCATCGGAGGATGGTCTTCACCACCGCGTGGCCCTCGATCACGACGCCGCCAAGCTCTTTATATTCAGGATGCTTGTCATTGGGATTCTTGTCGTTGACGAGCAGACGGAAACTCGAGGCGAACAATTTTACGGACGCCACCGACCCAGCGGGCATCGGCGTCGTTGGCTTGATGGTCACGGGGATGTCCCGGACCTCGTGAGGGTGCAGCCTCACTCCGAGCACCCCTCCGTTCACGCTGACTTTCCAGCCGGCCGGAAGGGTCGATTGATCGTAGCCGAGGTTGAAATACTTATCGATCGTATTGGAGTCGTTGCGCAGATGGACGACGGTCGTGTTCACCCCTGGACCTGCGGGCGGGCCTGACCCGGCAGGCGCCTGGAAATAGTCGACATTCTCCTGCTGCCCATTCCCGTCCTGATTGCCGAAGATCGTCTCGTTGGCGAGATGATCAAAGCGGATCCTCAGGCAGCTGTGAAAGGCGAACGTCCCTTGCGCGATCTGCTGCGGGGTCAGCGTGGCCGTTGGAGTCCATTCGAGATAGACGTCGGCCGTGCCGCCAGCGGGAATTGAGGCAAGCGCCGGGAAGGCAGTCGAATTGACCTGGCCGATCTCGGTGAAGCCGTTGGAGCCGTTGATTCCGAGCCCGAGCGGATTGGTGACGTCGAAATGGACCACGACATTCGATGCCGTGGCCGAGCCGTAGTTGCGCACCCGGGCGTAGATTCGGTTGACCTGGCCGATCGCCGGATCGTCGCCGTTTCCCTTGGGCACCGTGCCGCCCATCAAATCCGACCAGTTGCCGTAACGGAAAGTGCCGTAGTTATTGACCGGGCTATCGACCCAGATGTCGGTGGTCTCGTAGGTATTCGCCGGCGGCGACCGCCACGAATTGATCCCGACGTCGGCCTTATTCGACTGATCGCCGTAGCGCACCGCGACCATGTAATTATCATCGTCGAACTTCTTGGTGACTGCGACCGTGACGCCGTCGCTGGCATTGTTGAAGAGGTCGCCCTCGTGCCACAGCTTGTCGCGGTCGCCGCCTTTCCCCTGGATGACCACCTGGGGGTCGGCGCCAGGGTCCACCCGCTCGATCAGCACGCCCTCATCGGGAATGCCGTTCGGCGTGAAGCTGTCGTTGAGATCATCACCGAGCGTCCGGCGACGAACGCTGACGAGATAATAAGCGCTTCCGCCCGAGCCCAGATATGCCTTGATCGCCTGGAGATTGGGCCTGGAAGCCGGATCATATTCTTCCGCGTAGATCGGCACCTGACCTCCACCAGTTGCAGCGGTGAACTCATGATATTTTGAATCGGGCATCCATCCGAAGGCGACGCTGGTCTGCTTCTCGAACACTCCGGTCTGCCCTGGAAGATTATGGTCCATTTGCTCGTAATTGCTGTCGTAGTTGCTCGGATGGGGCGGCCCGCCGAGCTGGAAGGCGTGGCCCAGCTCATGTGCCCAGCGGCCCCAAACCGCGGTATCGGAATCGCCGGGATTCTCGCTGAAGATGGCGCAGCCGACGAGCGGCTTGCTTGTGGAACCGGGCCCCATGGCTACATTGCAGCGGACTCCTTGCCCGCGATGCATCTGCGTCGCATTGGTCTCGGCCATAACCACCATCACTGCATCCACATTGTCCCAATTGAGGCCGGTGGAGGCTGCGATCGCATCGTCGAGGACCTTTTGGAACTTGCCGCCATCTGAGAGGTCGCCGTCCGGGTGGTCGTCGACATAGGCCGAACGGTTGTCGGGCAACTCGATGAGAGCGTCGTTCATCTCGGCGCTGATCGAGATGTTCCCATAGGAACTGTGGGTCCCCCAAAGGGTGTTGATGTTCGAGAAGAAATTCTCGACCTCAGTCTTCGAATAGCGCGACGTATTCGTATAATCGTGGAAGTAGACCCGGAGCACCACGACCTTTTTCGCCCCCGTGACCGAGACGGCCTCGGCTGGCGAGGACAGGAACAGGGCGGACGCAGTCGAGAGCAACGTCAGCAAACGACGGCGATTGAATGTCATGGCCGGACTCCTTCGGTGGCGAGTGCGAAGGCCGCAGCACGACGGGAGACAGTGGCGAGCAGCCGCACGGACCTTTCGTCCGTGCGTCGAGCTGCCAGCGAAAGAATAAGTGCCCGCATGCGTCGCTCCCCGCGACTCCATCCGAGCGGGAGACAAGTATCATGGTGGAGGCGTAACGACAAAATATTGGCGGAAATATTCCAATCTCCGGGCGGCGAGCATGATGCCGGGAGCCGACTGACGCCCTCCAGTCGGGCTTCGGAAGGCTCGGCCCTGGTGATGGCCTAACGGACAGCATTGGATTGCTACCCGGCGCTCAATCCCGATCGTCCTCGGGCATGGCCGAGAAGTGCAAGGCAGCCCCGACCGTTCGCTTGTCGGCGTCGACCTCGGTGACACTAATGACATGGCGGCCCGTGACCTCGATCGGCGGAAGCATCGTCGAGAATGTGCCGTCCGCGCCAACCCGGATCAACACCTTGGAAAGAATGCGGCCATCGATCGCTACGTGAAAGACGGCGCCCCGCCCTGCTAACCAGTTCGCACCTTGGAGTTGGACCTCGTCACCAGCGAACACCTTTTGCGGCGAAAGGCGTCGACGCGCATTGCCGATACTCAGCCGTGGCCCGTTGTCCGCGAATCTGCCCGCCGCCTGCCGCCTGTCCCCCGGCACGATCCACTGCTGGCGCCGCAACGGAGAAGGCCCGCCGGCTCCCGGAATCGGCGGAGGCGGAGCTGGCGGCGGAGAGGGTCCGCTTTCGGGCTGTTCGATATCCAGGGAAAGCGTCCAGAGCCCCTGCCCCCAAGTCGACGCGTAAGCGGTGTCGGGGTTCTGAATCTGGGTGAATGCAAACGACGTAACGTTCGGAATGCTTTCACTCCCGGGAATCTTTTTCCAGCTTGTGCCATGATCGCTCGAGTAGACGATCCCAGCCTCAGCGGTCCCCAACAGAATGCGATTGCGGTTGAGCGGATCGAATTGGATCGCAGAAACCTGAGCGTCGGCGAGTTCGTAGTCCGGCCGCCTCGAGTTGGGCATGGAGAATTTGAACACCCCATTATCGGTGATGACTGACAGGAGATCATCACGCTGGGTCCAGGTCGTTCCACCGTCACGGGTTATGTAGATCTGGTTGTTGGCGACGTCCGGCAGGATCATGAAGTTGGGATCGGTCGGGTCGACGCCGAAGCTCGAGATAAATTCCACCCATTGAAAACCATAGGTGCCAAGCCGTGCGTTCGTTGGCAGCGGTACCGGGCTGACCGCCTCATTGCCGTCGATCCCGTCGAAGGCGTTGTCGATGCGCAGGAGAGCAAGCGGAGCGTCCACCCCGCTCGCCTGGAAGGGAATGATGAGGCTCGGGTTGGATTGCGGCCCTGACACCATGGCCAGCGACTTGACGTCCTGCGCAATCCGAAGGCCGGGGACCTCCTTCCATGTCACGGCACCGTCGACGGACCACCAGATCGCCAAGCCCGGTCCCGTGCTTTTGGCGAAAGTGAAGAAGCGATTGTCCGAGAGAAAGTAGACTGGGTTGATCTGGATGCCGCCCAATTGGAAATCGATCGGCTTGTAACCCTGAAAAAGTGGCCCGCTGCGCTTCTGGTCGGCGACGAGAAGAAAGACGAAGGTGTAGGGCGCCCCCGACTTGATCGCTGGCGCTTGAATGGCGCCGCCTTCGGGCCCCGCAACATTGACGTCGGGCCAGGTCAGCCCGCCGTCGCCGGAGGCATAGAGATTGTTGTCGACCGTTCCGAAGTAGATATCATTCTCGCCCGACGATGTCGGGGATTGCACCACCCGAACATCCTGAACCTGGAACGCATTGAAACCGTTCGCTGCGGTGCCGACCTGGGTCCATGTCATTCCGCTATCCAGTGATTTCGCGATGCCTCCATCCTGCGTGGCGTAGACAAGGTTGGGGTTCTGGCGGGAGAAGGCGAGGTCGGCGGGATCGTGATGTCCCAGATCAGCGAGTTTCCAGGCGGCGGAAAAATCGAGGCCGCCCGACGTCACGCTGACGGTCTTGACCCAGAGCGCGTTTTCCTTGGCCCAATAGAGATCGAAGCTATTTCTCGAATCCCTTCGTTGAGCGATTTTTACGAGCGGCAGGCGGAAAGCGCCGGGGTATGCCGCGGTATCAATCGTCGTCCAGCGCCGGCCCCCGTCGTTCGAATATCTCAGCGTCTGGAAATCGCCGCCTTCAACCACGTCATTGTTGTTGAACGGCGAGACGGCCAGCGCATTCGCGACGTGCCAGTTGATGAACGGAATTTGGGTCGCGTCCCGATACCAGCCATCGATTCCGTTGTCAGACATCCAGAGGCCTGCAGGACCGAAAGTCAGGACCCGTCCATTCGTGAGGCCCAGGACGGAATAGATTTCGCGAGACGGCTCCTGCGGCGCTGGCTGGACGAAGGTCCATGTCACGCCCGAATCTTGGCTGATCGCCAGTCCGTCATCCGTCCCGACGAAGATGTTCCTGGTTCCCCGGACAAATGAAATGCCAAAAGCGCTGTGGGGTACGACTGCTCCGCTGGAATCGGTCCGGATCGTGGTCGGCGGATGAGTCCATGTCTTGCCGTGATCGGAGCTGACCCAGATGCCCCCGCCGTTGGCGACCCGAGTATCCTCGATCGTCGTTACGACAATGAGGTTCGGATCGTCGGGAGAGAATTCGAGATCGAAGCATCCAAATTGTGGGAGTTCGGAGACGCGTCCCCAGGCGGCGCCGCCCATTCCTGATTGGAAAAGCCCCCCGGTTGGGCTCGCCGCCATGACGAACTGGTCGTTGGTTGGATCCACCGCGACCGCGACCGCGCGTCCGCCCCACCCGATGTCCGCATGCTGCTTGAGGACGCCGTGCCAGACGCACCCAGCGAGGAGCGCGCTAGCCAGGATGGTTAGGAGGCGGAAAGTCAGTCTAGCCCGGACGAACAGGTCCACGCTGGACATCTTGAGCTCCGGTCGGTCTGACAATCTCTGGGCGCGCATGATCTTCTCGCGATTCCAGCGATCAGAGTTCAGCTCGGCACGCTGACTAGCGACTTATCTGCTTGCGGCTGTTGAACTTCAATAGGTTCAGAAGACACAACTGACGCGGTCTTTTAATCAGTAGGTCGCTGGTTCGAATCCAGCTGGGCTCACCAGTACTTACGTGAAATCTGATGACTTCTGTTCCCCAAAAGTAATCACCGGGTAATCACCGCACCTGCAGGGCGACGATCAAATTCCGCCGATTCCATGGACGCTGGGCCGACTCACTAGAGTCCATTTTCGACCCAAAGCTGCCACTAGCAAGGCATCAGAAAAGGGGCTGAGACGCAGGTCCCAGCCCCTTACCTAGTTGTCGCTACTTAGTGACGGCGCGCCATTGCCCAGCTCTTCTGGTTGGCGATCCACGCATCTCGTGCGGCGAACCAATTGGCGCGCTGGATAGCCCAGTCCTGCGCGGTCATCGTGCCACGGGCTGAAAGCCACTGGTTTCGCATTGCCTGCCACGACCGGCGGTCAACCTGGAACTGGTCTCGCCAAGCGTCGATATCCTGCTTGAGCGCTTCGCGGATGCGAGGACCGGCATTGGCTGGAACCCGACCAGCGCGAGCAGCTTGCGCAAGAACCATTGCGTCAGCGCGATGCTGAGCTGCCTGTTGCTGATATTGCTGTGCCGTCAGCTGTTGCTGCGCTGCGAAGTCACGCCCAAACTGACCGCGTTGAGAAGCGATGTCGCTGGCGTAACCAGATGCTCCACCAGGTCCTCCGATCCCGCCCATTTGACCGGGAGGAGTCATCGGCGGCCCCGCGCCCATGCCGCCCCCGAACCCGCCCGGGGGGCCGTGCTGCGCGATTGCAGCAGTCGAGGCTAACACCAACGCGCAAGCGGCGGTAAGAATGGATTTACGCATATTACGTAACCTCCTGTAAAATCATGCAAAATGACAAACGATTATCGGCCGGGGGAAGTTTCACAAACGTGAATGGCGGCGTAATCGGTCGAATGTCCGCTTTCCACCCAGTGCGGACTTAGACCGCAGCTTCCCGACGCTGTTCCGTTAGGTGCAGATATACTCCGAAGCCCATTAGCAGGCCTGACGCGATGAGGGTCACCGTCAAAGGCTCGCTCAACGCCACAACGCCGACGACCGCCCCAATGAATGGGGCCGTGGAGAAATAAGCGCCCGTTCTTGCCGCTCCAATTTCGCGCAGAGCCAACACGAACAACACAAGGCTTAGGCCGTAGCCAAAGAACCCCACCAGACCCGACAAGCCCACCAATGCGACGGAAGGGAATGCCGCACCTGCGACTAATGCGAGCGTCACATTCACAGTACCTGCGGCGAGGCCTTTGATGGACGCGAGGATCGGAGCATCCACATCGGCGATCTTGGACGTGCAGTTATTGTCGATTGCCCACGACAAGCAGGCTCCCGCCACCGCAAGCGCTCCTAACGTTGCCGCGTGTCCCGATTGGGTGCGTAACGCGAGAAGGATCGCTCCCGCAAAGATCGCGGCCATGCCTAGGCCGATGCGTCCGTTGAACGGCTCCCGAAACACCACCCAAGCAATGAGCGCCGTAAACACGCCCTCCAAAGTGAGCAGCAACGACGCAGCCGAGCCGGTGGTTTGAGTTAAGCCCCACATGAGGAGGGCGGGTCCGAGCGCCCCACCGAACCCAATCGTCGCCAACAACCACGGCACATCGGCTCGCTTAAGGCGAACTCCATGCCGGGGACCGAGCAATGTGGTGATGGCGAGGCCGAGGCCGGACCCGAGGTAGAGAAGGCCTGCGAGCAGCAGAGGATGGACAGTCCCCACAATGGCTTTCGCGGCGGGTGTGGAGAGGCCGAACAGCACAGCCGCTGCTATTGCGAGCAATCCGCCGCGCCGAATGTTTCCCAGAGTGAACGATCGGACCATCCACCCGGACTAGCTGTGGATTGCTGACCTAACCAGCGATGAGCGCCCTTATGTCCGCTTTCCACCCATTTCCGACACTTGCACGAGCTTTAGCAATAAGATCCGGCCACATCGGGAATAAATCGGACGGCCCTCGGGTCATGACGTCGCGAACCTCGAAAAGGACGAGCGATGATCGACCACTTGGACAATGACGGCAGCGGAATTTTGAAAGTCATGGTGTCGGCAGCAACCGGCGCTGCGGAGCCGCTCACGGCGTTTTGGGCGGCCAAGGCTGCTCGCATGAGCAAGTATCGCATCGGGATTGCGGTCTGCCTCGCCCTTGTCGCGACGCCCGCGGCCGCTGTCACCATCAGCGATCCGGTTGGCGATTTCCTTCCAAGCTTCGCTGGCACGACGAGCCCGGACCTCGACGTGACCAACTTCTCGGTGGTCTTCGACGGGACCAACTTCCTGCTCGGGGCGACGCTGGCAGGGGACATCGTGCCATCCAACAATGCGCTCTACGTTATCGGCATCAACACCGGGACGGGGATCAATCATCCCTTCGCGAACATCGGGGAGCCCAACGTCGCCTTCAACCAGGTGATCCTGCTGAATGGCGCAACCGGCATAGCAACTTTGGGAAGCACGACGCTGGAAAGTTCTATCACCGGCAATGCGTTCAGCATTCTGCTGCCCGGGAACCTCCCGATCTCGACTGGAAACTCACCCGCGCAGTACAGCTTCGCCCTATGGCCGCGTGTGGGGCTCGGGAACAACAACCAAATCAGCGACTTTGCGCCGCAGAACGCTATGCTAGCGGCCGGCGCCGTGCCCGAGCCTGCGAGCTGGGCAATGATGTTGGTCGGATTTGCCGGCGTGGGAGCAGCGTTGCGGCGGAGTCGCCGCCGACCCCTCGCGCAACTCGCCTGAAATTCCTACGCAGGCGTTTCGCTATCGGTCTGTAGGCTCCGCGATCGAGCTCCAAAGGCTCGATTGCGGTAGCGTCAGCTTTCACCCACAAGCGCCGGTAGTAGTGTCCGCTTTCCACCCATTCCTGCCATAAGCGATCCACCCTTGCGGACGTTAGCCCGACATGCTCTCTCGTCATCGGGGGAGCGTGAGCATGCAGCAGGTATCGAGTGCCGTAGCCG
>Ga0070671_100004349_pt1 | contig 11202 bp, 9 predicted proteins | sample KBSS73metaG_FD_65341 | JGI IMG/M metagenome (GOLD analysis project Ga0070671, IMG submission 65341) | Switchgrass rhizosphere microbial communities from Kellogg Biological Station, Michigan, USA - KBS S7-3 metaG | ecosystem: Host-associated > Plants > Roots > Rhizosphere > Soil ... | reverse complement strand
CGAAGATGAAGGTCACCTGAATTGTGAAGTGTTTTTGCGCGTGAGAGCGAGATGTCACCGGTGAAACAATTTAGAGTAGTGGTCTGCCACCGAAATGATCGCCGCCTGTTGGAACAGGTCGTTGTGCGTTGGCAATCCTTTGCAAGAGGGTGTTCATGATGCGTTGCGGTCTCAGGAGTCTGGCAGTTTCGGCGATGGTTGGCGTGGTGGCGTTGCAGGCGGCGCAGGGTCAGGCGATTGTTGGAGAGAATACGGATTACAAGAGCTCGCTGAACAAGCATGATCGCGAGGAGTGGTTTCGCGACCTCGGGTTTGGGTTGTTTATTCACTGGAGCGTAGACAGCCAGTTGGGTGTGGTGATCAGCCATTCACTGGTGGGGTCGTCGAAGGACTATCAGGATAAGTTCTTCAACGATCTGCAAAAGACGTTTGATCCGAAGCAGTTCGATCCGCAGGGTTGGGCGCAACTGGCGCGGTTGGCGGGAGTGAAGTATGTCGTCTTTACGACGAAGCATCACTCGGGTTTTGGAATGTATGCGACGAAGACCACGCCGTTCAACATCATGAATACGCCGTTTCACCGCGACATAACTGCAGAACTGTTGAAGGCCTTCAAGGCGGAAGGGATTGCTCCGGGGATGTACTTTTCGCCGGACGATTTCTACTGGCTTTACAAGAACGGCAAGACGATTCAGCGTGGAATTGAAGATGTTCAGCCTAGCCATAATCCGGGGCTGCTGAAGTATGACAGCGACCAGCTTCGCGAGTTGCTGACGAACTACGGTCCCGTAGATGTTCTATTTTTTGATGGTGAAGCAACTAGTCTCAGGCAACTAGCGTGGAAGCTGCAGCCGAACATCGTCGTGACTCGCGGCGCGTTGCGTACACCGGAACAGACGATCCCCGGGCAGGCGTTCGATGAGCCATGGGAAGGGAACGACACCATGGGTACGGCGTGGCAGTATCAGCCGCAGAACGACCACTACAAGACAGGGCATCAGTTGATTCGTTCGCTGGTTGAGACGCGTGCCAAGGGCGGCAACCTGCTGCTGAATGTGGGGCCGAAGCCGAACGGTGAGCTGGCAATCGAGCAGGAGGAGCGGCTGCGCGAGATGGCGCTGTGGATGTTCGTGAACTCGGAGGCGATCTACGCGGTGAGGCCATGGGTCATCACGAATGAGGAGAACATCTGGTTCACGAAGAAGAAGGATTCGAGTGCTTTGTACGCCATTGTGGATCCGCAGGTCCCTTGGAGGACGGGCGAATGGCATGACCTGGTACTGCACTCGGTGAAGGCGACTGCGAAGTCTGAGGTGAGTGTGCTGGGCGCTAATGGCGAGGTGCTGGAGTACGCGCCGAGGGTGGTGCCAAAGTCAACTTTTCACATGGAAGACGATGGTCTACACATCCGGACGCTGCTTTCGCAACGGCTGCAGGACAACCGGCAATGGCCGAATCCGCTGGTGGTAAAGATTACGAATGTTGAGCCGGCGCTTGTGCCTCCGCGGGTGAAGACGGGAAGGTATCAATGGAATGAAGGGTCTGGGAGCTATCGGTTGGAGGGGGAGTTGCTCGACATGGGCGAGGCGAAGTCGCTGGACGTAGGCTTCGAATACCGGTCGATCGATGGGGAGGACATCCATTCGCGGAACGCGCCATGGATTGCTACGCCAAATCAGAAAGTTACGGCGACGGGCCGCTTTTCCGCGACGTTGGAGGGTCTGCCGACGGACAAGCACTATGAATTTCGCGCGGTTGTGCGTCATCCGCTCCTCTCCTTGTATGGTGGAGAAGTGACGCTTCGCAAGACAGCGAAGACGCAATGAATCGCATCTAATTCTCAAACCTTTGGAAATAAGAACACTGAAGGACTGCCTTGGTTAATCAGACGAAGCCCGCCACGGAGGACATATGGCTGACACCAGGATACGATCTTCAGGCCTCTTTCGATGGACAAGCGGTATTGTCGCGTTTGCAGGATTAGTTGTTCTAATCTTCCATTTCACTCGCCCTGCTCCGGCTAGCAGAGCGATTGCACCGACCGAATTGGATGGCTTTGTTGCGGATGCCACTTCACGGCAGCTTCTGCGCAATTCGGTGGTGACGGTCTCTCTGGGAGACTATTCGGTACAGCAGAGTACTGACACGTTTGGCCGCTACGCGGTGGTGTTTCCTAGCCCGAATGCAGATGCCAGCATGGCTACAGTTCATGTGGCGACGCCCGGGTACCAAGAAGCAGAGAATCAGGTCTCGTTGCATCCGGGAAACAACTATGCGGAGATCATGCTTACCAACAGCACCGGGTTGAGATCCGTGGCTGCTTCCGCGGGGTATCCGCCAAAGGCGGAACAAGCAAAGGTGATTTTGAAAAGCCTTCCATCAGACTTCATGAAGGCTTCGAAGATCTATGCCGTCACCGATAAAAAATGAATTAGAGATTGGTGCCCGAATTGCGTGGTTCCTTTCAGGGGACAGGGGTGGTTACTCGTTGGTGATGCCGCGCGAAGTCTATGCACGTGGAGGGGAAATCTCTCAACGAGGGTCAACTACGATGGTTCCCTTTGGTGCACCTTTTGTGTAGTAGGCGTATGCCGCGAACCGACCCTATTCTCACGATGGAGTCCCGCAGGCGAGCCCGTTGTGTTTGCCTTGGTTTTACCGCACGCCGCGGGACTTCAAACTAAATTGTCGCGTTATTCAACGCCGAACGGAATCGATTGCATGGGCCAGACGTCAGCGTCTTTTCAGCAAGAGAAACAGATGCAAGGGTTGGATGAATCTATCTCGTTGTCGGAGGTGATCTCGGCACTGTCATTTGCGATCGATCTGACGGATGGAGCAGTCCACGGCCATGCTCTCAGAAGTTGCCTTCTAGGCATGCGAATTGCAAATGAAGTGCAGTTGACGTCGGAGGAGACGAGCAGCCTCTACTACGCCTTGCTTTTGAAAGACATCGGCAACGAAGAGATGATTGGCCTCCGATGCGATCGCGGTTCCAGCATCGTCAGCAAGCTTGGTATGGGGCCGATGGCCGCAGAGGCAGTCCGAAGCCTTGAGGAGCATTGGGACGGCAGCGGCTACCCGAAGCGTGCACGTGGGAAGCGGATACCTTTACTGGCGCGCCTATGCGCGGTCGCGCAGCATCTGGATGTCTTCTCCATGGGGAGAAGCCCAGCGGTCGCTGTGGAGACATTGGAGCAGTGGAGCGGAACCTGGTTCGATCCGGAGATTGTGCAGGCCGCACTCTCGCTCGATCGGAGAGGCGCACTGTGGACGCACTGCAAAGCGACGGACGCTCATGAGATGACGCGCGCAGCAGTACTAGACCTGGATCCGCGGCAGAAGCAGCGGTTGGATGACCGGCAGATCGATCGCATTTGCGAGGCATTTGCTGACGTGGTGGATTCGAAGTCACACTTCACGTTCCGGCACTCCATCGGCGTTGCGGAGTTGGCACGGGGAATTGCGAAAAACCTGGGATTGCCTGCCGACCGCGTTCGCCTGGTGCGGCGCGCAGCTTTACTGCATGACATCGGAAAACTGAGCGTGTCGAATTCAATTCTGGACAAGAAGACAAGGCTGACGGAGGCTGAGTGGAAGGTGGTGGAACAGCATCCGGGACTGACGCGGCGCATCCTGGAGCAGATTGGACCTTTCCGCGAAATCGCCATCGTTGCTGGTGAGCATCACGAGAAGCTGGATGGTAGCGGATATCCGAACCGCCTGATGGCGCCTGACCTGTCGATGGAAGCTCGAATCATCGCGGTGGCGGATGTCTATGGCGCATTGTCGGAGGACAGGCCGTATCGCGCCGGACTTAGCTACGAAGAGATTCTGCCGATCATGCGTGCGCTGGCGCCCAGAAAGCTGGACGGCGATTGCGTCAATGCACTGATCTCGTTGATCGGGATTGAAAGCGACGTTCTGTATGAACCGAAGGTCCAGGCGATCTCATTGGCGCGAGCCTGCGCCTGAAGAAGTGTGGGTGGATGCAGGAACGGCGCGACCTGAAGACGGGTCGCGCCGTTCTTATTTTGGGTGAGGGTCATTTACCGGTGTAGGTTACGCGCCATACGCTGCGGGTGCCGTCGTCCGTGACGAAGAGGTCGCCGTCCTTGCCGACTGCGACCCCGACCGGACGACCCCAGACCTCGCCGTCCTTGGTGACGAAGCCGGTTAGGAAGTCCTCGTAGCTGCCTTCAGCGTGGCCGTTGTGCATGGGGATGCGGACGACCTCGTAGCCGGCACGGTTGGCGCGGTTCCAGGAGCCGTGTTCTGCGGCGAAGGCGTCGCCGTTGTACTCGGCGGGGAACTGCGACTTGGCAGTGGGGTAGAAGACCATCTGAAGCGACGCCATGTGGGGTTGAACGAGGACATCCGGAGTAATGACCTTCGAAGACATATCAACACGCTTGCAGTCCTTGGCCTGGGCAGCGGTGAGTGCAGGCGCCTGTGGGTTGGCTCCAGTGCCATTGGCGCACGGCTGAGGCAGTCGTGGGTCCTGATGATTGCCCATGTAGTACCAAGGCCAGCCGTAGAAGCCACCTTCCTTGATGGAGGTCACGTAGTCGGGTACGAGGTGATTCCCCAAATTGTCGCGCTCGTTGACGGAGCACCAGAGTTCGCCCGTGGTTGGGTTGATTGCCTCGCCGACGCAGTTGCGAATGCCGTAGGCGTAGACCTTGATGAATTTGCCCTCCGGCGTGTACTCGAGGATGTCGGCGCGATGAAACTCCTTCGGATGCGTATCGGGATCGTCGATGTTGGAGCCGGAGCCGACGGAGATCAGCATGTGCTGGCCGTCCTTCGTGAAGGTGACATCACGGGTCCAGTGACCGCCGCCTGTGAGCTGAGCGTAGCCGGGGATATCAGGAACGATCGTCTCGGCTGCGCCGGTCGCATGAAGGTCGCCGGAGTGATAGGGGAAGCGCTGGATTGTTGTCGCGTTTCCAACGTAGATGTACTTCGGATCTGCTGCCGGGTAGAAGGCAATGCCGAAGGGGTGATCGAGGCCGGTGGCGAATTTTTCGATCTGAGCTGCCTTGCCATCGGCGCCAATGCCACGGAGAACGAGGATGGACCCTGCGCCGGAATCGGCGAGAAACAGGTCACCGTTAGGTGCTGTGCGAATGAGGCGAGGCATGGTAAAGGTCCCCCCGCTGAGCTGCATTCGTTCTTTGTTGTCGGCACGCTGCATGGGCTTGGCATCACCGCCGGCGTAGAGAGTCACCTTGAAACCTGCCGGGGCAATGGGCCATGCGTCCTGTGGTTTGACGATGAGATGCGGCGTGTTGTTAACGGCTTCGGCCGAGTTTGGCGCGGGGAGATCGGCTGCGGTAATCATGCGGCGCACTCCCGGCTGCTGCTGGTTCCAGTCGGCAAAGGCAGCCTGACCGGTGACCGTTTTTTTATCCGATTGAGCAACGAGTGTCGCGGGTAGCAGCGAGAGAGCCAGCAGCGGGATAAGCCCGTGGCGCATTTTCGTGTTCCTCCTGAAAGAGCCTGACAACCATGCTAGTCGGCAATTATAAAAATGCGCTACTACTGGCGAACGCGTTTCAGCTACCGGTATAGGTAATTCGCCATATAGAGTTCGACGCATCGTCGGAAACGAAGAGACTGCCGTCAGAGCCCAGCGTGACTCCGACGGGGCGGCCCCATACCGTACCGTCGGGATTGACGAAGCCCGTCATGAAGTCTTCGTAGACGCCGGTGGCTTTGCCGTTCTGAAGCAGAACGCGAAGCAATTCGTAGCCTCCACGGGTGGAACGGTTCCATGAACCATGCGATGCGACGAAGAGGTCGCCCTGATAGATCGTCGGAAACTGCATCCCGGTGTAGAAGGCGATCTGCAGCGGAGCGAAGTGGGGTTGCAGAAGAGTGTCCGGGACGATGGTCTTCTGAGCGAGCTCAGGATGGCTGTTTGGCAGACGAGGGTCGGGGTTGGCGCCTATGTAATACCAGGGCCAGCCGTAGAAGCCGTCCTCCTGGATGTGGGTGACGTAGTCTGGCGGCAGGTTGTCGCCCAGGCCGTCGCGCTCGTTGACCGAGACCCAGGGAGTTCCTGCGGCGTCGAGTGTAAGACCGACTGCGTTGCGAAGGCCCGAGGCATAGATCTTCAGGAAGGTGCCGTCGGGCGTGTAGGCGAGAACGTCGGCGCGGTTGGTCTCGGATTTGTCGGTGTCGGTATTGGTAATGTTGTTCGCCGAGCCTACGGAGACGAGCATGCGATTGTCCGTTGTGAAGGCGAGCGTGCGTGTGCTGTGGCCTCCGCCGGGCAGGGAGGGGACGATGACTTGCGCTGCGGCTCGTGCCTTCGTATCGCCACTCTGGTAAGGGAAGCGAACGACGGAGTCGACGTTCGCGACATAAACGTATTGAGGGTTGGCTCCTGTGGGATAGAAGGCGATGCCAAAGGGGGCGTTAAGGCCGGAGGCAAAGGCGGCGGTGCTCTGTGCTGTTCCATTGGAGGCCACACCGCGCAGGACGACGACGCTGTTCCCACCCGGCTGTGCCACGAAGATATCCCCATTGGGTGCAGTGGCAAGCAGGCGCGGATTGTTGAGGCCTGTGGCGTAAAGCTGGACGGTGAATCCGGGGGGAACCTGCGGAAGCTGGTTGTTGGCGCGAGGAACCAATGTCGAGTTATTGGTGACCGAGCTTGCAATGTTTGGCGCGGGCATGTCTGCCGGCAGCAGCGTGCGGCAGATACCGGGCGACTGGCGAGTGAAGTCAGTGTAGGCGGAGGTGCCCGTCTGAACGGCGCCGACGCATCCGGCATTAACCTGCGGGGCCGGAGTGACCGGAGTCGTCGTCATCGTCATCGTTGTAGACATATTGCTGCTGCAGCCGGAGAGGATCACAAGCGAAAGAACCAATGGGCCGAGGAGCTTAATGGAATGCGACATCGTAAACGACTCCAGAGTAGCCGGAATAAACATCTATGGGCGGACTCTGAGAAGACCGCAAAACGGGCAGACCGGAGGTGCCTGCTGACCGATCAGTGTGGGGCAGTACTCGGTGAGGGTCCAGTCATCGGTGCCTCAGTTGTTTGGATGCCGGAAGAGGACTCCGTGGTGGTACTCGCAAGCTGTTGCAAAAGTTGAGTCGGAAGGGTGGCCGTGAGGATGGCGCGGTCCTTGTGCTGGTCCATGCGGAGCGAGCCAATCATTTCGAGCAACGCTGCGTCGCCCTGATTGCGGGGCTTGATCTGCTGGAGAGACTTGAAAAGATCGATCAGTGCGGAGAGGTTCTGAGCAGCACGTGCGGCATCGGCCTCGGTTGGAGATATCTCCTCGATACGCAGACGGAGTGTGCCGGTATAGCGAAGGCTGGCTACGAAGGTGGTGTCTTCCGGTAAAGGAAGCTGCAGGCCGAAGACGGTGATGTATCCGCGGTCGGAGAAGGGAAGGCCGATGTGGCCGATTCCCCAGGCGCTTGCGAGCAGGGGCACATCGCGATAACGCGCCGAGAGCAGCGACGAGCCGGAGAAGGGCGAGGCCGCGGAGCGGTGGCGGTCGAGGATCGAGTGAATCTGTTCCGCCGTGGGCATGTTGGAGGCTGCGATGGAGTCATAGCCAAGCTGTGCGATGCGCAGAGGCCGCGTAGCGTCGCCGTCAGCGATGACCACCGTGTAGATGGTATGGCCGGCATAGGTCTCGCGCGCTGTAGCGATGGACTCGAGATAGCGTGACAGTCGCTGGCCATCAAAGCGGCCTTCGAAGACCTCGGAGTACCCGACAGGGCCGTTCGGACCATTTGGGTTGTCCATGCGATTCAGCGCGAAGGCTGCGGCATCAAGATCGCGTTCGGGCACGATCCCCGTGGCGTCGATGAAGTGCTGGTATTCGGGCGCTCGCGTGACAGGCGAGCGGTCGAAGTGGGTTGCAAGTCGCAGGGGCTTGAGGTTGACGTAGACGATGGCGTCGGATTCAGGCAGCAGCCGTGCGGCTTCAGGAGGCGCGGTCTTACGTAGAACGATGGCGCCTATGAGGGCGCCGATGAGCGCCAGCGCCAACAGCAAAGAGTATCGGGTCGACCTACGCATCGGCTAAGTTGGGCATTCCGTGGTGGTGAGGCATCAGTCTGTTTCTACTCTGTCTGCGCACCAAGGGCAACGGGCAAGGACTATTCGGTAATGGCGAAGGTGTAGATCTTGCCGCCGTTGGTGGCGTTTCCTGTTCCGGGAGGAAGGATGCCGAACTCGCCGCCGCCGACGTTGCGATCAATGGTGAATCGCCAGGCATGCTGCCCGGCTTTCTTGGCATGAAACTCAACTTCGTCACGGTCTGCACCGCTTGAAGAGTGGAAGACTCCTCCGGTCATCACGCGAAACTCTCGATTATCTGAATTGATGCGGAAGCGGAGGAAGTCGTACTCGGCGATATCGACGCCGGTGGGTGCGTAGATAAGAATCTCGATAGGAGCCTGGAGCGCAAGCTTCGATTCGCGTCCTTTGAGATGGCCGTTACGGTCCTCGCGGATGATGCCATGGGTTGCGGTGGATTTGAGCCAGCCGCCGGACTTGATGTGGACGACCTCGGTCTCAAGCGGCTGCCAGGCGCCGTTGCGGTCTTTGTAGTAGGCGCCGATCTCGCTGACCTCGGAGATGGGTGCGGGAGGAGGATCCTCGGCGGTGTTGCCTTCGGGCGTAAGGCGTTTGCGGCCCTTGTTCATCATCGCGGAGATGACGCGTTCGGAGACTCCGGCATCTTTGAGGTCGACCAGTGAGTCAGCGTCGGTGGTGTACTGGCCCGGCTGCGAGGCGATGGCCTGGAGGACCAGATCATCGCTCAGACCAGCTCCGACCATGCGAATGATCGAGCCATTGTTGAGGATCTTGGCCATGGAAGGCGCTGCCGCAGCGATGGGGCCCTCGGCAGGCTGCGGAGGCTCCGCAGTCTGGGCGAGCGATGACATTCCCCCGATCAGAAATACAGCGAACAAATTTGCCAGCAAAGTGCGCGGCAACAGCATTCGAACCCCTCCAAAAGGATGCTTCTATTGTGTTGGACGTGGGAAAGGCTATCACGCAACCCGATGAATCCAGATGGGAATGAACCGTATTTCCCGATCTGTCATCATAAAGAGAGGGGCTTCAGTGATTTTGGGGCCCGGGAGTGTAGTTCAGATGAAGTTGAAATTGCCCGAGGGAGAATTTCAGGCATACCTTTTTGATTGCGATGGCACGATCGCGGATTCGATGCCGTTGCACTACATCGCATGGAAGACTGTTCTGTCGGAGTGGAGCTGCGAGTTTCCGGAAGATCTGTTTTACGCGTGGGGTGGGATGCCGGTTGTGGAGATCATCTCTTCGCTAAATACACGACATGGACTGAGCATGCCGGTTGCCGACATTCAGCGCCGCAAGGAGGAGATGTTCTACGCCAACCTGCCTGCGCTCAAGGCAGTGCCCGAGGTGTTGGAGCACATCCATGCAAAGCATGGCGAGATTCCGTTTGCCGTTGTCTCTGGCAGCACGCGCAATTCGGTCCACGCCTCGCTGCGAACGCTCAACCTGCTGGATCGCTTCGATACGTTTGTATGCGCGGGGGATTACACGCGCAGCAAGCCACATCCGGAGCCGTTTTTGCTCGCGGCAGAACGTCTGGGAATTGCGCCTGAGTCTTGCCTTGTATTCGAAGATACGCAGATGGGAATCGATTCAGCGACAGCAGCGGGGATGGCGTCTGTGCGGGTTCCGGCGCCGTGGGAGCGGGTCTAACGCAAGCAGCGTTCGGCTGTGGAAATGGCGCATCCAGTGGCGTCTTCTGTGTTTGCGGCAGAAAGTGTCACTGTGCTAAAGTTAGCTCTGCGGCGCACTCTGCGCAGGCACGACTGCGCGTCAGGCGGGCGGTGCTTACAGGGGGCAATAGCACAAGGCTGTTTGGGCTGGCGTAGCTCAGCTGGTAGAGCATCTGATTTGTAATCAGAGGGTCGGGGGTTCAAGTCCCTTCGCCAGCTCCAGTTTCCACTCAGCAAAGAGATTGGATTTGGTTGTACTGTCGGGCCGTTCTGGCCAAGCAGAACTCCGGAGACTTCTTCAAGGGATGTATGACCCGCTCGATCGGCGGATTTGTGATCGACGCGCGGACTTGATGAGTTGTGGGAACTGCGCGGTAGACGGGTTGGCAGCGAAGTGCACAGGTGGCCGAGTGGTTAATGGCAGCAGACTGTAAATCTGCCCGTCTATGACGTACGGAGGTTCGAATCCTCCCCTGTGCACCATGAATTTGCAGAGGAAGCAGCAACAGGGGAGCGGAACGTGGACTTCGGCCCCGCCGGCAGCGGAAGATTGGCAGTAGCGCTGGCAGGCTTAGGAGTTTTGGCGATCCTGGTGTGGTACACGATGGAACCGGGAAAGTTTCAATCGCTGACCTGGGTACTTTTAGGATTTTTTGCCTTTCGCGTAACGCTTGGATGGCTTCGCTCGCGATAGGATTGTAGGGTTGGTTGTAGAAGGCTGATGTAGCTCAGTGGTAGAGCACTCCCTTGGTAAGGGAGAGGTCATGGGTTCAAGCCCCATCATCAGCTCCAGGTTTAGTAAAGAGGCGGGAGTAACTCAGTGGTAGAGTCACAGCCTTCCAAGCTGTTGGTCGCGGGTTCGATTCCCGTCTCCCGCTCCATAGAGTAGAAGGCACTCCCCAGGAGAGTTTGTTGAGTACGTTGAAAGAGCAGCCAATACTTCCGATCGCCGATCCAGTCGCTTTCGGCGCGGTGAAGACAGCGATTGAAACGTCGTTTTCCTCGGGAAATGTTCGTGAATTTCTCCGCTCACTGGAGCGCAGGAATGTCCGCATCCGCGAGTTTGAAGATGTTCTGAGCAAGGGACTGCTGGGGCCGAAGACGGAGGCTGAGTACAAGCAGCTTCCCGATGGTGACCAGGGCCAGATACGCGAGTTCTACCTGGCAAGCCTTGAGAAGGTCGCGCCGGAGCTGAGGCAGCAATTCTTCCGGCTGTACGCGTACTACTGAGTTCTCGAAAACATTTGAAGTTTTGACTTGAATCGCCGGTGTATGCCGGCCAAACACCAGACGGAGAGAGCAATGGCGAAGGAAAAATTTGACCGGTCCAAGCCGCACGTGAACATCGGGACGATTGGTCACATTGATCACGGCAAGACGACTTTGACGGCGGCGATCACGAAGGTATTGTCGAAGCACAACCCGAAGAACGCGTTTCGTTCGTTCGACACGATCGAT
>Ga0070671_100004345_pt1 | contig 11207 bp, 10 predicted proteins | sample KBSS73metaG_FD_65341 | JGI IMG/M metagenome (GOLD analysis project Ga0070671, IMG submission 65341) | Switchgrass rhizosphere microbial communities from Kellogg Biological Station, Michigan, USA - KBS S7-3 metaG | ecosystem: Host-associated > Plants > Roots > Rhizosphere > Soil ... | reverse complement strand
CAGGCGCGGCCGATGCTGGTCGAGCGAGAGGCCGCACACCGGGCGATTGCGCTGGCAGAGCTCGTGGACGTGCCGATCCTTATCGTCCATGTCTCCGGCCGGGAGGCGGTCGAGCAGATCCGCTGGGCGCGTGCCCAGGGCTTGAAGGTCTTCGCCGAAACCTGCCCGCAGTACCTGTTCCTGACCGCCGCAGATCTCGGCGATGACGACAGCTACCTCGGCGCGCGCTGCGTGTGCAGCCCGCCGCCGCGTGACAAGGCGAACCAGGAGGTCATCTGGAACGCCCTGACCGACGGCCTATTCACCGTCTTCTCCTCCGACCATGCGCCGTTTCGCTTCGACGCGCCAGAAGGCAAGAAGCCCGGAGGCGCGGAAGTTCCGTTTCGACACATACCGAACGGCATCCCGGGACTCGAGACGCGCCTTGCGCTGCTCTATTCGGAGGGGGTTCTCGGCGGACGCATGAGCCTCAACCGCTTCGTCGAACTGACGTCGACCAATCCGGCCAAGGCCTACGGGCTGCATCCTCGCAAGGGAACGATCGCCATTGGCAGCGACGCCGACCTCGTGGTCTGGGGCGAGCGCGACTTCGTCCTGAAGAATGCGGACCTGCACCACGATGTCGACTACACGCCCTATGAGGGCAGGACGCTGCATGCGTGGCCGGCGGTGACCATCGCGCGGGGCGAGGTGGTCTGGGACGGGCAGTTCCACGGCCGCGCCGGTCGCGGCCGCTTCCTCCCTTGCGGAGCCCCGTCACTGGTCGCGCGACCCGCGCGTTCTCGCGTCGAATGAAGCTGCTGCTGATCAACCCCAACATCTCGGAGAGCGTTTCCGAGCTGATCCGCGTCGAAGCGGAGCGTTGCGCCTCCCCCGGGACTGTGATCGAGGTGCTGACCGCGCCGTTTGGCGTTGCATACATCGAGACGCGCTTCGAGGCGCTCATCGGCGCCTATGCCGCGGCGCAGCTGGTCGCCGAGCACCATGAGCGATTCGATGCGGTGGTCGTGGCCGCGTTCGGGGATCCTGGGCTGGCGGCGCTACGCGAAGTGCTGCCCTGTCCCGTGACCGGGCTGACGGAAGCGGCACTGGCCAGCGCTTGCCTGCTCGGCCATCGGTTCTCGATTGTCGCGATCTCGCAGCGCATTCGCGCTTGGTATCGCGAGACGGTTCATGCCTGCGGGCTCGAGGGCCGGTTGGCCAGCATCCGCGGGCTCGACGAGCCGCTGGCCGACATCGCCAACGTGCAAGACAACCAGGGCGAGCGCCTGGTGAAGCTCGCCGAACGATGCGTCGACGAAGACGGCGCCGATGTCATCGTCCTTGCCGGCGCACCGCTCGCGGGGCTGGCACGAACCCTGCGTGACCGCTTGCCTGTGCCTGCAGTCGATGGTGTCTCGAGCGCGGTGCGTCACGCCGAGACACTCGTCGCCTTGGCGCCCGCACGCGCCCAGCGAGGAAGCTTCGCCGCACCGCCTCGCAAGGACCATCGCGGCCTGTCGGAGTCAATGCTTCGCCTGATGGCTTCATCCCGAGGCACACGCGAATAGTCCAACCGCCAAGCACCCTCCGATCCGTCCCATCTTTCCGCCTAAGGAGAACACCGTGTTCCGATCACACCGACTTGCTACCGCCCTCGCAATCCTCACAGCCACGCTCGCCTTGACGCCGGCCGCGGCCCAGGAGCACATGAAGCTCAAGGCCATCGGCCAGCCGTTGGCGACGGGATTGATCCAGAAGAACAAGGAGCAGCCCTTCTTCGAGCATTTCGCCGAGAGGACAGGGCTGCCCATCGACGTCGACTACAAGCCGATTGATACGCTCGGACTGAAGGACACCGAGCAGCTGCGCGTGTTGAAGGCGGGCCTCTTCGACATCGTCTCGCTGCGCGTCTCGCAGAACTCGCGCGACGAGCCGACGCTGCTCGGCCTCGACCTGGTCGGCGCAAGCCCCGACTACGCCACCGGCCGCAAGGTGGCGAAGGCGTACTTCGATACTGTCGACGCGCGCCTGCAGCAGCAGTTCAACGTCAAGCTGCTGAGCGTCTGGCCGTTCGGACCGCAGATCCTCTTCTGCAAGAAGCCCATAACGAAGCTCGCCGACGTGAAGGGCCTCAAGGTCCGCGTCTATGACCAGAACCTGGCGAAGTTCATCGAGCTGGTCGGCGGCACGCCCGTGCCGGTCGGCTTCGCCGACACCCAGCAGTCGCTGTCGCTCGGCGTCGTCGACTGCGCGATCACCGGACCGAGCTCGGCCAATTCCGCAGGCTGGCCAGAAGTGACGACGCATCAGATGCCGCTCGGCTTCCAGATGGCGCTGAACGGCTATGCCATGAGCATGAAGAGCTGGAACGCGCTCAAGCCCGATCAGCAGGTCAAGCTCAAAGCAGCCTTCGACAAGCTCACGGATGAGATCTGGACCTACTCCGAAGAGCTGTTCCAGGACGCGCTGAACTGCAACGCCGGCAAGGACCCGTGCACCACCGGCAAGAAGTTCAAGCTCATCAACGTGCCTGTGACGCCCGCCGACAGCGAGCTGATCAGCAGCGCCGTGAGCAAGGTGTCGCTGCCGGTGTGGGCAGAGGCGTGCGACAAGACCAACCCGGGGTGCTCGCAGAAGTGGAAGTCGACGGTCGGCCCGATCGTCGGGATCAAGTGACTGCGGCGGGGCTCGAAGCAGCGCGTCCTGTGGAGGAAACGTCGACCCGAGCAACCGACGCGGCTTCATTGGGCACGTCGGTGAAGGAACGCGTCGAGGGTGCGCTGGCAATGCTCTTCGGCGCGATCTTTCTCGTGCTGTCGGCGATCGTCTCGATCGAAACGATCTCGCGCAAGCTCTTCAACTTCTCGCTGCAAGGCGCGGACGAGCTGGGCGGCTATGCGCTGGCCGTCGGCTCGACCATCGCCTTCAGCTTGGCGCTGATCGGGCGCAACCACATCCGAGTGGACGTCTTCCACGAGCTGCTGTCGCGCAGGGTGCAGGCGCTGCTGAACTGGCTGTCGATCGTGATGCTCGCGACCCTCGGCGTGTTCATCGCCTGGGTCGCATTCAAGGTTCTTGCCGACACGCTGCAATACGGCAGCACCGCGCAGACGCCCTGGGCGACGCCGCTGATCTGGCCGCAGGGCGTCTGGTACGTGGGGCTGGTCATCTTCGCGCTCGTCGCAACCGGCTTTGCGATCCGTGCCACGTGGCTGCTCGCACAAGGCCGCCTGGACACCCTGAACCGCGACTTTCATCCGAAGAGCGCCAAGGAAGAGCTGAAGGACGAGCTCGTGGACCTGGCGCAGCGCCAAGCCGCGCCGGGAGTGCAGCCATGAACATCGCCATCATCTCGCTCGCTTTCCTCGCTATGCTCGCGATGATGCTGATCGGCTTGCCGATCGCCGTGTCGATGGCTCTGGTCGGCATCGTCGGCGGCATCTCCGCGTACGGCGTGCCATTCATGGACTCGATCGCGCCCGTTGTCTGGGGCGTGCAGAACGAGAACCTGCTGACCTGCATTCCCCTCTTCGTGCTGCTTGGCGAGTTGCTCCTCCGCTCAGGGATCGCCGATCGCATGTACATCGCGCTTTCGGCATGGCTCGGCCGGCTGCCCGGCGGGCTGCTGCATACGAACATCGGAAGCTGCGCGCTGTTCGCGGCGACCTCGGGCTCCTCGGTTGCGACCGCTGCGACTGTGGGCACGGTGGCTCTGCCCTCGCTCTACAAGCGCGGCTACTCGATGCGCGCGTCGCTCGGCTCGCTGGCCGCGGGCGGCACGCTGGGGATACTGATCCCGCCGAGCGTCAACATGATCGTCTACGGCTCACTCACGAACAACTCGATCGGCAAGCTCTTCATCGCCGGGATCATCCCGGGGTTGCTGCTAACCGGCTTCTTCATGGTCTACATCGCCGCGTCGTCTCTGGCGAGTGGCAAGGCGATGCGGGAGGAGAAGGTCGCACTGCCCGAGCGCATTCGCGTGCTGCGCTACCTGGTGCCGCCGGCGGTCGTGTTCGGCATCGTCATGGGCAGTCTCTACCTGGGCATTGCCACCGCCACCGAGAGCGCGGCTCTTGGCGTAATCGCCGCGCTCGTCTTCGTCTGGAATTCGGGCAAGCTCAACCTGGAGCTGCTCCGCAACTGCTTCATCTCGTCGGCACGGGTGAGCGGGATGATCCTCCTGATCATCATGGCAGCGTTCATCCTCAACTTGACTGTCAGCCTCACCGGCGTGGCAGAGGCCATGACCAAGTGGGTCGCGGGCCTTGGCCTGTCGGCGACCGGCTTGATCCTGGCGCTGATCGTCTTCTACCTGATCCTCGGCATGTTCATGGACGTGCTGTCGATGCAGGTCGCGACTTTGCCCGTTACCTATCCCATCGCAGTCGCGCTCGGCGTCGATCCGATCTGGTTCGGCATCTTCATCGTCCTGATGTGCGAGCTCGGGCTGATCACGCCGCCGGTCGGGATGAATCTCTTCGTCGTGCACGGCATCCGCCCGGACAAGGGCGGCATCCAGGACGCAATCTACGGCGCTCTTCCCTACGCGGCGATCATGATCCTGTTCACGCTGTTGCTGCTCGCGTGGCCGGCCCTGGTGACCTGGTTGCCAGCGCACATGTAGGGGAGAGGCCGGTGGGTGACGAGAACCTCTGGCAACTCAGCGCCACCGAGCTGCAGCGCCGTTACCGCGAGCGCAGCCTCACGCCGATGGCGGTGGTGCAAGGAGTGCTGGCGCGCATGGACGCGGTCAATCCGCGCCTGAACGCTGTGATCGCGCGGCGGGACGACGCCGTGCTGTCCGAGGCTGCGGCGGCGACGGAGCGCTTTGTGCGGAGCTCGCCTCTGTCGACGCTCGACGGCATTCCGATCACGGTGAAGGACAGCCTCTTCACGGCCGCCCTGCCGACCACCTGCGGCACCGCCGCGCTGCGCGGCCATCGCCCGGTGCATGACGAGCTCGCTGCCGAACGCGCACTCGCCGGGGGCGCACTGCTGATCGGCAAGACCAATGTGCCGGAGTTCGCCAACGACGGCTACACCGGCAACTCGCTGTTCGGCGTCACCGGCAACCCGTGGGATCCGGCGCTGACGCCAGGCGGCTCCAGTGGTGGCGCGGTCGCTGCCGTGGCGGCCGGCATCGGCCCCCTGGCGATCGCGCAGGACGGTGGCGGCTCGATTCGCCGCCCGGCCTCGCACACTGGACTGGTCGGCCTCAAGCCCTCCCTCAGCGCCTGGCCGCGCCACCACGCTTTTCCGGGTCTGCTGCTCGACTTCGACTGCATCGGCCCGGTAGCGCGCACGGTTGCCGACGCACGACTGCTGTTCGACGCCGTGCGCGGCGCGTCGGCGGTCGACCGCTCGTCGATGGCAGCGGCCCACGCGGCGACTCAGCCGCGAACGCAGCGAACGCTGCGCGTGCTTTACGTCGAACACCTGGATGCCAATCCGTTGGACCCGCAGATCGCCGCGAGCTGCCGCGACGCCGTGCAGCGATTCGGGGCGATGGGCCACCGCCTTGAGTTCGGCCCCCTGCCGCTGGATGTCAGCTACTTGATGGAAGCTTGGCCGCAGATTGGTCAGGTGGGCCTGGCTGCGATGTTCGAACAGCATCCCGACTGGGAGGCACTGGCGAGCCCGAAGTACCGCGAACTGGCGGAGGCCGGTAAAAGCGTATCGGGCGCGCGCGTGTGGCGAATCGTGGAACAGGTGGCGCGCTTGCGACGCGAGTGTGCGACGCTGTTTGAACGCGTCGACGTGATCGTCATGCCCGCCGCCGCGGCGCTGCCATGGCCCGCGCACGAGCCCTACCCGTCGCACATCGATGGCCAGTCGGTCGGCCCGCGGGGGCACGCTGCGTACACCGGCTGGGTCAACGCCGCGGGGTTGCCAGGACTCGCCCTGCCGGCGCGGCCCTCTAGCGAGGGCCTGCCGATCGGCATCCAGTTGATCGGAGCCTATGGTCAGGATGACTTGCTTCTCGATCTGGGTGCCGCTTACGAGGCACTCGCGCCCTGGAGCGACCGCTGGCCCGCTCTTTGAGACGGGCCTGCTTGCCATGACTCCGATCGATGCCGCCGTGCAGGCGCTGCTGCGAGCGCGACGCACCCATCACACAACGCACGCTGCAGACGTGCCCCTTCCCGATGCGACCGCCGCCTATGCGGTGCAGGCCGGTGTGGCGCAGGCCCTCGGCTGGTTCAGCGGAGGTACCCCACGACACTGGAAATCCGGCGGACCTTCGCGCGACGCGGTGCTCACGCACGCGCCGCTGCCACCGGCCGGTGTGTGGGAAAGCCCGGCCGACGCGAGCGAGCGGTCGTGGCGCTTCCATTTCCGCGGCATCGAGGCCGAGATCGCATTGCGCCTGGCGCGCGATGTCGACGCCTCCCTCGCCGCCACACTGGAGGTCGCCACGGTCACCGAGCTCGTCGATGCGATGTGCGTTTCGATCGAGCTGGTCGACTCGCGCTGGACCGAGGGCAGCGACGCGCCACCGCTCGCCAAGCTTGCCGATCTCCAGTCCCACAGCGCGCTGGTGCTTGGCAAATGGGTGCCTTTCGAGGCCCGTGACTGGGCCGCTCAGACCTGCGTTCTCTCAATGGGCAACGCCGCGACGCAGATTTTTCGGGGCACCCACTCGATGGGCGACCCCGCGTTCGTGCTGCCAGTGTGGCTGCGCCACGCCACGCGCGACGGCAGCGTCCTGGAGGCCGGCACCGTTCTCACGACCGGCACCTGGTGCGGCCTGCCACTCGCGGCGGCCGGCGACCGGGTCGTCGCCGAATTTCCCGGGATTGGCTCGGCTGCCGTGCAGCTCTGAGCACTCCGACGGCGATCCAACGAAGTCATCGAACCATGATCACTCTCGATCACCACCCAAGCGGCCGCCACTTCCTGCAGGTCCCGGGGCCAAGCCCGGTGCCCGACCGCATCCTGCGCGCCATCAGCCTGCCGACGATCGACCACCGCGGCCCGGAGTTCGGCCTGCTGGGCAAGAAGGTCGTCAGCGGGATGCAGCAGGTATTCCAGACGCGGCATCCGGTCGCAATCTATCCCGCGTCGGGCACCGGCGCTTGGGAAGCGGCACTGGTTAACACGATGAGCGCAGGCGATGCCGTGCTGATGGTCGAGACCGGCCACTTCGCAGCGTTGTGGCAGAAGATGGCGCTCAGACTCGGCCTCGAGCCGGAATTCCTCGCGCTGCCGGGCATCGACACGACCACTGGACTGCCGAACGCCTGGCGTCACGGCGTCGATGCGGGGATGGTCGAAGAGCGCCTGCGCAAGGACAACGCGCACCGGTTCCGGGCCGTCTGCGTGGTGCACAACGAAACCTCCACGGGCGTGACCAGCGACATTACCGCGGTGCGGCGTGCGATCGACGTTGCGCGTCACCCGGCGCTGCTGATGGTCGACTCCATCTCTGGCTTGGCCAGCGCGGACTATCGGCACGACGAATGGGGTGTCGACGTCACTGTAAGCGGTTCGCAGAAGGGCCTCATGCTGCCACCGGGCATCAGCTTCAATGCGCTCTCGCCGAAGGCCATGGAGCTCAGCAAAACGGCGCGCCTGCCGCGTTCGTACTGGGGCTGGGACGAGATCGTGGAAATGAGCGCCGGCGGCTACTGGCCCTACACGCCGAACACGAACCTGCTGTACGGGCTGAGCGAAGCACTCGACATGCTGCTCGCGCAAGGACTGCCGGCAGTGTTCGCGCGCCACCAGCGCTGGGGCACCGCGGTGCGCGCCGCAGTGCAGGCGTGGGGCTTGCCGATCCAGTGCGCGGATCCGGCGCTGTATTCGCCGGTGCTGACGGGCGTGATCACGCCTGGTGGCGTCGACGCCGATGCGGTGCGCCGGTTGATCCACGAGCGATTCGACCTCTCACTGGGTACCGGCCTGGGCAAGCTGAAGGGTCGCATGTTCCGCATCGGCCACCTCGGCGACTGCAACGACCTGACGCTGATGGCCACGCTTGCCGGCGTCGAAATGGGGCTGAAGCTCGCCGGTGTCACCCTCGGCGGGAGCGGAGTCTCCGCGGCAATGGAGTTCTTCGCTGCGACGCCGTTACCGGCGCCGGCGGTCTGATCGCCCCGGGTGCCCCTTGGGCGCTTAGGGCGTAGAGGCGGGCGAGTTTGCTGCCGCGTCAGGATCCAGGTCGCTCCACAGCATCGGGAGTTGCCCATCCGATAGGAGCTGGTTAAGCAGTTCGATGTAGTGCTTGCGTGTCAGCTGCAGAAGCTCCGACCGCTTCTCGAACAGGGTTGCGTCCCAGCCCTTTTTCTGCATTAGAGCCCCTCGGCTTGCCTGCTCGCTGATGACCTGGTCGAGCAGCACGAGGCGAGCCAGCAGCTCGGGCCGCCACACCTCCTTGAATGCTTGGTTGCGATCCACTTGAGTGTCTTCACGCCGGGAGAGACCGACACCGACGAAACCCGTCCGGCAATTCCTAAGCCATTCCTTTCGGAGGAGGTCCCGGGAGGTAACCCATGCGCGCACATTTGGCGCCGTCCGGATGCCCCGGTCAAGGCATCGCTACGCCGAGTCAACGGTCGGCGGGGCGCTCGTCGACGTAGGGCGTAGTTCACGGCCGAATCCCGCGGATTGCTGCTATCGATCACCCAGAGCCGTCTTCAGTTTTGCTGCGAGCGCCCCGAGCGATGCCCCTGAGCTGAGCGGGCGCGCTTTTGGATCACCCATGAAGCGGCGGAGAACAAGGCTCCCGCGCGCGTAGTCCCAACGATAAAGATCAACCCTAGACAAGCCTGAGCGGCTTCAGGCGCTTCTGCTCGGCTTGAGTGACCCGACAGCCGCTCCAGGGGCGCTTCGGGGCAGCGTGAAAGTGAATGTCGCCCCGCCGCCGGGGTTCTCGTGGGCGCCGATGGCTCCGCCATGAGCGTCGACGATCCGTTGTGCGATCGCAAGGCCGACCCCGAGGCCATGCGACTTGGTTGTCACGAATGGAGTGAACAGCGTCGCGATGATTTCCGCAGGCAAGCCCGGTCCCTTGTCGCTGACCGAGACTTCGACGCTCACGGGCGTGGCGGCGCTTCGTATCGTGACGTGCCGCCTCTCGGCGGGCATCGCCGCCAGTGCGTCGACGGCGTTCCTCAATAAGTTGACGAGCACCTGCACCAGCAGCACCTGATCGCCTTCGACGACACACGGAGTTGGGGACAAATCGAGGGTCACCTCGACCTGCCGCCCCCTCATGTCGTGAGCCACGAGGGCGAGGCTCTCGTCGATCACGGAGCGGAGTTCGATCGGCTTCTTGTGCAGCTGATGGCTGCGGAGCAATGTCCGATGCCGGTCGATGATCTTTGTAGCCAGGATGGCTTCTGCCTGGATGTCCGCCAGGATCTCGCCCGTCTCGTCGGGTGCCGCCTGGTTGGTGGTGACCATCATCTGAAGCGCCTGGGCGTTGTACCTGATCGCACTGAGAGGTTGCCCGAGCTCGTGTCCGATCGAAGAAGCCATCGCCGACATGGTTCCGCGCCGATCGGCGTCGGCGGCGAGAGAAAGGTTCTGGCGGCTGTCGATCTCGGCCCGTCGCCGCGCGCGGCGCTCGTACAGGAGACGGGCGATCAAAAGCGTTTGAAGCAGCAGCACGGTGATGGCCGCCAGCACTGTCCACTTGTATTCGTCCCACAGGCTCGGGCGCCGAAACTGCACGATGCTGCCGGGCGGCAACCGGCTTTCCTGGATGCCCCATCGTTGCAGCTCGCGCCAGTCGAACATCGGCTCACCCCGCCCCTGCGGAGCGATTCGGAGGCTTGCCGGCGGCGCGCCGTTCAGGAGTCGACCGGCGACATCGGCCGTGCTGCGGGCAAGGCCGCCGATGGACATCATCGACCCACCGACGACTCCATGTCCGAATAGCGGGGTGAACGCTGAAAACATGGGGGCGTTGGCCGCTGCGTGAAGGTCGGCGAGCACTTGCTGGTCGGCATACGCCCCACCTTGTGCGTCCGTGCCGAAGGCGAGATAGACTATGGCCGAGTGGCTCGGAAGGCTCGCGACGCGGCGCAGAATGTCCGGCAGCGACAGCTGGTCCGACCAGATGAAGGTCACTCGGCCCCGAAACCTTGTGAATTCGCCCTCGAGCACGCCGCGCCAGAAGCGGCCGAGCGATCCGGACCCGATCACCATGAAGACTTGCTTGGTGTCGGGCAGTAAGTGCAGGATGTTGTCGATCAGGCCAGGAAAGTCGTTGATCACCGGGACGGCGGTCTCGTTGTCGCCCAGGGGCGCGTCGCGCAGGTATCGCTGGTCCACCGAGGCGAACAGAAGCGGTGCCTCGGGGAACAGCTGGCCACGATGTCGTCGGGCGAATGCAGCCGCAGGGCCGCCCACCGTCATGACCAAGTCCGGCGGCGCGCGATCGGCGTAGATCGATTGGACGTAGTCGACCAGCGCCTGGTTGGACGCGCCGACAAAACCGGTGGGTCCGATGACCACTTGGACGACGTTCACCGGCTTGCCTGCTTGCTGATCAAGGCGAACGTGGAAGTCACCGGTGAACTGATCGAGGACCAGATTTCCGCGATTCAGCGAATGCAGCATGAGGACCTGCTTCGGTGCGGGCTGGGCTTCGCTCGATGCCGCGGCGGTCACCAGCAAGCCGCTCAGCAACACGCATCGCCATCTGCTCCAAGCGCCGGGGTCCGGGCGCGCCCTGCCTCCCAGGCCTCTCGCGTATCGCACATGCATGGAGTAGCTGCACCTCCCGGAGTGGAAAACGATACACCTGTCTCCAGAGACGCGTTGCGTGAGGTGCCAACCAGAGGGCAGGTACTACGGTGCACCTCAAACTGTTATCCGCCGGACAGCTCCGAAGCAGCCATTGACGACAGTCCGCATATGGCCGAGGCTGTGTGAGAACGCGTCGAGCAACGAGGCGTGACGGCACGGTGATCGGCGTAGCTCGCGTCAACGGCTGCTTGGCGGACTGGCGTGAGGCTAGCAAGGCGCTCAGGCGCCTGCCAACCTGATCGCCTTCAGCGTCTTCCTGATCGCCAGGATGCTGATCACTCTCTTGAAGTTGTACGCCAGCACGTGCAGGCTCATCTCGGTACTCACGTTGGCAAGCGTGTGGGTCAGGAAGTGCGTCGACCCCATCAGTGCTTGAGCGTTCCGAACACGTGCTCGACCGTCCGCCTGCGGATCGTCATCGCCTGCGGTTGCTTGTCGAGCCGGCGCTGCACCGTCTCGAGCACCGC
>Ga0070671_100004344_pt1 | contig 11209 bp, 10 predicted proteins | sample KBSS73metaG_FD_65341 | JGI IMG/M metagenome (GOLD analysis project Ga0070671, IMG submission 65341) | Switchgrass rhizosphere microbial communities from Kellogg Biological Station, Michigan, USA - KBS S7-3 metaG | ecosystem: Host-associated > Plants > Roots > Rhizosphere > Soil ... | reverse complement strand
TTGTCTCGCGCGATTGTTCGGGCGGTGATGCAGGCGAAGAGCCTGCCCGGGCTGCCTTCGTATGGAGAGTACGTTTCAAAGACAAAGTAAAACCCCGCGCTGGGCTGGCAGCGCGGGGTTTTTGCCGAAGACGTGAGAGAGAACCAAAGGCAGATCAGTGCATCAGGTTCGGAACCACGTTTACGGCAACCTCGGTACCCTTCAGGACGTTGAGCTCACGGATGAGCTCCTTTTCCTGCTTACCAATCGTCCAGGAGTAAGCGATTGCGCTGTCGGGGCTGGAGATCTCGTGAAGGAAGTAGTGGTCGCCATATTTCGCGAAGGTGACTCTTCCGACTGCGAGAGTCTTGGACTCGCTCTGCGGCAGAACCATGGTGATGATGCGATTGCGGGCATCATCGCTGCTCAGCAGCATGACGTGTTCCCCCTGCTTGGAGAACGTGTAGGTTCCGGCAGGCATGACCCGGGAGCCAACCTGGAATGCGAAGGGGATGTTTGCCTTGGCTCCGGACGAAGTCTGCGCGAGCGCGCTGGACGGAGTGGCGGCGATGCCAATGGCAAGGGCGGAGGACACGAGACCAGAGGCGAGAAAGGAAGTAATTGAGCGTTTCATGACCTGTCTCCTTATCTGAAGGCCTTCTCCACAATTGCCTTCACTCTGATAAGCGGAGAACAGGGAGAAAAGGTGCCATGGGTGAAGAGATTTAATTTGTGTTCGCTCTGTGCGGCTCTGTTTGTGTAGCGCAAATGGAGACCCCGCGCTGCATAGGTCAGCGCGGGGCTTGCCGTTCGAGTGATCCGGAGAGTCAAGGCAGATTTAGCGGAGGCTCGGGATTACGTTGACGGCTACTTCGGTAGGCTGCTGATTGCGCAGCTCGCGAACGATGTTCTTCTCCTGCTTAGTGGTGGTGCAGCGATAGGAGGTTGTGCTGCCGGCGACCCAGACGTTGTGCAGGAAATAATGATCACCGTATTTGTTGAATGTGATCTTGCTTACCGTGGCAGGCTTTACGCCGTTATCACGAAGTGCCATCGCAAGGGCCTGGACATGGTTGTCGGTGCCGCTGAGCCGCATGATGCTGCCGTTCTCCTGACCGATGATATAGGTTCCGGCCGGCATGAGCTTGCCATTCGCCTGAAACGCGAAGGGGATGTCCGCCTTGACGAGTGAAGTAGACTGCGCGAACGACGGGGTTGCCGCGCCAATTGCAAGGGCGCACGACACGAGACCAGAGGCAACAAGGGAAGTGATTGAGTTTTTCATGACTTTCTCCTTTTTCTGGAAGGCCGTCTCCGCAATTGCCTTCTATCTGGATAAGCGGAGTTGAAGGAGAAAAGGTGCCATGAAGCCGAAAGTACTTGGGCTAGCTTTGGGGGGTGCTCTTTTGTATCTCTTCGAAGAGCCACATGCGGGCGAGGGACCAGTCGCGCTTGACGGAGCGGGGGGCGATGCCGAGAACGCCGGCGACTTCTTCGACGGAGAGGCCGCCGAAGTAGCGCATCTCCACCACTTGGGCCTGGCGGGGGTTCAGTTTCTCGAGGCGCGTGAGGGCGTCCTCTAATAGGAGGATCTCGGCGGAGGTCTCTTTGGAGATGGCGATGCCTTCGTCAAGGTCGACGCGAACCTGCTTACCGCCGCGCATGGCGGCGTTGTGCTCGCGGGCGTGGTCGACGAGGACCCGGCGCATGACGTTGGCGGCAAAGCCGATGAAGTGCGCATGGTTCTGCCACTCGACGTGGTCCTGCTGTGCGATTCGCAGGTAGGCCTGATTAATGAGGGCTGTGGCTTGGAGGGTGTGGTCACGGCGCTCTCGAGACATGTAGCCCTTGGCGAGGCGGTGGAGCTCGGTGTAGACGAGGGGGAGGAGCTGGTCGGCGGCGGACTTGTCCCCGCGATTCATCGCCTTCAAGAGAAGCGTGACTTGTCCGTCGGATGAGGACATAGGTGGCTCCAGCCTTGCTGTGTGAGCCATTCTACGCTGAACGGGTGTCGTTGAGGCAGAAGGAGTTGGCCCTTTTGGATGGCCGGATACGCTTATAGATATGAGAGCACTACGCGTTGGATAACGTGATAAGCTGCTCGCGAAGAATTGGCCGGAACTTTGAGCGCCCCGCATCGTCAAATTGACGTAGGTGCGGGAGGCGTTTTATCTCATGGTCTGCAATGCTGGCTTTCCAAGCCTTTGCAGGCGCTGATGCACCTGTCCGGTTCTATCTGGGGCCCAAGCTGAGGAATCGAAGCCCTTTACCGGCGTTTTAGGCCGGTAGGGAGGATGAGGCCATGGCTGGAGAGCGCGAAACCGTCGATGAGTTGTTCGCCGCTGCGTTAGAGCTGGCGCCGGAGGATAGGTCCGCCTTCCTCGAGGGAGCCTGCCGCGATTCTCCTGAGTTGAAGCCTGTTGTTCGCCAGATGCTTGATCGGGAAGAGGCGATGGGGAGCTTCCTGGAGCAGCCCGCATTCGAAGCTCACAGAGGGGCGGCGCAGTTTGCTCCACTAGAGGACGAGGAACCAGTTGCGCCTCAATATCAGGCCGCCCCGCGCGCCACGACCGGACCACGGTGGAAGGTCGGCGATGTTCTGAACGGCCGCTTCGAGATAGTGCGGTACATCGCTCGTGGAGGCATGGGCGAGGTGTACGAGGCCGAGGACCGCAGGCTGCAGGGAGTGCACGTTGGGCTGAAGACACTGCTGTCGCATTCAGCGGAAGACCCCGGGATGCAGAAGCGGTTCGAGCGCGAGATTCTGCATGCGCGCGAGGTGGTGCATCCGAATCTCTGTCCTATCTATGACATTTATCAGAGCGAGCAGACTGGGCGTCCGGTCACGTTTCTGACGATGAAGCTGCTAAACGGGGAGACACTGGCCAGCCGCATCGCGAAGCAGGGACCCCTGAAGGTGCCGGAGGCCGCCGCGATTATTCGGCAGGTGGGCGATGCGTTGATTGCGGTGCACGACGCCGGTATTCTGCACCGCGATATCAAGGCCAGCAACATCATGCTCGAGGGACACGGCGCCGCGGTACGGGTGTGCCTGATGGACTTCGGGCTGGCGCACGCGTACCAGGCGGGAGCGTCGATGCTCTCGACAATTGGCCTGGCGGGAACGCCGGCGTATATGGCACCGGAACTGTTTCGTGGGGAGCAGCCTTCGACGTCGACGGACGTGTACGCAATCGGCGTGGTGGCGTATGAGATGCTGGTCGGCCATGTGCCGCGGTTCAGCCCAGGTAACGAGCTGGAGACGGGGCGTGACCCGGTCTTCGACAAGCTGCCGGCCGAGTGGAAACGGTTTATTCGCGGGTGCGTTGAAGCGGATGTTACGCGGCGGTTTGGGACTGTTCGAGACGCGATGGCCTCGCTGCAGCCAGGATATGTTGGGCCACCTCCGCTAACGACCTTGGGAGCGGAGAAGCATGCAATCTCGCGGCGACAGATGCTGGGGATGGGAGCAGGGGCGTCGCTGGCGCTGGTGGGAGGTGCATGGTACGAGTGGCCACGGATCGATAGCTGGATGCATCCGCTTCCGGACAAGCGATTCGTGGCGGTAATGGCTTGGCCGTCAGAGGCAGGGGATTCGTCGGCCGTCGTGTCGACGGTTTTGGATTCGATTCGTAACCGGCTCGCGCGGGCGGAGGCCTATGTAAAGAACCTGATGGTGATCTCGGCAAAAGATCTGCAGGGCAATGTTCCGGTGGTGGCTCCGGCTGAGTCGGTGAGCTTGCTGGGGGCGAATCTTGTGCTTGCAGCTTCGCTGAAGACGGGTGCAACGGCGGTCTCTCTACTGCTGCAGGTGCTGGATGCCTCATCGCAGAAGACGCTGCGTAAGCAGCTGATTGTGACCTCCAAGGACAAGATCAACACGCTTGCGGACCGAGGTTCAGAAGAATCTGCGAAGCTGCTTGGTCTGCCTCAGCGCGAAAAGAAGCTAAGGGATGATGAGGCGTTGAAGACGATCTCGCCTGAAGCGTTTCAGTTGTTCACGCAAGCCGAGGAACTGGCTAATCAACCGAACGCTCCGAATCTTGATGCGGCCATCCTGAAATATACGGCGTGCCTTTCCAAGGAGCCACGTTTTCATCTTGGATATGCGAAGTTGGCTATGGCGTATACACGTCAGTACTGGAAATACTCGCACGACCCCGCACTGCTCATTCTCGCGCAACAGAATGCTGAGAAAGCTGCCGATGAGAATTCGGCATCAGCATTGGGTCTGCTGAGCCGAGCTCAAGTGTATCTGTATTCCGGAAGGCAGGAAGAAGCGCTGGCCTTTATTGGAAGATCGCTTAAGGTCGACCCTGACAATCCCGACACGATGTTTTCGAAGGCCCAGGCGCTTCGCTTCATGAACCGATGGGCGGAGGCGGAGCGGGTGTATCGCGAAATCATCGCCTCGCGGCCTAACTATTGGCCTGCACACAATGAACTGGCGTTTATCTTTTCACGCCAAGCGAAGTATCAGCAGGCAGCAGCGGAGTTTGATGCCGCGGCTCTGATGGCACCTAACGTTGCACTGCCACTGGCAAATCTGGGCACGATGTACATTTCGCTGGGGAAGTACGACGAATCCATCGACGCATCACAGCGCAGTATTGCAAGGGGTCCAAATCCAACCGCGTTTCGTAATCTAGGCGACGCTTCTTTTACTCGCAGGGACTACAAGGCTGCCTTGGATTACTACGAGCAGGCTGCAAAGCTGGCTCCGAAATCACATCTTGAACGACGCGACATCGGCGACTGTTACGCCGTGTTGGGGAATGCCCCAAAAGTTCGCGAAAACTATCAGAAAGCTGCGGATCTACTGACAGAAAGTTTGGGCACTAATCCACGCAATGGCCCCGCATGGATGACGCTTGCGTTCTATCACGCGAAGGTGGGCGATGCCGCTGCGTCACTAAAGGATATGCAAAACGCCGATAAATACGGCGCTGCGGACGTGAAGTCGAAGTTCATGAAGGTCCAGGCTCTCAGTCTGCTGGGGAAGAGACAGGAAGCGCTGGCCTTGTTGCTGGAATGTGTCAAACAAGGACTGTCTCCCGTTGAAGTAGAGCTAGCACTCGATTTGAAAGACCTTCGCAAGGATCCGAAGTATCTCGCTTCAATCCCGAAGGGCTCTTCAAACGGTTCGTCGGCCACGTAGGAGTAATACGCTTTCGACATCTACCTGAACGGAGAGAAGGAAATGATGACTCACCGGAAGTTACTACTTGCGATCTTTAGTGCCCTCGCGATTGGTGCCTTGCTAGGATTTGCAGCGCCAAAGCCGTCCCACCCGAATGGCGGGAACACAATTATCTTCCATGTTCTGCCCACAGGTAAGGTTTATCTCGCGCCTGTTGAAGGCGACCATATCTTTTGGAAGGATGAATCGGGAACAAAACCTGTAAAGGTTCACTTTGCACATCAGGCACCTTGCAAGCGAGGTAACGACAAGGCCGACTGCATAGTTACAGATTCACAATCACTGGCGATTTATTCCTGTAGAGATCAATCCGGTCAGATAGTATGTGGCGATCCCGGCGTCGATCCAAACAGCGAGGGAGGAGATAATCGTCCCCAGATCGCTGCGGGTTCGATGGTGAGTACGAATCCGCCGCCGGCCGAAGTCGCAGCTTTGGAAATCGGCTGCGACGACCAGGGAAATACCACTGTGCTCGACGACAAAGGACAATCAAATCCGAGTGTCCATCCTGAAGCTACCGTGCAGTGGACTGCACAAGGTTCGAATGGAAAGCGGATGGGCTTCAAGATTTCAGACATTGACCCGGCAGCCGGATGTACTGCGGATCCTGCGGGTTCATATGGCTCGGGTCGAATTCAATCCTGCAAATCAATGAGCAATCCTGGGTCTGTGAACTATATGGTGACTCTGACAAACAATGCATGTAAGAACGGAGCGGGACCTCAAAAATTTTCATTTAACCTCCAAAAGTGAAGACTGATTTTCGCAGGCAAGGGCGAATGAGCTCCATTGCCAGCAGGAGAAACGTAAGAATTGCCGGACCGGGCCCTAGCATCATTTATCTCTCAGGACTGAAAGGGAACGACAGATGCCTTCCAATCGAGGTTTATGGTTACTACTGCTTGGATTGGTAGCCGGTATTCTCATCGGCTACTTCCTACTCCCCCACAATCAGCCCGTTCCGCCGGCTCATACAAACACCGTCGCTTTTAACATTCTTCCCGGAGGCGTGCAGGTTGCACCGAATGCAGGGGACAAGGTTGAGTGGCGGAGAGACGGAAAGGTTGCCAACGATGTCCATATCCATTTTTATGGAGAGAGGCCTTGCAGGGAGGGTGAGGATGGATCTACGTGCACCATCACCGAAGCCAAAGGCCAGTTTTTGTATTTCTGCTCCGACAAGGCGGATCCAAATGATCCCAACGCAAAGATCCTTTGCCAAGATCCGGGAATCGATCCGAACAGCAGTAGCGACGGTACGGGGAAGCTAACGTTGCCGGGAGAGAGTGTGGTCTTTGCTGCACAGAAATCGAAGTCATCTGAAGCAAAGGTCCCTGTGAAGGGCCAGGCGATGGACGGGCCACAAATTCCGCCTATGAATCTGGCTGTTGTTTGCAGGAATAACACGGTGGTGGTTTTGAATCCAAGCACAACCCCCCCGAACACAAATCCACCGTTAGTCAAAGTGGGAGGCTTGATTCAATGGAACTCCACGCTCGATCCGAAGATTAGCATCGATGCCAGCAAGTGCGGAGACGACCAACCCGGCGTTCATCCACCATCCTGCACGGTCAAGACGTCGGGCGATATCGAATACACCATCACGGTTGATCAGAATAAATGTGCCAATGCGGCACCGGCGCCGTTCCACCTTAGAGCGAACACTCCGATGAAGAACTGCGATTTCTAGAATTGCAGGCTCCATTCGAAGTTTGTAGCGGAGGTTGGGCGAGGCGTGGTTGCGACCACGCGCTCGCCCCTTTGTTCGAGCTTGCCTTTGTCGACGGAGCCGGGGATTCCGGGGCCCATGACTACGTTTGGCTCGATGGTGGTCTGTGCGTCCGGTGGGGAGAGCAGCTTTGCAGTGAGGATGGCGGTGCTGTTGCCCACTGGTTTCAGCAGGAAGGTACTGTCGGCGGTTTGCTGGATGGAGCCGTCGGCATGGAGGGCTTCGGTGAAAGTGTGGTTGCCTTCAGCGGCGATGGTGTCGTTGACGGTGATGCCGGTGTTGGGGTGCAGTTCGATGCGCCGGGTGAATTGTTTGAGGCCGAGTGAGGCGTCGTAGGCGCCTGCTCCTTCGCCGATGAGAATGAAGCCTGGGGCGGTGAAGTCGGCTTTGGCGATATGAGTTTCGTTGAGGCGGGCGTAGTCGTATTTGGCCCAGGCGTCGTGGCCGTTGCCGTCGTTGCCCTGGCCCTTGCCGTCGATCAGCAGCGTGTTGTGGTCGATGGTTTTGGGGACGCCGGAATAGCCGGAGTCGCCTGTAAGGTAGGCGCCTTTGGCCCAGATGATGAAGCTGTTGACGTCGGGGTGTGCGTGGCCTTGCTCGAAGTGCCAGTCGGGATACTTTGCTTCGAGGGCTGCTGCTGCGTGGCCTTCGGCTGGGCCGCACTTGAAGGCGATAGCGGTGGCGTTCGTTGTCCAGTCGCTACGCCAGAAGGCAACGTCGTGATCGCGGAACCAGTGGTGTGTGGGGACCTGCGACATGTGTTCGGGCTTGATGGAGTCGTCGCGCCATGCGAGCGTCCACCACTCTTCCTGGCCGGTCTGGCCGAGGCTGCGGAGGTAGTCGGCTACGCCCTGGATCTGTGGATCGTGGAAGTGCGAAGCGAGGTCGTAGAGGAGGTTGTAGTTGGTCTCAAAGTGGCCGTTGGGATGGCTGCGCTCGTAGTCGTCGCCCTTGCGCGAGCGCGTGATGGGCCCTTCGAAGACGTCGCCGAAGTCGAACATCATCTCGCCGCCGGGAGTGACGCTGTGGGCGACATAGAGGTGCGACTGATGCAGTCCGGGCTGGTCGAAGAGATCTTCGCCGGTGACGTGGCGCTGTGCGTCGAGGTAATGGATGATCCACGGCGTGGAGAATATCCAGTACTCGAAGCCCTCGAAGTAGTAGCCGTCCTTGGAGTAAGTAGCCAGAACGCGGTCGTAGATTGCGCGCGACAGAGCCGCCCATTTGGCTGCCTCGGGTGTTTCGCCGTAGAGAGCGTAGGCGGCGACGGCGAGTCCGGTGATGGGGATGAAGGTGTGGTTCTGGCTGAAGGACCAGGTGCGGCCGGGGCGGGGCGCGAAATACTCGTAGAGCAGATGGGCGTGGTGTGCGATGGAGTCGCGGTAGCGAGCGCGTTCGCTGGGAGTGAGGTCGTTGTAGAGAAGGTCGTAGGCGATGCCCATGCCGTAGAGCAGATGGCCGGCGGCGAGATCGACGTTGGGCTTGCTCCAGCTGTAACCCCAGACGTCGTAGCTGAGCGCGGCATCCATATATAGCTTTGCGGCGGCGAGGACTTTGGGGTCGTGGTCGATCTTGTAGGCGAATGCAGCCTCGGCGATGGCGAGGGCGACTTCGTTCTGCGCGCGGCGCTTTTCGGCGGGCGGAGACGGAGGTGCGCCTTGGAAGACGCGGAGGTGAGTGACGCGCTCGTTCCACCACTGCTGTTGCGGTCCGTGGGCCTTGGCGCGGAGCTGATCTAGCTCTGCCCGGGTGAAGTAGACGCGGGGATGGACGCTGGCAAGGGCAGGCTTCGGGACGGAGTTTAGCGTCTCCATCTCGTGGAGGAGATAGGTTTTCTTGCCGCCTGTGTCCTTGGGGCCGAGCGACTCATCCGCGCTCTGCCCGATCGCGGCGGTTGAGCAGGTAAGCAAGATGGCGAGGGCGGCGGCGTTGCGGGGGACTAGGATCAAGGTTCAGTCTCGCTCTGTGGTGTGAATTTATGTTAGCGTTATCACACGCAGAAACGGTACATCATTTAGTGCGCCACAGACAAGCGCGGGACTGAAGAGGCGATGCCTTTAGCGAGCGACAAACCGAAGGCGCAGACGTCCGCGGGCAACAGGCGTGGAGTGATTCATGGTCTGCGCTGGTACATCATCGGGCTTGTCTTCATCGCGACGTGCATCAACTATATCGATCGCAGCAGCATTGGCCTGTTGTTTACGGACTTTGGTCGCGAGCTAGGGATCTCGCGGGAGCAGTATGGGTGGATCGGCGCGATACTTTTGTTCGCTTATACCGTCAGCCAGAGTGTTTCGGGAAGGCTCTACGACCGCTTTGGCGCTCGGGTCGGGTTTACTGTCTCCATTGTTGTGTGGTGCCTGGCGGCGATGGCGCACTCGGCCATTGTTGGGTTCGCGAGCTTCGCCGCGGCCTCTGTCTTTCTTGGACTAGGCGAAGCGGGCAACTGGCCGGGGGCTGCGAAGGTTGTGGCAGAGTGGTTCCCGCAGCAAGAACGCGCGATTGGCATGGCGATTTTTAACGGCGGCGCATCGATGGGGGGAGTCCTAGGCCCGCTGCTCGTCGCTGCTCTTCTTGATCCGCTGATCGGATGGCGCAAGACGTTTCTGGTGGTCGGATCGCTGGGGTTCTTCTGGCTGGTGGCGTGGCTGGCAATTTACAGGCCGCTTGATCAACATCCGAGGGTATCGGAGGAGGAGCGGCGCTACATTCGTGAAGGCCAGGTCACAGCCGCTAAGGAGCCATCGCCTCCGTTGCGCGTCCTGCTTGGCTATAGACAGACGTGGGCGATTCTGCTGGCGCGTTTCATCGTTGATCCGATCTGGTGGCTGTACATGCTGTGGCTGCCGACTTATTTGAAGGATGTCCACCATCTTTCGTTAAAGGACATCGGCATCTTTCAGTGGGCGCCGTTTCTGTGTGCAGCGGTGGGAGCGCTGTTTGGTGGATGGCTGGCAGGCAAGCTGATTGCGCGCGGACAGAGCGTGAATCGAGCTCGCAAGACCGTGGTCGGAATTGCGGCGTGCCTGATGCCCTTCGGAATTCTGGCGGCGAGGTTCCATCAGCCATATCCAGCGCTGGTCTGCATCGCGGTAGTGCTGTTCGGATTCCAGATGTGGATCTCGAATGTTCAAACCCTGCCGAGCGATCTGTTTCCGCAGTCTGCCGTTGGCACGATTGCAGGCATGGGCGGCACAGCCGCAGGCATCAGCAGCCTGTTCTTCAATTTATGCACGGGATGGATCGTGACGCACTTCGGCTACAGCGTCGTGCTGATTCTGGCCGGCCTGCTGGCTCCTATCGGAGCGCTGGTTTTGTTTCTTCTGGTCGGCGAGGTTCGCCGCATCAACATTCCCATCAACGCAATCGATTAGAGAAGGAGAGATGCATCATGGCAGCAGGTTTTGAGAATCAACTGGCAGTGGTCTTTGGAGGAGGACGCGATATTGGCGGTGCGATTGCGGTTGAACTGGCGCGACGCGGCGCGCAGATTGCGCTGAGCTATGGAAGCTCTGACCCGGCGAAGGTCGTGGCCGAGATCGAAGCAACAGGCCAGAAGGCCTTTGCACGCAGGGTGGATGCGTTGGACACTGCCGCTATTCGCAGCTTCATAGCTGCGGCGGCGAAGGATGCAGGCAAACCGATCGGAGTGTTGGTCAATGTTGTCGGGGGACTGGTCGCGCGCAAGAAGATGGATGAGATGGACGATGACTTCTGGGACCGCGTCTTCCAGTTGAATGTGCGGTCGGTCTTTGCAGCGACGCAGGCAGCGATTCCGCTGATGAGCGATGGCGGGGCGATTGTGAACCTGTCGTCGCAGGCAGGTCGGGACGGTGCAGGTCCAGGTGCAATTGCGTACGCGGGAACGAAGGGTGCGCTGATGTCGATTACGCGTGGGCTAGCGAAGGAGCTGGGACCTCGCCGCATTCGTGTGAACGCCGTTTGCCCGGGAATGATCGCTACGAAGTTTCATGACGACTTCACTAAGCCTGAGGTGCGGCAGCGTGTTGCGGGGATGACTCCCCTTGGCCGTGAGGGCAAGGCCGAAGAGGTGGCAACGCTGGTCGCTTTCTTAGCGAGTAATGATGCAAGCTTTGTAAACGGCGCGAACGTGGACATCAACGGCGGACTTCTCTTCAGCTAGGTGATGAAGAAGGGCGACATGACGGGAAGCAACAACACTCGCAGGACGGCACGCGTCGCTGCAAGCGATCGTCCTGCGACGCTTGCCGACGTTGCTCGCCTTGCGGGCGTAGTCGCCATGACGGCTTCGCGGGCGATCAATGGCACGGACTACGTCA
>Ga0070671_100004342_pt1 | contig 11219 bp, 9 predicted proteins | sample KBSS73metaG_FD_65341 | JGI IMG/M metagenome (GOLD analysis project Ga0070671, IMG submission 65341) | Switchgrass rhizosphere microbial communities from Kellogg Biological Station, Michigan, USA - KBS S7-3 metaG | ecosystem: Host-associated > Plants > Roots > Rhizosphere > Soil ... | reverse complement strand
CGGCATGTCGGCGGTGATCATCACGTATGACCGCATCACCAGCGGGCAGGCGAGAAACAAGGCGACGCCGAGAAGGGCCGCAGGAACGCTGGCGGCCACCTTTCGCAACAGCGCGTAGATCAGCAGGCAACCGAGAAGCAGAAACAGCGCGACCGGCAGGCGCGCCGCAATCTGGCTCACCTGGCCGAAGGGCTCGCTAACGGCGGCAATGATCCACGACAGCAGCGTCGGCCGCTCGACGAAGCGGACATTGAAGATGTGGGTGTTGAGCCAGTAGCCGTCCTCGAGAGCGGTGCGCGCGATGAGGACGGCGAGACCCTCGTCGGAATTGTAGCCGCGGAAGAATATCAGCGGCACCGTCAGCACCGCCCACGCGCCGACGATGATGGCGACCGGATTCCAGCGCGTTGATGCGGCGTGCCAGAACGCAACGATCTGCCCCGGAACCATTGACGCGCGCCTCGGATCGGCCGGCAAAGCGGCGGATTCGCCGGCTAAGGCCCTTGGAGGTTCAATGCCCGGTCGCACTGGCAATTCCGACAGCAATTTCGGCGGTCCTCTGCATCCCCTTCCGATATACCGCCGAGGTCGATTTTGTTAGGGTGAAATTCAGTCGCGATATCCTCAGAGCCCGGCGATGAAGCCACTTCCCGAACGCCCGCGCGTTCTTGTCGTCACCTTGCGTCGTCTCGGCGACGTCCTCCTGACGACGCCGCTTATTCGCAGCATCAAGCGCGCGTTTCCTGCTTCTACGATCGACACCCTGGTGTTCGCCGGCACCGAGGGAATCCTTGCGGGAAATCCCGACCTCGCCGACGTCATCGCCATCCCGCAGCGTCCGCGTCTCGGCGAAAACCTCGCGCTCGCTCAAGGGCTGCTGCGGCGTTACGACCTCGCGCTCTCGACGCAAACCGGCGACCGGCCGACCGCATGGGCATGGATTGCGGGCCGGCAAAGCGCGGGCGCTGTCGAGGAGGATGGAATTGTCGCGGTGATCAAGCGACTTGCGCTCAGCCTCTCGTATCCGACCGACGGCGGCCGACATCGCGTTCTCGAGGTGCTGCAGCTCGCGGAGCGGCTCGGCATCCCGGCGTTGCCGGACGTCGTCTGCCCGGCCGGCGACGTGCGCTCGGGGCTTATACCGACGCATCCTTTCGCCGTCGTGCACGCCGCCCCGATGTACCGATACAAGCGCTGGACCGCCGCCGGTTGGCGCAAGCTCGCGGCGGCGCTGCGCGAGCGCGGCCTTGCGACCATCGCCTGCGGCGCCAAGGGGGATCGTGGCTATCTCGATGAGGTCTGGGAGGGGTGCGACGTGGCGCGGCTCGACGGTGCGCTCGAATGGCCGGAGCTTTCAGCTCTAATCGGCGCGGCACGCATTTATGTCGGCCCTGATACCGCCGTCACTCACCTCGCCGCGGCCACGGGCACGCAGACAATCGCGCTCTACGGGCCGACTGATCCGCGTATGTGGGGTCCTTGGCCGGCCGGTGGGCTCGATCGGGCATGGTCGGCCTCCGGCACAATCCAGAATCGCGGCAATGTGTGGCTGGTGCAAAATCCGCTGCCGTGCCTGCCCTGCCAGGAAGAAGGCTGCGAACGGCGCCTCGACAGCTACAGCCGCTGTCTTGATGAACTCTCGGCCGTGCAGGTCCTGGTCGCCGTCGACCGGGCACTCGCCATGCGGCGGGCGGCATAAGCTGGAGTTCGTGTCAGTCGCATCGACGAGAATGTACCAGCGCCCTTAGTACAACGGGCTTTGAACGCCCGGCCTACCCGTGCGCATTGCGTCGAACAAGACATAAGACTGGCTGTCACAGGCGTCGGTCTGTACGGCGTAGCGGCTGTCCACGACCCTGCCGTCTCTCACGAACACGGAGTAAAGGCGGGGATGACCGCGATCCTGGAACCGAACGCAGGCGAGCCAGCTCCAGCCCTTCAGCGAGTGCACCCAACGAAAAGCCGATACTTCGAAGGCGTCATAGTATGCCTGATCCTTGAACAAACCCTTCAGATAGTAGGCGACGACGTTGAAGTAGCTTGGATCCGCCGCTGCCGGCGGCATCTCCTCGTTCGGCAGAGCGAGGTCGCTGCAGGCAGACAACAGAAGCAAGGCCAGAAGGAGCGCCGCATGGGCGACGTGCTGGAGGGACGTCGTCCTTTTCCACTTACCCAGGATCAGTCGCAGCGATCCCTTGGTCATCGGTCAAGGACCATGCGGAAAGTCCAAGCAATCCGCGATTTTCACCAGAACTAACACGTTGATAGCAAACGGATAGAGGCAGCCGCAAAAGCATCGGGCTGGGGTCTTGAGCATGCCGGCTGGAAGCGCCGCCAAAGAGACACAGTCCCGCCACGAAAGCTCTGCATCAGACGATCCTTGATAACCCCGGCCGTCCAAAATGGCCACTCAGAGGCGCCGTGTCGCGTTCGGGTGAGATGTTCAGGAGCCCACGAGATAGAGCCCCCGGGGGGAGGGGACCAAGGTTCGGCATCGCGGCCGGAATGGCGAAGTCGCTGGGCACGCCGATGGCGGTGTTGTGTCTCGGCTTGATCCTCAGCTCCTGCAGTTCGTTTTCGGGATATGTGGCCGATCATTGGCCGCGCTGGGCCGGCGGAATGCCCGACGACGTGCCGCCGCGGCCCGGAGCGCCCGGATATGATGAGTTCATTGCCCACGGGCAACCGGGCAATGTTGCTGCAAAACCGGCTGCCAACGACCCCAACGCCCCCGCTCCCGCCGATGTCAGGACAAACGCGGCGGCGCTTCCCGCTCGGGAGCAACCCGCGGACGAGCCGAACGTCATGCAGCGCGGGGGCCTGTATTAGCCGCGAACCGTCGCTCAGGCGACGCCGGCGCGCAACAGATCGTGGAAATGCAGGATGCCGACCGGCCGGTCGCTTTCCACGACAATGAGCGCCGTGATCTTCGACGCGTTGATGATCTCCAGCGCCTCGCTGGCCAATTGCTCCGGCCGAACGGTCTTCGGTGACGCCGTCATGACCTCGCGCACCGGCGCTTGCAGCAGATCGTCGCGCATGTGACGGCGCAGGTCGCCGTCCGTGATGACGCCGGCGAGCCGGCCGGCGCGATCGGTCACGGCGACGCAGCCAAAACCCTTGGCCGACATTTCCACGATCGCCGCCGACATCAGCGCATCCTGCCCGATCATGGGCACGGCCGCGCCGGGGTGCATCACGTCGCGCACGAACTTGAGCGCCGCGCCGAGCCTGCCGCGCGGATGAAACACGCCGAAATCGACCGCGGTAAATCCCCTGCTTTCGAGCAGCGCGATCGCCAGCGCATCGCCGAGCGCAAGCTGCATCAGCGATGAGGTCGTCGGTGCGAGATTGTGCGGACATGCTTCGCGCGCTTGCGGGAGCATCAGCACGATATCGGCGGCCTTGCCCAAGGTGCTTTCGGCATTGACTGTGACGGCGATGAGGGCGATCCGGAACCGGCGCGAATAGTTGATCAGCTCCTTGAGCTCTTCGGTCTCGCCGGACCACGACAAGACCAGCAGCACGTCGTCGGACGTGATCATGCCGAGATCGCCGTGGCTCGCATCGGCGGCGTGCACAAAAAAGGCCGGCGTCCCGGTGGAGGCAAGCGTCGCGGCGATCTTGCGGCCGACGTGCCCCGATTTGCCCATGCCGGTCACGATCACCCGGCCGCGCGCCTCCCGGATCGTGTCGACGGCGGCCACGAAATGCGTTCCCAGGCTCTCGGACATCGCCGCCGCTAACGCCCAGACGCCATCGCGTTCGGTTTCAAGCGTGCGCAGGGCCGAGGCGATGAAAGCATGCGGCTTGGGCTTTCGCGCCGGGCCATCGGCCGAGCTCATATTCGCCTGTGTTCCCAACGGAGGACTCCCGCAGTCGCCATTCCTGCCGACGCCAAGTTCTGACGGTTCACTTCTTTTCCCAGGCGGCGAAAGCCTCGGCGAAGGCGCGGTCGCCGGGCGCGCCTTTTTCCATCGCCAGGATGGCGCGGCCGCCGTTGGTGTAGACGATCGGGATGTCGAACCACGCGCGCTCTTTGAGGAGCTGCAGGTTGCGCTGGACGTCGGTGTCGACCGCGGAAAGCCCGATGAGGAAGAACCCGTTGGTGACCTTGACCGCGAGTCCTGAAAGCGGCGTGCCGCGTGCCTGCTCCCCCTGCTTCATCAGGATGCCCGGCACGTTGGCGATACCGCCGCCTGGAAAATCGGCCGGAAGGTTGAACATGATCTCGATCGTGTGGCTGGCCGGCAGCGCCCTGTCGGTATTGCGGCGTAGCGACCAGGTCACGGTGATCCTGCGCTCTGGAATTTCCACATCCGCGCGAACCGCCAGCTCGGGCGCGAGTCCGGGACCCGGCGACACTGTTTCCGTTCGCCATATCGCCGAGCCCACGTAGCGCCGGCCCTGCTGGTCGTTGGGGTCCTCCTCATAGAGCACAACGCGCTGCGCCACCGCCGGCGCTGTCTGCGCACTTGGCGCCGCCGCCCCCGGGGCTTGGCCGCCGTTTTGCTCCTGCGGAACGCGACCCGAGAATTTCGGTTGCGCCGACGGCGTTTCGTGGCCGGCCTGGGTCTGCGGCTTCGACCCGATATGGCTCACATATTGATAAAATCCGGTGATCGCGGACCATTGCCAGGCGATCGTCGCCACCACGCCGAGAAGAATGATCAGGATCACGGCAAGTCGTGCAATACCCGCATAGGAGAACGGGGGGCGTTTCCGTTCGTATTCCGCTTCCGCCGGCGCCGACGCCGCGATATTGCGCGGCGAATACCGTACCGGCGCGGCCGGCGGCGACGGCTCCTCGTGGCGATCGTAGGCGGGTTCGAAGTCGTGCTCGTGCGTATCGTAGTCGGCCGAGTTCAGGTCCTCATGTTCGAAGTGCGAGTCGAAGCGATGCGAATGTGAGGGAGAGTCTTCCTCCGGCGCGTATGCCGGCGCCTCCGGTTCATAGGCTTCGCGGGTCTGGCGCGCGGTTTGCGCCGCCTTGGCGGTCGCCGCACCGAGATCGTGCACCTCGCCAACGACGTCGCGAAAGCCTTTGACGCCCTGTTTCTTCAGCGACGATCGCCCGCTCAACAACCGCTCGCGCGCACTCGGCAGCACCGCGGTCCATCCTGCGCGCGGCAGGTCGGCAGGGGGCTGATTGTTACGATCCCGCCGCGGCGCGCCGGAGGCACGGCGAACTTGCGGAGCCGCTTCAGGTGCGGGCGCGGGTGGGGGAGCTGCGCGCGGGTCTGCGCGTTGCTCCGCCCGCGATTCATTGCGTGACTTGCGCGCTGCCTCCGCCTCGACCTTGCGGATCGCCTCCTCGAGTGCAAGCCGCTCCTTGGTGATATCCGCTTCCGACAACGCCGGCTGGTTGGAGCGCAATTGCGCCACCAGGGCGTTGCGCGCCCGCTCGTAAAGCGCCCGGCGAGCTTCGCCGGTGCTCCGGTCCAGCCCCTCCACGGCGCGGGCGATGAGCGGATGGTAATCGGTCATCGGTTGAGCTTACGCTCGGTTGCGGTGATTTTCACTCGGATTATGTCTCGAACGGATTTTGCATCAGGATCGTGTCTTCGCGTTCCGGGCTGGTCGACAGGACGGCCGCGGGACAGCCGATCAGCTCCTCCAAACGGCGGACATATTTGATAGCTTGCGCCGGCAAATCCGCCCAGGATCGCGCGTGCGCGGTCTTTTCCCGCCAGCCGGGGATGGTCTCGTAAATCGGCTCGACCCGGCCCTGCGCATGCTCGGACGCAGGAAGGTAGTCGATCTCGCGCCCGTCCAGCCGGTAGCCGACACAGACCTTGATTTCGTCGAAACCGTCGAGAATGTCGAGCTTGGTGAGCGCGAGGCCCTGAATGCCGCCGGTGCGCACGGTCTGACGCACCAGAACGGCGTCGAACCAGCCGCAGCGCCTCGGCCGGCCGGTCACCACCCCGAATTCCTTGCCGCGCTTGCCCAACGTGCGCCCGACCTCATTGTCCTGTTCGGTCGGGAATGGGCCTTGGCCGACACGGGTAGTATAGGCCTTGCAGATGCCGAGCACGTAGCCGATGGCGCTCGGTCCGACGCCGGATCCGGTCGCGGCCTGCGCCGCGACCGTGTTCGACGACGTGACGTACGGATAGGTGCCGTGGTCGACATCGAGCAGAGCACCTTGGGCGCCCTCGAAGAGGATGCGTTTGCCCTCCCGGCGCTTGTGCTCAAGCAGAGACCACACCGTATCCATGAACGGCAGGGCGTGAGGCGCGACCTGCATCAAGTCGTCGCGGATGGCGCGCGCCGAGATGGCTTCGAGGCCGAGGCCGCGTCGCAACGCGTTGTGATGGGCGAGCAACCGCTCGATCTTGGCATCGAGCGTGGAGCCGTCGGCAAGATCCATCAGGCGGATGGCGCGCCGGCCCACCTTGTCTTCATAGGCCGGGCCGATGCCACGGCGGGTGGTGCCGATGCGCGTCGTCTCGTTCGAAGACTCGCGCAACGCATCAAGCTCGCGATGCAGCGGCAGGATCAGGGTGGTATTTTCGGCGATCCGGAGATTCTCGGGCGTAACGGTGACATTCTGCGCCTTGAGCCGCTCGATCTCTTCGACGAGTGCGTGGAGGTCGAGCACCACGCCGTTGCCGATGATCGACAGCTTGCCAGGCCGCAACACGCCCGACGGCAACAGCGAAAGCTTGTAGGTGATGCCATCGATCACCAGCGTGTGGCCGGCGTTGTGACCGCCCTGGAACCGGACGACGATGTCGGCCTGTTCGGACAGCCAATCGACGATCTTGCCCTTGCCTTCGTCTCCCCATTGGGAGCCGACCACGACAACGTTTGCCATGAGAGGAACTTTCCCCACCAGGCCGATAGATGCTCACATTGAGTTGGGATACCGGCCGCAGCCTTGATCCCGGATAAAGGATGGCGCCGCGCGAAGCAAGGCGACGCAATATCCTCCGGCCGCCGTATCCGCCGCCAAGCGTTCGCAATTGCGCTGCAATTGCAACGATTTATGGACGGCGTCTAGGCGCCGGAACCTCAGAACCGCAGCGGCTTGACCTGCTGCACGGTCGCAATTTCCTGAACCCGCGCGAGCACGTCGGGCGGCACCGCGCCATCGACCTCGACCAGCGCGATTGCGTTGCCGCCCGCCTCGTCCCGGCCGAGATGGAAGGTCGCGATGTTGATCCCGGCTGCCGCCAGAATGGTCGCGAAACGGCCAACAAAGCCCGGCTTGTCCTGGTTGGTCACGTAGAGCATCGACGAACCGAACTCGGCGTCCATGCGGATGCCTTTGATGTTGACGATGCGCGGCCGGCCGTCGGCGTAGACCGTACCCGCCACCGAGCGCGTCTGCCGCTCGGTGACCACGGTGACGTTGATCAGGCTCTCGTAGTCGCCTTCGGCTTCGCGGCGGGTCTCCTCGACGACGATGCCGCGCTCCTTGGCGACGATCGGGGCGGAGACCACGTTCACGTCCTGCAGCATCGGCCGCAACATGCCGGCGATCGCCGCGGAGGTGAGCGCCCGCGTGTTCATCTGCGCGACTGCGCCTTCGTAGGAGAGCTGCACGCGCTGAATGCCGGTCTCGGTGAGCTGGCCGGCAAACGAGCCGAGCTTCTCCGCCAGCGCTATGAAGGGCTTGAGCTTCGGCGCTTCCTCGGCGCTGATCGAGGGGAAGTTCAGGGCGTTGGTGATGGCGCCGCGGATCAGATAGTCGGACATCTGCTCAGCGACCTGCAGAGCGACATTCTCCTGCGCCTCTGTCGTCGAGGCGCCGAGATGCGGCGTGCAGACCACATTGGGCAGGGCGAACAGCGGGCTCGATGTCGCCGGCTCCTCGACGAACACATCGAGGGCGGCGCCGGCCACGTGTCCGGACGTGAGCGCGTCGAACAGTGCCGCCTCGTCGATCAGTTCCCCACGGGCGCAATTGATCAGGCGCACACCTTTTTTGGTCAGCGCCAGCGATTCCCGGCTGATGATGTTGCGGGTCTTGTCGGTGAGCGGCGTATGCAGAGTGATGAAGTCGGCACGGCGCAAAAGCTGCTCGAGCTCGGCCTTTTCCACGCCGAGATCGAGCGCGCGTTCCGCGGAGAGATACGGGTCGTAGGCGACCACTTTCATCCTCAAGCCGATCGCCCGGTCGGCGACAATCGAGCCGATGTTGCCGCAGCCAATGATGCCGAGGGTCTTTCCGAACATCTCGACGCCGAGAAATTTGTTCTTCTCCCACTTGCCCGCCCGCGTCGAAGCGTCGGCTTCGGGAATTTGCCGGGCCAGCGACAACATGAGCGTGATCGCGTGCTCGGCGGTCGTGATCGAATTGCCGAACGGCGTGTTCATGACGATGATGCCGCGCGCAGTCGCCGCCGGTATGTCGACATTGTCGACGCCGATGCCGGCGCGACCGATCACCTTGAGGCTTTTCGCCCGTTCCAGAATTTTCGCTGTCACTTTGGTCGCCGAGCGGATCGCCAGTCCGTCAAAGCCATTGATTGCTTCGGCGAGTTTCTCTTTGTCTTTGCCGAGACTCGGCTGAAACTCGACCTTGACGCCGCGGTCCTTGAAGATCGCGACCGCAGCGGGCGAAAGCGCATCGGAGATTAGCACGGTGGGCTGCATGAGATGACCTGTTGATTTCAGTGCCGTGGCCGTGCCCTTCGTTGGCGCTCCGGGACGACCCGTTGAGATCATGAAACCTGGTTAGGCTGCCTTCGCGAGCGCGTCCTTCGCCTGCGCGTAGGCCCAATCGAGCCATTGGGTGAGAGCCTCGACATCGGCGCGCTCGACGGTCGAGCCGCACCAGATGCGCAGCCCCGGCGGCGCGTCGCGATAGGCATCGATGTCGTAGGCCACGCCTTCCTTCTCCAGCGCGGCGGCGAGGCCCTTGACGAACGCCGCTTGCGCCTCGGGCGCGAGCCGGGTGACCGCCGGATCGACGACCTTCAGGCAAATGGATGTGTTGGAGCGCAACGCCGGATCGCGGGCGAGAAAATCGATCCACTTCGCGCGCTCGATCCAGTCGGCGATCACGCGGGCGTTGGCGTCGGCGCGGGCGCGTAACGCGGGCAGTCCCCCGACCGACTTCGCCCATTCGAGCGTGTCGAGATAATCTTCAACACACAGCATCGACGGCGTGTTGATGGTTTCGCCCTGGAAGATGCCCTCGTTGAGTTTGCCGCCCTTGGTCATGCGAAAGATTTTCGGCAGCGGCCATGGCGGCGTGTAGCTCTCGAGCCGGGCGACGGCCCGCGGCGAGAGGATGAGCATGCCGTGCGCCGCCTCGCCGCCGAGCGCCTTCTGCCAGGAGAAGGTGACGACATCGAGTTTCGGCCAGTCGAGCGGCTGCGCGAATGCGGCGGAGGTCGCGTCACAGATCGTGAGGCCGGCGCGATCCGCAGCGATCCAGTCGGCGTCGGGCACGCGCACGCCCGAGGTCGTGCCGTTCCAGGTGAATACGACGTCGCTTGCGGCATCGACCGTTGCGAGATCGGGCAACTCACCATAGCCGGCGGTCAGCACGGTGACGTTTTTGAGCTTGAGTTCCTTGACGGTGTCGGTCACCCAGCCTTCGCCAAAGGATTCCCAGGCAAGCATGGTCACGGGCCGCGCGCCGAGGAGCGACCAGAGCGCCATCTCGACGGCGCCCGTGTCGGACGCGGGCACAATGCCGATGCGATAGTCGGCTGGGACCTGAAGGACTTCGCGCGTCAGATCGATTGAGCGCTTGAGCCTGGCCTTGCCGGGTTTCGAGCGATGCGAGCGGCCGAGGAACGCGCCGTTAAGGGCTTGCAGGTTCCAGCCGGGTCGCTTGGCGCAGGGGCCGGACGAAAAATGCGGCACAATCGGCCGCACGGCAGGCTTCGCAACTGTCATGGTCTATCCTTCCAGATAGGCGCCCCTCGTTGGGGAGGGGTGTCCCGCGGGTGCACATAAGGAAGCGGCGGAGTAGCGTCAAGCCGTTCGATGATCGATGGTGTCCCAGATACTACCGGTGCCGCGCGCGCGGGCTCACGCCCAGCCCTTAATCCTCTTCCGCAAGGCTCTTGCCGCGCTCGCGTTTCACCCTTTTAGCCAATCGCGCGCCCGCGCGGTGATGGCAGCTCTGATGCTTTCACCGGCGGTACGGGCGAACTCTTCGACAAGACGATGCTTTTTCATCGTTCTTCATCTTCAGGCTCAGCAATACTGTCATCGACATCGACCAAACTGCGACGAGAGGGCCTCAGTATCCGAAATTCGACCGGTGGCTGATTTGTTGCCTGTCCTTGGCGAAGCCATTATTCCTGTCTGAGGTGGCGCTGTCGCCCCGCGCGGCGGCGAAACGGGACTGGAAAGCGCACGACATGGTGCGGCGGCGCATCGCTCCACAGCCGACGTCAAAGCTGGCGATCTGGGCGCGGCGGATCGCGCTGTTTTCGCTGGCGGCGACGCTCGTTGCCGTCATTGTCGTGCGCTCCGGCGCGCTCGACATCGTTCCGGCCCTTTCCACTCTCGCGGGTGGATTGGCGCTTGCCATCGTCGCGATCCTGTTGGCTTTTGGCGCCGGTATCATCATTTGGCGGGAGGGCATCGGCGGGGTTCGGGAGGCGATCACCGCGCTCCTGATCGGGGTCGCGCTCATCGCGTATCCGCTCTACCTCGGTGCGAAGGCCTATCGGCTGCCGGCGATCTACGACGTCACGACCGATCCGATCGACCCGCCGCGCTTCGAGGTGATCGCGCGGCTGCGTCCGCGCGATGCGCATCCGGTCACCTACGCGGGCCTCTATGCCGCCGAGCAGCAGCGCGCGAGCTATTCGGACATCGAACCTGACCTCACCGATTCCTCACCGCAGGAGGCCTATGAGGCAGCGCTCAAAGTCATTACCAAGCGCAAATGGGCGATCGTCGATGCGCGACCGCCGCTGGGCGCGGGCGGGCGCGAAGGCCATATCGAGGCGATCGCGCATACGTTGATCCTCGGCTTTCGCGATGACGTGGCAGTCCGCGTGCGCGCGACGCCGGACGGTTCGCGCATCGACATCCGTTCGGCCTCGCGTTACGGCCGTAGCGACCTTGGCGCCAATGCCGCGCGGGTGCGCGATCTTATTTCGGATATCGATGACGTTCTCGCCGCGCCACAGCCGGAGAAGAAGGAGGCGGCGCCGCCGAAGCCAACTCACGCGGCCGGCAAGGGCGGCCCGGCCAAGCGGTAGGTGCCGCCGATCGCCGGCGCGCCTTCGGTCGCGACCACG
>Ga0070671_100004336_pt1 | contig 11224 bp, 10 predicted proteins | sample KBSS73metaG_FD_65341 | JGI IMG/M metagenome (GOLD analysis project Ga0070671, IMG submission 65341) | Switchgrass rhizosphere microbial communities from Kellogg Biological Station, Michigan, USA - KBS S7-3 metaG | ecosystem: Host-associated > Plants > Roots > Rhizosphere > Soil ... | reverse complement strand
ACCCTGTTCCTTCAGGCCACCATCCTGCTGGTCGGGGTGCTCGGCATCCTGCTGATCGCCGAACGGCGCATCGCCGCACCTGCCGACGAAGAACCGGGCCCCGGGCTGGATGCGTTCACTCCGCAAGCGTCGGCGATCGCGGGCAGCGTCGTCGAAAAGCTTGCGACCAAAGCGGGCGTGATGCAGACCGAGGTGTTCCCGCTGACGATGTTCGCCATCGGCGGCATGCTCATCTTCCCGGCGGCCGACGATCTGTTGACGATGTTCATCGCGCTGGAGGTGCTCTCGCTGCCGCTGTACCTGTTGTGCGGCCTTGCCAGAAGGCGGCGGCTGCTCTCGCAGGAAGCCTCGGTGAAATACTTTCTGCTCGGCGCCTTTTCGTCCGCGTTCTTTCTGTACGGCGTCGCCATGCTGTACGGGTACGCGGGCACGCTGAATCTCGGCGGCATCGCAGATGCGGTGGCGGCGGGGTCTGGCAAGACGTCGCTGGCGCTGATCGGCACCGGGCTGCTGCTCGTCGGCGTGCTGTTCAAGGTCGGAGCGGTGCCGTTCCACTCCTGGATTCCGGACGTGTATCAAGGCGCTCCAACGCCGATCACCGCGTTCATGGCCGCCGCCACCAAGATCGCCGCGTTCGGCGCGATGCTGCGCATCTTCTACATCGCACTGCCGGGTCTGCACAATGAGTGGCGGCCGGTGATGTGGGCGATCGCGATTCTGACGATGGTGATCGGCACCGTCACCGCCGTGACCCAGAACGACGTCAAGCGGATGCTGGCGTATTCGGCGGTGGCGCACACCGGCTTCATCCTCACCGGTGTCATCGCCCAGAACGAAGCCGGCGTGTCATCGACGCTGTTCTATCTGTTCGCTTACGGTTTCAGCACGGTCGGCGCGTTCGCCGTGGTGGGCCTGGTGCGAAACCGTGCAGGCGAAGAGGACACCGCGCTGGCCCGTTGGGCCGGCCTGGGCCGACGCTATCCCGTTGTCGGCATTGTGTTTTCGCTGTTCTTGCTCGCCTTCGCAGGCATCCCGCTGACCAGCGGCTTCGTCAGCAAGTTCGCGGTGTTCAAGGCCGCGGGTGAGGGCGGCGCAATTCCACTGGTCGTCATCGGCGTCATGGCCAGCGCGGTGGCCGCCTACTTCTATGTGCGGGTCATCGTGTTGATGTTCTTCACCGAGCCGCCCGACGATGCGCCCGCGGTGGTGGTGCCCAGCGTATTGAGCACCGCGGTCGTCACGATCACCGCCGCGGTCACGTTCGCGCTCGGCGCGCTGCCGCAGCCGCTGCTCGACCTGGCGAACACCGCCAACCAGTTCTTGCCCTAGACGCCGAAACTCACGTTTGGGCGTGAAAGTGCGAGAGGAATTCAACATTACGTCGATCTCGGCGGGGAGCACGACCATGACCGAATCCCTTGTCTTGACGGCGGATCACGGCGCCGTCAGGTTGCTGACGCTGAATCGGCCAGAAGCGCGAAATGCGTTGAGCCGGGACCTGATCAGGGCGACGTACACCGCTCTGACCGAAGCAGATACCGACGATGCGGTGCGAGCAGTCGTGCTCACCGGTGCCGACCCGGCCTTCTGCGCCGGCGTCGACCTCAAGGAGGCGCACCGTGACGGGCTGAAGTATTTCGAGGAGTTCCGGTCGCAAAGCTGCATCGCGGCGGTCGCCAAGATGCGTACGCCGATCGTCGGCGCCATCAACGGGGCGACGTTCACCGGCGGGCTGGAGATGGCACTCGGTTGTGACTTTCTGGTGGCATCGGAGCGGGCGGTGTTCGCCGACACCCATGCCCGCGTCGGCATTCTGCCGGGCGGCGGAATGACGGCGCGCCTCCCCCAACTCGTCGGCTTGGGGATGGCGCGGCGGCTGTCGATGACGGGCGAGGTCGTCGACGCGGCCCGCGCCGAGCGCATCGGTTTGGTGACCGAGGTGGTCCCGCATGACCGGCTACTCGACCGGGCGCTCGAGCTGGCCGGTCAGATCGCCGAGGTTCCCGGACCGATCATGTTGGGACTCAAGGAGATCTATACGACGGGCGCCGCCGCAGTGGTCGATCCCGGGCTTGCTGCGGAGACGAAGATCGCCTTCGCGCAGCACCGGGATTTCGAGGGCATCGGCGAGGGGTTCCGCGCCGTCTCCGAACGCAACAAACAGCAGATCGGACACACGGAATAGCGCTGCGAACACCGAGGTTGTGGACCACATGACCACACTGACTGGTAAGACAGCACTGGTAACCGGCGCCTCGCGCGGCATCGGCCGTGCCATCGCCCAGAGACTGGCGCAGGATGGCGCCACGGTAGCCATCCATTATGGGAGCAACGAAGCAGCGGCGGCCGATACCGTCGCCGCGATTCAAGCCGCCGGCGGCCAGGCCTTCCCGGTGCGTGCCGAACTCGGCGTCGATGGCGATGTGGACACCTTGTTCGCGGCGCTGGAGAGTGGACTCGGCGGGCGTCCGCTCGACATCCTGGTGAACAATGCAGCCATCGTCACCTATGAGGGGACGATTGACGGAGCCACGCCCGAACAGTTCGATCGGGAGTTCGCCATCAATGTGCGAGCGCCATTCTTCATCACCCAGCGAGCCTTAACGCTGCTGCGCGACGGCGGCCGCATCATCAACATCACCTCTGGTGTCACCTGGTTCGCGACGCCGCAGATCGTTTATTCGATGACCAAGGGCGCTCTCAATGTGCTCGGCCGTTCGTTGGCCAATACGGTTGGGACCCGCGGTATTACGGTGAACAATGTCTCTCCTGGCATCACGGACACCGAGATGAACTCGTGGCTGCACGAGTCGGACGAGGCGATTTCTGGCGTTGCAGGTATCACCGCGCTGAACCGTGTCGGAGCATCGGCCGACATCGCAGACGTCGTCGCGTTCTTCGCTTCCGACGACAGTCGGTGGGTCACCGGTCAGACCGTCGAGGTCAACGGGGGCCTGTGGCTGGGTGAGCGCACCGCACTGATTCCGAATGCAGCCAACGGATAGATGATTGTCATGGTCGGTAGCGCCGCAGATTGAACTCGACGGTGCGTCGGCCGCCGAATTCCGGGCGCGGAGTCGTGGTCATGTCGACCTGCTTGCGGGCCTGCTCCGGCACCGGCGTGTCCGGATCGAGCACCGACAGATAGACCTCGTGTGCCGCCAGCGAGGCGACGGCCCGGTCGAAGCAGTCGTCGTCGATGACTTCCGCGTGGGTGACTTCCGGCCCGTTCTCGAACAGCCAGCGCGGCGGATCAGGCAACGAGTCGTAAGCCGCCGCAACGGCATTGGAGAACTCGATGTGGTCGCGCTGGTTCGGCTCCCCCGGCGCCCACGCCGGACCACTGTAAATCGTGAGCACGATGTCGGGCGCCAGGGCGGTGATCGTCTCGGCGATCTTGGCGCGTAGCTCGGGAGTGTTGTGGATCTGGCTGTCCGGGAAGTCCCAGAATTGCAACGCCTCGACACCGACTATGGCAGCCGATCGGCGTTGTTCGGCTTCCCTCAGCGGCCCGGCTTGCTCGGGTGGCATGCCCGCGATGCCCACCTCACCGCGGCAGGCGAGCGCATAGTGCACGGCCTTGCCCCGCGACGTCCATTTGGCGACAGCCGCCGCGCAGCCGTACTCCGGGTCGTCGGGATGCGGCACGAGAAACAGCGCGGTATGCCAATCGGTCGGGAAGGGCTTGAGCATCAATATCTATGGCACCACACATCGAGCGTCAGACCGATACGGACTGCGCCCGAATGTCGCTTTCGACCATCATCTGCACGAGCTCCTCGAACGACAGCCGCGGCTGCCATCCCAACACCGAGCGCGCCTTGGCCGCGTCACCTACCAACATGTCCACCTCGGCCGGACGCAGTTGGGCTGGGTCGATTTTGACGTACGGTGACCAATCGTCGATGCCGATTACGCCGAAGGCCAGATCGAGGATTTCGGCGACGGAGTGGGCTTCACCCGTGGCGAGCACGTAGTCGTCGGGCGTGTCCTGCTGCAGCATCAGATGCATGGCTTCGACGTAGTCGCCGGCGAATCCCCAGTCACGCTGCGCGTCCAGATTGCCGAGCGCAACACAGTCCTGCATGCCCAGTGAGATCCGCGCCACCGCCTGGGTGATTCGTCGCGTCACGAATTCGGTTCCGCGACGCGGTGATTCGTGATTGAACAGCATGGCCGAGCTGGCATGCATGCCATAGGATTCGCGGTAGTTGACGGTCATGTAATGCCCGTAGGCCTTCGCCGCGCCATACGGCGAGCGGGGATGAAAGCAACTGGATTCCCGCAGCGGGATCTCATGGGCCTTACCGAACATCTCAGCACTGGACGCCTGGAAGTACCGGACGGCGTGCCCAGACACCTGTTGATAATGGCGCACAGCTTCGAGCATGTTGAGCACACCGCCGCCCGTCACGTCGAAGGTCAACCGCGGGTTTAGCCAGGAGTACGCCACGAACGTGATTGCGCCGAGGTTGTACACCTCGTCAGGTCGCGCACTGTGCACGGCTCCCACCAGGCTGGACATATCCAGCAGGTCACCGTGGATAACCTCTACCTCCGGAAGCTCGCACCGGAGGCCATGCTCCTTCGGATTGTTCTGGCCGCGGACCAGGCCATACACCCGATAGCCCTTCGAAAGCAACAGTTCGGCCAGGTATCGCCCGTCCTGACCGGTGATGCCGGTAATCAGCGCCGATTTCTTGGTAACCCCGACCGCGGTGCCATCGCGGCGGGTCGTGGTGACCCGATGCCCGTTCCCGTCGTAGCGCCCGTGTGGCTGCACGCCTTCCCCTTTTCCGGCGCCTCCGTGCCTCGCCCTGTCACAGGTGTCGCGCCCGCAAATCTGCAAGAGATTACTTCGAATAGTAAGCAAATCCGGCCCGCAATACTTGAAATTTGCGCGTGCGGTATTTCTTTTGTTGAGAGTGCGCTGGTAAGCGCCAAAATATTGGTCGAGCGAAGCATCAGCTTGTTAGCTGGCCGTCGTGCACTGCGGCACTAGCTACGCCACCACACCGTGGACCACGATGGCGCTCGTCTGCGCGACCCAGTCCTCGCCGAGCGGTTCGTCGGGTTGCAGCAGAACCCGCAACATCGTGGCGCCACCGATCACTTCGACTAGCCGGTCGGGATCGATATCGGCGTGTACCTCGCCGCGACGGACCGCGTCGGCCAGTCGTGTCCGCACCGCGACGAACACGTCGGTGAATCGGCTCATGACCCTCGCGTTCAGGTCGGCATCGCCTGCCATGTCAGCAATCAGCCCCGGCAGCGCGGCGCGCACCAGGGGGCTGGTGAACACGTCGCGGGCCGCAGCGATCATCGCGTGGATATCGGCTGCGATGTCGCCCGGCGGCGTCTCGATTGCAGTCGGCGCCGCCGGGAAGGCCGCCTCGTGCACCAGTTCGGCCTTGCTCGACCACCGCCGGTACAGCGCGGTCTTGGTGGTTCCCGCGCGCTCGGCCACCGCCGCCATGGTCAGGCTCGAATAGCCGATTTCCACAAGCAGATCCGCGGCGGCGCGCAGTATGGCAGCGTCGATTCGCGGATCCCGCGGCCGCCCCGGGGTCTTGTCAACGGCAGACACGTCTGCTTTCATAACGCTACCCACCGTATCGTAATTATCGGCCGAAGGAAGAACTTGTGGCTACTGAACCGGCTGTCGAAGATGTCAGCCGCCTCGAGCACTCCAGTCGCGACCTGAGCACGCTGCCCGACGTGATGTCGGACTGGTTGTCCACCGTGATGCCAGGCGGCGTCAGGCCCGAGATCACCGTCGAAAGCGGCGTCGACTCCAACGGCATGTCGTCGGAGACGATCATCCTGACCGGCCGCTGGGACGAGGACGGCCAGCAACAGGAAGAGAAGTGGGTGGCGCGCGTGGCCCCCGCCGCACAAGACGTGCCGGTGTTCTCGTCCTACCGGATGGATCACCAGTTCGACGTGATCCGACTGGTTGGCGAGAAGACCGATGTTCCGGTTCCGCGCGTGCGATGGCTCGAGCCGACGGGTTCGGTGCTGGGGACGCAGTTTTTCCTGATGGATTACGTCGAGGGCCAGGTGCCGCCGGACGTCATGCCGTACACGTTCGGCAACAACTGGTTCGCCGACTCCCCCGCCGAGCGCCAGCGCGAACTGCAGGACAGCACGGTCGAGGTGATCGCCAAGCTGCATTTGATCCCCGACGCCGAGGCGACGTTTGGGTTCCTTGCCGACGGATCGGAACCAAACGCGTTGCGGCGCAATCTCAATTGGCTGCAGTCGTGGTATCAGTTCGCGGTGCCCGATATCGGCCGCTCAGAACTACTGGAACGGGCGCTGGACTGGCTCGAGGCGAACTGGCCCGCCGATGTCGCTGCAACGGATCCGGTGCTGGTGTGGGGCGACTCGCGAGTGGGCAACGTATTGTATGCCGACTACCGGCCGGTGGCCGTGCTGGACTGGGAGATGGCGGTGCTCGGGCCGCGTGAGATGGACGTGGCCTGGATCATCTTCGCGCACATGGTCTTTCAGGAACTTGCCGGCATGGCCGGGCTGCCGGGGCTACCCGACTTCATGCGCGAAGAGGACGTGAAGGCGACCTATTCACAGCTCACCGGCGTCGAACTCGGCGACCTCCACTGGTTCTATGTGTACTCCGGCGTGATCTGGGCGTGTGTGTTCATGCGGACCAGTGCGCGGCGCGTGCGGTTCGGCGAGATCGAGAAACCCGACGATGTGGAGTCGCTGTTCTACCACGGCTCGGTGCTCAAGCGACTGATCGGAGAGGCGTAATGCTCGGGCCCATGGACGAATACCCGGTACATCAGGTCCCGCAGCCGATTGCATGGCCGGGATCGAGCGACCGCAATTTCTACGACCGCTCGTACTTCAACGCTCACGACCGCACCGGCGACATCTTCGTGATCTCGGGTATCGGCTACTACCCGAATCTTGGTGTCAAGGACGCATTCCTGTTGGTGAGGCGGGGCGATGTGCAGACAGCGGTGCACCTCAGCGGTGCCATCGACCAGGACCGGCTGAACCAACACGTCGGCAATTACAGAGTCGAGGTGATCGAGCCGCTACACAAACTGCGCATCGTGCTCGACGAAACCGAGGGCATCGCAGCGGATCTGACGTGGGACGGGCTGTTCGACGTCGTGCAGGAGCAACCGCACATCATGCGGCGCGGCAACCGCGTGACTCTCGACGCGCAGCGGTTCGCTCAGGTGGGCGCCTGGAGTGGGCACCTGGTGATCGACGGTGAGGAGATCGCGGTCGATCCGTCCCGGTGGATCGGCTCGCGTGACCGGTCGTGGGGTATCCGCCCGATCGGCGAAGCCGAGCCCGCGGGACGCCCCGATGATCCGCCGTTTGAGGGCATGTGGTGGCTGTACGTGCCGATGGCGTTCGACGACTTCGGCATCGTGGTGATCATCCAGGAGGACCCGCAGGGCTTCCGGTCACTCAACGACTGCACCCGCATCTGGAAGGACGGCCGCGTGGAGCAGTTGGGTTGGCCGCGAGTGAAGATCCACTACCGCTCCGGTACTCGCATTCCCACGGGTGCGACCATCGAGGCGACCGCATTCGACGGCAGCCCAGTCCATTTCGACGTTGAGTCGAAACTGCCGGTACCCATTCACGTCGGCGGCGGGTACGGCGGGGACTCCGACTGGCTGCACGGAATGTGGAAGGGCGACAACTTCACCGAACGCCTGACCTACGACATGACCGATCCCGCGATCGTCGGGCGCGCCGGCTTCGGCGTCATCGACCACGTCGGCCGGGCGGTATGCCGCGAAGCCGACGGCGTTGAACGCGAGGGCTGGGGCCTGTTCGAACACGGGGCGCTCGGCCGGCACGACCCGTCGGGCTTCGCCGACTGGTTGACTGTCGCGCCTTAGCCAAATGCCGGGATCCGGAAACCCTCCGGTGGGACCATTCGCTGGTGGACCACGATGACCCCGAGAGGCGGATCGACGAGCTGGAAAGCCAGTTGGCCGACCGGAAACACGTCGCGCAGCCGGAACGAGTAGACGACAGTTCCGGGCTGACTCCAGACGATGTCCATAATCTGGCTTTCTCGAGTGCAAAGGGCGGACGTCGCGGATACCACGAACATGAGGTGGACGCGTTTCTCGACCGCGTTGAGGCAACGCTGCGAGATCCGACGGCAAGTGACCGCCTGGCTGCGGCGGACGTTGGCAATGTGGCGTTCTCCAGGGCGCCGATCGGAAGGCGTGGATACGACGAAGACGAAGTTGAGGCGTTTCTTCGCCGAGTGGCGGTTGAGTTGGCGCGCCGCTCCGGGCAACCGTTAGCACCCGATCCTGGACCCCGCCACCTTCGACAATCGGACGAGTCCACCGCGGAGAAGATCGTCAACCATGTTTCCGTGTTCGCGGTAGAACTCTTCGGCCATCACTCCGCCGTGACCTGGCGGGCGCCGCTGGTACTCGCGTTGGTGTTCCTTCTGCTCGGCGTCGCCATCCATCCCGCTTACTTTGTCGTCGCCGGTTTTCTGTTGCTTTGGGCGGGTGTTGCGTGGCGGACCGACCGGTGACTCCGGCGACTTCGGCGTGCTTCGTAACACTCACCGTTACCGACTACGCCGAAATCGCAAAGAGCGCGCCGGCAGCCATCGCTTCGATCAAGAAGTAGAACCAGTTCGGATAGAACGCGGTGCGATCGCCCAGGATCGCAGCGGCCACGCGGCCAATGGCCATCCCCACCAACGCGGCTCCAACGGTGATCAAGATGCCCTTTCGGAGGTCTCCGTCCGCAGCCGCCGCATACGCAAGCACCGCCGCGATCGCCAGCCCGAAGCCGCCGTAGACCGCGCGCACCTCCGACCGTGATGCGTCTCCCCCGAGCGTGGTGCCGAACGGCCGCACCAGCGCGGCCGGTGCAGCCAGCGCGTAGACGCCCATACCGAGGAAGAACACGGCGATAACGCCGATGACAGCAGTGCCGACTGGGCTGGCCACGATAACCTCCTGTCGAGTTGACGTAAGGAGGCCAGCATGACGGCAGAGGCCGGCGCCGCGCTTCCACAAACCTGCTATCCGTCGATCTGGCTGTGGCCGGGCCAGGCGCTGTATGCAGGTCCCAGCCTCAATCTCGAACCCCACTCGGGTTCGGTGTGGTGCCTGGCGGTCGGCATCGACGGACCGCTGACCGTCGCCACCGCGGACGGCGTCAAACGCACGGCGCGCAGCGTCCTGATTCCGCCACGGCTGACCCACCAGCTGACCTGCCACGGCACCGGGCTGGTCTCCTGCTACCTGGAGCCGACGTCGGAGCGCGCCAGCACGAGCAGGCACAAGTTCGACGACTGGCAAGGCGAAGTCGGCCTACGACACGTCGACGAAGAACGGTTGCAGTTCAGCCCGACCGACGACGAAAGCGCGTCGCACTGGCTCAATTTGGCGGCCCCCGCCGCGCCGCGGCACATCGATCCCCGCATCATCGCCGCGACGCGCACCATAGGTGACGACCCCGCGGGATCGATTGCGTCGCGCGAACTCGCCGCCGCCGCAGGACTTTCCGAATCACGGTTCCTGCACCTGTTCCGCGACGAACTCGGCACCAGCCTGCGCCGCTATCGGCTGTGGGTGCGGTTGACACACGCGGGTGCCGCCATCGCGGCGGGCGACAACCTCACCACCGCCGCGATGAAGTCGGGGTTCGCCAGCCCGTCGCACCTCGCCGACAGGTTCAAGACGACATTCGGGTTGTCCGCGTCCCAGTTGCTCGGGACGGGGCTGACCCTGCGGACGCCGTAGCCGCACGCCCGAACACCATCGAGTCCTCGATGGACTCGAATGGTCGCCGTAGGACGTCGAGCAGGAAATTCTGCGACATCTGCCACGGCCTGCGACTGCCGGTCTTCGGCAGCAAGTGCAGCCCCCGCTTCACGTAACCCGATTCCAGTTTGAACGCGGGCTCCTCGGCCATGTCAACGGTGCCGACATGCGGGTAGGCGTGGGTGTAACCGTGAGAATCCATGTACGCCAACAACTTCGCGAACGACTTCGCCGTCAAGTCCGCGCCCAATGTCCACGACGCGTTGGTGTAGCCGACGCACCAAGCGGCGTTCGGAACGTCCTGGAGCATGTGCCGGCGATACAGAAACCGATCATGCGGGTTGACCTGACTACCGTCCACGCTGAGCGCCGCGCCGCCCAGCGACTGCAACTGTAGGCCCGTCGCGGTGACAATCACGTCGGCGTCCAGGTGGCGGCCCGAGCGTAGGACGATGCCGGAGGCATCCATGTGATCGACGTGGTCGGTCACCATCTCGACCCTGCCTCTGGCGATCTCCTTGTACAGATCGGCGCCGATGATGAAGCACAGCCGCTGGTCCCAGGGGTTGTACGGCGGATTGAAATGCGTGTCGATGTCGTAATCCGCAGGCAGCGTGCGCTCGGCCGTGCGCCGCAGAAAACGTCTGCTGAACTCGGGCGCCCGGCGGGCGACGACCCACATGACCACCGCCACGACCGCGTTGCGCCAGCGGACGATCCCGTGAGCGAGCTTCAGCGGCAAGAACTTCCGGAGTGCTACCGCCGTCGGTTCGATCTTGACTGACGAGATCATGTACGACGGCGTGCGCTGCAACATCGTCACGTGGGTGGCGGTATCCGTCAGCGAGGGGATGAGACTGACCGCTGTCGCCCCGCTGCCGATGACCACGATTCGTTTGCCTGCCAAGTCCAGCGATTCGGGCCAGCGCTGGGGATGCACGACGTCGCCCCTGAACGCTTCCATACCGGGAAACGTTGGCGCATAGGGCTCGTCGTAGTTGAAGTAGCCGGTGCCGAAGAACACGAAGCGGCTACGGTAGGTCGCGGGGTGGCCGTCCTGGTCAACCTGCAGTGTCCACGTGTCAGTCGTCGAGTCCCAGTCGGCGGAACGAACGTAGGTGCGGTAACGAATGTGCTTGTCGATGCCGTGCTTGCGCGCGGTCTGATCGAGGTATTCCCAGATGTGTTCCCCGTCGACGATCATCTCCGGCCTGGTCCACGGCTCCCACGGAAAGCACAGTGTATAGATGTCACTGTCCGACCGAATTCCCGGATACCGGAACAGATCCCAGGTACCGCCCAACCGCTCGCGCCGCTCCAGGATCGTGAACGACAGGTGCGGATTGCGTTCGCGGATCCGGTACGCGGCGCCGATGCCGGATATGCCGGCACCGACGATCACGACATCCGAATATTCGGGTTCGCTCACCCTG
>Ga0070671_100004334_pt1 | contig 11225 bp, 8 predicted proteins | sample KBSS73metaG_FD_65341 | JGI IMG/M metagenome (GOLD analysis project Ga0070671, IMG submission 65341) | Switchgrass rhizosphere microbial communities from Kellogg Biological Station, Michigan, USA - KBS S7-3 metaG | ecosystem: Host-associated > Plants > Roots > Rhizosphere > Soil ... | reverse complement strand
CATGCCCGGGAAAAGAAGCTGAGTATTCCCATGCACGACCGTCGGGCGACCGGCGAGATCCGGATTCGCGCGCTCCGCCTTCCTGTCGTCGAGCGGGAACACGTTGTACTTCGTCGCTTCGAGGTCGAACAGCCGCTTCAGCTCCGCGACCTTATCGGGCATCTGCCTCGCGAGGTCGCGCGCCTGGGTCCAGTCCTTGTTGGTGTCGTAGAGCTCCCAGACGTCGTCGCTGAGTGGGGGCTGCGCGCCGGTGACCACCCACGGCAGATTTCCGTGGCGCGTCACGGCAGTCCAGCCCTTGTGGTAGATGCCCCGGTTGCACACCATCTCGAAGTACTGCGTCTCGTGTCGTTCCGCGGCAATGGCGTCGTCAAACGAGTACGTCATGCTGACGCCATGCAGGGGCTCCTGCATGACACCGTTCACGATGGTCGGTTGCGACAACTTCGCGACTTCGAGGATTGTCGGCGCGACGTCGATCACATGGTGGAATTGCGAGCGGATCTCGCCCTTCGCCTTGATGCCCTTCGGCCAGTGGATGATCGTACCGTTGCGCGTTCCGCCGAAATGCGACGCGACCTGCTTGGTCCACTGATAAGGCGTGTCCATTGCGTGCGCCCAGCCGACGGCGTAGTGGTTGAACGCCCTGTGGGTGCCGAAGTCGTCGATGCGCTCGATCACGAGGTCCGCGGTCATGAGGTCGGGCGCCTCGCCGACGGCCACCTCGTTGAAGGAGCCCGTCAACGTTCCCTCGGCCGACGCACCGTTGTCGCCGATGATGTAATAGATCAGCGTGTCGTCGAGGAGCCCCAGATCGGTCAGCGAATCGATCACCCGCCCGCTGTGGTAGTCGGCGTATTCGAGATACGCCGCATAAATCTCCATCTGCCGCGCGAGCGCGGGCCGCAGCCGCGCCTCGGTCTTGTCCCACGCCGGGATCTCTTCGGGTCGCTTCGTGAGCTCACAGTCCGGTGGAATGACGCCGAGCTGCTTCTGCCGCGCGAAGATTTCCTCGCGCAGCTTGTCCCAGCCCTGGTCGAACTTGCCTTTGTATTTCGCGATCCAGTCTTTCGGAACGTGGTGAGGTGCGTGCGTCGCACCTGGCGCGAAATAAACGAAGAACGGCTTGTCCGGCGCGATCGACTTCTGCTGGCGGATCCAGCCGATCGCCTTGTCCGCCAGGTCCGCCATCAGGTGATAGCCTTCCTCGGGAGTCCTGTTCGGCTCGATGGGCGTCGTCCCTTCGTAAAGCGCCGGGTAGTACTGGTTGTTCTCGCCGCCGATGAAGCCGTAGAAGTGCTCGAAGCCGGACCCGGTCGGCCAGTGATCGAACGGACCGATTGGCGAGGTCTCGAAGACCGGCACTTCGTGGCACTTGCCGAACTGCGCGGTCGAGTAGCCGTTCAGCCTGAGAACCTCCGCGAGCGGCGCGCAGGTGTTCGGTCGGAGCGAGTTGTATCCGGGCGCCGACGTCGCGATCTCGGTGATGCCGCCCATGCCCACCGCATGGTGGTTGCGACCCGACAGCATCGCCGCGCGCGTCGGCGAGCAAAGCGCCGTCGTGTGGAACCGGTTGTACTTCAGTCCATTCGCGGCAAGTCGCTCGGCATTCGGCGTTTGACATGGCCCACCGAACGCGCTCGACGCGCCGAAGCCGACATCGTCCAGCAAAATGATCAGCACGTTCGGCGCGCCGGTGGGCGGCCGCAGCGGCGTGATCGGTGGAAACTTCGTATCGGGGTCTTTCGCGTCGTAGGTCGTCAAACCCACGGACTTGCGATCCGGGATCGGCAACACGCTACGCTGCATCGAATCTCTTGAATCCATGTCGAAGCTCCTTTCACCGCGACTCGCACCGCACGGTGTAGACAAATCCGAACCATTCGGCGTGTAACGCACTTCAAGGGGACGATACGTTAGCTCCCTTGGCATCCGTCACGATCTTGGCACCCACATCCTTCAGCAGCCGCTGGAATTCGGGTGATGCGAGCAGAATCGCCCCGCCGGAGGCGCGCAGCCGATCGACGGCCTCGTCCGGCAACGCAAACGAGGTCGGAAGATTATTGAGGTAATCGCGCTCCTTCTTGTCCGCAAGCTCGCCGAACGACACGTCGATCGCGTACAGGCTGATGTCCGGCGCGTTGATGACTTCCTTCAGGCTCTCGTCCTTACCCTTCGTGAATGCCGGCGAATCGCGAATGCGTCGCAGCGTCTGCCACCGGCTCGTGATGTCCCGCAGCAGCTCGACCGACTCGAACGAATAGCGGTCGATCGGGACACCGCTCGCCTTGAGCATGATCTCCAAGGAGCCGGGTGCATCCTCCGTTTCGTCCCAGTTGGTTCTCGGCGACGACATCGAATTGACGACGACGATCACCATCCGGCGCACGCTGTCGAGTGGCGTCGGCTGTCCGAGCATGTGCGACGCCTCGATTCCCTCGATGAAGTCGAGCACCCCGCGCAAACCGAGGTTGTCGGAGACGCCCCCGTCCACGAGGTGGAGATACGGGCGGTGCGCGCTGTCATCGTACGATTCGAGCTCCTCGAGCCGGCGGACAGTCCGCGCAGCCGGCCGCGGGGCCGTCGCCGGATCGGTGAACAGCCGTGCCCAGGCGGGCATGGCGTAATGGCACGTGCCGCCATAGTTGTTGATCGTGATCGGCGACAGCACGACTGGCACCGCGGACGAGGCCGCCGCAGCACGCGAGAGCAGGAAGGGCCCGAGATCGGAACAGATCACGTTGAAGAAACTCTGGTTGAAGAGCACGCGCGAGCCGGTAGAGAGGTCCGTCGCCATCACCGCGATCAGCGGACCGGGCTTTCGTTGCAGGTCGGCGAACGTCGCGCCGTCGAAGAGGCTCTCGTCGTAAAGCTTGGCCGCCAATTCGGATCGGCCCCATCCCGGCGACGAGAGCGCCGCCCAGTTCATCGGGTTTACGTACCTCGCGATCAATTCGCCCTGCACGTTGCGCTTCAGGAAGCGCTTCTCGTAGGTGTCGAAGAGCCTCTCTCCGTACAGGCCATAGGCAAGCGCGGTGAAGCTGCCGCCGGAGACACCGGTGATAATGTCGACGGCGTCGATCAGGCGGAAGCGATTGCCCTTCGGACCGATCGCCTCCGTACGCCGCAGCATTTCTAGAACGCCGTACGAGAACGCAGCCGCCCGCGTACCGCCACCGGAGAACGCGAGGATCACGAGATTCGCCGGATCTTTCATCACGCCGGTGCGCGTTCGATACTGATATCCCTCGCCGGGTGTGATGCTCGTGATCGGTGGATTCACCGGACGGGTCGCACAGCCAGCGAACAGGCACAGCAACGCGAGCGGCACCAGGAGAAACGCTCGCGACATCCGTCGGCCGTACCGGGCGCGAGGCAGCATGCGCACCCTGGAATCAGTCACGAGTGCTTACCTGCGGCAAGGAGTGAAACTCGTGGGCGAACATCGGTCACACCTAGATCGCCTCGAAGTCCGGCAACGGCCAGGAGCGATCGAAGTACGCCGCCGTCGGGTTGTAGAAGCGGAAATACGCGAACCAGTTCCTGCCGGGGACAGTCGGGATCCAGTTTTTCTCGAAGCCAGCCGGTGCCGTGGGGCCGCAATGGATGTCCACCGAGCCGTCGTCGTTCTTGCGCAGATCCATGCGCGACGAGCGATCGGCGATCTTCTGCTCGTTGCGGATCAGCGCGCGCGTGTCGACGTCGTAGAGGGTGACCGACCAGAAGAGCTTGATCGGAGGATCGGGCGGAACGTGCAATCGATACGACGTCCCGCCGTCGAGCCAAGTCCCGGACTTGTCCTTGTACGCACTCAGGTACGCGGAGGAAGGACCGGGCCGCTTGGGCGCCATCGCGGCACCGGCGCCGACAGCCTCGTAGAACCAGGAGGCCCGTTCGTCGAGCAGGTTCCAGAACGCGGCGGGGTCATCGGCGTCCAACATCAGGGCGAAGTCCCAGTGCGCGTCGGGCCTGTATTTCGCGTTGGCAAAGCGCCGATCCGCGGAGTTGGCTTTGGCCATCGCCTCTCCGACTAGCGCAGCGTCGATCAGGATCTTCGTCTGTCGCGCGTCGGGCTTGAAGGGCTTGCCCTTTTCCAGGCCAAGCGGCTCCAACATCGCATGGAAGAAGATGTCGCGCGGCTCAACCGGCTCGTTCTGGATCACGTCGTTGAGACGCTCCCAATATTCGAGACCGCGTGGCGGAAGGCCGCTCCATGCCTTCGTGCCTGCGTCGAGGATCTGCGCCTTCGGCGGATTGTCGCGTTGCGCGTACGGATACATCTTAAGCTGCGTCAGCGCCTGCTTCGCAGTCTCCGGATCGGGATCTGTCAGTCGAACGCCGAGAAAGATGTTGACCGTCGGCGAATGACGCACGATGAAGTCGGCGGCGGCGTCCGGCGTTTTCTGTCCCGGTGCCAGCACGAGATACCTGCCCGGTTTTTCAGTACCGGGAATGGCGTTCTGCCAGGCGTCGTTGATGGCGCCTTGCACACCGCGTGCGGGCATTTCCAATATCAACGGGCCGGAGGTCAGGTCTGCGAAGCCCAGGTAGTACGGCGTCGTCGCATTGGCGGTCAGAATGCCGCGCCTCGCCTCGTAGGAAAGAATCGCGACGATTTGTCCGTTCTTCGCACCGAGTTGCTCGTTCGTGCCGCGTTGCCACGACGTAAAGGCGACCGCCGGCAGCGACCATAGATAGGCCTGACACGCCCGTTGAAAATCACGCTCGTCGTAGAGCTTGTCGAGCGTCGCCTCACTTGGATACCCGTTGGCAAAATCGTGCGTGAACTCGAGCGTACCGATGCGCGTGTCGAGTTTTTGCGATGCAGTCATGACAAGATCTCCTCGACGATCTCGATATCGGGCAGCCGCCACGTCTTGTCGAAAAGCGGCTTCCCAGGGCCATAGAAACGGAACAGAACCTCGAAGCCGCTCTCGGCTTTCGTTGGAATCCAGTTCGACTCACTCCCATTGGGTGCGTCGGGTCCGAAGTAGATGTCGACCGACCCGTCCGCGTTGTTGCGCAGTCCCGGCGTCTGGGACGAACGGCTCGGCCATCGCGAGTTGCGTATGGGCGCATGAGTGGCACGGTCGTAGACGGTCGCCGACCAGTACTGGCTCACCGGTGCGTTCGCCGGAACCTTCAGGCGATAGGTCGCCCCGCCTTCGAGGAGTCGGCCATCGGCATCCGAAATCGCGAGGAGGTAGGACGAACCGGCACCCCGATGCTTGGGGGTGAAATAGGCGTAAGAGAACGTGACGCCGCGTGCGTCGGTGGGATAGAGATCGGGATTGGCGAAAAACGTGGCCTGCCCGTCGAGCAGTTCGTGGGATCCTGGCAAGGACCAGTGACCCCCTTCGTAATAGGGCGATGAGAAGGACGCCTCGTATCGGGCAACGAGCCAGGCGTGCGCTTCGCGAGCCGCGCGGTCGAGTATTTCCCGCACCGTTGGATCAGGATTGAAACGCTTTCCCTTCTCGATGCCAATCGACTTGAGCGGATCGATCATCACCTTGTCCCGTGCGAGCCATGGCTCGGTCTGGACGATGCGGTCGAGCGATTCGAAAAACCGTACGTCGTAGGTGATGGTCGCGTCATACACGAGATCGACCACGTCGACGAAGGTCGTCGCCGGCGGATTGGCCGCTTGCGAGAGCGGATAGAGCCTGATCCGCTTGCCGTAAGCGACCGCCTTCGCGACGTCTCGCCCGTTGCCGCTCTTCGGAATCGACCGCAACAGCGCGTAGCCCGCGTAAGTGTCCGATGGCAAGGCGATGTAGCCTGCGGGCACGTCGTCGTTGTTACCTGGTGGCAGGATGACGTACTTGCCGCCCTGACCCTTGTCCATGCCGGCCGGGCCGACGTCTTCCAGGGCGCACTGCCAGGCATCCATCACCGTGCCGGTGATCGAACCGTCATCGGCCGGCGGAATCTCGAGCACGATCGCGCCCACCTCCGCCGTACTAGTGAAGGGCGTGAAATAGATCGCGTCGGGATTCGGCGTCAAAGTTTGGATCTTCCAGTCCGGAAGACGCGACCAATAAGCGACTTGGTTGAACGTGCCCTTGGCCTCACGCACCATCGCCTGGTACATGAGGTCGTAGTTGACGGCCGGCATGCCCCAAATGATGGCCTCCACGGCGCGCCGCTCAATCATGCGTCTAGTCAGCGCGTCCGCTTCGAATGGCGACGGGCTCGCAGTCCGCACATCCATGGCCACGCTCCCAGGCACGGATCGAAAGCTCTGCGAACTAACGCGGCGCAGTGACGACGACGTATTGCACCGACGTCCCGACGTATTGCGGCTGATACCAGGTGCCGCCGCAGTTCTGATAAGTGAAGCCGTTGACGACGGTCACCGTGCACGCAGGAGGCAACGAATGAACGATGCTTCCCATGACAGCGGCGGTCGTCACGGCCGCCGCGGTCACGGCAGCCGCCGTCGCAACCGGGTGATAGCAGCAATATCCGGCGTGCACATCGACGTCGACGTTCGCGTTACGGTTGACGTCGACGTTACGGTTGACGTTGATGTTGCTGTTCGAACTGAAGTTGCGATTGACGTTCGTGTTCGTCGTGCCGTGTACCTGGCGCGATATCGCATCGACCGGGCCGGATCCGCTGCTCAGTGCGAGAACGGCGACAGCCAGCGCGATGAGAATCTTGGAAGGCGATTGAGCTCTCATGGCAATCCCTTTTGTCTACTTACCGGCGGAGGCCGCATTGGCGTCGAGCAGCGGAATCCGGTGGGCGCCCATCGGAGGCGAGAATCGAAAGGTTGCGGCCTCGAATTTCGGCGCCGTGTTCCACTGCATCGTCGCGACGTATTGCGGCTGCGACGGCTCGCTCGTCGTCGTGATGACCAGCTTGCGAGGCAGCGGCGACTTTCCGCGTTCGATCCAGACTTGCCAGTCCACACCTTCCTGGCGAACCGCGACGTGGTCGCACACCGCATCGCCGCAGCGGCTTGGCCCGATGATGGCGGCTTCCTTGATGTTCGCCGCGACACTTTCGTCGGTACCCCAGTAAAAAAGGTCGTTCAGCGCCAGCCGGATGCCGTACTTGCGGTCGAGCACTTCCCCCAGCTCTCGAAGCGTCGCCGGAGCTGGAGCGGTCGCGTAGTAGCCGATTCTCTTGCCATACAAGGTCACGGTCTTTCCGTCATAGAAGAGCTGGCGTTCCTTGCGATCGGAACTGAGTTCGGCGTGGAACCCGTTTGGACGCTTGACCTGCATCGTGACGGTGCCGCCAAACTGCAGTTTCATTCCGTCATCGGTGACCTCGTCGATGGTGGTTTCCGAGCGCACCGAGAATGCATTCAGCGTGCGCATGTAGGCTCCCATCTTGTTCAGCACTGCGACCGCGTCCGGCTCGACGAGAGGCGCCGCCGTTTCGGTAGACGGCGCCGCTTGCGCCGGGGTCGACGGCTGCTGACCGCGTGCGCCATTCGAGGTGAACATTGCCGTCAGCGCAAGCAGCGCGACGGTCGCGTTGATACAACGATTTGCCTTCATGACATCGACTCCTTTGCAGCAATGGCCGGCTACTTGCCCATGCCGAGCGGCAGTGCCAGCGACAGCCAGAGGTTCCAACCCTCCGCGCGGTTCTTAGCGTCGAACTCCCAATATCCCTTGAGATTGACGTAGCCCTTTTCCTTGCCGACCGGGAAGAAATAGCCGATCTGCGGACCTATGCCGGACACGCTCGACTTGAAATCGCCGAGCCTCGCCCCCGACCCGCTGTCGCCGGTCAATTGGTGATAGAAGTAACCGACCAGGCCGATATGCACCTGTTCGCTCAGGAACTGCGAGGCGGCCCAGTCGATATGAGCATCGATGCCGTTGCGGTAATCGGTATCGTTGTTCTCGCCGTTGAACGTCAGGCCCCCGACGATCGAAAATTCGTGGCCTTTCTTGGGATCGAAGTACGTGTATCCGCCACCGCCGTCGAGCGACCAATGATTGGTGCTGGCGTTTGCCAGGCGTCCGACCTGGTAGGCGCCCGTTGGCGCACCGAACATCGCGTACGCGAGATAGTTGTGGTTACCGTCGTTCCATTTGAGCGTGCCGAGCCCGTAGAGATCGGAGCCGCCGGTGATCGCGTCGGTCCGGCGTCGGGAGAGCGTGTTGCCCTGCGGTCCCGTCACGAGCACGTCCGCTGTCCCGCGCGTATCGCCGAATGCCCAGCCAATGCCGAACGCAGCCTGCCCGCCGAGAACGGGCTGCGTGAACGTATACGTCGGGAAGAAGAAGAGCAGATCCGCCGTCGCGTCAATGCCCGCGGTGAGGTTGCCGCCAATGATGAAGTTCTTCGATGCACCCGCACCAGCCGACACGTGCAGATAGACGACGGGAACGGCCCATCCCGGCTCTCCTGGGACTGCGGCCAGGCTGCCGAACTGCCCCGGCGCCCAGAAGCTGACGCCGCCCTCGTCGGCGCGTGCCGGATCAATAACAGCGACGAGCGCGATGCCGGCGAGGATGATCGCCGCAGCACAGCGTTTCATTGTCTTCATCGGAGCCGTCCGGTCCACATCTTTTCCGCTGCAGGACTCTTCATCGAAGCTTTACTTTCATATGCGCCGACCTCCGGCTCTCGCGTCCGCCGCACGACCTGCGCGTGCGACCGTGCGGCGAACGCGAGGAGCGCGGCGTCGACCAGCAACACGTCTAGGCACTCTCCGACGGTCATCGGTTTACGCGCGCATTCATTCAACGTCGCCATTCGCCGGCAGCGGCCCGACTGCCGCGTCGGTTTCGTCACGGATCTTTTGAATAGTTCGCACAAGTGCGCGGCCCGAAAAGGGCTTGATGAATAGCGCTTCTGCGCGAGCGCGCGCTGCAGGTGCATGTACCGCCGCCTCGTCGTGCGCCGTGATGAAGACGATCGGCAATCGATGGCCGCGTCGTGTCAGAAGCTCGCATAGCTCGAAGCCGGACATGCCGGGCAGCACGATGTCCGTGACGATGCAAGTCGCGGTTTCCAGCGCATCGCTCGAAATCGCCGCCTCGCCCGACTCGAAGAGCAGCGGCTCGAAGCCGTTTGCGTCGAGCACGCTCTCGAGCGCTTTGCGCATCATCGCGTCATCATCGATAACGATCACGGTGCGCCGATTCGCCTGTGGCACGGGTCCGCTCACGCAGATCTCGAGTATTGAGCGAGCTGCGCTGTCCTCCGACCGATAGCATCGGCTTGCCGGGTCGGGCGGCCAATCGTGCCTTGGTGCCGGCTGCTCTGCCCCATGGTGCTATCCCATGGGGGCAGTAGGGCGTTTAGGGGGACCCGGCCAGTTGGCCGCTTCCCTGATGCCGGTCAGTTCTGCAGCGATACCGGAGTGCTAGCGATGCGAATTCGATGCGCGCAGTTCAGCGGCGAGAGCAGCGAGTTCTGCTATCGATCGCGCACCCATCTTTTCCATCACCTGCGCGCGGTAGGTCTTGACGGTGCGCTCGGCGATGTCGAGTTCGCCGGCGATCTGCTTATTAAGCCTTCCCGCTACGATGTGCTCGAATATCGCAGCCTCGCGTCTTGTAAGCGCGTTGAAGCGCTTTTCCAGGTCGAGGCGCCGCTCCGCCGCGGCCCGCCATTCCTCGCCGTGCGCCAAGGCCGTATGCACCGCCGACAGCAGCGTGACACGGTCGACGGGCTTGGTCAGAAAGTCCACCGCTCCCGCCTTCATCGCGCGAACGGTAGACGAAACGTCGCCGAATCCCGTCAGAAAAATGACGGGCAACGCGCCCGTGCGCCGCGCGAGTGCCTCGTGAAGGTCTAGCCCGCTTGGCCCTGGCATTTGCAGATCAAGGATGATGCAGCCGGCACCATGTGGCGGTGGTTCTGCCAACAGGAACTCTCCCGCGGACGCGTAGGTTTGCACGTCGTAGCCGGCAAGCTCAAGCACGCCTTGCAACGCGTTGCGGAACATCTCGTCGTCATCGACGAGGTGAATAGTGGCCCTCAATGGTCGCGCTCAGTTGCTATGGCGGTGTCGGCCGGCTTGCTGACGACGCCGTTGCCTGGATCCCCGCCAGGTCGGCCTTTCGTTGCGACCGATCGCTATCGCCACGCTCAGCGGGGATGGCGACGACGAATGTTGCGCCGCCCCCGGCGTTGTTTTCGCTTTGGATACGGCCGCCATGTGCGCGGACGATCGATCGCGCGATCGAAAGACCCAATCCCAATCCGTTGGCCTTGGTCGTGTAAAACGATTCGAACAGATGCGGCAGTTGGTCCCGGTCGATGCCACGCCCTCCATCGTCGACATGGACGAAAGCCTCCCGGCCGGTGATCGACGTCCGAATCCTGATGCGACGTCGGCTCGCAGGGGTGTCGGTCATGGCCTCCATTGCGTTCATCAACAAATTGAGCACGACCTGCTGCAGCTGGACTGAATCGCCTCGGACGCGTAGCGGTCGTGCCACCAGCGCTGCGTCGAGCGTCACTTCTCGCCGCCGCGCTTCGGTCGCCACGAGCCGCAGCACGGCGTTGACAGCATCATTCAGATCCATGCTCTGCATCGCGAGTTCGTGCTTTTGCAGCAATGCGCGAAGCCGGCGCACGACTTCGCTCGCTCGAAGGTTGGCCGCACGAATGTCCGCCAGAACATCTCGCACGCGATCGAGCCTTGGGGGGTGCGCGTCGAGGAGCATCTCGACCGCATCGGCGTTGCTCTGGACCGCGCCCAACGGCTGGTTGATCTCGTGCGAGATTGCGGCCGTCAGCTCGCCCACCGTGGCAAGTCGCGATGCGTGCGTCAGCGCCGCCCGAATCTGATGCACTTCGAGCGTTGCACGCCGGCGCTGCCGGCGCTGAAAGAGCAGTCCTCCGATCAGCAGCGCCTGCAACAGGATCAATCCAATCCCACCCGCGACCTGCCAGCGGTAGGTCTCCCACATCCCCGGCACTCGAAAGGCGACCGAGCACCCCGGCGGTAGCCGGGCCTCGGGCAAGCTCCACCGGGCCATTTGCCTCGCGTCGACAACACAACTTGCGGCGCTCGCCGGGCGAGGTGCTGCGCTTGGCGAGATCCGGCCGCTCAGCACACCCGCCGCAAGCTCGCCGGCCTGCCGCCCTACCCGTTCGAAGTCGGTCAATGCACCCCCGACGATCCCGTGCCCCAGCATGCTGCCAAAGACGCTGTAGATCGGCACGGTCGAGGCAGATGACAGCTTCTCGACAACGTCGGCCGGCAGAAACGTATCACCGCGCACGTCGCGATAGAAACCCGC
>Ga0070671_100004329_pt1 | contig 11230 bp, 11 predicted proteins | sample KBSS73metaG_FD_65341 | JGI IMG/M metagenome (GOLD analysis project Ga0070671, IMG submission 65341) | Switchgrass rhizosphere microbial communities from Kellogg Biological Station, Michigan, USA - KBS S7-3 metaG | ecosystem: Host-associated > Plants > Roots > Rhizosphere > Soil ... | reverse complement strand
TCCTGCCTTCATTTGTCCTCCACAAGGTCAAAAATAACAGACCTCGTGGCGTCCACTTTTCGGGGGCCAGTTCAAGGTGACCGAACTCAACGGCGTCCTGCTGGCCGAGGCCTCCGCAATGTCAGCAGCCGAGCGGCTGGCTCTTCCTCGCCTCAATTTCTCGGTTGAACTCCGCGGCCGGCCGGATGTCGCCGCGCTCGCCGAACGCCGCAGTCAGGACCGCAAGGCAGGCAAGAAGAAGGTCTAGCGCGGCTGCAGGCACTCAGAACCGAACGCGGAGTCGGCCGCGAACTCTGGGTTCAGGTCGCCCAGCTCGGGATGCAGCTCGCTCGCCGTGTCGAACACCCAGTCGGGATCGTCAGACAGGCCTCGCCGTAGAACGTGGCCGATGAACTCGGTGACCCAGGTGTGGCGTGAAAGCATGAAGGCATCGTAGGCGCCGAGCAGGCCGGGCAGCTATCCCTCCGCGGTGTGGCGCTTGGCGCGCCTACTTCCAGCTGCTGATGCCGCTGCGTGCGGAGGCAAATCGGCAGGGGCTCGACGATGTTTACTACAACATCCTATCGGCGCTGAGCGCTGGTGAAGGACGCAGCGTGACCGAGCTGAGCCGAATGGTCGAGTTCACCGGCCACCGCGTCGGCGACGAACACTTCACCACCTTGGCTGCACGCGATCTCATCGTCGTCGAAGGCGGCGAGCGGGTCCGCTTCACCGAGGCCGGACGTCGATATGCGATCGAGTTGATGGCCGCCGGCAAATCCGCCGAGGCCGACGCGGCGGGCGAGCTCGACTTCGACGAGGCGCGGCTGCTCAAGCTCCTGCTCAAGCGCGTGATCCGGGCCACCGGCCAGGGCTTGCCGGACCACTGGCGCAGGGAAAACATCTGGCGCGAGAACAACATCTGGGCCGCGGCCGGTGCGACCGGAGAGTCATCGGCCTGACCCTTCATGGGGCCCCTCTCCGCAACGGTGTCTTTGAATGGAGCGAGGAAGGTCGGCTACCGGTATGGACAAGAAACGTCGCTTGCCTGTATCCCGCTGAAGGGCATCTACGACACTAGGCCTCGCTCGTCTCGGAGCGCCCGACCTGGCGCGACAGCGTCCAGAGTGGCGGCTGAATTGGGCGCATCATCTTGGGGCTGCTTGGTGCCAGCTGCTCGCGCGCAGGCGTACGATTCGGACGCGCGGCGCCCGTGAGCTGCGCGCCTGGAGAGTCAGGTGATACGCGATTTCATGGATGCGGTGCACCGGGACCTTGTCCCCGGCGGCACGCTGCGCGGGGCTCTCAGCTACGGCAACTCCGGGCTGGTGCAGCGAGACATCTCGAGCGGCGAGCTACGCGGCTTTGCGGTCGATCTGTTCGACGAGCTGGCTCAACGGCTTTCCGTACGACGGTCATTAGTCGGCTACGAGGGGTCGGTCAGCGTCTGCGAGGCCGGCTTGGCAGGGGCTTGGGACGTGGCCATCCTCGCCATCGATCGCGTACGTGCCCAGCAACTGGATTTCACCCCGCCCTTTGTCGTGCTCGAGGGCACCTATGTCATTCGCGAGCCGTCGCCGTGCAGCACCGTGCTCGACCTCGACCGCGCCGGCATGCGCATCTCGATCGTCCGGGACACGGTGTTCGACGCGCATCTGACGCAGAACCTCCGCCACGCCGAGCTGATTCGATCGGCCACCTTTCCCGCCGCAGTCGACCGCTTTCTCGCAGAGGGGCTCGACACAGTGGCAGGCCTAAAGCAGCAGATGGCGGCGCTCGTGGAAGCGAATGCCGGACTGCGCGTCATTGAGGGACGGTTCATGGCCATCGAGCCAGCCTTCGCAGTTCCTAAGGGGCACAGCGCCGGCCTGCGGTATCTCAAGACGTTCGTCGAGGAGTTGAAGGCCAGCCGTCGGGTAGCCGATGCGCTGCAGTGCGCCTTGCCCGCGGCATCCCTTTGACAATCGCAAGCGCGCCAAGCGCGCCGGGCGGTCCCGAGTAGGGCGCTCGCGGCGACCCAGGCGGTGCTGCCACGGATTCTCACGGCCACCCAAGCAGCCACGCGGTCCGTTGCCGATGTGATCATCCCGCGAGAGGAGCGCTACCTGGAGAGCCGCTTCCCGTCGGACGACTTGCCCCCTACGCTTCGGGCTTTCACGCGCTCGATCGGGTCAATCTGGACATACGCACGGGCGAGATCTTCGCGTTGCTCGGACCGAACGGTGCGGGCAAGACGACCCTGATCGGTATCGTCTGCGGCATCGTCAAGCTCGGCGAGGGGAGCGTCAAGGTCGCCGGCCTGACATCGTCGCCGACTATCGTGCCGTGCGCGCCATGATCGGCCTGGTGCCGCAGGAGTTGACGACTGACGCCTTCGAGACCGTGTGGGCGACGGTGTCCTTCAGCCGCGGCCTCTTCGGCAAGCCTGCCGATCCCGCGCACATCGAGAAGATCCTGAAGGAGCTGTCGCTGTGGGGAAAAAAGGACAGCCGGATCATGACTTTGTCGGGCGGCATGAAGCGCGGGTCATGATCGCCAAGGCCTTGTCGCACGAGCCACGCGTGCTTTTCTCGACGAGCCCACGGCCGGCGTCGACGTCGCGCTGCGCAAGGACATGTGGCAGATGGTCCGCTCGCTTCGCGAATCGGGCGTGACGATCGTGCTGACGACGCACTACATCGACGAGGCCGAAGACATGGCGGACCGGGTCGGCGTGATCCGCCAGGGCAAGATCATCCTCGTCGAAGAAAAGGTCACGCTGATGCGAAAGCTCGGCAAGAAGCGCCTGACGCTGCGCATTGAGCCGGCACTTGCGCAGATCCCGCCGGCACTTGCCGGGCGCGGCCTGACATGAGCGCCGATGGCACCGAGCTGAGCTATGTCTACGACCCGGGCGCGGCGCAGGACGCCGCTCCGGCGCTGCTCGGAGAGCTGCAGCGGCTGGGGATCCGGCTGAAGGATCTGCAAACCACGCAGTCTTCGCTTGAAGACATCTTCGTCAACCTGGTTCGGGAGTGAGCATGAATATTCATGCGATCGGCGCGATCTACCGCTTCGAGATGGCGCGCACCTGGCGCACGATCACGCAAAGCATCATCTCGCCAGTGCTGTCGACCGCGCTGTACTTCGTCGCGTTCGGCTCCGCGATCGGGTCGCGCATCGAAAGGATCGGCGAGATTTCGTACGGCGCGTTCATCGTGCCCGGCCTGATCATGCTGTCGGTGCTCACGCAGAGCATTTCGAATGCGTCGTTCGGGATCTACTTCCCGAAGTTCACCGGGACGATCTACGAGCTTCTGTCGGCGCCGATCTCGTACCTCGAGATCGTGCTGAGCTATGTCGGCGCCGCGGCGACGAAGTCGGTGATCGTCAGTCTCATCATCCTGGCGACTGCCAGCGTTTTCGTGCCGCTGCACATCGCTCACCCGGTCTGGATGCTGCTTTTCTTGGTCCTCACGGCGGTCACGTTCAGCCTGTTCGGCTTCATCATCGGCATCTGGGCCGACGGCTTCGAGAAGCTGCAGCTGATCCCGATGTTGATCGTGATGCCGCTCACCTTTCCGGACGGGCCGTTCTATTCGATCGACATGCTGCCGCCGGTGTGGCAGAAGTTGTCGCTGCTGAATCCTTCGGTCTACCTGATCAGCGGGTTTCGCTGGAGCTTTTTCGAGAAGTCGGAAATGCACTTCGGCATCAGCCTCTCGATGACCTTGATGTTCTTCCTGGTGTCGCTGGCGTTCGCTACGGGGATCCTTAAGACAGGTTGGCGCCTCAAGGCGTGACGACGGCGTGGGCGGCGGCCCGCCGCGCGCGTCGCTGAACGGCCTGCATCAACAAGAACAGCGTCGTCGAGAAGGCGATCATGATCGTCGCCACCGCCGTCAACGCCGGCGTGATGCTGTCTCGCAAGCCGGAGAACATCTCGCGCGGCAGCGTGCGCTGCTCGGGGCCGGCGATCAGCAGGGCGATGACGACATCGTCGAACGAGGCAGCAAACGCGAACAGCGCGCCGGAGGCCATCGCCGGCAGGATGGCGGGCAGGGTCACGCGCCAGAACGCGGTCGCCGGCGTCGCGCCGCAGGCCGCCGCGGCGCGCGCCAGGTTCGGGTCGAGCAGCTCGAGCGCCGTCAGCACCGGAATCAGGGCGAAGGGCACTGCGATCACGGTGTGCGCGAGGATCAGCCCGGTGTAGCTGCTGGTCAGCGCCAGCGGCGCGAGAAAGAAATACGAGCCGACGGCGACCAGGATCACCGGCACGATCATCGGCGACAGCATCAGCAGCTTGAGGGCGGCGACGAGCGGACCGCGCCGCCGTGCCAGGCCGAGCGCGGCGAGGGTGCCGAGGGTGACCGAGGCCACCGTCGCGGCGCTGCCGACGAAGAGTGAATTGGCGAGCGCGGCGAGCCACTTGCCGCCGCCCAGCACCTCGGCATACCAGCGCAACGAGAGACCCGGCAGCGGGTAGGTGAGAAATGACCCACTGGAAAACGACAGTGGCACGATCGCTGCGATCGGCACCAGCAGGAACGCCAGCACGCCGGCGCAGAAGGCGCGGTAGAGCCAAGTCCAGGCCATGTTGCAGTCCGGCCCCGGGCCTAGCCCATCGCCAGCACGCGTCCGCCGGACAGGCGGTGCGCCACGGCATACAGCACGAGCGTCGTGCCGAGCATCAGCAGACCGAGCGCTGCGGCGAGGCCCCAGTTGCCGGTGTCGGTGGTGTAGGTGGCTACGAAGTACGACAGCATCTGGTCCGATCCGCCGCCGACCAGGGCCGGCGTGATGTAGTAGCCCAGGGCCAGGATGAAGACCATCAGCGAACCCGCGGCCACGCCAGGGGCGGCCAGCGGCAGGAACACGCGCACGAAGGCGACCGCCGGCGCAGCGCCCAGGCTGGCGGCGGCACGCATGTACTGCGGCGGGATCGCCCTCAGGACCGTGAACAGCGGCAGGATCATGAACGGCAGCAACACGTGGGTCATCGCCACCAGCACGCCGGTGCGGTTGTAGATCAGCGTCAGCGGCTCGGCGATCAGCCCCAGCTTCAGCAACAGGCTGTTGACCATGCCTTCCTTCTGCAGCACCACCACCCACGATGCCGTCCGCACCAGCAGCGAGGTCCAGAACGGCAGCAGCACCAGCACCAGCAGCCAGTCGGCCGTGCGCTCGCGCACCTGGGTCAGCAAGAGCGCGACCGGAAAGCCCATCGCCAAGCACAGCAGAGTGACGCTGGCGCTGATCGCCAGCGTGCGCAGCAGCACGTCCTGATAGATGCGGCTGCCTTCGGGCGCGCGCTCGACGCTGCCTTGCGCGTTGCGCACCAGATCGACCGAGGCGAGAAGGTAGTACGCGGAGACCGGACCGCGCGCCCGCTGCACGGCGGCGAAGAAGGTGGGGCTCGCCAGCGTCGGATCGACGGCCTGGAAGAACGCGGCGTCGAAGCGGGTGCCTGCAGGCGCCGTTGATGCTTCACGCGCCGCGCGCATCAAGGTGCTGCGTACGCCATTCACTTCGTAGTTCAGCCGCCGCGCCGCATCGGCGAGGGTGCTTGCGGCACGTGCCGCGACGATGTCCGCGGCGAAGGCGCCGAACAGCGGCGCCGGCAAGGGCTCGTCGGCGTGCCAGCCCGCCAGCGCCTGCAGCGTGCGCGGCAGCGCGCGCTGCACCTCGGCTTCGCGGACCGCGAGCGAGAGCAGCCAGGCGATTGGCACGACGAAGAACACCAGCAGGAACGCCACCAGCGGGGTGGCCAGGGCCCAGCCGCGTCGCGCCATCGCCGGCCTACCCGGTGCGGACCGGCGCGGTACGGCGACCGGTCACTTCGTTCCCGACCACTTGGTCCAACGCTCGGCCAGCTTGTCGCCGTTGTCGATCCAGAACTTCGGGTCCTCGGCGAAGGCCTGCTTCAGGATCTCCGGATTGGTCGGCAGCTCGCCCATCAGCGACTTGTCGATCAGCGGCGCCGCGCCGGCCGAGGTGACGCCGTAGCGCACGTACTTCGGCAGCTTGGCCTGGTTGTCCGGCCGGCCCATGAATTCGACCAGCTTCTCGGCGTTGGCCTTGTTCGGCGTGCCCTTCATGATGACCCAGCTGTCCATCGTGTACGGCGTATCGGTCCAGACCATCTTGAAGCTTTTCTTGTCCTTCTCGTTGGCGGCGGTGATGCGGCCGTTGTAGGCGGTGGTGAAGACGACGTCGCCGGCGGCCAGCATCTGCGGCGGCTGCGCACCGCTCTTCCAGAACACGAGGTCGGGCTTGATGGTGTCGAGCTTCTTGAACGCGCGCTCGATCCCCTCGGGCGTGCGCAGCACCTTGTAGACGTCCTTCGACGGCACGCCGTCGGCGATCAGCGCGACCTCTAGGTTCCACTTGGCGCCGTTGCGGATCGCCCGCTTGCCCGGGAATTTCTTGGTGTCGAAGAAGTCGGCCCAGCCGGTCGGCGCGGTCTTGGTCTTGTCGCCGTCGTAGGCGAGCACCAGGTTGTAGATGATCGCGCCGACGCCGCACGGGTGGACCGTGCCGGCGAGGTAGCGTGAGGCGCCGCCGATCTTGGCGACGTCGAGCTTTTCGTACAGGCCTTCGTCGCAGCCGACCTCGAGCTCGTCGGCCTCGACCTGCACGACGTCCCAGTTGTTGTTGCCGCCCTTGATCTTGGTGCGCAGCACGCCCAGGCCGCCGTCCCACGATTCGTCGACCAGCTTCGTGCCGGCGGCATTGAACGGCTTGAAGAAAACCTCCTTCTGGCCGTCCTGATAGGCGCCGCCCCAGGACACGACGGTCAGGTCGTGCTGGGCGTGCGCGGCGCTGCCGGCCATCGCAAGCGCCGCGGCCGCGGCGAGGCTGCTGAACAGACTTGTCTTCATCGTCGTCTCCCTTGGTTGAACGAATCCCGCGGCTCACGCCGCAAAGAGCCAAGCGTGTTCGCGGTCGAAGGCCATGGGCAGGTCCTGGCCGGGCGCGACGCCGCGTGGCAGCGCCCCTGGCGCAAGCTTGGCGAACCACGTAGTGTCGGCGCAGCGCAGCCGGACCACCAGCCGCCAGTGGTCGCCCTGGTGGATGGCGTCGAGCAGGGTCGCCTGCAGGCGGTTGCCGGCATCGCCGTCGCCAGCCACGCGCAAGTGCTCGGGGCGCACGCACAGCGTCACTGCCTCGCCCGTCGCCATGCTGCCGACGCGGCGTGCGAGCAGGCAGCTGCCATCGGTCGTGCGCAGCGCGGCCTCGCCTTCGGCGCGGCCACCCAGCATGTTGTTGTCGCCGACAAAGCCTGCGACGAAAGGATTCGCGGGCGTGTCGTACAACTGTTGCGGCGAGGCGAGCTGCTCGATACGCCCGTGGTTGAACACGGCGACGCGGTCCGACAGGGTCATCGCCTCCGTCTGGTCGTGGGTGACGTAGACCATGGTCACCCCGAGCTCGCGGTGCAGGCGGCGAATCTCCAGCTGCATCTCTTCGCGCAGATGCTTGTCGAGGGCCGACAGCGGCTCGTCCATCAGCACCACCCGGGGCTCGAACACCAGTGCCCGCGCCAACGCCACGCGCTGCTGTTGGCCGCCGGAGAGCTGCTGTGGCCTGCGCTCGGCCAGGTGCGCGAGCTGCACCTTGGCGAGGGCCGCGCTCACCCGCTCGCGGATCGTCGCCGCGGCGAGCTTGCGCACCGAGAGCGGAAAGGCAACGTTCTGCGCCACCGTCATCTGCGGGAACAGCGAATAGCTCTGGAACACGACGCCCATGCCGCGCCGGTGTGGCGGCAGCGTCTCGATCGGCTGGCCGGCGAGTCGGATCGTTCCCGAAGTCGGCGTCTCGAAGCCGGCGAGCAGCATCAGCGTCGTGGTCTTGCCGGATCCCGAGGGCCCGAGCAGGGTGATGAACTCGCCAGCCTCGACCCGAAGGTCGAGATCGTCCACGGCCGGTGCGATGCTGCCGGGGTAGACCTTGCGCAAACGATCGATCTCGATCAGCGCCATCGCGGATCAGGGCCCTTGGCGCACCCAGCTTAGGGTATCGCTCAACGCGCGCGCGGCGCGCTCGAGCATGAAGTCGATCTCGGCCTCGGTGATGACGAGCGGCGGCGAAAAAGCAATGACGTCGCCACCCAGCACGCGGACGATCAGTCCGTGCGCCTGCGCGCGGTGCACGAAGTAGGCACCGACGCCGCGCTTCGGGTCGAAGGGCTTGCGCACGGCGGGATCCTCGGCGAGCTCGATCGCACCGATCAAGCCGAGGCCGCGTGCCTGGCCGACGATCGGGTGGCCGGCGAACTCCTGCAGGCCTGCCTGCAAGCGCGGCGCGACGCGCTGCACGTGGCCGATGACGTCGTCGCTCTTGTAGATGCGCAGCGTTTCCAACGCCACCGCGCAGGCCAGCGGATGGCCGCTGTACGTGTAGCCGTGGCCGAACGTTCCGACCTCGGCGCTGGCGTCGGCGACGGTCTGGTAGATCTCTTCCGACACGTACAGCGCCGACATGGGTACGTAGGCCGAGGTCAGCATCTTGGCGACCGTGATCATGTCGGGCTTCAGGCCGAACACGTCGGTGCCGAAGGGCTGGCCGAGGCGGCCGAAGCCGGTGATGACCTCGTCGACCAGGAACAGGATGTCGTGCCGCTTCAGGATGGCCTGGACTCGTTCGAAGTAGCTCGCCGGCGGAATAATCACGCCGCCGGCGCCCTGCACCGGCTCGGCGATGAAGGCGGCGATGGTGTCCGCGCCCTCGCGCTGGATCAGCTCTTCGAGCTCGCGCGCCAGCCGCTCAACGAAGGCGGGTTCGCTCTCGCCGGGCAGGCCATCGCCGTAGAGGTGCGGCGCGCTGACGCGCAGCACGCCGGGCAGCGGCAGATCGAAGTGGCGATGCATCACGGTCAGCCCCGACAGCGATGCGGCCGCCATGGTGACGCCGTGGTAGCCCTTCTGCCGGGCGATGATCTTCTTCTTCGTGGGCCGACCGCGCGCGTTGTTGTAGTAGCGCACGAGCTTGAACGCGGTGTCATTGGCTTCCGACCCGGAGTTGGCGAACAGAACCCGACCCATGGGGACCGGCGCCCAGCGCATCAGCTCGGCGGCGAGCTCGGTCACGGGCCCCGGCACCTTGCCCGAGAACGAGTGGTAGTACGGCAGCACGCGCATCTGCCGCTCGGCCGCGGCGGCGAGCCGCGCCTCGGAGAACCCGAGCGACGCACACCACAGTCCGGCCATGCCTTCGAGATAGCGTTTGCCGTGCTCGTCGAAGACGTGCACGCCTTCGCCGCGCACGATGACGAGGGGGCCCTCGCGCTCGAGCTGGCGCAGCTGCGTATACGGGTGCAGGTGGTGAGCGATGTCGCTGAGCCCGGCAGTCGATACGTCGAGCGGAAGAGGGGTCACTGGCACTGGGGCAGAGTGGACGTTCTGTCGATTATGGCGATGACAAATCCGAACCGGACACGGTCGCAGATCGAGAGGAGGCACAGGCGGCGGCTCAGCAATTCGAGGCGTCGGGTCTCGGCTCTGTCGCTGGTGCAAAGCAGTTGGCCGTTGAGGCATTGCGGCGCTTCGATCAGACGCCAGCACGTTTACCAGGGCGGGTAGGCGTCGCCGGCAAAGTCCGTCAGTTCGGCGATCCACGCAGCAACGGTTTCGCGCCAGCCTTCTTCAATAGCGTCGGCACGGGTCAAGCCGCCGTCGTCGAGAACGGCCTGGGCAGGCACCTCTTCCAGAAACGCAGCCATGAGAGCTGCAATTCGCTGGTCGGTCGCCCGCGGAAACTTACGCCTGAACATCTGTTCCAGGTCCTCTGTCGTAACCAGTTTTGGGTTATCGGATTGGCGCATGGAGGTGCTCCTGGTTGCAAGATCCAACTACATCAGATGACCGCGCCACTAGTCAACGAGAAGTCTGTCTGCATCTGCCAGTCAACTGCCGTCGCCGTGAGGCGCCTTGAGCTCTACTGAGACCTGCTGGGACGTCGTGGGACACATCCGAGCTGCTGGCGCAGTATCAAGACGTACCCTCGCTGCGCACTCGAAACCTGAGAATCTGGTCGATGCTGAGGCGAGGCGTGACAGGCGTCGTGAGCGGACGAATGCAGCCGCTGCTCGCACGCGGGAAGGACTGTCGGCATCGAGGCGCCACGGGCGGATGCCAGGAGTGCGCGGCGAGCGGGAAGCGCTTGTGAACTGGAACCTTCAGCACGCCCCAGCCATGAACTTCATCGTTGCCGGACTCGTTGCTCTTTGCCTCGTCGCCGTTGTCTTCGTCGTGCACCTGCGCGGACGCGGTAGGCACGATTGGAAGAACGAAGCCGGTGATCCCTGCAATCCGAACAAGATCGATACGACGCTCGGTGAATTCCACGACATGCGGCAAGCTCTTCGACCTCTGCAGCACACGCGAGCTGCTTCCCGACGGGCGCCTTGGCAGCGGACATGAGCTCCACTGCATGCCGCGAACCGTTGGTGCGTCCAACTTAATCTCGAGCTCAGCCGGTAGGCCTGCTCCCCTGGCAAGTGGCCCCCACGGTGCGCTCATTCCTTTAGGCTCCCACTTGTCGCGCTGAAAGTAAGCTTCTATGAGGACTCGTTTGTCAAGCCGAGTTTGATCTCAGGATCACGGCCCCTCACGAAGTTGGTTGTCGCGGGCTGTCGGCCTGCTCGGGTCTCGAATCCGGATTCTGGAAGCAGTCGTCGGATTCGAGCCGCGGACAAGCGCTCTCCGCGTCTCCGCGATCGACAACGTCGAAAGCAGCCCCCCACGCGCCATTGCCAACGTAGCCAAAACGTAGCCAATCGAGTGACCCGAACGCTTCCTCAGACTCCTCGACGCTCCCTATCTACCTCGTGCGCGCGTCCGTAGCCCGGTGGCTAGGAAGGTCAGGAACGTCTCTTAATCCGTAGGTCGAGTGTTCGAGTCACTCAGGGCCCACCAAGTAAACAAGGGGTTAGCTCATCGGAGCTCGCCCCTTGGTCCTTTTGACGTAGCCAAATCTGGCTACGTTGCAGCTACGTTTTGGCTACGTTGCTGCTCAACAGGCTCCTTTTCTCCTCTGTCAGACGCTGGCCGACCCACGGATTTTTAATCCGTCGGTCCGCGGGAAGCATCTGCCCGCCTCCATCGCGCTGAGAAACCTCGGTCGACGGCAAGCGAACGACATCCTTGAGACCCGCAAGGCGGCTTAATCACCAATCACCTGCTGCTGCCATCGAAGTCGACTCATGGCGCGGTCGACTGCGGTTCTTCCGCTCCCGAACGCCTTGCTGATAGCCGGCCGTTACCCTTTGGGC
>Ga0070671_100004327_pt1 | contig 11234 bp, 7 predicted proteins | sample KBSS73metaG_FD_65341 | JGI IMG/M metagenome (GOLD analysis project Ga0070671, IMG submission 65341) | Switchgrass rhizosphere microbial communities from Kellogg Biological Station, Michigan, USA - KBS S7-3 metaG | ecosystem: Host-associated > Plants > Roots > Rhizosphere > Soil ... | reverse complement strand
CGCGACCGTTTTCTCGGCGTCGAGCCCCTGCGTCTCGTTCGAACGCGCGTCGAGGATCTTCGCCTGCAGGTCCGCCAGCAGGGCGTCGCCGTCGGCCGGCATGGGGATCTCGGCGAGCTTGCGCCGGATGTCGCGGGCGGCGCGCTGCGCCTCGGTGAGCTTCTTCAGGGCGTCGTCCCTCGTCTTGGAAGCCGCAGCCAGATCCAGGTTCACGGACTTCAGCTGGTCCTGCGCCGTCTGCTGGCGCGCCTTGGCCTTGTCCAGCTCGTTGGAGGCGAAGTCGTTGAGCGTAGGCATCCTTCTTCCTCGTTTTCTCTTTAGAGGGCGCTCATGCCCGAGGGGAGGCCCGGGAACGAGCGTCCGGCGTTCTCGTACTCACGGCGGATGGCCTGGATCAGCAGAGGGCGGGTGATCTCCTTGTCGGACGCCGCGGCGAGGAACCCGGCCGCGACCGACGCATTGCGGATGAGCCCACCCACCAGCGAATAGAGCGTCGCCAGCTCCCGGAGGTCGATCGTGCTCACCCCCGGCGCCTCCCTCGGAAGGTGCTTGAGCCAGAGGTCGTAACGCTCCTCCACCGAGGGCTCGCGGAACTCGACGACGAACTCGAGCCGGCGGAGGAATGCGGGATCGACGTTCTGACGCAGATTGGTCGAGAGGATCGCCAGTCCTTCGAACCGCTCCAGGCGGGAGAGGAGGTACGCCGTCTCGAGATTCGCGTAGCGGTCGTGCGCATCGGACACTTCCGTGCGCTTGCCGAAGAGCGCGTCGGCCTCGTCGAAGAGCAGGACCGCCTGCGCGCGCTCCGCGGTGTCAAAGACCTCGGCCAGGTGCTTCTCGGTCTCGCCGATCCACTTCGAGACCACGCGGCTGATGTCCACCGCGAGGAGGTCGACGCCGAGCGCGCTCGCCACGACCTCCGCGGAGAGGCTCTTGCCGGTTCCGGGCGGACCGCTGAAGAGCATGCGCACGCCGCGCGCGCCCGGACGGTCCTTGAGGAAGCCCCACTCATCCAGCACGAGCGACTGGTGCTGCAGCCGCGCGACCGCCTCCTGGAGCTGGGCGAGACGCTCCTGCGGAAGGACGAGGTGCTGCCAGCTCGCCCGCGGCTGGACGAGCCTGATGCCGCTGGTCAGGGACAGGTTCGCGCGCGCGCGCACGCTCTCCGCGACGCTCTCCAGGCCGGGCTCTCCGCCCTGGATCTCGCGCAGGCTCGCGACGTCGGACGCGACCTCGGCGGCCGCGGACGGCTCGAGCGTGTAGCGGGCGGCGAGCGCGCCCGCGTGGTGCTGAAGGTCGGGGAGCGCCTGCGACCAGACCTCCCGCCGTGCCGTATGCGCGAGACGCTCGACCGGGACGACGAGCAGCGGACGGCCGCCTCCCAGCGGAGCGGCCCCGCGTCGGGCGCAGAGGACGACCGGCTCCGGATGGTACCCGAGCTCGGGGAGCGGCAGCGCGCCGTGGGACTCCGCGGGCTCGACGATCTTGATGACGGGGACCATTCCCCGGGCCAGCGCGTGTACCGACGCGGCCTTCTCCGCCTCGCGGACCATCGCGAGGCGGGCCGGAATCCTTCCCGTGGACGCGACCAGCGCGGCGCCCCGGCGCCACGCGATGTCCTCGCTGTCCGCCAGGACGAGGATGGTGCGCGGCGCCTTCCGGACGAGCGCCATCCGGGCGCTCTGGACCGGACGCGACGCGAGCCACTCCCCCAGACCCCACACGGGGTCGGCCGACGACTCGGCCTTCACGCCCGCGGGCCAGACGTCGAGGCCGACGAGCGCCTGCCAGAGCGCGTCCGCGAGAACGAGGCTGCGCTCGAAGAACGGCGCGCCGCGATCCTCGACGCGCACGGCCCCGACCTTCACCAACGTTCCTTCCTCCAGCGCTTCACGCAGGCGGCCGCGCTCGGAGGGAGAGTGGCAGAGGACCTGCGCGGCGAGCCCGATGGTGGGCCGCGGCTCTCCGCGGGGGTGCATCGACCGCAGCACGCTCGCGTAGCCTTCATGCTCCTCGGGAAGACCGGCGAACAGGATGAGGTCCACCTCGCACTTCGACAGGCCGAGCGACGCCGCGAGCCGGTCGAGCGGATCGGGCTCCGCCGGCGCCTCGGCCTGCGGAGTCCCTTCCAGCATCGACATCAGGAAGGTCTGTCCCGGCATCGCCCGCTCGGGAGGCTGGACGCGGCCGAGGAGGTCCGCGAGGCGCACGCCGAGCTCGGCGGCGCGACGCGCCAGACGCTCCGCGACGGCCCGGCGATCAGACATAGGAGAACCTCACGACGCACCCGAGCCAGGCGACGAAGTCCGGATCCCGGTCGAGACCCGCGCGGCGAACGCGCGTGTCGACCGCCGACGCCGGGAAACGGACCTCCAACCATCCGGGATCCCAGAGCAGGTCGGCGCGGCGGTCGGTCAGCTCTACGAGCCCGACGGGATCGGACGCCGTGAGCGACGCGAGGCGCTCCTCGAGGCCGCGCGCGACGCTCTCGATCGTCTCGCTCTCGGCCGGGGTCGCGGACGGGGGCGCGGGCGGCTCCGCGTCCGGCGGGAAGCCGGCGAAGGCGAGGACGGCGGGATCCCCTTCCGGCGCCGTCGCCAGACGCATCCCGAGCCGGTGCAGCCACCAGCGCAATCCGCGCGGATCGTCGCGCAGGCGCTCAGGCAGACCTTCCGCAGCGACGAGGTGTAGGAGATAGAGCAGGCCTCCTCGCGTCGTCGAAGCGATCGTCCGGCGGGAGTCCTCCTCGATCGGGCGCGCGTCGGGGACGGCCGGGGTCTCGGTCCTGTTTCCGCTCACGGCGGCGACCGATCCGTCTTCCTCGCGCCCCGCACGATCCGCCTCGCTTCCCGAGCCATAGCGGGCGTCGAGGCGGAACGCCACCACCGCCAGGACCTCGGGCGCGTCGGGAGACGCGAGCCGAGACGGCTCGGTTTCGAGAACGCAGAGCGCCGCGAGCGCCGCCGCCGCCTTCGCGTCGGCGAGGATCAGGCGTCCCGCCTGCGCGGCCTGGGCGAGGACGGAGCGGCGCACGAGGTCCGCTGCGTCGCGCCGGTCCGAGGCCTGCGCGCCATGAACGGGATCGATCGCGGCGGCCGAGGACAGCAGGGACCGTGGCAGACGGTGCACGCCGAGAGCCGCTTCGCTCAAGAAGAGGAGCGCGTCTCGCGCGAACAGCCGCGTCAGCCGCACGAAGAGTCCCGCCCGCGCGGCCTCGACGAGGAAGGCGACGACCCTGTCCGGTTCCGCCGCGAGTGCACGCGCCACCTCGTCCGGATGCGGCGCGCCTTCGCCCGGGGGCAAGAGGCCGAGGCGCCGCCACGCCCACGCGCGCGCGAGATCGCCTTTCGCGAACGAGAGCAGCAGGTCGAGGCGGGCCTGACGCGGCGAGCGCCACCGCACGACCTCCGCCGACCCCGAACGGCTCTCTCCCGCCGCGCGCGGCCCCGCTGGCGCTCCGTCGGCGGCCTGGCGGATCGCCGCGGCGATCGCGCGGCTCCACTGCTCGACGAGGGCGACGTCGCTGGCGCTTCCGGCGAGACGGACGGGAACGTCCAGCTCGCGGATGCAGACACATTCCCCGTGCTCGAGACCGACGTCATCGAGCGCGCGCGAGAGGCCCTCGTCCACGAGGCGGCGCAGGACCGGCTCGAAGCGCGCGGTCGCGCGTCCGTCGCGATGGTGAACCTCGAGAGTCCCGATGTGGAGCGATGCCATCATCCCACCCGGCTGTCCCGGCCCAGGCGACTCGCCTCGGTCACCGTCCCCGCAAGGGCGCGTCCCAGGGTCGCGCCGCGTCCGAGCGCCCAGCCGCCCACTTGCATCGCGGCGAACGTCCCCGATCGCCCCACGACCGACGTGAGCCCGAGGTGCAGACCGCGCCCGATGCGCATCCCCGTCGCGACGGTGCAGACGTCGTAGAGTGTGTGCGCCGGACGGTGCTCGTCGAGCACGTGACGGACCGACGCGAGCGCCTCTTCGTCCAGGCACGCGCCCAGCACGACGGTGAACCTGTGCGCGAAGGGCTCGAACGCAGCCATGCCGGCACCGCCGACGATGGATCCCGGATCCGGACGAAGCCGAAAGTGCTCCACGATCGCGACCCGGTCCTGGGTCGTGATCTCGAGGAAGCGGCGCAATCCCCGGACCGTGCCTCGCGCGCGCCACAGCTCGATGAACCGGTCGAGCAGGCACCGGCGCACCGGGACCGGCCAGCGCTCGTCGAGGACGAGACCGACGAAGCCCGCGAGCCAGGGCAGAAGCGCGTCCGGCGCGCTCCACGGATCGAGGAGCGCGCGGCGAGCCCCCGACTTGGCCTCGAGCTCGCCGAGGAGACCCTCGAACACGGCCAGGTAGCGCTGGAGGAAGTCCGCGGGCCCCGGATCGCGCGAGTAGACCTTCGGGAGCCGGCGCATCCAGTCGTGCCCGGGATGCTCCGCGCGGACGCAACGGATCCGGGGCGTCTTCCGCGTGTCTCCGGAAAGCTCCAGGGCGATCCACAGGAAGCGTCCGACCGCCGCGGCGGCGCGGCCCGCCTCGCGGTCGAGGACCGGGACCTCGTAGGTCTCGAAGCGGTCTTCTTCCGCGATCTGTAGCCACGGAGTCTCGCGACCGTTGCCGCGCCTGTGCAGGGCGTCTTCAACCAGCTCGTCCGCGAGCGACGCGGGCAGGGTCGGCGGGGACAGGTCCGGCCTCGGCAGATCGTCGAGGTCGGCCGGCACGAGGTTGCCCGGAGGAGTCCGCGCGATCCCAGCCTCCTCGGGCGGCTCGTCCATGGCGAAACAGCGCACGCGCACGCGGGTGCCGGGGGGGATGCACGCGTCGAGGAAGAGCCGGCCCCAGGAGGTCTGGTACTCGCCCGCGTCGAGACGGAAGGTCGTGACCCGTCCTCGGCGGACGTAGCGCACGCGGGCTGTTACCGCGAGATGGAAGCCGCTCGAGGTCCAGAAGCCGATCGTCCCGTCCGGGGTCCGTACGATCCCCCGCCCGTCGTAGCCCCGCGCCTTGAGGGGCTCGCGCTCCGTTCGCGGCGGGTCCAGTCTCCAGCAGCGCAGGTCGTCACCCGGACGCCGCGCCACGGCGAGGCTGTCCGCGCCGGCCAGCTCCAGGTCCGTCGCGAACGGGACCTCGAACGCCGACGCAGGGTCGGCGAGCGGGACGATGCGCGCGTCCGGCGTCCAAGCGCGTTCGATGGCGATGAGCGCGCCCCCGTCCGGGCGCGCGACGAGGCGCGAAAGCGGACCGAGCCCCGCGGTGTGGGCCGTCTCGAGGGGACGCGGACCGTGACGCGCGTCCAGGGCCACGAGCAGATTCCCCTCGAGGAGCGCGACGACCTCTCGGCCGCGGGCGGTCAGATCGAGGGGAGCCGCCGGCAAGGTCGCGATGCGGAGCAGGCGCTCCGTCGGGACGTCGAAGACGGTGATCGCGCGCGAATGGACGTCCGCGATGAAGAGACGATCGTCTGCGGCGACGGCGAGCGAGCGGGGCGCAAAGGACGGGACCGGGTCGGCCGTGAACGCTCCGAGCGCCCGCGCGCCGGGCCGTGTGACCACCGGGTCCGGCGCGGGCCCGGAGGTCGATGAGCGCGGGTCGAACGCGGCCCATCGCAGGCGCTCGATCCGGCCCTCCTCCGGGACGGTGTGGTAGAGCCGGCACTCGGCGTCGAACGCCAGTCCCGCGGGCGCGACCGGAGCGACCGGCGCGGCGGCGTCCTCGTGAGCGCTCGTCCACGCGAGCTCGACGATCCCCTCCCGGGCATCGAGGAACGTGCCGTCGTGCGATGCGCGCAGCCACTGATCGGGCGTGCGTACGATCTGGAAGGGACGCGGGAGACTCACGTCAGCACTCCACCTTGACGACCGGGATCGGCACCGGGACCTTCGGACTGGGCGGCGGACCCAGCGGCGCGCCGGGCTCGAGCGGCGCGCCCGCGACGACGGTCAGCTCCGTGAGATGGGGCACCTCCCAGGGGAGAAGCGCGACGGTCCCCTCCTCCCAGGCCTGCGAGGCTTCGTTCCATCCCGAAACCCGCAGCCCCTCGAGGAACTCGACCCCCTCCACCTGCAGGGCCGCCGCCTCGAGCTCGGGGCCGTGGACGCGGCGGCCGAGCGGCCAGCCTTCACCCGTCGGACCGTAGGGCGGTAGAGGGGCGAGGAACTGGCGCACGACCAGCTCGACCCAGCGCCGCACCGCCTCGATGCCGTAGCCCTCCTTGGCCTGCACACCGACCGCGACCGCGACCCTGCGGTAGGTCGGCGGCACGACGTTCAGCTCGGTCGTCACGAGGCGGCGCGCGTCGAGCCACGCGCAGACGGCGCGCAGCAGCGTCCGATCGGGCAGCGGCGCGTCGGGACGCTTGGTGTCCGTGCGCGGCCAGACGACGACGGTCACCACGCCCGCAGCGCGCTCGCGCGGCCGGTCGGGATCGAAGAGCGGCAGGCACTCTGCGCGCCCGACGTCCGCTCCGGGGGTCGCGAGCGCGAGTTCCTGAAAGTCGCCGCGTGTGACCGCACGGTCGCGCCGGCGCAGCTCGGAGGGAATCCTCTCCAGGGCGCGGGCGAGCTCCTCGGCCGGGGCGCCGCCGCGCGCGGCCAGCGGGTTCGCGAGGCTCTCGATGCCGTCGGCGTCGTCGAAGTCGCGCTCGATGTCCTTAATCGCTCCGCTTGGGACGTTGCCCTCGCTCCCCCCGCCCCAGCGGTACTCGGTCGCGCGGATGCGGCGCCCGATCTGAGGCGCAAGGCCCTGCACCCCGGTGCCGAACTGCACCTCCCCCGCTTCGTGGTCCAGCACGAAGACGGCGTCGTCCTCGCCGCTCGCGTGCAGCCCGTCGACCTCTTTCCAGCGCTCCCATCCCTGGTCTCCGTCCACCTCCAGGACCAGCGAGCCTTCAACGACCGGTTTGTGCTGCAGGGTGAAGGTCTGGCCGGGCTGCGCGGTGCCCACGCCCAGGAACTCGAGACGCGCCTTGCGGCGCTGGACGACCTCGGTCGCGTTCGCGCCGACCCACAGCACGCGCGGCAGCGCGCTGCCGTCGGAGCGGAACGCGCGCAGCCAGAACAGGACCTTCGCCGCGACCTCCTCGTCCTCGATGACGGGAGGCAGGTCGCCCGTACCCTGGGCGTCGACGTCCGCGAGTGGAAACGCTCCGAACTGGGAGGTCTCGCGAGGCAGCGGCACACGGACCACTCCCTGCTGCGTCAGGCCCCGCGTGCTGTCGGAGTCGGGCGTGAGGGTCCGGTAGATGGGAAGTCCCTGGCCGTCCAGCGAGCCGCTCGAGACCTGCCAGACAACGGGCGGAGGCGGCGCCGTGGTCCCCTCCCCCTGGCAGGGGTCGACCTCCTGCATCGTGATCACGTCCTCGTCCGGAACGAAACCGACCGAGAGGCGCGCGTCCGCGAGCTGCGCTTTGTCGGCACCGTCGCCGGCGAGCACCGCGATCCAGACCATGCCGTCGACGGCGAGCCCGAAGTCGACCGCGAGGGCGTCCGGCGCGGCGGGATCGAGCGGCACGGCGCGGGTCTCGTAGTAGACGGCCTCCTCGTCCGCGGCGAGGCCGCCGCGGGCATCGATCGCGCGCGTCGCGAACGCGACGGCCTCGGCGTCCGTGGGCGCGGCGGCGCTCAGGCGTCCGAACCCCTGGAGCCTCACCGGAAGGACCGTCGCCTCCGACCTCGTCTCGAAATCGACGTCCCCCGCCATGACGCGAGCGCCCAGCGGCATCAGGACGCCTTCGGCCCGCGTGGTCGTCGCGGCCACCAGGGCTCGCGCGCTCGTCGCGGCGCGCAGCGGGATGCGCAGGAGGCGCAGGAACTCGAGCTTGGTCGTCTCCGGGATCTGGTTGAACCGGTAGAGCAGGTTCTCGCCCAGGAAGGCGACGAGCTCGACGAGCGTGACGCCCGGGTCGCTCGGGTTGTGGTCGGTCCATTCCGGCGCGTAGACGGGGATGCGCCGGATCAGCTCGTCGCGGAGCTGCTGGTAGGACCGGTCGTCGAGGATGGGAGAGCGCAGCGGCACGCGGTCACTCCAGGTAGAACGGGAAGACGAGGTTCCCCGGCCGCCCGTCGCGGACGTGGAGATAGTCGATTTCGATGAGCACGGCCGCGGGATCGTCTCCCGGGCTCGCGGCGACCGAGCGGAGTTGGATCCTCGGCTCGAAGGCTTCCAGGGCGCGCCGAACCTCGAGCTCGATCTGGGCGCGGATCGACTCCGTATTCGGCTTCATGAGGAAGCGGCGCAGGCCTGCGCCGAAGGTCGGACGCATGACGCGCTCCCCGGGCTCGGTCTCGAGGATCAGGAGAATCGACTGGCGCACCTTCTCGATGCCGGTCGCGAGGAAAAGCCCGGTGACGTCGCGCGTCTCGGGACGGCGCGGCAGCGGTCCGACGGGGAAGCTCCATCCCTGCCCGAGGCGCTTGAGGCTCGCGGAGGTCATGCGCCCGCCCCCGCGGTTGCGCTGGCGCTCGTGGTGGCGACGGCGCTCACGCCGGCCGCCGCGTCCGCGTTGACCTCGGCTTCGAACTCGAGCCCCGCCGAGGGCGAAGGCAGGCTGACCTCCGCGCCCAGGTCGGCGCCGAGCGCGCCGCCCGCCGCGGCCCCCAGCTCCGCGTCGAGCCGGGCTTCCATCGACGCCGAGATCCCGCCGGGGATGCAGAACTTCAGCTTGAGCAGGAAGAACAGACCGAAGAGGAAGGTCACGATGGGCAGGAACAGCTTGATCACGAACGAGGCCACGATCGTGATGAGCGGGATGGAGAAGCCGCAGATCCCCTCCCCGAAGCCGAGCTTGATGGGCTGGTTGTCGCTTCCCACGTCGAACTCGAGGCTCGACTTCGCGGGCGACTTCAGACGCACCGAGGCCTTGGCGGGAGAGGCCTGGGCCTCGAGCTCGACGAGGTCGGGCATGACGAGGGTCACCGGTCGATGGGCGGCGCCGTCGAGGTCGAAGGGCGGAGCGATCTGCCAGACGGTCGTCGGCGCGCTCCAGGCCGCTTCGCCGCGGCAGTCGGGAGCCTTCGACCGGCGCGGGCAGCGCGGATCGTGGCGCCTGACGAAGGCGCGGATCTCGTACCTCGACTCGGGGTCGTAGCGGGGACGGCCGCTCGCATCGGTGTCCGGACTGTTCACCGGCACGGCCCCGAACCAGATCGCGCGGCCCTGCGCGTCGTGCGCGGCCGCGTCCGGGTCGGGGATCAGCGGAAAGAGAGGATAGAAGGCCTCCTCACCGGGCCCTTCGGGCGGAGTCGGCTCGACGGTGCGCCACTCGCCGATCTGCTCGTGCTCGGACCGGAACCAGCCCTGCCGCACCGCCCGAAGTCCCTTCGCACCGGCCCACGCCGCGAACGCGAGCTTCTGCGCCTGGAGCTCGACGAGCGCGCTCGACCCCTTAGCGCCTCCGGCGAGCTTCGCGAGGACGAAGGCGCGCTCCGCGGCCTCGACCGCGCCGAGCTTCGCGAAGAGGTCCCCCTCGGCGAGTCCGGAGGGGAGCGACACTCCCCGCCTGCGGACGACGAAGCCGGCCTGGCAGGCATCGTCGTGCTTGGCGCTGGGGAAGCCCGGCGCATCGCAGTGCAGCTCGCATACGACGAGGTAGCTGCGGTCATGGGTGGGCAGGAACAGCTTGAGCACGGGATCCAGGTTGCCGCGCGTCGCGAAGACCGTGTCCTCGTCCCGCCAGCGGAGCGTGCGCTGGGGCCTGGCGACGAACGCGCTGACGGCCTTGGCGCCGCTGTACTTCTGGATGGCCGGGGGCGTCCCCCGCCCGTCCGTCCCGCTCCACTTCCACCAGGGCGCCACGAGCCGCCACGCCCGGCGCGCGACCGGCGCGGTCCCGGGGACCCGCGGCCCGCCGCCGGGGAGCGACGGGTCGTCACCCGTGACCGGCGTGCAGGGCCACTCGACCTGACAGCCGCAGTCCTGGACGGTCGCGCTCACCACATGTTCCCCGCGCCCGTGCTGTAGAGCGGCGAGACGACGCCCACCGATGCGGTGAGAGTCGTGCAATTGACGACCCCGTCGAAGTTCGCCTCGGGACAGTGGACGTTGAGAGTGCTGCCGAAGACTTCCACGCTGTTGTTGGCGCGGATCGTGATCGTCCCCGCCTGGTCGATCACGATCTCGGAGCCGTTGGCGTGGTGTACCGTGACCGACTTGGCACCGTCGTCGAGGACGAGCTTGTGGCCGCTCTTCATCGAGACCGTCACCTTCGACCCTCCGTGCGTGTCGTCGAACTCGAGGAGGCTCTGGGCGCGGGAGCGGAAGACCCTCTTGTCGTTCGGCTTGGCGCCCTTTTCGGGCATCTTCTCCTTGCCGTTCCAGCACGAGCCGACGATGTAGGGACGGTTCCTGTCCCCTCCCTCGAACGCGACCACCACCTGCGTATCCACGGCGGGAAGCACCCAGAGGCCCTGCTGGTCGTCGGCGTAGGGCGTGAGCAGCGTCGCCCACGCGCGAACGCTCTCTCCCGGCTTGCCGAGCCAGGGGAACTTCACCTGGATCCGGCCCAGGGGCTTCTCGTCCACAATGTTCGTGACGATCGCGGGATACAGGCCGAAGTAGCCCGGCGCCTCGCCGTCCTGCAGAAAGTCGCCGATCACGCGCTCACCACTCCCCTTTCCGCCTCGAAGTGCGTGCGATGGGCGCTGTGCAGGTCGTAGGTGTGCTGGACGCGCGTGACATAGTAGGGCGCGCCCTCGAAGGGTCGTCCGACGCCCTCGAGACGGAGCCTGGCCCCGACGATCATGTCGGGCGTTCCGTTCGTGATCCCGCTGACGGTGACGAAGCGCCGGCCGCGCCGCAGCATCTCCGCCCGCGCCCACGCTTCGGCCTCGTCGTCCTTGAGCGGCACCTCGCGCACGCGCCAGGACTCGGCGCCCGGGAAGACGCTCTCCACGATCTGCGGTCCGCTCCGCCCGCCCGAGACCTCCGCTCCCAGGGCGTCCCGGCCGGCTTCCTTCTCGATCCGGTCGCGCTTCGTCGCGTCGTAGCCGCTCAACCGGACCTTGCCGCGCTGGTGGGCGAGGTCCGCGCGCAGCTGGACGGCGATCAGCTGGTTGCCCCTCACGAGGGTGATCTCCGGGCCCGTGCGCGTGCCGCGCGACTTGAACTGGAGCTTGCCCTCGAAGAAGCCGACCTCGGCCTGGATCCGGCGCGCTCGTTCTCGCAGGAACGCGAGGTCGCTCATGTTCCATTGCTGGACGACGTCGTAGCAGGGCCCGGGAGCATCGGCGCTGGCGTCG